>CEPZ01052785.1_pt1 | contig 120549 bp, 104 predicted proteins | sample 530461 | NCBI WGS metagenome assembly CEPZ01 (sample SAMEA2620106, study PRJEB7988) | marine metagenome | isolation source: saline water (ENVO:00002010), including
GTGGGGAGAGCAGGATTCGAACCTGCGAAGTCGAAAGACAACGGAGTTACAGTCCGTCCCATTTGGCCGCTCTGGAATCTCCCCGATTGAGACAATATTTTAAAGAACTTAGAGTCGATTGTGGAGCTTCTTTCGACTGCGTTCAGGAAAAACTCTTTGCTCCGTTTTTTACTCCTGAATTTCTTGTTTTGTTAGAGCCGATAGAGGGACTCGAACCCACGACCTGCTGATTACAAATCAGCTGCTCTAGCCAGCTGAGCTATATCGGCCTGTTTAAACATAAACAATCCGCTATTTCTAACGGATTGCAAATGTAAAAAGTTTTTTTATTATTTAAAGTTTTTTTTAAATATTTTTTGAGGTAAAAAAAGACATATTTAAACGCGTTGTTTTTCTTTGGTTCTCTTTAATTGTCTTTTCAAGGATTCCGACGCCAAACTAATTCCTTCTTCAAAAGTGCGTGTTTCTCGTTTCACCATCAATTCGTTGCCCGGAATATTCACTTTAACCTCGGTTACTTTGTTCTCTTTATCGCTTGTGTTTTGAACTTTTAAAAAGACTTCAGCTCCAATTATTTTATCGTGAAATTTTGTAAGCGCACTCAGTTTTTTTTCAATGAATACGATTAATTTACGATCAGCATTAAAGTTGATGGATTGCGTAGATACCTTCATAAGTTATCAGTTTTTGTTGCTCCTAGGATGAGCTTGGTTATACATTTGTTTTAGAGTCTCAAGACTATTCTTAGTATAGACTTGAGTGGAGGCTAAACTAGAATGTCCTAGTAATTCTTTAACCGAATTTAAATTTGCTCCCTCATTAAGTAGATGTGTTGCAAAAGAGTGCCTTAATATGTGTGGACTCTTTTTTTGCTTCGAGGACGCCAAACTAAAGTACGAATTTATAACTCTGTAAACAAGAGTTTCATATATTTTATTACCCTTGGCCGTTACGAATAAATGCTTGTCTTTCGCAACAGTGTCTCGGACTTTCAAATAATCACTCAAGGATTTTTCTACCGAATTTAATAAGGGCACAAATCGTTCTTTGTTTCTCTTACCCAAGATGCGAATGGTTTTATCTTCTAAATTCACATCGCTTAGTTTGATACCAATCAACTCGGCGCGACGAATTCCTGTGGAGTAAAAAACCTCAATCATGGCTTTGTTTCGAAGGGATTCAAAATCATCACCATCCAAACCATCAATAACCTCCTGGATTTCTTTTCTGGAAAAGGGAACTTGTATCTTCTTTTGGACCTTCAAGGACTTGTGTCCCACCAACGGATTTTTATCTATGGATCCCACCTTTTGCAAAAACTTATAAAAGGTCTTTAAGGAACTTATTTTTCGATTGATTGAAAGATTGGATAATCCATTTTTAGACAATTGAAGAATCCAATTACGGATGAATGAATAATGTACCTGTGACAAGTCGTCTAAGTCGAATTCTTCTTTGATAAATTTTTCGAAGCCCTGCAGATCATTCTTGTAAGAAGTGATGGTATGAGCTGCGTACTTGCGCTCATGCGTTAAGTAGTCAAAAAACTTTTCGAGCATCGGGTGGAATCAATTTCTTGATGTTAAGGTAAAAAAAAAGCACCAATTATATGGTGCTTTGTTTTGTATATGAGTTGCTTCTTATCCGATTTCTTCTTGAGTTCTCAATCTTTGGATGTAGGAAGCTTTGATCTTTTGCGCTCTTTTGGCAACAGAAGGCTTGGTAAATGTTTTTCTTTCCCTTAGCGATCTCATTGTCTTCGTACGGTCAAACTTTCGCTTGTAACGCTTTAACGCCTTATCGATGTTTTCTCCTTCTTTTACTGGAATTATCAACATGGGATTGCACCTCCTTTCATATCTGCCTTTAAATTTTATTGGGCGACAAAGATACAAAAGTTTTTAATATAGCAACTATTCAAATAAATATTTAAGTTGCTGGTTTATACTCCTTTTTATCGATAATCATTTTAGCGATAATCTCTTTGAGAATCTCTGATGTCCCCCCGCCAATAGGTCCTAATCGGCTATCGCGAAGCAATCTTGCCATTGGATATTCTTCCATATAACCGTAACCACCCAGCATTTGTAAGGCATCGTAAATAACTTGATCGGCTATTTTAGTAGACAATAGCTTCGACATGGTTGCCTCCTTTACGGCATATTCTCCTTGATCTAGGCGTTTGGTAATGGCGTAATTGAATTCCTTACACATTTCAACTTCAGAGGCCATTTCAGCAATTTTGTGACGTAAAGCCTGAAACTTATCGATAGTTCTTCCAAATGCCTCTCTTTCCGACATGTATTGAACGGCATAATCAATGGCGTACTCTGCTCTTGCATGTGCATTTACACCCATGATCAATCTTTCCAATGCAAAATGCTGCATGATGTATGGGAAACCTTTTCCTTCTTCCCCCATCAAATTCTCAACAGGTACTTTCACATTGTCAAAAGCAATTTCTCCTGTATCGGAAGCTTTCCATCCCAATTTGTCCAACTTGGTTGCTGAAATACCTGGTGTATCTCTATCCACCAACAAAATACTCATCCCAGCATGTTTGGCATCAGGATCTGTTTTTGCGGCAACGACTAAATAATCTGAATACACACCATTGGTGATGAAGGTTTTGGATCCGTTTAAAATGTAATGGTCTCCCTCTTTAATAGCTGTTGATCGCATTCCGGCCACATCAGAACCTCCGAATGGCTCCGTAATACACAAACAACCAATCTTCTTTCCTTCAATACTTGGTGCTAGGTATTCTTGTTTGATACGCTCGTCACCTTCTTTATTAAGGTGGGTCATTGCTAGGTATACATGCGCCCACATCGCGGCTGCGAATCCGCCTGAATTTATCTTTTGTAGTTCTTCTAGGAAGATCACCATGTAGAACATGTCGAGATCCAATCCGCCATATGCTTCGGGATAACTCAAACCGAAATATCCCATTTCGCCAAACTTCTCCCAAATGAAACGTTCGATGGTTCCTGTCTTCTCCCACTTTTCAATATGTGGTACTACTTCCTTCTGCAAAAAATCTCTGAAACTCTCACGAAAAACCTCATGTTCTTCCGTAAAGTACATGCTATTCATATGTAATTAGTTGTTTGTTTATTCAGCTAGCAAATATAAGACTATTCTATCATATTTATTTTTGGACAAACCCTCAATACGTTGTAATTCTGTTAAACTTTGAATTTCCGCCACAAGATCTCGATAATCAAAAATAGCCTTGCAAAGTTCGTAATTGATATAAGGAATTCGAAGCACCTCTTTAAAGCTAGCCGTGTTGATATTTAGCTTTTGAATTTCAGGTTTTTTCACGATAGCAAATACCTTCCAAATGTTCTCAACGATTGTTGCATCCAAGCCCCAAACTTCATTCATTTGATCTTTGTAAGTAAATCCTTGAATACGCTTGCGGTATTTTAAAATTGTCTCAGCTCGTTTCTCACCAATACCAGCGATTAGTTTTAGATCCTCTTTGCTAGCCAAATTGATATCTACCGTAGCAGGCTGTATCTTATTCTTTTTGCGATTCGTATGATTCTTTTTGGAATTGGCCCATCTTGGAAATTTGAAATAGGGTTTCATCTTGTCAAGCAGACTATCCGATATTTTCGTCACCCTTTGAAAAGCCTCTGCCGAATTCACAAAACGCCCAGTTTCTCTGAATTGAAATAGTCGATCAATTTCTTCAGTAGACATCCCGAGCTGATATCCTTTGAAATCGGACATGTAATTGGGATTGAAGGGGTAGATTTTGAAAACTTCCTCATTCAGCCTGGCTTTTTTCAGGCTATCAATCTCGGCCCGCAACTCCGCTAGTTGTTGCTGCCTCTCCATGGAAACCTCATCTTCAAAATCAACATCATAAGAGGCGATGACTACTTGAAATCCTATTATTAATAAGACCAAAAAAAACACCCCATTTCGCTGACTTTTAGAGTACCAGAAATGAGGTGAAAGTTTCTTCATTTTTTCTTTTTCTTAGCAACCAATAAATTTATCGAAAGTCAAATATTGCTTATGACTTCGCGGCTTTTATCGCATCCACATAGCGTTTCAATTGTTTCTTCACAATTGGGAAGAGGAAATACAAACCAATCATATTTGGGAATACCATGGCAAAAATCATAGCATCTGAGAAAGCCCAGATCGATTTCATACTTGCTGCTGCACCAATTACCACAAAAATTAAGAACAATACTTTGTAGGTCAAATCGGCCGCTTTACCTCTACCAAACAAAAACTTCCAAGATTGCAATCCGTAGTAAGACCAAGAAATCATGGTAGAAACCGCAAATAAAACAACGGCTACTGTTAAAAACACGTCAGAATAAGGAATGTATTGAGCAAAAGCTTTGGATGTAATTCCGGCTCCCTCATAGGCAATACCGTCAATCATCACTGCTCCAGTTCCGTCTCCACCATATTGGAAGAATCCTCCAAAGTTAAAAATGATGATCACCAATGCCGTCATGGTACATATTAATACGGTATCGATAAATGGCTCTAACAAAGCAACCAATCCTTCAGAAGCTGAATATTTTGTTTTTACCGCCGAGTGTGCAATGGATGCAGATCCAGCACCTGCTTCATTCGAAAAGGCAGCTCTCTGGAATCCTACCAATAATACTCCGATAATACCTCCGACACCGATAGCTTTAGGATTAAACGCTTCAGTTACAATTAATCCAATTGCATCATCTACTAATGAGAAGTTCGATGCTAAAATGTACAAACAAGCCAACACATACATCACAGCCATAAAAGGCACTATTTTTTCAGTTACCGAGGCAATTCTTTTGATTCCACCAATGATGATGATTCCCACCAAAATTGCTAATACAACACCAACAATTGCTCCTGCTGCTGCACTGTCCCAACCAAACATTTCTTTGATTACAATAGTAGCCTGATTCGACTGTGCCGCATTACCTCCACCGAAAGAACCTCCAATACAGAAAATGGCAAAAATAGCTGCTGCTACTTTTCCTATGGTGGCAAAACCTCTTTCCTTTAATCCTTTGCTGATGTAGTACATTGGACCACCATAAACGGTTCCGTCTTCACCAACATCTCTGTATTGTACACCTAAGGTACATTCTACAAATTTGGTAGACATCCCAAGAAGTCCACATACAATCATCCAGAAAGTAGCTCCGGGTCCACCCAAGGCAATCGCCAAAGCAACCCCGGCGATGTTTCCGTTACCCACTGTACCAGATACTGCTGTTGCTAGGGCTTGAAAATGGGAAACTTCTCCTTCTTTACTTTCATCTCGAATGGTTTCAATCGCATCACCTCCAGGCGTATTATCACCATAAGCTGGCTCTACAACCGGATGGTCTAAATCGTCATATTTTCCTCGAACTACATTAATTGCTGTCCAGAAGTGTCTCAAGTTTGGGAAACCGAAGTATAAGGTAAAAAAAGCGGCACTGGCCACTAGGAGAATTAATACAAACGGGGTTCCCATAATTTCAAAAAAGATCATGGCTGAGAAAAAATCAGATACAGGCTGAAAGGCCTCATCAATTTTTTGATCTAACCCTTTTTCTTGAGAAAAAATAAATAATGGACTGATTACAAATAGTAGTGAAAGAAGATGTTTCTTCATGAATACTGTAGTTTTTTAGTTTTAGAAGGCTGCAATATCTTAAAAAATTGACCTTTTAACAACTTTTAATGGTTAAATGTCTATTCGGAATAAGTCGACTTAAAAGCTAAAAGTTCCTCTTTGAAGGACTTAGGTCTGTATTTTAATTCCGATTCTGATTTTGATAAATCGAACCCTGTTTTCCTAGGACGATTGGCAGGTTGATTCAAAGCCTCTGAGGAGATGGGTTGAATCAATTTGGTGTTTAACCCGAATTCTTGTGCTACTTGAAAAGCAATTTGATAGACACTCATCAGTTGGGAGGAGGAAATATGAAAAACACCCTCCACCTTATTATCCATAGCTAAAACACATGCCTCAGCAAGCGAGTCCACAGAGGTTGGCATGCGATATTGATCGTGAACAACAGTAATGGTCTGATTGTTTTTCAAAGCATTGAGCACCCATAAAACAATATTGGTCCGACTCATATCGTGCACGCTTCCATAAACCAAAATGGTACGTAGAATTGTGTAAACTGCTTTGGATTCTTTGATGATTTCTTCAGATTTCACCTTAGATGCCGCGTAATAGCTCAATGGATTTACTGCATCTGTCTCTTTATAGATACCTTTTTGACCGTCAAACACAAAATCAGTAGACAGATGAATCAAGTGAATATCCAACTCCTCACAAATAGAGACCAAAGAAGCCACCATCGCTACGTTTACCTTATCACAATCTTCTTTATTTTGTTCACAGACATCGACATGCGTCATGGCTGCCGTGTTTATAATGGTATCGGGTCGGATTTCTTCCATTGATTTCCGTAATTCTTCTTTATCAGTGAGATCAATGGAAATGTAAGAAAAGTCGGAGTTTGGATGTCGGTTTTGACCTCGAGAAAAACCATACACTTTGTGATTTGGACTTTCAATTAATTTATCAATCAAAGTCTGGCCAAGCAGGCCATTACTTCCCGTAACAACTACCTTCTTCAAGCTAAAAAATTTCTCTTAGTTTCTGAATTTGATCTCTTCGACCTAGAACGATCAAGTTGGAACCCTTCACCAATTTAGCAGAGGCATCTGGATTGATTTCATAATCCTTATTAGGTTTGCGCAATCCGATTACCGTACAACCCGTTTGGTTTCGCAAGTCTAAGTCCAATATGGTTTTGTCAAGAAATTCCTTAGGCAATTCATCAACGGCAATTTCTTCTAAATTTGCCGTAGTCTCCCCTTCCACCGTCAATCGATCTACGAACTCAATCACATCCGGAGTAACTACCAAAGAAGCCATATGGTTCCCTCCTATTTTATCGGGCATGATTACATTGTCTGCCCCAGCAATCTTCAACTTATTGTAAGAACTTTCACTCGAGGCCCGACTGATAATTTTGAAATTCTTATTCAACTGCCTGGCTGAAAGTACCACAAACAAATTATCGGCATCCGAAGGAAGCGCCGTAATCAGATTGGCTGCATTGTGAATACCAGCTTTGATTAATGTTTCATCTGTAGTGGCATCCCCCTGAATATTCAATATCTGATTTTGATCGAGATAATCTACTACTTCTTTATCATTTTCAACCACAACAAATTGCTGATTGTAATTCTTCAATTTCGTAATCGCCTGTTTCCCATTTCGTCCGAATCCGCAGACTATGGTATGGCCTTTTAATTCTTCTATACGTTTCACAATTCTTTTATGTTTAAAATGATTGAATAATTTTCCACTCACCAAATATTCAGAGAAGGTGGAAATGGCATAAGCAAATATGGTGATGCTGAGCAAGATCAAACAGATGGTAAAAATCTTTTCCTCAGGCGTAAAGGGTTTCACTTCTCCAAAACCCACGGTAGTAATAGTAATAACCGTCATGTAAAGAGCATCTACCAAAGTATAGCCCGACAACACCGAATAGCCGACGGTACCAATAATAATGGTCACTGCCACTAGCAGTAAGGTTTTGTTAATTTTGGAATTGATCAAATTCATCATTACAAATCAAATACTGAGCTTCGTTTGGTATAAATCATATCTTTCAATTTCAACCAAAAGGCAATCGTCAAATAAATGGCAAAAGACAATCCCGCTGTAAAGAAAGAGAGGTAAATGAAAAACAACCGGACATTGGTCGCACGAATTCCGAATCTGTCGGCAACCCGACTCGATACGTTGTACCCTCGTTTTTCAAAATAATATCGTACCGAAGTAATAAAACTCATTACAGGTATTTTACTGCAAGATAAATAAATCAAAATTATTTGGTATCCACATCCAAGCTAAAAATAATCCATTATCGCTATCTTTGCGTTTTTCAAAAAATAACCGTTGGAGAGTCAGGATTTTATTGAAGTTTACGGAGCAAGAGCGCACAACCTTAAGAACATTGATGTAAAAATACCACGCGAAAAATTGGTGGTCATCACCGGTTTGAGCGGAAGTGGAAAATCGTCATTGGCTTTCGATACCATCTATGCAGAAGGTCAAAGAAGATATATCGAAACCTTCTCTGCCTATGCCCGTCAATTTTTAGGCGGACTCGAACGACCTGATGTTGACAAGATTGATGGATTATCACCTGTAATTTCCATTGAGCAAAAAACAACCAATAAAAGTCCGAGATCTACGGTAGGGACCATCACCGAGATTTACGATTTCCTGAGACTTCTTTTTGCCCGAGCTTCTGATGCCTTTTCTTATAAAACCAACGAGAAAATGGTTAGCTATTCTGATGAGCAAATCTTTGACCTTATCGTTTCGGATTACAAGGATCAAAAAGTGAACATATTGGCTCCTTTGATTAAAAGTAGAAAGGGCCATTACCGCGAATTGTTCGAGCAGATTTCCAAACAAGGATTTTTAAAAGTTCGAGTAGATGGAGTTATTGTTGACATTACCAAAGGGATGCGGGTAGATCGATACAAAACCCATGATATTGAGGTTGTGATCGATCGACTTGCCATTAATGATGCTTCTGAAAAACGCCTCAAAGAAACGATTAAGACGGCACTTCATTCAGGAAACAACATCATGATGATCATTCCGCATGGAGAGAAAAAAGCACGGTATTTTAGTCGCGAGCTCATGTGTCCTACTACTGGAATCGCCTACCCAAATCCAGAACCCAATACTTTCTCTTTTAATTCGCCAAAAGGAGCTTGCACCACCTGTAATGGCTTAGGGATCACCAACGAGGTCAATCTTAAAAAGATCATCCCAGACGATTCGAAATCCATTCGTAATGGCGGAATCATTCCTTTGGGAGAAGAAAAAAATACGTGGATTTTCAAACAGATTAACCACATCGCTGAACGCTACAAATTCAAGCTTACCGATCCTATCAATTCCATTCCCAAAGAGGCCATGGATATCATTCTTAATGGTGGGAATGAATCCTTTGAAATCACCTCAAAAACGATTGGAGTAACCCGTAATTACAAAATTGATTTCGAGGGCATCGTTGCCTTTATAAAAAATCAATACCGTCATGCGGAGAGCTCTTCCATCAAGCGATGGGCGAAAGGTTTTATGGACGAAGTCAGCTGTTCTTCATGCGACGGGAAACGATTAAAAAAAGAATCGCTTTATTTCAAAATCGACAATAAAAACATCAGTGACCTTGCTCAGATGGACATTTTAGAGTTGGCAGATTGGTTTGCTCATATTGAAGAGAAATTGTCTGAAAAACAACTCATCATTGGTGCAGAAATCATTAAAGAAATCCACACTCGAATTCAATTTCTATTAGACGTTGGTCTTGATTATCTAACCCTTGACCGAAATTCAAAATCGATCTCAGGTGGTGAGGCACAGCGTATTCGTCTGGCAACTCAAATTGGTTCGCAATTGGTGGGTGTGTTGTACATTCTTGATGAACCGAGTATTGGATTGCATCAAAGAGACAATCAGAAACTAATTGATTCTCTCATCAAATTAAGAGACGTCGGAAACTCTGTTTTGGTGGTAGAACACGATGAAGACATGATCAAACACGCCGATTATGTTTTGGATATTGGTCCTGGCGCTGGGCGTCATGGAGGTCGGATTGTAAGCGAAGGAGATTTTAATGAATTGTTGGAACACGACACGCTTACCGCCGATTACCTTTCAAAAAACAAACAAATCGAAGTCCCGAAGACGAGAAGAAAAGGAAACGGAAAAACCATCAAACTCAAGGGCGCATCGGGGAACAACTTAAAGGACGTATCTGTAGATTTCCCATTGGGGAAAATGATTTGCGTGACGGGCGTATCAGGCAGTGGAAAATCGACATTGATCAACGAGACCCTCTACCCTATTTTAAATGCACACATATACAGAGGCGTAAAAGAACCCATGCCTTTCAAGAAAATTACAGGGCTTGAACATGTAGACAAGGTTATTGATATTGATCAATCACCGATTGGAAGAACCCCACGCTCAAATCCGGCCACCTACACCGGAACCTTTGGTGAGATTAGAAGTCTATTTTCTAAAACTCCCGAAGCTGCAATCCGAGGATACAAACCAGGAAGATTCTCTTTTAACGTCAAAGGAGGCCGATGTGAAACTTGTCAAGGTGGCGGCGTCAAAGTAATTGAGATGAACTTCCTACCTGATGTTCATGTAGAATGTGAAACTTGTCAAGGAAAACGATTCAATCGAGAAACTTTAGAAATTCGGTACAAAGGAAAATCCATTTCTGACGTGTTAAACATGACTATTGAGGAAGCTACCGAGTTCTTCGAACACATTCCGAAAATCTACCGAAAACTGAAAACCATTAAAGACGTTGGTTTGGGTTACATCACACTCGGACAGCAGTCTACTACCCTATCTGGAGGTGAAGCGCAACGAATCAAATTGGCAGCTGAGTTATCGAAGCGAGATACAGGAAACACCTTTTACATTCTAGATGAGCCAACAACAGGGTTGCATTTCGAAGACATTCGGGTTTTAATGCAAGTGCTAAATAAGTTGGTTGACAAAGGAAATACGGTGTTAATCATCGAACATAATCTAGATGTTATTAAATTAGCAGACCACATTATTGATTTAGGACTGGAAGGCGGAAAGAAAGGTGGCACCATTTTAGTGTCGGGAACTCCAGAACAAATTAGTAAAAATAAAAAGAGTTATACCGCGCAATTCTTGAAAAGAGAATTGGTAAAATAAATCAATACGCTATGACCAAAGACGATAGAAAAATAAGAGAAAAACTACAGCAAAAAACTTGGAACGAGATCAAAACCAATGACTCATGGGGCATCTTTAAAATCATGTCTGAGTTTGTAGAAGGGTATGAAAAGTTAAGTAAAATTGGTCCTTGTGTGTCCATTTTTGGATCTGCAAGATCAAAACCTGGTGATGCCGATTACACCATGGCAGAGGAAATTGCATTTCGTTTGACACAAAGCGGATTTGGTGTGATCACGGGTGGCGGACCCGGAATAATGGAAGCCGGAAACAAAGGTGCGCATAGGGGAAATGGTACTTCGGTGGGATTGAATATCGAATTGCCTTTTGAACAGCACGACAATCCTTGGATCGACAATGACAAAAACTTAAACTTCGATTACTTTTTTGTTCGAAAAGTAATGTTTGTGAAATACTCGCAAGGTTTTGTAGTGATGCCAGGGGGATTCGGAACATTGGATGAGTTTTTTGAAGCACTCACCCTGATTCAAACAAAAAAAATTGGTCAATTCCCAATCGTTTTGGTAGGAACTGATTATTGGTCTGGATTGTTAGACTGGATCAAAAAAACATTGGTAAATGACGGAAAAATCAGCAAAGAAGATTTAGACCTGTTCATTCTTGTAGACACAGCTGACGAGGCTGTAGATCGCTTTGTTGAATTCTATGAAAAATACGATTTGAAACCTAACTTCTAATTTGAAAATGAAAAGAATAATTGTTCTATTATTGCTCTTATTTGTTTGCCATACACAAGTTGCGCAAACCAATATCAAGACTGTTTTTTACAACTTGTTGCAATACGATAACAACCAGTATAGCAGAGACAAAACGGGCGATCTAAAGACCATTTTAGATGAAATGAATCCTGATTTGTTTTTGGTTTGTGAGTTGAAAAGCGAAACAGCATCAGACTACATGTTCAACAATGCTATTTTACCTCACAATGCTGACTTTCAAAAAGCTCCATTCAGAAGCGCTATTTCTCCCGCTTCGGATCTTCTCCAGATGGCGTATTACAACTCAAAGAAATTGGTATTAGAAAGCAGCAAAGCCATTTATACAGAAACAAGAGATATCAACCGATATACCTTCAAACTAAATACGGTTGATGTAAACACAAATCCGCAACGCATTGTGGTTTATGTTACTCACCTTAAGGCATCATCAGGTGTTTCTGACCGAGGCAAACGATTGGAATCGGCGGAAAAGTTTGTAGCTGATTTAAGCACAATCGGTGCCAATAGTTATGTTATTTTTGCTGGCGATTTCAATTTCTACACTACCAATGAGGTAGGTTATCAAGAAATCATTGATTCGAACAATCCTATCCGAATGATTGACCCAATAAACAGGCCGTGCCCAACCCTTCCAAACGGAGCGGATGCAACATTCTATTTCAACAATCGTTTCGATTCACCATATCGTCAATATTTCTACAATAACAGTGGTTTTGCAGATGTGCATTCGCAATCTACAAGAGTAAGTAGTGGTTTAAATGGTGAAGGGTCAGGTGGTGGTATGGATGATCGCTTTGATTACATCATGCTATCCAACAACTTTACCACAAGCTCTAGCTTATATTATGTAAACAACAGTTACAAGACGGTTGGAAATAATGGGAACTGTTATAATGGTAATGTGAATGATAGCAATTGTTCAGGGACCTATTCGCAAGCCTTTCGCAATGCCTTGTACAACTTCAGCGATCATTTGCCTATTTATTTAGAAATTGAAAGCCCGACAAATACCTTGTCTATCGATGATTACAAGCAAGTTGTCTTTATGGGCTCCAATGTTTCTTCGGATTGGATTAAGTTAAATTTGCAAAGTCCAGCAAATCAGTTGATCATCTACAATCAATTAGGACAGGTGGTTCAGCGAATTCAAACCGCATCCCAAGAAGTTTCTATTGACATCAGCTCGTTAGCCAAAGGATTATACTATTTAAAATCTAGAAATTCGTCGCCAGTTAAATTCATCAAAATCTAATTGACACGACTCGGCTACATATGCATTTGGATTTTTTGCTGCGTTGGAATTTGCAACGCTCAAATGAATCAAACGAAAATTAAAGCCAATTTGGATCCGACCAAGGATCTTCTTTACATACAGCAAGAAACGAAGTTCGTCAACACTTCTGATTCGGTGCTTAACCAAATCTATTTCCATAATTGGACCAATAGTTTTAAGAACAACAAAACACCACTTGCCAAACGACTGGTTGAAGATTTTAAAAAGCAGCTTTATTTTGCCAAAGACGAAGACCGTGGTTTTACATCATTCAAAAACCTAACCGTCAACTATGAAGCTGTCGATTTTTACGAAAAAGAAGGTCAAGTAGATATTCTAGAAGTTCAGTTGAAGAAAGGATTGCAACCCAAGGATAGCCTTTTAATTAATGTAACCTATACCGTTAAAATTCAGAATTCAAAATTTACGGCATACGGTAAAACAGATTCGGGTTACCACCTCAGGTATTGGTACTTGGCACCCGCTGTTTTTGATACCGAATGGCAGTTGATGAGCAACCTCAACCTGAATGATTTGTACGAGACGCCAACGGACTTTACCATTGAACTGGGAATACCCAACAACTACTTCCTAGAAAGTAATTTGTACCAATACGAGTCGGAAAAGGAAGGTCAGAAAAACTATGTCATTGTTGGCAAAGAAAAAACCGATGTTATCCTGAGCATTAACCAGACAAAGAAATTCAAGACCTTCAAAACCAACCAATTAAACATCTATTCCGATGTATCTCATGAAAATATTACTACTGAGGATTGTGAATCCATATTAGAAAGGCATGTTTCATTCATTCAAAAGTACCTGGGTAATTACCCGTATAAAGAATTGTACATCGATGAAGCGACTCAAGGAAAGAATCCGGTTTATGGGTTGAACCAATTGCCAAGCTTTTTGAGTCCGTTTGAAGACAGATTCAACTGGGATTTGAACATGTTTAAGGCCATTTCTTATCAATTTCTAAAAAACACTTTCCTACTCAACACAAGAGATGATCATTGGTTTTTGGATGGTCTTCAAAACTATTTGATGCTCGAATATGTAGAGCGTTTTTATCCCGACAAAAAACTCTTGGGAAAAGTATCCGATTACTGGTTGGTGCGGACTTACAATCTTGCCAAGGCTAAATTCAACGACAAATACCATTTGGCTCATCAATTTATCTCCACTCGGTTCTTAGATCAAGCGCTGAAAACACCCGTGGATTCTCTTTCAAATTTCAACATGAAAATCGCGAACAAGTACAAATCTGGTTTGGGTTTTCGATACCTAAAGGCCTATGTAGGCGATTCGGTGTTTGATGAAAGTATTCAAGAGTATTATTTCAAAAACAAACTGAGTTTAACCGATTCCAAAGAGTTTGAAAATATCATAAGGTCCAAAACGGAAAAAGACCTCGATTGGTTTTTCAACGATTTTATCCAAACCAATAAAAAAATAGACTACACGATTAAGGCTGTCAAAGAAGAAAACGATAGTATTTCGGTATTGATTAAAAACAAACGGAACTTTACTGCACCTGTGTTACTCTATAGTTTGAACGATCGAAACATCATTTCAAAAAAATGGGTGACCGATATCAAGGACACAGCGACCGTGACCCTGCCAAAGGGTACTAGCAATAAGGTAGCTTTGAATTACGAAAATCTTTATCCGGAACTCAATACCAGTGACAATTGGAAAAGTTTGGAGAAAAAAATATTCAACAAACCCTTGAAGTTCACCTTGATGAAGGATATTGAAGATCCCTATTACAATCAAATTTATTACCAGCCAGAAGTTAGTTTCAACCTATACAACGGTCTAATTTTGAGCACAAAGTTTCACAACAGACCGATTATCCGCAAGAATTTTGAATTCACGGTAGCTCCCGCCTATGCAACAAAAAGTAAAAACATCATTGGGAGTTTCGCCTTCATCTACAATCAATTTTTTGAAAAAACAAACATTTACAGACTTCGATATGGCGTTACCGGATTGACCTTTGATTATGCACCGAATTTGTCCTATCGATCCTTGATTCCTTTTGTAAATATGGAATTCAAACGCAAGTCGCTTCGATCCGCTACGTATGAAAATCTTGTGGCGCGGGTGGTAAATATTGATAAGGATGTACTTGCAGGTAATGTACGTTCTGATGAGGACACCTACTCCGTTTTTAGCTTGAATTACAATTACATCGATCCGAATATTATCGATGAAGTTCGCTATAATTTCAGTTTTGAGTATGCTGGAAATTTCTCAAAACTGGCTGCTGATATCCGTTATCGAGCTTTGACCAAAACCGATACGCAACTGGATTTTCGTCTGTTCGCGGGAACTTTCTTGAACAATCGAACAACTGGTGATTATTTCAGTTTTGGTTTGGACTTTAGTAATGACTACCTATTTCAATTGGATTATTTCGGGAGATCAGAGGATACAGGTATTTTCAGTCAGCAATTCATCATTGCCGAAGGAGGATTTAAATCAGTCCTACCCACTCGATTTGCCAACCAATACATGATTGCTTTCAACTCGAGTATTGGTCTATGGAAATGGGTGGAGTTCTATAACGATGTGGCCTTCTTAAAAAATCGAAACAATCCTGTATTTTTTGGATACAACAACGGTATACGATTGAATTTTGTACACAACATTCTTGAACTGTATTTTCCTCTGTATTCCAACAATGGGTGGGAAATCGCACAACCCGGTTATGGAGAACGCATTCGTTTTACGTTCACCACACAATTCGAGGCCATCTTCAATTTCATTCGACGCGGTGTCTTTTAATTGATAATTCAAATCGATTATTTTACGGATAATTGAATTTAAATTGTTAAAAAAAGGTAAAAATTAGCATATTCTTAATATTTCTTTAAATTTTTAAATATCAACTAAAAAAACTATCTTTGTAACCTAAAAAAATCAGGTAAATAAATGCTCCAACAAGAAACTATTTCCAATTCATCTCAACTAACCTTTCAAGACTTTAAAAAAGAAGTATTACGAGACTACAAGATTGCCCGCATCAGTCGTGAGTGTAGCTTATTAGGAAGACGCGAGGTTTTGACTGGAAAAGCGAAATTCGGAATCTTCGGTGATGGAAAAGAAGTTCCGCAGCTTGCGATGGCCAAAGCGTTTCAAAAAGGTGATTTTCGATCTGGATATTACCGCGACCAAACCTTTATGATGGCTCTTGGTGAGTTGAACGCACAACAGTTTTTTGCTGGATTGTATGCCCACACGAGTATTGAAGCAGATCCAATGTCGGCAGGGCGACAGATGGGCGGGCATTTTGCAACCCATAGTTTGAACAATGATGGTTCTTGGAAGGACTTAACCAATCAGTACAATTCGAGTTCTGACATCTCTCCTACGGCAGGACAAATGCCTAGATTATTGGGGTTGGCACAAGCTTCAAAATTGTATCGTGAAGAGAAATCGTTGGCCAACTATCCGAAGTTTTCAAAAAATGGAAACGAGGTAGCTTGGGGTACTATTGGTAATGCCAGTACTAGTGAAGGTTTGTTTTTTGAAACCTTTAATGCAGCGGGTGTTTTACAAGTACCAATGATCATTAGTGTTTGGGACGATGACTATGGTATTTCTGTACCGGCCAAATACCAAACAACCAAAGAAAATATATCGGAAGTCTTAAAAGGTTTCCAAAGAGATAACGAAGCCGATGGTTATGAAATTTTTGTAATCAACGGATGGGATTACGTTCAGTTAATGGATGTATATCAAAAAGCAGCAAAAATTGCTCGTGAACAACACATTCCTGTGTTAATTCACGTAAAAGAGCTTACCCAACCACAAGGACATTCTACCTCTGGATCTCACGAACGTTACAAAGACAAGGAGCGTTTGGAATGGGAAAGAGAGCACGACTGTATTGCAAAAATGCGCGAATGGATTCTTGACTTCGAATTACAAAATGATAATGGAGAAACCCTTCGTTTTGTAGAGGATGAAGAAGAATTGATCTTATTGGAAAAGACGGCTAAAAAAGAAGTAGCTACCGCCAAAAGAAATGCTTGGAGTGCCTTTATTGGCGAAATCAAAGACCTTTCAGACAATCTAGTAGCCATCCTGAAAAATTGTGAAGAAAAAAGTGCAAACGGCGCATTCATTCGAAAATTATACAGCGATTTAACAAAGATTACCGAACCATCTAAAAAGGATGTTTTTAGTACTGCTAGAAAAGCCCTTCGGATGCTACGAAATGAAAATTTCCACGACAGAAATAAATTGATCCAATTCATAGAAACCAATTTTGAAAAGGCTCATTTAGAATATTCAGCCAAGCTTTACAGCGAATCGGCTCACAGTCCTTTGAACGTAAAGGAAATTGCTCCAAAGTTTGACGAGGGTAAAAAAATGGTGGATGGTCGTATCGTAATGCGCGACAATTTTGAAGCCATCATGAACAAGCACAACAATGTGGTTGTGTTTGGCGAGGATGCTGGATACATTGGTGATGTAAACCAAGGTCTTGAAGGTCTTCAAGAAAAGTTTGGAGAACTTCGTGTGACCGACACAGGTATTCGTGAAGCTACCATTATTGGTCAAGGAATTGGTCTTGCCATGAGAGGAATTAGACCGATTGCTGAAATCCAATACCTAGATTATTTACTGTACGCACTTCAAATAATGAGTGATGATGTGGCAACACTTCGTTACAGAAGTTTCGGAAAACAAAAAGCTCCATTAATTGTTCGTACAAGGGGCCATCGATTGGAAGGAATTTGGCATGCAGGTTCACAAATGGGAGGCATCATGCACTTGGTAAGAGGAATGCACCTATTGGTTCCAAGAAACATGACCAAGGCTGCTGGTTTCTATAATACTTTGTTAGAAGGTGACGACCCAGCCATTATTGTAGAATGTTTGAATGGATATCGACTAAAAGAGGCTTTACCAAGCAATCTTGGAGAATTCAAAACTCCGCTGGGAGTGATTGAGACTATCAAAGAAGGAACCGATATGACCGTGATTTCCTACGGATCTACCCTCAGAGTTGTAGAGGAAGCTGCAAAAGAATTAACTCAGGTAGGTATCGATATTGAGATTATTGATGTGCAAAGTTTACTTCCTTTCGACTTGAATAAAGAATGTGTGGAAAGCGTTAAGAAAACGAACAAGTTATTGATTGTTGACGAAGATGTTCCTGGTGGTGCATCGGCCTACATCATGCAAGAAGTTTTAGAGAACCAGGAAGCCTATAAATATTTAGATAGCAAACCTGCCACACTAACAGCCAAGGCACACCGACCTGCTTACGGTACGGATGGAGATTACTTCTCAAAACCTTCTGCTGAAGATATTTTTGAAAAAATTTACGCGATTATGCACGAGTATAATCCGAACAAATTCAAACCTTTATATTAAGATAAAAGCTCGTTTACACGAGCTTTTATTTTTTTAGCTAAGCTTTGTTTTTTAACTTTCGAGAGACTAATCCAGAAATAAATACTTATGAAGAAAATTATTTTCCTCAGCTTGCTTTTTGTATTTTCTAACAACCTTGAGTTCAATGCTCAGCGTAGAAAATCTAAAAGAAACAACAAACAAACAGCAGCTCCAAAGCCCAAGAAAAAAGCACCCTCTTACACCACCTATGTCAATAAGAAAACTGTTTCCGATGACGGATTGTTCAAGGTGCATAAAAACAAAGGGAAGTTTATGTATGAAATTCCCAAAGACCTATTGGGTAAAGAAATGCTCTTAGTGACAAGACTTCGTGAAATCCCATCTGGATTAGGAGGCGGCTATGTAAATGCCGGTTCTAAAATCAATACCCAAGTGATTGTATGGGAGGAGTTCCAGAATAAAATTTTGGTGCGATTGAAGTCCTACAACGCTACTGCCAATGACTCATTACCCATTTACAAATCAGTCAAAGCCAATAACTTTGAACCTGTTTTATATGCTTTTGATATCAAAAGTCAGAATCTTGATTCTACAGCCGTTCTTGTCGATGTTACCAAATTCTTTTCCTCGGATGTAAAATCGATTTCAGCCATTCCTCAATCGTTTCGAAGACGATACAGAGTTCGTAGATTGGATCCAACAAGAAGTTTCATCAACTCCATTAAGAGTTATCCAAAGAATATTGAAGTCATTCAAGATTTCACCTATGATGCTGATGCTCCTCCAAGCAACGCAAGCTCCAATACCATCTCTTTACGGGTGAATCAATCGATGATTTTACTTCCCGAAAATCCGATGATGCCTCGGTTGTATGATAAACGTGTAGGGTATTTTTCTGTGGGAACGGTCGACTATGGATCGGAAGCATTGAAAGCCGATGGCAAACGATACATTCGCAGGTGGCGTTTGGAACCTAAAGATCCAGTTGCCTATGCAGCAGGCAAATTGGTAGAACCTAAAAAACCAATTGTCTACTATTTGGATCCTGCTACACCTAAAAAACTTAGAAAATACATTAAACAAGGTGTGGAAGATTGGCAAAAAGTGTTCGAGACAGCAGGCTTTAAAAATGCCATCATTGCCAAAGAAGCGCCATCCAAAGAAGAAGACCCAGAATTTAGTATGGAAGACATTCGTTATTCTTCCATTCGATATGTGGCGAGTACTACTCGAAATGCTGTGGGACCAAGTGTATCTGACCCTAGAACTGGAGAAATCATTGAGAGTGATATCATCTGGTATCACAACCATTTGAGAAGTTATAGAAACCGTTACTTACTAGAAACTGGAGCCGCCAATCCTTCCGCAAGAACCTTAGATACTCCCAAAGAAGAAATTGGTGAAATGATGCGAATGGTAATTGCTCATGAAGTTGGTCATGCCTTAGGATTACCCCACAATATGGCCGCTAGTTTTGCTTATGAAACTGACTCCTTGCGATCAGGAGAATTCACAAAGAAATACGGAATTGCAGCCACCATCATGGACTACGCTCGATACAATTACGTAGCACAACCGGGTGACAAAGACATTCGATTTATTCGTCAAATCGGACCGTATGATCACTACTCTATCAATTGGGGTTATCGCGTGATTCCTTCGGCTACAACACCAGAAGCAGAAGTGAAAACATTGGACTATTGGATCGAACAAAAAGCAGGGAATCCAATCTACCGTTTTGGAGCTCAGCGTTTTGATCCATCAGCACAGACAGAAGGGATTGGTAACGACCAAGTAAAATCAAGCACCTACGGATTGAATAACCTTAAAATTGTTGCAGAAAACTTACCCGAATGGACTTCCTCTCAAACAAACAATTACGAGGATTTGTCAGAACTCTACAGGGAGTTATTGGGAGTTTGGAACCGCTATGTGGGACACGTTGCTGGGAATATTGGAGGCGTTTACGAAATCAACAAAAAACCGAAACAAGAGGGTTATGTGTATCAGGTGGTGTCCAAAGAAAAGCAAATGGAATCCATGAAATGGTTGATGAAGAATACCTTTAAAACTCAGGATTGGTTGTTATCCAAAGAGATTTTGGCCAACATTGATGAGTCTGGTTACACCCAAACCATGCTTCGTTACCAATCGCGACATTTGAATTCTTTATTAAACGGGTCAAAAATCATGCGAATGATTGATTCCGAAGTTTTGAATGAGGATACTTACACAGCCCCGCAAATGATTCGAGATTTGCGAAGAGGCTTATTTTTTGAAGCTGATTACTTGATGAATGTGGATGTATTCCGAAGAAACCTTCAAAAAGCAATGATTGATCGTATGGGATCTTTGATGAACAACAAGCGCTACGCAAATAGTGATATTCCATCCATTATTCGAGGCGAATTGCAAACCTTGAATTTCCAATTAACCATTGCGAAAGGAAGAAGAGTAAATCGGATTACCAAATACCACTACAGAGATTGTTTAGCCAAAGTTGATAAGATTTTGAATCCGAAATAACTTATTGTTTCAATAATTTAGATCCTATTGCGCATTGCAAACATCGTTTCTTTGCGCAATAGTTGTATTTTAACTCCAGTAAGGCCTGGCTCTCCTTTAAATTCCTAGCCTTAATGTCCAACCGTTGAAAACCTTTTATAATTCCGTTTTGCTCGGCGGGCAAATCCTCAAGCAGAGCGATTATTTCATTTACTGACGAAGAATTTGAGTACTTACCATAAAGCCATTTCATTGGTAAAATGGCATTAATGAGTAGCAATTGTTTGAAGGATTTTGATAGGTTCTTAGTAGATGCTTTTGACAATTTTTCAAAGTTATAATGAGTTCTCCAAAAGGAGTTAAGTTGAAGATCCAAAACCTGATAATATTCGTTTTTTGTTCGGCAATTCATCAATTTGGAAAAAAGATTGGATTGTGAACTATACAAAGCAGCCAGTTGCGCAATCCGAATGGTCGGAAAGTTTTGTGGACGCATTCGAAAAAATTGGAATTTGGTTTTCCTACCAGGTTTCAATTGGTATTTCTTCATTAAAAAAGAATAGGCTTCCCTTAATTCATGATGATAAGGTACATCAATGGTTTCCGACAAAAATCCTGCTTGTCCAAACAGCAAAGCTTCCAATGAAAATGATGATGATGCAACCTTCTTAATTACAGAAAAATCAATTGATTGTGCTAACTGACAAAATGCTTCTCCATTTACTTTTAGACCAAAATTCTTAGCGAGAACCATAAATAAAACAGCCTCAAAATCGTTATTTGTTTCTTGCAACCATCTTTCTATTTGCATTGCTTTGCGTTCCAAACGTTCAAAAAAGAGTCGCTCCAACCAATGATTAAAAACAAATGAATCGACATCAGCAATACCATCTCCACAGGCAATCCAGTTTTGATTATCAATGAGTTTCTGATAATTTAGAAAAAGTTGATCCTCAAGATAATCTTTGACAACCAGCGTCGGAAATGGGACATTGTCATTCGAATAGACAGGAACATCATCCTCCCAAACCACATGTAAAATTACCGGGTCATAATTGTCATCTTGTTGATGCCGATGGGCATACCAATCCGAGGACTTTAAGTGGATTTCAACATGACCTGCCCAAAGGGTGTTGCCGATTCGAATTTTGGCATAGAGAAAATCGGGGCCTGAGTTGTTATTGTAAAACCCTGGTTCAAGAATACGAACTAGCTCTTTTTGCGTGGTATATATTTGATTGGAAAGCAACACTTTTTGCTTCCAAACAAAGTGTAGGAATTCTTCTTTCATAGCAGGTCGAAAATACAAAATAATCTTATAGCCGTATAAGATTTATAGATGTTAGGCTTCAGAGAAATGAAACTATTCGAAATATTTTTGCAAAAAAATAATCATGCAAGTATTAGAGAGTTTACAATGGCGTTACGCTGTTAAAAAATTTGACGAAAATAAATTAGTTCCGGCATCAAAAATCGATGTCCTCAAAGAAGCTTTTAACCTCACAGCCAGTTCTTATGGATTACAACCTTCAAAGTTAATTGTGATTCAGAACAAAGAGATTCAAGCCGAATTGGTACCCCATTCTTGGAATCAGAAACAAGTGGCTCAGGCTTCTCACCTATTGGTAATTGCCGTTCCAAAAGAATACGCGACAGAGGAAGTTGGCAGCTATTTCAACAGAGTTAAAGAAATTAGAAATACTCCCGATGAAATTATAAAACCGTTTCAAGAATTTTTAACCAACACGGTAGATAGCCAGTCACAAGAGGAATTGTTGGCGTGGAATAAAAATCAGGCTTACTTGGCCATGGGAAATCTATTGACAGTTTGTGCATTGGAAGAAATTGATTCTTGTCCAATGGAAGGATTCATTCCAGAAAAATATGACGAAGTATTGGGCTTAAACAATCAAAATCTTACTTCTGTTTTGGTATTACCAGTGGGATATCGCGCTGAAGATGATTTTATGAAAGACCAGAAAAAAGTTCGTAGAAATCTGGAAGATATCATTGTAGATATCAAATAAAAAAACACAACGAAAATGCAAGCCTTCTTTTTAAAAGAAGGCTTTTTTTTGGTCTTTTATTCACGTAAATTAGCATCAAATTTTCAAAAAATGAGCACCGACATCAAAGCCCTTGAACCTCAAATCTTATGGGGACATTTCGCAGACCTCAATGCCGTTCCTAGACCTTCAAAAAAGGAAGAAAGAGTTATCAAATTCATCCAAGATTTTGGAAAGCAATTGAATCTCGAGACACTCACCGATCAGGCAGGGAATGTGATTATAAAAAAGCCTGCATCTGCTGGAATGGAAAATCGCAAAACCGTGGTGATGCAAGGGCACTTAGATATGGTGCATCAAAAAAATGCTGATACTGTTTTTGACTTCGATTCACAAGGAATCGACATGTATATTGACGGAGATTGGGTAAAGGCCAGAGGAACTACACTTGGCGCCGACAACGGACTAGGGGTAGCGGCTATCATGGCCGTTTTGTCCTCTACGGATATCGCACACCCTCCTATTGAAGCCTTGTTTACTATTGATGAAGAAACAGGAATGACTGGTGCTATGGAATTGGACGCTTCACTCATTGATGGTAAAATCTTACTCAATCTAGATACCGAAGAAGATGATGAAATTGGCATTGGATGTGCCGGTGGTGTGGACATAACTGCTTCAAGAAGTTATCAGGAGGAACCGACACCAGAAAATGTAAAAGCTTATCAAATCGCCATCACTGGCCTTCAAGGTGGACATTCTGGAATGGATATTCACAAAGGATTGGGAAATGCCAATAAATTGATGAATCGCATATTGTTTGATGGTTTCACCAATTACGGACTGCGAATTTCATCCATCCAAGGCGGAAGCTTACGCAACGCAATTCCAAGAGAAAGCTTTGCGACCTTCGTGGTAGACATAGCCACAGAAAGTGCTTTCCTATCCGACATCCAAGACAAGATTGATGCCATCCTAAATGAGTTTAAAAACTTAGAACCCAATCTAAAAATTGAAATTACTGAAACTAGTTTACCCAATCATGTAATGGAATTAGGGGTACAAGAAGGAATCACCAAGGCAATTTATGCCGCCCTCAACGGAGTGTATCGTATGAGTCCAGATGTAGAAGGATTGGTCGAAACATCCAACAACATTGCCAAGGTGACCATTGCCAATGGCGATTTAAAAGTTGAATGCCTCACAAGGTCCTCTTCTGATTCTAGCAAATGGGATTTGGCGAATTCATTACAATCGTGCTTTGAACTCGCAGGATGTGAAATTGGGTTTTCTGGTGATTACCCCGGATGGTTGCCAAATATTGATTCTGAAATACTCAATATTTTAGTTTCTTCTTACGAAAAATTGTTCAACGAAAAACCACATGTAGCTGCTTGTCATGCCGGATTGGAATGCGGAATTTTAGGTGAACATTTCCCTGAGATGGACATGATTTCTTTCGGCCCAAATATTTTAGGCGCCCATTCTCCAGATGAGAAAGCACAGATATCCTCTTCTCAAAAATTTTGGAAGTTGTTATTAGAAGTATTGAAAAGTATTCCAAAAGCATAATTTCCGAGCTTTTTTGAACTTCTGAAATTGTTCAAAAAGTTTAGAAATTTGTTAACATAATAGCTACTCTTGAACGATAATTAATTGTAATTTTACCCGTTATTCATAGCGATTTCACATGGGTAAAATAATAGCAATTGCAAATCAAAAAGGTGGTGTAGGAAAAACTACAACAAGCGTTAACCTAGCGGCTTCTCTTGGGGTATTGGAAAAGAAGATTCTTCTTATCGATGCCGACCCTCAAGCCAATGCCTCTTCAGGGCTAGGCATTGTCGTTGAAGAAGTGGTCAACGGCACTTACCAAGTTTTGGAACATACAGCCAAGGCTGCCGATGCCATTGTAAGCACCTCTTCACCAAATCTTGATATCATCCCAGCACATATCGATTTAGTTGCTATTGAAATCGAGTTGGTTGACAAAGAGAATAGAGAGTACATGCTAAAAAGTGCTCTAGAACCGATCCAAGACGATTACGATTACATCATTATTGATTGTGCACCGTCACTCGGACTCTTAACCTTGAACGCTCTGGTTGCTGCGAATTCGGTAATTATTCCCATTCAGTGTGAATATTTTGCCTTAGAAGGATTGGGCAAGCTTTTAAACACCATCAAAAGAGTGCAAAAAATCCACAATCCGAATTTGGATATTGAGGGACTATTGCTCACGATGTTTGACAGACGATTGCGCCTATCCAACCAAGTGGTGGATGAAGTACGAAAGCATTTCAGCACCATGGTTTTTGACACAATCATTAGAAGGAATATTAGACTTGGGGAAGCACCGAGCTACGGAGAGAGCATCATCGCTTATGATGCTACTAGTAAAGGTGCTGTAAATTACTTAAATTTAGCCCAAGAATTACTTAAAAAGAACGCATAAATGGCAAAGGCCACCAAAAAACAAGCCTTAGGACGAGGATTATCAGCAATTTTAAAGGAAACGCCTGATATCAATTCGGCTAGCGATCAAAACGCGAATAAATTGGTCGGGAATATTGTTGAAATTGATGTCGAGTCGATTGAAGTAAATCCGTACCAACCTAGAACCTATTTCGATGAGGAATCTTTACGAGAGTTGGCGAGTTCGATCAAAGAATTGGGAGTAATTCAACCCATTACCGTTCGCAAGCTTAGTGGCAATAACTTTCAATTGGTTTCTGGTGAAAGACGATTTAGAGCTTCTAAATTAATTGGAAATCAGACCATCCCTGCTTACATCCGATTGGCAAACGATCAAGAGATGTTAGAAATGGCCTTGGTTGAAAACATCCAACGAAAAAACCTCGATCCTATTGAAGTTGCCTTATCTTATCAACGATTGATTGATGAAATCAACCTTACTCAAGAAGAATTGAGTACTCGTGTTGGTAAAAAGAGATCTACAGTAACCAACTACTTGCGTTTGTTAAAATTAGATCCGATTCTTCAAACAGGAATGCGAGATGGATTTATTTCTATGGGACATGGACGCGCCATGATCAATGTAGAAAACACCGAAGATCAGCTGGCTATTTATGAAAAGATTCTTCGTGAGAAACTTTCGGTTCGTCAAACAGAAGATTTGGTGAAGCAGTTGAAGTCCGGCACGACTAAAAAACCAAAGGCAAAAACGATTCCGTCTTACGTGAAGCAAGAAACTGCTGCCATCAGTGAGTTTTTTGGTCAAAAAGTTTCGGTTTCCATGGGATCCAATGGAAAGGGCAAAATCAACATTCCGTTTCACTCTAAAGAAGACTTCTACAGGATCTTAAAGTTGTTGAAATAATTGGGATTCAAGAAACACATATTCACCATTCTTTTTCTTCTTAGCAGCTTGATGTTATGTGCACAGGTTCAGGATTCTGTAAAAACAAAAAACCGAAGGGCTAAAAAAAGAGCCTTAAAAAACACCTACACATACAATCCCTTGGCTCCCTCGAAAGCAGCTTTTTACTCGGCCATCTTTCCGGGTATGGGACAGATTTACAACAAGAAATATTGGAAAGCACCAATTGTTTGGGGTGCTTTGGCGATTCCGACTTATTTTTATTTGGATAACAACCGAGAATACAAACGATTTCGAACAGCCTTCAAACTGAGGACTGCTGGATTGCAAGATGAATTTACATTGGATGACGGTTCTGTGACTGTTTCATTGGAAACATTGGAAAGAGCGCAGGAACAACTGCGTCAGAATAGGGATTTATCCATTCTTTCGGGCGTTATTTTATATATTCTGCAAATTGTGGAAGCCAGTGTCAATGCGCACCTTATCCAGTTCAATACGAGTGATGCCTTGACTTTACGACCAGTGATTATTCAAGATCAGTTTCGAATCGACGCGCCCAGTGTGGGGCTCAACCTTAGATTTAATTTTTAATTATGAAAATAGCATTATTAGGTTATGGTAGAATGGGAAAAGAAATTGAAAAGATCGCAATTTCTAGAGGACATGAAATCGTAATTAAAAAAGATCAGGGTGATGTGGTAGACATCAATCTAGCAGATGTAGCCATTGACTTTAGTGTGCCATCCGCAGCCTTCGATAACATTACGCTATGCTTGCAAAACAATGTACCAGTAGTTAGTGGTACCACAGGTTGGTTGGATCGTTATGACGAGGCTTTGGAGATGTGTTCAGAAAACAAAGGAGCCTTTATTTATGCCTCTAACTTTAGCTTGGGTGTGAACATCTTTTTTGAACTGAATAAGAAATTGGCTGAAATGATGGACAAGGTTTCTGGATATGAAATTAACATGGAAGAAATTCACCATACAAAGAAGTTGGATGCTCCCAGTGGAACAGCCATTACCTTAGCAGAAGGAATTATTGAGAATTCATCCAAAGAAAATTGGGTATTGAACGAATCTACCGACTCTAACACCATCGGAATTAAGGCCACTCGAACGCCTGATGTTCCAGGAACCCATATCATTGAATATGAATCTGAGGTAGATACCATCGAAATACAGCATACCGCTCATAGTAGAAAAGGATTTGCTTTAGGAGCCGTAATTGCCGCAGAATGGATCGTTGACAAACAAGGAGTTTTCTCCATGCGAGATGTGTTAAACATTTCGTAAATACGTAACAAAAACTAATTAAAATGTCTTACTTGTAGGACCAAAATAGACTAGATATGACTTTCTTAGGTTGGATAGCATTCTTTTTTATCATTCAAGTCATCCACTTTATCGGAACTTGGAAACTATATGAAAAAGCGGGTAAAAAAGCCTGGCAAGCGGCAGTGCCGATCTACAACGCAATGATATTGATGGAAATTGTCAAAAGGCCAAAGTGGTGGATTATTTTATTGTTCATCCCTGTGGTTAACTTGCTAATGTTTCCAGTATTTTGGATTGAAACGATTCGGACCTTCGGATACAAAAAGCGCCTGGAATCTTTCTTGGTCATAGTTACACTGGGGCTGTATATTATTTACATCAATTATACGACCACCAATGAATACAACGAAGAACGAAGCCTAAAACCACAGTCAAATTTTGGGGAATGGGTGAGCTCCATCGCCTTTGCCATTATCGCAGCAACCTTGGTTCACACCTATTTCATGCAACCTTTTACCATACCAACTTCTTCATTGGAAAAGTCTCTCTTAGTAGGAGATTACCTTTTTGTGAGTAAGTTTCATTATGGTGCAAGGGTTCCATCCACAGTAGTGGCAGCTCCCATGGTACATGATACCTTGCCTGCCATTCCGATTCCACTTACTGGAATCAATCTCACCCCTACCATGGTTTCCTATCTGAAAAGTCCGCAGTTGCCGCATATGCGATTGCCAGGATTACAACGAATTAAGAACAACGACATTGTCTGTTTTAATTGGCCAGCGGATACCTTAAAAACAATGTGGGGAGATAACTCTGGACAATTTACCTACAAACCAGTAGATAAAAAGACCAACTATGTAAAGCGTTGTGTTGGTATCGCTGGTGATACGCTTCAAATGATTGACGGTTATTTTTATATCAACGGTAAAAAGAATGTATTACCAGACCGAGCAAAGCTTCAATTTTATTATACCTATGAATCTAAAAAGCCAATTGATAGAAGTACCTATCCGAAATTTTTGATTGACAAGGAACGTACTGGCGTTTACAAAATACTAACCGAATACTGGGATAACGAAAAGGTTCAAAAAGCCTTCGAGCAAAGTGCTGATCTGACCAAAATTGGCGAAGACTCATTGTACACTGAAGTGGCAGGCGGAGTTTCGCAAGATTTGGCTTCTCGATTAAAAATGATTTCGGTTCCTAATAAGATTAACATCAATCTTACTGAGGAAGAATTGGAACGATTAAAGAAGTATCCTTTAACAGCATCGATTACCAAACTCATTCATGATGCAGATGATGCCATCTTTCCTCATGTAAAAGAATTGGGATGGAGTCAAGATAACTTCGGACCTATTTACATTCCTAAAAAAGGAGCTACCGTCACCTTAAACGCGGAAACGATTCCTTTCTATGAGCAAGTAATCAAAAATTATGAAAACAATGATCTGGTTATCAATGGTGACGAAATATTCATCAATGGATCCAAAGCAACTAGCTATACTTTCCAACAAGATTATTATTGGTTGGTTGGTGATAACCGTCACAATTCTTTGGATGCCCGGTATTGGGGATTTGTTCCTTTTGACCACGTTCTTGGGAAGCCTGTTATGGTTTGGTTTAGTTGGGATGCCGATGCACCGACATTGGGCGCTAAATTAAAATCCATCCGCTGGGATCGATTGTTTACCACCGTGCATGGCGAAGGAGAACCTGTTTCATACCGTTACCTGGTTCTGGCATTGATTCTCTTGTATTTTGGATATAGTTTCTTTAAAAAGAAGAAAGTAAAATCCTGATGGGAGTTTATATCCCAACTTACTTTTCTTTTATTCATCAATATGAATTGCTCCTAAAAGATGAGCACATTCAATTTGAAAAACAAGACAATTATCAAAAACAAAGCTATCGAAATCGTTGTTTTATAACAGGTCCCAATGGAAAACAACTATTAAACATACCAGTTAAAACGGATTCCTCAAAGGGCAAGCAGCAAACCAAGGACATCAAAGTTGAAAACAACGTTACTTGGCAAAAGGAACATTTTCGAGCCTTACAAGTAACCTACAGATCATCTCCTTTTTTTGATTTATTAGAGGCTGACTTAGCACCCATTTTTGAGAGAAAATATGAGTATCTATATGACTTAAATATGGATACCTTTCATTTTGTGATGGATACCCTTGAAATTGAAAAAAGTTTTGAATTCACGGAAGATTATCAAATAGATATTGCACAGGATTATAGACCTTTGGCTCAAAAGAAATTTACTCCTCCAACTTCCAACAAAAAATACATCCAACTTTTTGACGATCGAAACGGATTTTTGGAAAATTTATCCATTTTAGATCTTCTTTTTATGGAAGGACCCAGCACTACCTTGTATTTATAATTGTTTTTTTCATACTTTTATTGGTGAATTATCAACCATGAATATTCTCGATAAAATTGTTACGGATTTTAACCAAATCCCAAAAGAAAGCTTGGTGCGACTTTTAAAGATTTCGGACGAAGTGAACCTAAAAAAAGGTGCTTTTTTAACCAAATGCAAGGACATCCCAAATGATTTTTACATCATTAAGAAAGGCGTGGTAAGGTCCTATTACCTGAATGAATCTGGTAAAGAATTTACCCGAAGTTTTTTTAGAAGCTCCCAGGCAGTTGGAGCTTTAAAGTCATTGATTACAAGCAAACCTAGCGAATTGTATTACGAATGCCTCACCGATTGTGAGGTGTACCGGGTAAACTACAAGGAGTTCATGAAATTGACAAAAGAAGACATTCATCTTTCCAATTTGTACAGTCGAGTTTTGGAATATGTTTACCAGAGTTTTTCGTCAAAGATTTATGATCTTTCCGTGTTAAGTTCTACAGAACGTTACAAAAAATTACGAAGGAATATTCCTTCGATCTAAAGCATTGTTTCCCAGTATCACATCGCATCCTACTTGAATATTACACCCGTGCAGTTGAGTAGAATCCGCAAAAAAATGTCATTGGTATAAACATAGGTTAATGCGCGCCTTGGATTAATTCTATAATTTAGCCTCTCAAGGAAAAAACTCCCTGAATTATACCATAAATTATCCAAGGCAAGGTTTCACAACCTTGCTTTTTTTTATGATGGAAATCAAGAATCTCATTCACTATAGTCTTCACTTTATTGCTCCTGCAATTATTGGCTATCTATTCTTCAAATCCAACTGGAAAAGAGCTTATTTGATTTTTCTGGCATCTATGGCTGTGGACCTAGATCATTTAATTGCCGACCCCATTTTTGATCCCGATCGATGTAGCATCAATTTTCACCCACTCCATACCTACATCGCTATGGGGTTTTATGTGATTGGTTTATTCTTCAACAAAACGAGAATACTTGCCATCGCACTTCTATTTCATATGCTGACGGATCTTATTGATTGTTACCTGTAAACCTTCTGAAAATAGTACTAATCTCATCAGAAATTTTCAATCTAATGATGAGGAAGACATAGGCCAAAAAGATGATACCACATTTCACAATAAGGTTGGATAGAATGTTTACAATTTCATTCCCAAAATTGAAGTTGAAATTCCAGAAATAAAAACCAAAAAAGAAGATGGCAATAATGGTCATTAACCGCCAGGTCTTGTCTGTAAAAGGAAGGATACTAAACTTGGCCTTCACATAGAATAACTTAAAAGTATTGAATGAGAAAATAGTGATTAATGTTGCCAAGGCCAATCCGTTGGTACCATAAACACCAAATAACCAGCGATTCAGCAGATAGACCATGATGGCCATCCCGACTCCAATAGGTAGGGTAATTCTATAAAATTTTGAATTGCTAATGATAGCACCATTGTTTCCCAAAAACATGGTATACAACTTGGCTAGCGAAATCATCAACACAACCAATTCTCCGCCCGAATAGCCTTTTTCTGGCATCAATTTGAACAATTCATGCACCCCACAATTCACCAGGAGAAAAAACAGACCGCCAATTACCAATAGATTGATAGAACTCTTCTTGTACAACACTCCTACCTCCTTGTCATTTTTCTCATTCAGCGTCTTGGAGGTCAAAGGTTGTAGAATTTGATTCATGGCTCTACTTGGCGCTTCGATAAAAGTTCCGATAAATACGGCAACCGTATAATAAGCCGCAGTTTGAAAGCCTTCACGTCCGGGAATCATCACCTTATCGATGTCTAGAAGGATAGCTCCAGCCGATCCAGCCAGGATGATGTACAACGAATATCGAATGATTTCAACAAAATTATCAGGTGGCTTCAACGAAAATTTTGGCAGATAAATATTGAAGGCGTAAACCATCATTACCAAGGTTCGTAACACATAGGCAATAGCCAAAAATTGAATGAATTCGGGTTTGCTAATTTGGTTAAAAAAGACGGCAACCAATAATAACATGACCACTGCTCTATTCCAAAATTCCTTCAACACATTCCCAAAGACAGTTTGCAGGTGTACTTTGGTCCAGGCATAAAAAATCTCAAAAAAGGCACAACTAACGGCAACGGTATATATGTAAAACGTATAACTTTCCACGTTTTGATTTTCCTCTGCAACCCTGCTCATAATCCAATGATGAAAGGTGTCCCATAAATAACCAATCGGTAAGGCTATCACAAAAGGAAGCACCAAGGCTAACGTCAAAAATCGGTCTTTTTGAACCTTATCTTGATAAAAAGAAAAGAACTTCACAATGGTATATTGAATACCGAAAGCGGTAAGCGGCATGATTAAATTAGAAGCCGATAAGATAAAAGTTACGATTCCGTAGTACTCAGATTCTAAAAATCGTGGATAAAAAATAATAGTATTGATTCCACCTACCAGAAAAGATAGGTAGATGATGATGGTATTACGAAATGACTGTTTTATGACAATCCCCATTTATGCGGTAACTTCTTTTAGGACTTCCACCAATTTGGAAGTTAAGTTTTTTCTGTGAAACTGGTCGATATTTTTACTCTGTACTTCCAATTCACCTGCTTTGAATTGTTCATAAAACCCAATCAAACTCGACTTCATTTTTTCTGCATCATCAAAATCAATGACAACACCCGCATTGGTTTCACGCAAGACTTTGGCCAAATCACCATCTGTTGGACCTATGGCCAGAATGGGTCGCTTGGCGGCCAAATATTCAAACAATTTACCAGTTAAAATTCCTTCATTATGAGCTACATTCGGAATTAACAACAGTAGTACTTGTGCCGAATGCTGCGCATTGATCGCTTCTTTATGAGGAACATAGTCGTGAAATTCGGTTTGTTCTGTCAATCCTTGATTTCCTACAATTTCCTTCACCTCATCGTTAATATCTCCCATGAATTTCAACTTCAAATCCTTCTTAAAACTTTCATTCTCACCTTTCAGTTCTTGAATTACTTCAAAGAGACGGTGTGGAACGCTGCTTTTCGGCAACAATCCAATATAGGAAATGGTAAAATCAGCCTCCAATGTAGGTTTTTCAGCAACATTGGTTTCATCATCAAATCCATTGGTAATTACCTGTACATTCTTAGAAGTTTGTCCCAACTTATGTTTGATATGATCACTCACGGTCAATACAAGATCGGCATTGCTCAAGACCTTTTCTTCCAATTTTTGATTCTTATTTCTTGCAAATGGCAATTGGTAAAAGTCCTTGGCATAATACAAGTCTGTCCAAGGATCTCTAAAATCTGCAACCCAAGGAATATCGAACGAGTTTTTTAGTGCCAATCCAATCAGATGCATGCTATGGGGTGGTCCCGTTGAAATAATGGCATCTACCCTATTTTCTTGGAGAAAGTTCTTAAGAAAACCAACTGCCGAATCTACCCAAGAAATTTTGGCATCCGGAATAAAAAAATTACCCCTTATAAAAGACAAAAACTTATTGTTGGTCAAATTGGAGGTTCCTTTTTTACTGGTTTTCTTCTTGGAAAAAAGGATGCTGGAAACGTCTTTCACAGGGTGCTTTACTACCACTACTTCGGTCGGAATTTCATTCACCAAACTTTCATCCAATTTCGGATAATGAGCTCCCTGAGGACAAAAAACAACAGGTTGTATCCCATGCTTAGGAAGATATTTTACAAATTTCAACCATCGTTGTACCCCAGAACCTCCAGCGGGCGGCCAATGATATGTGATGATTAATACCTTCAGGATTCCAAGTTTTTATACAAAGTAATCAATTCTTTAGAAGTTTGCTCCCAGTTGAAATCATTTTTCACAAAGACCTCTCCGTTTTTCCCAAATTGAAAGCGCTTTTCTTGATCGCGATACAACTCCAACAATTTTTCAGCAAAATCTTTTTCATCTCTTTCGGTATGAACCAATCCTCCATCGATGTTTTGAATCAATGTCTTTTGGGCCGTTGCATCACTCACCAACAATGGCTTTCCAAAACTCATGTATTGAAATAATTTATTGGCGTAGGCAATATCGTGCTGTCGATTACGAAATAAAGGTGAAATACAGACATCACTCGCTTGGATATAACTTTGAAAAAGTGACACGTCTTGCCATCCTTCAAAATCAACATATTCTTCCACACCAAGATCGACAACCAACTTTTTTAACATATAATCCGTGGTATTTTTCCCAACAATAACAAGTTTGATATTGGGTATCGCTTCCTTTACAAGCGGAATCGCCCGAATGGGAGTTTCAAGACCTCTTCGGATGTTGGTATCCCCAACATAAAGCATAACAAAGTTGGCCTCGTATTTTTTGGTGATGGATTCCTTAAGACTGAAATCCGTATAAAAAGCCGATCGAATGGTATTGGGTACCAATGAAAATTTATCAATTAGTTTTGGAAAACGATTCTTCAAATCATTGATAAACTCGGGTGAAACAGTAATTACCTTTTTTGCAAGGTTTATAAATTCGGCCTCCTTCTCTTTCCATTTCCTTGGAGAGATAATGTATTTCCCAGGAAACTTCTGAAGATGTGGATAAAACTTTATCACCTCAGGCATATTATCATGAAGGTCTAAAACCGTGGGTAATTTGTATTTTTTATTTGCTTTGAAAACTGCCTCTGCAATTCGAATATCGTGAATGTGCAGTGCGTCAATTGAAGTCGCAGTAATAAAGTCTTCAATTTTTTTAGCCATCACCTTTGTATAAAAGGGAACGGTATAGGCAAGAGCGGATAACTTATAGTTGAGTTTATTGGTAGGGTACCTTCGGATTTTGATGCCCTTGTATTCTTCATTCTCACAGTCTGAATAAGACAAACAAAATAGGTACACCTCAAAACCTGAGTTGACCAAAGTAATTGCTTCATTCTCTACTCTAGGGTCTGGAGGGAACTGAGCATCCAGAATCATCCCTATTTTCATGAACTGAGTTTATTTTTTCGCTGAAGGTAAAATCCTACACCCACTAGAAGTATTAAGATTACGTATGATGAAAGACTCACCATGCTGCCTAGTTGAATTACTTTTGGCTCAAATTTAAAAACAACCTCGTGCTTTCCTGCCGGGATTGGCATCCCTCGAAGTACGTAATTCACACGATAATGCGGAACCAATTTACCATCCAAGTAAGCATTCCAACCATCTTTATAAAAGATTTCGGAGAAAACCGCGAATTGATCTGTAGTGGAGGAAGTTTGATAATGCAATTCGGTAACCTCATGTTTTACCAGTTCAATACTTGAAACAGAGTCTTTTCTATCAAGTGACGGAAGTGTTTCCGCTATTTTTGAAATATCAATGACAGCAGTTTGTTTGGAATTCAAACTATCCAGAGCTATAATTTCTTCATCAGCTGATTGTACCTTTTTTAATTCAGAGACAAACCAGGCGTTTCCATTGGCTTGGTCGTTCAATTGTAATTGAGGCTCTCCTTTTTGTCCTGGCACAATCAAATACTTCGCGTTGAGCATGTGCAGGACTTCAAAGTTATTTTTCGAAACTTGGTAGTCAAAGAGTTCTGAATAACGTCCCATTTTAGCGGCATGATATCCTCCTAAAGATTGATGGAAATAAGAAGTTGTTCCGTCCTCCAGGATATTCACGGTAAGATTGGCAACGCGATAATGTGATGTATCCTTCAATATTTCTTTATCAATCCGACTAGCAGTAAAAGGTTTTTCAACTTTACGAGCTGTCTTAAAATCATCTTGACTTAGGTAATTCAAGTTGATTCCGATAAGATCAATCAAACAGAAGGCAATCAAACCGATGATAGCAAATTGCGGTTTCAGTGTCTTTTTTTCCTTAAACCAAAGAATCACAAAAACAATCGCTGCCAAAATGAGGCTTCTCAGAGTATCATTGAAAAGCATGGCTTTCCGATCGGCAATTACCGCATCAAGAACTCCTGTAATCTGGTATTGCTTTTCCATATCCGTGTAGTTGCTATCTCGAATCCCTTCAAAGGTTGATGTAAAATGGGCCAATGCAAAACCAACAATGACCAATCCGCCAAAATACATTCCTGCCTTCTTAAGGGCCTCTAATTTTTGTTCAGATGAAATCTCTTTGGAGAAAAATTGTTGCAGTCCTAAAACTGCTAAAATTGGCACGCATAATTCGGCGATTACTTGTATGGAAGACACGGCTCGGAACTTATTATACAGAGGTACGTAATCGATGAAAAAGTTCGTTACCACATCAAAATTTCTACCCCAACTCAATACGATAGAAAATATCGTAGCGGCCACTAACCAACGTTTTAACTTGTTGTTTACCAGGAAAATACCCAGAAAAAATAAAAAGAAAACCACAGCACCAATATAAGCCGGTGCTTCCACAATGGGTTGATCTCCCCAATAGGTCAATGCTTGTTGGGTAAAATAATCGGCTCCTTTCTTACCAAAATTGGATTGCATCACTTGGTACAGTTCAGAGTCCTCGTCAAGGGTCTCTGTAGTACCTCCTCCCATGAATCTAGGTACGAACAAATTAAATGTTTCCAACTTGGCATAACTATACTGGGTGATGTAGCCTTTGTCCAAGCCAGAAGAGGTGTTCTCTTTGGGTGTTCCATCAGGATTAATCGTCAATTCTGATTTTCCTCGGGTACTGTAGGCCGCGTACTCTTTGGTTGCCATTAATCGTGTGGAATTCATTCCAAGTCCTAGTACCACAGCCAGGAGTAAAATCCCAGCCTGCTTTGCGAAACCGGGAATTGTTTTGTTCTTAACAGCTTCTATCAGTTCTACAATTCCGAGAATTAGCAAACAGAAGCCGAGGTAGTAAGTCATCTGAATGTGATTGGCATGAATTTCCAAGGCCATGGCCAAGGTAGTAACCAAAAATCCAAGCAAATAGCGCTTTTGAAAAACCCATAAAAATCCAGCTAAGACCAAAGGCATGTAGCCAATGGCGAGCGCTTTGGAATTATGACCCGGAATAAAAATAATGATCATGTAAGTGGAAAAACCAAAAGCCAAGGCACCGAAAACTGCCAGTCGCCACTCAACTTTTAAAGCCATCATTAGCACGAAAAAACTCAAGAAATACAAAAAGGTGTAATCGGCTGGCCGTGGTAAAAATCGAAGTGCTTTGTCAATACCCCTTACAAAATCATAGGGATAATAGGCACTAATTTGATAGGCTGGCATTCCGCTAAAAGAGGCACCTGTCCAATAAGGTTCTTTGTCGTTTTTAGCTCGGTAATCATTGATTTCCTTCACCATTCCTCGGAACTGAGTGATATCGGATTGACCAAGTTGTTTTCCTTTGAGTACCGGATTAAAATATACCAAAGTCGCTATCAAAAAAATAAGAATAGCAATGGCATAAGGAATAAGTTGTTTGATTTTCATGTTAATCAATTTCTTCGAAATCTACATATTCACCAACATTCTGATTGGAAGTTTTTTGACCGTTCGGTTTTCTATCAATAACCGTTTCTCCTTCTCTTACTGTATCTTGGGAGGATTGTCGCTGTTGGTACTCTTGGGCTCTTCTCTGCATTGAGTCGGCCGCCTTTTTTACAATAAAGGGAGCGAACAGTCTTGCTAAAAACTTAAATGCGTAGTAGAAGAAAATTATTATGAAGAGGGTTTTCAATAATCCCATTAAAGTCTATTTATATCCTTTCAAAAGTAACAATTTGTAAGGAACTACTTCGTTAATTATATACAAAACTTGAACGAAAACCATTCTGGAATATTTTTCAAACTAGTAGAATTAGTTTAAGTTTGTTTTCACTTGCTAATAGTCGGCAATTTTATGAATAAAACCTCCTTTTTTCGATTCTTTACCATACTTCTTTTAGGAGTTTCATTTCAAACATTCGGACAATACACGGAGGTTATCAACTCCAACAATCCTGGTTTTTCAGAAAGTCCGTATAGTGTTGGTTCAGGAATTTATCAATTTGAAACGAATTTATTTTTCCGCAGTACGGGGATTGTTCCGAAGTTTACAAGGCCTCAATCATTGGGAGCTGATCTAATGTTTAGAACAAGTTTTCTGTCGGAACGATTGGAGCTTAATGCCCATATGAGTTATTCAAGGGATAAAGTGGCATTTAACAATGTCTTCACCTCCACTCGATTTGAAACCGGACTGAATCGCTTTACCGTTGCCGCTAAATACCTAGTTTTTCAACAAGAATATGAAGATAAATCCAAAGAGGTTCGAAGCTGGAAACGAAGAAATGCTTTTGACAAAAAACGATTGATCCCGTCGGTGGCTGTTTATGCAGGTATCAATACCGACTTTGTCGGAGAGTTTTATCAAACGGGGGGTATATCTCCAAAAGTGGGAGTGTTGCTGCAAAACGATTTGAGCAATCAATTCAATATTGTCACCAACGTTTTCTACGACTTTATCGGAACAGATGCCGAAGAAATCTCCTACATCATCACGGGCACGATTAGTCTGAGTGATCGATGGTCTACCTTTTTTGAAAATCAAACCATCTTCCAAAAGACTCGAAACCTATCGAATTTCGGAACCGGATTGGCGTTTCTATACAATAGAGACTTGCAATTAAATACCTCAGCTCGCTACCTAACGGAGGGCGCTTCCAAAGGTATTTACGTAGGTTTTGGAGTTTCTTATCGCATCAACCGCCATCAAGATGAGTCGTATGAAGTTGATGAATATGGAAATAGAATTGAAGAAACACCGATAACAAAATACAACAAGAAAAAAGGAGGATTCTTTTCTAGAATGTTCAACATCTTCAAAAAGAAGGATAAAAAGAAGAAAAAGAGAACTCGAAAAAGACCAAAACGTAACTAGAACAGTATGAGCAAGCTTTCTATTTATGAAGTTACATCCAAAAAAGATTTCAAGGATTTTGTAAAATTTCAACTACAACTTTACAAAGGAAATCCCTATTTCGTTCCACCAATTATTGCTGACGAAGTAGCCAACTTCGATAAGACCAAAAATCCTGTTTTTGAAATTGCCAACGCACGATTTTTCCTTGCCAAGAGAGACGGCAAAACTGTCGGAAGGATTGCCGCAATCATCAATACCTATGAAATTGACAAACAACAAATTAAGAAAATGCGTTTCGGCTGGTATGATACCATCGACGATTTGGAAGTGAGTCGAATTTTGTTGGAAAAAGTGAATGAAATTGGTAAAGAAAATAATCTGGAATATATTGAAGGCCCAGTTGGATTTAACAACTTGGATAAAACTGGAGTTTTGACGGAGGGTCACGATCATATTGGCACCATGATTACCTGGTATCACAATCCGTATCAAAAGATACATTTGGAAAAACTAGGCTTTGTAAAAGAAAAGGAATACCTCGAGAACAAGTTTGAGTTCAAAAATGTAGACCAGAAATATTATGGAAGAATAAGCGCGATCATCAAAAAACGCTTCGGACTAGCTTCCAAGACCTTTACCAAAACCAAGGATATTTTACCCTATGTAGACGAAATGTTTGAATTGTTTAGCAAAACCTATTCAAGACTTTCGACCTATGTTCCCATTTCGGATGCACAAATCGCATATTTTAAAAAGAAATACATTTCATTCATCAACCCAGAGTACATCAATTTTGTGGTCGATAAAGAAGGCAAACTTGTTGCTTTTGGCATTGTGATGCCTTCGTATTCAAAAGCACTTCAAAAGGCAAAAGGAAAACTATTCCCCTTTGGAATATTTCACATTCTAAATGCGAGAAAAAATGCAAAGGATGTTACTTTTTACCTAATTGGGGTTGATCCTGAATACCAGAATAAAGGGGTGACAGCCATCATTATTGATGATTTCTCTAAGGCCTTTGACAAAAAAGGAATTCAGAATTGTATCCGTACTCCAGAGTTGGAAGAGAATGATGCCATTCATAAAATGTGGAAGAATTTCGATCCGGTAACACACAAACGACGTCGGACCTATAAAAAACCAATTCAATAGACTTTGATTCTTTAAGTTATGCAACTGTTTTACAATCCTGAACTTGATTCCTCTGCAAAAGAAGTCACTTTCGATAAAATTGAAAGCAGGCATATCGTAAAAGTCTTACGCAAAAAAATGGGCGATGTGCTGTCCATAACCAATGGACAAGGTTCTTTGTTTGAGGCAGAAATAATTGTTGCTGGTGAAAAAAAATGTGTCGCCTCTATTAAGTCCTCAGTAACCAAGGAAAAAGGGTGGAATTATCACCTTCACATGGCCATTGCCCCTACGAAAAGTCTGGATAGACTCGAGTGGTTTTTGGAAAAAGCGACCGAAATCGGAGTTGATGAAATTACTCCTATTTTTTGCTCCAATTCAGAGCGCAGAGTGGTTAAAATGGAGCGTCTTCAAAAAATCGTGGTTTCAGCGAGCAAGCAATCATTAAAATATCATTTTCCCAAACTCAACAAGGCCATTACATTCAAGGAATTCCTGAATGATGATTTAGATGGCGAAAAACTCATTGCACATTGTTACGATCGTAAGAAAACGCCATTAAAAGATATCAATGTTCCAGACAAAACAACCATTCTTATTGGACCTGAGGGTGATTTCTCCGAACAGGAGGTTGACCGAGCAATTAGCAAAGGATTCACGGCCATTAGTCTCGGAACAAGTCGACTACGAACTGAAACCGCAGGGATTGCGGCTGTCCATTCGGTTTCTTTACTCAATCAATAATTAGTATCTTGCTTTGTGAATAGATTTATGAAGCAGTTTACCTATATTTTCTTAATTTTCTTTTTTGCCTCACTTGAGGCTCAAGAAGTAGCCATATTAAAATACAATGGCGGCGGCGACTGGTATGCCAACCCCACCGCGGTTCCCAATCTGGTGAGGTTTACTAATGAAAATACCCAGAGTAATATTTCCGAAAATATCAAGACTGTGACAGCAGGTAACGAAGATATTTTTTCTTACCCCATCATTTTCATGACTGGCCATGGCAATGTGGTTTTTTCAAATTCAGAAATAGAAAATTTAAGGAATTACCTGACTTCAGGAGGGTTTCTTCATATCTCTGATAATTACGGATTGGACAAGTTTATTCGTCGGGAATTGAAAAGACTCTTTCCCAAGAATACATTGGAAGAAATTCCGAGTAATCATCCTATTTTTGACCAGCAATTCAAATTTTCGGACGGAATTCCGAAGATTCATGAGCACGATAAAAAATCACCAAAAGGTTATGGGATATTCTATGAAGGCCGATTGGTAGTTTTCTATGATCATGAAACCGATTTAAGTGATGGCTGGGAAGACGAATCCATTCATAACAATCCGCCCAAAGTGAGAGAAAAAGCATTGCAAATGGGTTCGAATATCATTCAGTATGCCTTTTCCAATTAAATAAGAAGCACCAATCAACACAACCAATCAACTACTATGTCTCAAGAAGTCAACATTGACGAAATCAAAATTAATTTTGATACTGAAGGTCTTTGGATATTAAACATTGCCATCGCCATCATCATGTTCGGAGTGGCTTTGGGAATTACACTTGACGATTTCCGTCGACTCTTTAAAAATCCGAAGATTGTCTTTGTTGGGGTATTGTCGCAATTTATTTTGCTTCCTGCTTTTACCTTCTTAGGTATCCTACTTATCAAACCGTATCCGAGTTTTGCCTTGGGAATGATGATGATTGCGGCTTGTCCCGGAGGAAATGTTTCGAACTTCTTCAGTAAAATGGCAGGTGGAAATGCAGCTCTATCCGTGAGTTTGACGGCCTTTGCGACACTGATCTGTATTTTTATGACACCCTTTAATCTTCAATTTTGGGGAAGTCTTTACGAACCAACCAACGCGATTCTAGAAACCGTTGAATTAAATTGGGTGGAGTTGTTAAAACTGGTCTCCTTAATTTTGGGAATTCCACTTATCCTAGGTATGCTGGTCAAGCACTATCATTCTGAAATGGCTGGTAAAATAGAAAAGGTTTTAAAACCCATATCTATGGCTGTTTTTGTGGTGCTGATTTTGGTGGCCTTCTCTCAAAATTTAGATGTTTTTGTCAAGTACATTCATTACGTACTTTTCTTGGTGGTTTTTCATAATATTTTTGCTTTCATACTTGGTTTTTATACTGCCAAAACCTTCGGATTGAATAAGCAGGATACCAAGACTATTTCCATGGAAACAGGAATTCAAAATGGCGGACTAGGACTTTTGTTGATTTTTGGTTTCTTCGATGGTCTTGGCGGAATGGCTTTGCTTGCCGCGTTTTGGGGAATTTGGGACGTTTTTTCCGGAATGGCTTTAGCTACTTTCTGGGGTAGAAAAAAGAATAAACTAGCCGCTGAAAATGATCGCTAAACGTATTTGGTACCATTGCTTCAAGTGGTTTTTAAAAATCAGCTTGCATTTTTACACCCAACGGATAAAAATTCGTGGGAAAGAAAATATTCCTAAAAAAGGAGCAGTACTATTTGCGGCCAATCATCCTAATGCACTGTTGGATCCATTATACATTGCTGCTTTCAATAAACGCGAAATCCATTTTTTAGTGAGAGCCGATGTTTTTAAAAAACCATTGATAAAGAAAATGTTTGCTTCCTTAAATATGATGCCGATTTATCGTATGAGAGATGGACGGAGTTCACTGGCAAATAATGATGAAATATTTAATAAGTGTTACCAGATCTTAAAGAAAGAAAAGTCGCTATTGATTTTTCCTCAAGGAGGCCATTCTCGAGAACGAACCATACCGCCTTTGAGCAAAGGGTTTACAAGAATTATTTTTGGAAGTCTTGAAGAAAACCCCGATTTGGAAATACAGATTGTACCTGTTGGAATTACTTATCAGAATTCATCGGTTTTCCCCGCCAAAGTAGCCGTAAATTACGGAACACCGATTGCCACCAATCAGATCATACAAACTACTCCAAAGAACGAGGCAATTGCTACCTTGAAACAAAAAGTGAGTGATCAATTAAAAGAACTTAGTGTTCATATTCCAAAAGATGAGCACTATGAAACGACCTTAAACGAGCTCAACGAAGCAAATATCGATTTTACCAAGGTTCTTGAGGCCAATGAAAAAATCCATCAATTAGAGAGACTAACAAAAGAACCAAAGAATTGGACACTCATTGATCTATTGAAATACCCACTGTTCTTAAATTCACTAGTTCCACTTCTTATCTGGAGAAAGGTTTCAAAGAAAATCAAGGACATCGAATTTGTAGACACCTTTCGGTTTGGGGTAAGTGTGATTTTGGTTCCGATATGTCTCGGACTTCAAAGTTGGATTTTCTTTCTAATCAGTGGTAATGAAAATTGGGCCTTGCTTTATCTCGCCGGATCTACACTATCCATTTTAATTTACACAAAATTGGCTTCAACGCATACGGAATGAATTAATCATCCAAAATGGCATCTTGAATGACCTGCTGGATTTGGGTACGCATATTGGATTTGATCAATCCTCTATTGTCCATGTTCGGATACACACGATTGGATAAGAACACATAGAGAATTCCGCTTTCTGGATCGGCCCAAGTGTAGGTTCCTGTGAAGCCTGAATGACCAAAACTCTCATCGGAAACACAACCGCAAGTTGCTTTTACCTTGGGATTCAATTGAGGTTTGTCGAACCCTAGGCCCCTTCTTACTTTAAAATTCTCAAAATAACGGGTATTGAATTTTTTGATGGTAGATCCTTTTAAAAATCGTCGTCCTCCATAAAATCCGTTTTGTAAATACATTTGCATGATTTTCGCCACGTCATTGGCATTGGCAAAAAGTCCAGCATGACCTCCTACACCACCCAACATGGCGGCCCCCATATCATGCACATAACCATGTAGCAATTGATTTCTATAATAGTCGTCTTTTTCTGTGGGAACAATTTCCTTTTTATCGAATTTCTCTAGTGGTAAATAGGTAGTTCTATTGGCACCTAACGCTTTGTAAAACTCTTCCTGAACCAATTCGTTTAAAGGCCTTCGATACTCTCGCTCGAGCGATTCTTTGAACAGATAATAACCCAAATCGCTGTACTTATAACCTTCTTTTTCGCGTTGATCTACCTCCTCAATATACTTGTAAATACTGTCTTTGTAAGAACGGTGCAAATAAAGGTTCTCGGCAACTTTAATGTTGAATTTGTTTGATTTGGTGTTGCTGTAAAACTCCGTTAAATTTTTCCCAGTGATGCTATCTTGAGTCCCCTTATAAAACGGAATCCATGCCTTTAACCTCCCGTAATGAGAGAGCACTTCTCGAACAGAAACTCCTCCCTTATTGCTATCCTTAAAGCTTGGTAAAATATCCTCAATATGATCGGAAAGCCCGATGCGTTGTTCTTCTTCGGCCTTCATGATTAGCGGCAACGAAGCCAAAATCTTCGTAAGAGAAGCCAAGTCATAAACATCTGAATTTTTGACTTTTTTTTTCTGATCGTGAGTATGGTAACCATAGCTCTTGTGCAATACAACTTTCCCTTTTCTGGCTACAAGAACCTGAAAGCCAGGTGCCATTTTTTCTTCAAGTATGGTATCGGCATATTTATCAATGAGTGCCAAAGTTTTGGAAGATAGGTTTACTTCTTCCGGAATGGTATATCCAAGTCGACTTAAAGAATAAGTCTGAATTCCATCTCCTGCAGAAAACTCATTGTTTATAGATACGGGAAGTTTGCCATTTGCGGCAAAAGCTCCAAAAATTAATTGTGCCGAAAGCTCTTGTGAAAGCTTGCTATTCTGATAGGAAACCAAAACGGTTTCTATGTTGGCGAAGGTTTTTACTTTAGAAAGTGCATAGGGGCTGGCGAAAACATCAAGAATCACCTTTTTCTCCCGAGCCAAAAGTTGCAGCCAAACCAATTCACGGACTGTAAAATCATAGTTTTTCCATGGATGCAAATTGGATTTATGAAAACCAACAATAACCACATTATAGGGCTTCACTTTCTCCAACAGTACATCAATCGTTTTGGCCCTTACCACATCTACTTTGGTGTAGTTTTTAAGCATGGATACAAAACTGTTACTGTCGGAATCCCCGAACTTCACATAAGCGATCTTCTTATTTTGAAGATTCGATAGTGGCAGTAAATTGTTATCGTTCTTCACAACAGTCAAAGATTTTTTTACCAAATCTCTATGCAACAGTTCGTCATCAATGGTTTTTAAATCTTCTTCGATATTCTCCAGAGAAACAGGCACATATTTATGCAATCCCAACCAATATTTTGCTTTCAAAATCTTCTCGACCGACGTGTTCAGACGCTCTTCTGAAAACACCTTTAACGTAACGGCTTGCTTGATGAAACGAAATGAAGCTTCAATTTCTTGAGGAATCAAAAGAATGTCGTTTCCAGCTTGCAAGGCAGCCAGGTTTATTTCAGAGGAACTCGCATAATTTGCCGCTCCCTTCATATTCAATCCGTCTGTAAAGATCAATCCACGAAACCCTAATTTGGTTTGTAAAAGATCGGTCACAACAGTTTTTGACAATGAAGTTGGCAAACTCGCATTAGACTCCAAACTAGGAATACTCAAATGCGCAGTCATGATACTCGCCAGATTGTTGTCGAACAGTCTTTTGTAGGGATAGAGTTCTACTGAGTCGATTCGCTGCAAATCGAAGTCCACAGAAGGCAACGTTAGGTGTGAATCTGTTGCGGTATCTCCATGACCCGGAAAATGCTTGGCATTGGCCAATACCCCAACTTTTTGCATGCCTTTTACAAAAGCAGCAGCCTTATTGGCAACATTAAATTTATCTTCACCGAAGGAGCGGTTTCCAATAATCGGGTTATCTGGATTGGTATTGATATCAACCACAGGAGCAAAATTCACGTGAATCCCAATGCGTTTGCAATGTTTCCCAATATGCTCTCCCAATTTCTCAATAGGTGCATTTCCATCCAATGCTCCCAAGGTCATGTTCCAAGGAAATTTATAGGTGTTTTTTAGTCGCATATCCAAGCCCCATTCTCCATCGAAACCAATCATTAGCGGAACTTTTGCTTTTGCCTGATATCGGTTAGTTAATGCTGCTTGTTTTGCAGGAGTTCCTTGCATGAAAATAAGGTTCCCGATATGGTATTTTTCAATAAGATCTTCAATGTATTGATGGTGCCCCTCTTCTTTGTTGGAATAAGCCTGAATCATGAATAATTGACCAATTTTCTCATCGATGGTCATGGTTGCCATCAAGCTATCCACCCACTTTTGTTGTGCCTCAAAATCTTTTGTAAGCAATGGATCAGGCCTTTGTGCAAAGCCCACCATTGATATACCAAGCACAAACAGAAGTAATTTAAATCGATTCATTCTCTTATTCCCTTTAAAACAATCGTTGATGCCAGCTTTGGTCTGCAGGCACTTCCCAACTAGTTTCGAACTCTTTTTTCGTTGCTACCAAATTATTAAATACAATGGTCTCTTTTGATATTTTCCCTTGACTGATGAACTCTTTAAAATCGCTCAAGTTCACCGAGTTCACATCGTCCATAGTTTTGAATGCGATGTTCAATTTATTCAACAAATCAACCGATAATTCCTGTTCTAACCCTTTGATAAAACGCACGCTAGCGTCAATGGAACATCCTGAAACATTTGCAAAATTTTCATCAACCGCAATCACTAAAAACCGATTGTAGCTAATGGTGAAAGAACCCTTCAAGTCATCTCCATGGCGTGTCCAACTATCAATGAATGCCTTGGCGTTGTTAACAATTAGCTCTTGCTCATTTTGTGAAAACTCGCGATTGGATTGGTAAATCCATATTCTCGCTGAATCTGGTAATGAATTAAAATCTACATACATATTTTCACTCCTTAAAATCGCGTATTAAACTTGTCTTTCAAAGCCTTTAGTTGCTCTTCTTTTGAAAGATGCGCATTCGGATTTCGTAATCTTTCTGCAATGTTTTGCAGTACCTTTTTAGTATACAATGGAAAATCAGCATTTTGCATCCAAGAATTGTATCCTGGATTTTCCTTTAGCACATCCTCAACAAGTCTTCCCTTGTATTTTCCAAATGAAAAGATTTCTTGCTTTTGATCATTGTAGAGAATAAATCCAGCAAAATCAGCTCTTTTTGAATGAGATGAAAACTCACTCAAAGCTTCTACTGTATTTTCTAAATCTTCGTATTTTTCTATTTGTGCCTCCAAAATTTCAAAAGTAGCATTGGTATCTGCGGTTGCACTGTGCGCGTCCTCCAAAACTTTTCCGCAATAAAATTCGTAGCCTGCACTTAAATTCCGTTGCTCCTTTTTATGAAAAATCACCTGAACATCTATGGCTTTCCGATTAGACATATCAAAGTCTATACCAGCACGCATTAATTCTTCTGCCAACAAGGGAATATCAAATCGGTTTGAATTAAATCCGGCCAAATCACAGTCCTTAATAATTTCATTCACCTTTGATGCCAGCTCCTTAAAGGTTGGCTCAGTAACTACTTTTTCATTGGTGATTCCATGAACAGCTGTGGCTTCTGCTGGTATTTCAATCTCTGGATTCACAAGCCAGGTATAGCTTTCTTTATTGCCGTTTGGATGCACTTTTAAGATCGCAATCTCCACAATTCGATCGGTTCCAATATTGACACCTGTGGTCTCTAAATCGAAAAACACCAATGGCTTTTGTAACTCTAAATTCATCTTCATTTATTTTTCTTCGTTAAGCTGGGCTTTGAATTCATCAATTTTAGACAAAAGTTCTGGCGCCAACAATGGTTCTTTAAAATCATACTTCTTCAATTCTTCCAATAAAATAGAAGCCATAATCAATCGGCAGGAATCTTTATCATCGGCAGGAATCACGTACCATGGTGCATTATCCTTGGAAGTTCGATTGATAGCATCTTCATAATATTCCATGTATTGATCCCAAAGCTTTCGTTCCTTTAGATCGCCTTTAGAGAATTTCCAATTTTTTTCAGGAATGTTAAGTCTGCGTAACAGTCGATTCTTTTGTTCGGCTTTTGAAAGGTGTAAGTAAAACTTTAAAATAATGGTTCCGTTGGTTGCCAAATGATTTTCAAATTGATTAATGCGCTCCATTCGATCATGGTAGAAAGCATCATCCAAATCCTCTACACTATTGATTCCAGGAATATTTTCATTGAAAATATATTGTTTATGAACTCTAGTTACCAGGACATTTTCATAATGCGTTCGGTTAAAGACCCCAATTCTTCCCTTCTCTGGTAATGCTAAATAATGACGCCATAAAAAGTCGTGATTTAACTCCAACTCCGTAGGAACTTTAAAACTGTGTACCTGCACTCCTCTGGCATTTACATCCTTAAAAACTTCTCTGATCAAACTATCTTTACCTGAGGTGTCCATTCCCTGCAAACAAATGAGCGCTCCATATTTACCTTCAGCATACATGGTATCCTGAATTTCGCCAATTTTTTTTCTGGTTTTTCTTAGCTTTTTTTTGGCTCCGTCAATCTCTAGATAAGTTGGAAGTTCTTTTAGTGATATAGGTTTGGTAACCTTAAAGTCTGATAAATTCATACGAAATTTTAAAAATTAAAGATAATAATTTAAGTACTTTTAGCATGATGAAACCCATTTATTATTGCTAAAGTTTGAACACTGAAATTAACAATATTATTGAAAAATTTGACCTTCTTCCACATCCTGAAGGCGGATTTTTCAAAGAGACGTATCGCAGTGCCGGAAGCATTCCGAACAAATCCTTAGATCCAGAAATTGAAGGCGATAGAAACTACTGTACAGGCATTTATTTTCTGCTGACATCAGCATCTTCCTCAGCCTTTCATAAGATCAACCAAGATGAAATGTGGCATTTTTATGGAGGTTCTCCGTTACGAATTCACATGATTTCACCTGAAGGTCAATATAGTTTTCAAGATGTTGGCATGAATTTGGAAAATAATGAAATACCTCAATTCGTGGTGCCGGCGAAGTATTGGTTCGGTGCTGAAGTTGTTCAACCGGATAGCTACTCTTTTGTGGGATGCACCGTTGCACCCGGTTTCGATTTCAGAGATTTCAAGCTAGCCAAACAAAGCGAATTGATCAAAATCTGTCCGTCTCAAGCGGCACTCATTAACAGATTAACCCTCGAATAAATTTTAGTATCTTAGCTTTAATACCGAATCAATGACCAATCAATCCTCCCCAAAAACCTTCCGTATTGAGCACTAGATGGCCCAAGATGCACTGAACATATTTCTAAATAAGCCGAAGGCCGATGTACACAACCACTTTCATCTAGGTGGTTCAAAACAGCGTTTCTTAGCCCTATACAATCCGCCCAATTTCGTTTTTCCTTCCAAGTACGAAGGATTGCCTGGTATGATTGATTTCATTTATCAAGATTTAAATCGCTATTTAAGAACTGAACAGGATGTCATCAATTTTATGCGAATTTCCATCGAAAGCAGTATCGATGACAACATCACCTATCTTGAAGCAAGCGTTGACATTAATCTGGCCCGATTTTTCGGAGGATCGATCCAAAGGGTTATTGAAGAAACCAAAAACTTGGTTGAAGAGTTCAAGGATCGAATCGACTTTAGACCTGAGATTGGGGTAAACAAGGATTTGGATTTGGATACCGCATACAATCATACTCAAGCCTGTTTTGACTCCGGCGTTTTCCATAGTATTGATTTGTATGGCGCTGAGGCAAACCAAGATCTTTATCCTTTTGTGAATTTGTACAAAGAAGCTGCTCGCAACGGACTCAAAACGAAGGTTCATATTGGAGAATTCTCCGATGCCCAATCCATTAGCGAAGCCATTGAAATTTTAAATCCAGATGAAATTCAACACGGAATAAGTGCCATCGATGATAATGATGTCATCGATATGATTTTGGAAAGAGACATTCGTTTGAATATTTGTCCAGAGAGTAACATCATGCTAGGTCGCATTCAGAACTTGAAAGCTCATCCCGTACGAGCACTTTTTGACAAAGGGGTAAACATCACTATTAACACAGATGATCTCATCCTTTTCCACAAAACCAACTCGCAGCAATTACAAGAATTGCACGACCTGGGCATCTTTTCACTAGAAGAGTTAGACAGCATTCGCAGCAACGGTTTCAACCAGTAATTTCTACCTTCCACATAGGTCAAAGCTATTTTGAAATAAAAAATATAGATAAAAATTATCCAGTCAATAGTGGTACCTTTGAGCCAGTAATCAGCAAAATATTTTAACTGTATGGAGAATAAAGGAAATTACAACATTAACAGTAGTGATGCTAGCAAGTGTCCATTTTTAAGCGGAACTCAGAAGAAGTCAGCTGGAGGTGGAACACAGAACAGAGATTGGTGGCCAAATGAATTGAAGTTGAACATACTTCGTCAGAATGCACCAAAGAACAACCCGATGGGTGAAGAGTTTGACTATGCCGCTGCTTTTAATAGTATCAATTATGAAGAATTAAAGGCCGATTTAACCAAATTAATGACAGATTCTCAAGATTGGTGGCCAGCAGATTACGGTCATTACGGAGGATTCATGATCCGAATGGCATGGCACAGTGCGGGTACGTATCGAGTTGGTGATGGTCGTGGAGGAGCTGGTACTGGAACACACAGATTTGCACCATTGAATAGCTGGCCAGATAATGGAAACTTAGATAAGGCTCGTTTATTATTGTGGCCGATCAAAAAGAAATACGGAGAAAAAATCTCTTGGGCAGATTTAATGATCTTAGCCGGTAACGTTGCTTTGGAATCTATGGGATTCCCAACATTTGGCTTTGCTGGAGGTCGTGAAGATGTTTATGAGCCAGAACAAGATATTTATTGGGGAAGCGAAACTGGATGGTTGGATAACGACGATCGTTACGATACGAGCGATGGTGAACTAGAAGGTCATTTAGGAGCGGTACACATGGGATTGATCTATGTAAACCCAGAAGGTCCTAATGGTGAACCTGATCCATTAAAGTCTGCACATGATATCAGAATCACTTTTGGCAGAATGGCAATGAATGATGAGGAAACTGTTGCTTTGGTAGCAGGGGGACATACATTTGGAAAAGCTCACGGTGCTGCTGATGCCGAAAAATATGTGGGTGTTGAGCCACATGGAGCTTCAATCGAAGAAATGAGTACTGGATGGAAAAACTCTTACCAATCTGGTGTTTTAGAAGATGCGATTACCAGTGGAATTGAAGGGGCATGGACACCTAACCCAACACGTTGGGATGGCGATTACTTCAACGTATTGTTAAACTACGAGTGGGAATTGACTAAAAGTCCGGCCGGTGCTCACCAATGGACTCCAAAAGCAGGTCAGGATGCACCAGTTGCTCCAAGTGCAGGTGGTAATGGAACACAAGCGTTGATGATGACCACTGCGGATATGGCTTTAAAAATGGATCCTGCTTACTTAGAAATTTCGAAGCGTTTCCATGAAGATCACAAAGCATTTGAGGATGCATTTGCTAGAGCTTGGTTCAAATTAACGCACAGAGACATGGGACCGATCGATCGTTATTTAGGTCCAGAAGTACCAAGTGAAGAGTTGATTTGGCAAGACCCGGTACCAAAAGTAGATTACACCTTATCTCAAGATGATATTTCTTCTTTGAAGAAAATGGTATTAGCGTCTGGATTAACAGTTTCTGAGTTGGTAAAAACAGCTTGGGCTTCTGCTTCGACTTACAGAGATTCTGACAAAAGAGGTGGTGCAAATGGAGCGCGCATCCGATTGGAGCCACAACGTAGCTGGGAAGTAAACAATCCTGAAGAATTGAATAAGGTATTAGGAGTATTAGAAGGAATTCAAAAAGAATTCAACGGTGATGTATCTATGGCCGACTTAATTGTATTGGCTGGTAATGCGGCTGTTGAAGAGGCTGCTAGCAAAGGTGGTTATTCAATTGAAGTTCCTTTCACTCAAGGACGTGGAGATGCATCTCAAGAACAAACTGATGTTGAATCATTCGGGTACCTCGAGCCTTTGGCAGACGGATTTAGAAACTACATGAATGCAAAATTAGATGTAGCGGATGAAGACTTATTAGTAGACAGAGCTAACTTATTGTCTTTATCCATTCCTGAAATGACCGCTTTGGTTGGAGGATTACGTGTACTAGGAGCCAATTATAACGGTTCAAAACACGGCGTATTTACTGACAAGGTTGGAACATTAAGCAACGACTTCTTCACCAACATCCTTGACTTCTCAATCACTTGGGCAGCTGCTGACGGAGATGACAAAGAGTTCATCGGAAGAGACAGAGCTACTGGAGCGATGAAGTTCTACGGAACAAGAGCTGACTTAATCTTTGGTTCGAACACTGAATTAAGAGCTGTTTGTGAAGTATACGGAGCTAATGATGGAGAAGAAAGATTCATCAATGACTTTGTGAAAGCATGGGCAAAAGTGATGAACTTAGATCGATTTGATTTAAACTAAATCGAAAATATTTTTAAATAAAAAAAGAGAGGCGATTGCCTCTCTTTTTTTATTTGCTTGCAAACAATTTCACATCATTTGCTGAAACTTCTTTTTCACCGAGAATGATGAGTCGCTCTACAACGTTCCTCAGTTCTCGGATGTTTCCGGTCCAATCATAAGATTGCAATAATTTCACCGCTTCTTTCGAAAATTCTTTCTTGGCGGTACCTTGCTCATTGGCAATTTTTGAAGTGAAGAAATCAATCAGTAATGGTATGTCATCACGTCGATCGTTCAAGGCCGGCACCTTTATCAGAATAACCGCAAGCCTGTGGTATAAATCTTCTCGAAAACGTCCTTCCTGAATTTCTTTCTGCAAGTTCTTATTTGTTGCCGCCACCACCCGTACATCAACTTTGATGTCTTTATCGGAACCAACACGACTTATTTTATTCTCTTGCAATGCTCGCAACACTTTGGCTTGAGCAGAGAGACTCATGTCTCCAATTTCGTCTAGGAAAATGGTTCCGCCATTGGCAGCTTCAAACTTTCCTGCACGATCTTTATTCGCGCCCGTAAAACTACCTTTTACATGTCCGAATAATTCACTTTCTATCAACTCCGATGGTATGGCTGCACAGTTCACCTCAATCATGGATGATTTGGCTCGATCTGATTTTTCATGCAACCAGTGGGCCACTAATTCCTTACCAGTTCCATTGGGTCCAGTAATCAAAACCCTTGCATCAGTGGCTGCCACTTTCTCAATCATTTCTTTGATATGCGTAATGGCCTTACTTTCACCAATCATTTCATAGTTCTTACTAACCTTCTTTTTGAGTCTACGGTTTTCAACCACCAACTCTTTGCGATCTAAGGCATTGCGAACTGCATTTAATAACCTGTTTAAATCAGGTGGTTTCGAGATATAATCGAAGGCACCCATCCGCATGGTTTGTACAGCAGCTTCAATATCACCGTGACCAGAAATCATCAGTACCGGAATTTCGGGCTTGATTTTTTTGGTTTTCTCCAATACTTCCACTCCATCTACTTTGGGCATCTTGATATCACACAATACCAAATCGTAGTCGTTTTTCTGAATTAATTCAAGTCCGGCCAAACCATCTTCGGCCTCTTCAACTTGGTATTTATCATTTTCCTCCGAAATAATTTTCTTCAAAACTCTTCGGATGGCTGCTTCATCTTCGATTATTAAAATTCTGGACATCTTACTTTTTTATAATGTGAACATCTCGCTGCGGAAATGGAATTTGTATGTTATTCTCACGAAAACGTTTGTCAATTTCAAAACGCAAATCGCTCTTTATTTGCAAGTGCTCGTATCCATTTTTGATACTAAACAACAAGCGAAACTGTAAAGCGCTATCACCAAAATCAGTAAACAATACTTTGGGGGCATTGCTTTTCAATACCTTTGGATTTTCTCTCGCCACTTCCAATAAAATTTCTCGAACCAACTCAACGTCCGACCCATAGGCAACCCCTACTTCTACTCCTTCTGTAGTTTGCACTCCGTTTTGAGTCCAGTTGAACAAGCTTTCAGTTAAGAACTTATGATTGGGAATGATAAGTACTTTATCATCGATCGTGACGGCCCTCGTAGTTCTGAGTTTGATCTCTTCAATCTTCCCGATTTTTCCATCAATCTCTACGATATCATTTACACTTAAGGTCTTATCTACCAGCATAAAAATACCAGAAATAATATCTTGAAAAAGGGTTTGAAGTCCAAGTCCCAAACCAACCAACAAAGCTGCAGAACCCGCCAGTAGCACACTGACCTCTACACCCGAAGATTCGAGACCAATAATGATTACCAGTATGTAAATGAAGTACTTAACAAAGTTAAAAACACCGGTAAATTTGTCTTTATCCTCATCGTTCAATCGTTTCTTAACGATCCTCATGGTAACCTTCAAAACAATGTTGGTTACCAAAAGAATGAACAATAAAAACAGGATGGTCTTTACATCGATATGAATCTTATCGGTTAATTCGAAACTAAAATTAAGTATCTCCTTGATTTTATCCATTATACTTTATCCACTTGTATAAGTCCTTATAAGTTGGTTTTTTTCCGTACATCAAAATACCCACGCGGTAAATTTTTGCTGCAAACCATACCATGAATGTAAAAGTAAACAATAATAATGCCATCGAAATTAATAACTCAGACCAAGCCACTCCAAAAGGCACTCGCATCAACATCACAATAGGAGAAGTTAACGGAATGTGCGAGAAGGCTACAGAAATAGGCCCATGCGGATCGTTGATTACTGTGGCAAATCCGACATATACTCCTAAGATCAAAGGCAACATGATTGGCAACATGAACTGTTGTGTATCGGTTTCATTGTCAACCGCGGCACCAATGGCAGCGAACAACGAACTATACAACATATACCCACCTAAGAAATAGAATATAAAAAGTAGAAATAATTTCAACAAAGGCAATTTGAAAATTTCTTGTAGCAGTGTTTGCATTTTGCCTCCCGACACTTGCTGTTTGGCCATTTCTAGTTGTTCTGCAGATAATGATGAGCTCTGAACGTCATTCACATCAAGTCCCATAACTGAGGTCGCTACTGTGGACACAATGAAAATGATCACACCCCAAATTAAGAACTGCAATAAACCAGCAGAAGCATTTCCAATAATCTTGCCCAACATGAGTTGAAAGGGTTTCACCGAGGAAACAATCACTTCAATAATTCGACTTGTTTTTTCTTCAATCACACTTCGCATCACCGAAGAACCATAGACTATCACAAACATCATTAATAGGTAACCTGCCAAAGCTCCGACGGCTATTTTAATTCCGTTGATAAGTTTGGAGGATTTCTCTCCAGAGAAGTTATACATCTTGACATCTACGCCTATTTTTGAAGCTTTGATCTTTTGAAAGTCAATTCCGAAACTGGTTAACTTTAAGTTTTGAAGTTTCCGTTCTAACTTGCCCTCAATGGTATTCATTACAGTTAAACCAGGTGATTCTTTCGAGTAAAATTCCACCTGATTGGCCAATAACTCCAAACTATCTTTTTTAGGAATGAACAAGGCTCCGTAATATTCGCCAGCCTCTACTTTCTTTTTGGTTTCTTCCAATCCAAGACTGGTCAAGTCTAAATATTTTACCGTTTTCGAGTCTTTAAAATCGTCTTTTGAAAATAATGTTGATTCATCTACATAGGCTATTTGCTTGATTTTCTCATCATTCTTTTTCATTAAGAAATACACCAATGCCCCCATACCTACCATGAGTAACGGACTCAAGAAGGTCATTACGATAAAGGATTTGTTTTTAACCTTCGCTAGGAATTCCCTTTTTATGATTAAGTTTAATTTACTCATGACTAAGAATTTTGTTTTACGGCTTGAATGAAAATATCATTGGCATTCGGAATCACCTCCACAAAATGATTCACGATACCTCTTGACGATAAATAGGACAACAACTCATTGGGCGATTCACCCGATTTGAGTTTTACATTACACGTAAGCTCGTCGGCCAATAAGGTAAAATCGGCAGGTCTTACTTCAAACTTAGAAGTCAATTCTTTTAGTAAGGATTCATCATTTTCTGACTTCACTCCAACTTGAAAGACATTGCTTTTGTATTGTCTTTTGATATCCTTTAAATTTCCTTCCAAAATTTTGTTGGATTTATCAATCAGTGCGATTTCATCACAAAGTTCCTCGACACTTTCCATTCGGTGTGTGGAAAAAATGATGGTGGCTCCTTCATCTCGAAGTTGCAATATTTCTTTAGCAATCAACTGTGCATTGATCGGATCGAATCCAGAAAACGGCTCGTCAAAAATGAGTAATTTGGGTTGGTGCATCACCGTTACAATAAACTGTACCTTTTGTGCCATCCCTTTAGAAAGTTCTTCGATTTTTTTGTTCCACCATGAGAACACATCAAACTTCTCGAACCAATATTTCAATCGCTTCTTTGCCTCTTCTTTTTCCAATCCTTTTAATTGAGCCAAATACAAGGCTTGTTCACCCACCTTCATGGATTTGTACAATCCTCTTTCTTCCGGTAAATAACCAATATCGGCAATATGTTTGGGTGCTAAATGTTCCCCATCAAGAATCACCTCACCTTTATCAGGCATGGTAATTTGGTTGATGATCCGAATTAAAGAAGTTTTTCCTGCGCCGTTGGGGCCGAGTAAACCATAAACGCTACCCTTTGGAATTGACAAGGTAACATTGTTGAGTGCGGTGTAGTCGCCATATTTTTTGGTTACACCTTTAATTTCTAGCAAATTGCTCATAAACTGATGGGTCTGTTTAAGTTGATATTCTCAAGTTTCTTTCTATTAGTAACAAATAGAGCACATTTGTTACTCTTTTGGATTGCTAATTTACCACAAGCTTTTTCACCAAGCTTCCACCGTCTACTTTCATTTTCACCATGTAAATGCCTTTTGTGAAATCGCGAGTTGATAGGGATACATTATTGGAGTTCGGTTTTTTCTCAAATACTTTTTTCCCAAGCATGTTAAAAATGGAAATCTGCTGGATGGTATTTGCACTCGAAACATTGGTTACACCATTACTCGGATTTGGATACATCTTTACCGATTCATTCAATTCGATGTTTTGAGTCGATAATATTTCAGCGTTTTGGTATACCCGCACGTAATCGATAATCATTGGACTTCGGTCAAAGTTTGGATCAATAGTCCCTCCGATACCACCCATGGCTACATTTAGTAATAGGTACTGCTCCAAATCAAAAGGCCAAGTAGCCGCATTTTTATTGGAAGGATTATACGTATAAAAGCCTACACCATCTACTAAAAAAGTAATCTGATTTGGAGACCAGTTCATCGAATAAATATGGTAATTGTTGTGTACATCAGTTAAAGGATACGTGTCCATATTAACTGTGGCGCCGTAACTCGAACGTGTATGGATGGCACTTGAAACTACGTTATCAGCATGAATTCCATGCTCCATGATATCCAATTCACCACAATCTGGCCAACCCGTAGTTCCAAACCCTTGAGTCTGCCAATAGGCTCCTGTTTCGGTAATATTCTTGCCTAAGGTCCAAATCGCAGGCCAAGTTCCATCCCCTAATGGAAGTTTGGCTCGGACATCTACCCTACCGTATTTAAAGGCATATTTCGAATTCAATCTGGCGGAAGTGTAATCCAAAGTTACACCATTGGAGGTGTAATTTTCCTTTTTCGCTACAATGTATAAATTACCATTTTGAACATAAGAATTATCGATTCGATCCGTGTAATGCTGTTCTTCATTGTTAAACCAACGACCACCGTTTGGTCCAAATGTTTGGTGATGCCATTTGCTTGAATTGACAACCTCTCGATTGCTTCCGCTATCAAACTCATCCGACCATGCTAGTACATCATACACCACATCGATGGCATTCGGATCAGTCGGTGTGGTTCCGTCATCAATATTGTCAATCAAATAGGTCCCAGCCGTAGCGGAGCCTAAATCTATAAAAAGTGTCAACCTTGAATAGGTTCCCACATTAGTTCCAAAATCAAAGGTGATATTATTTGTCCAACTGTTATTGGATGCAATGTTCGTTTTTGTAATCTCAATATTAGGATCAGACCCTCCACTCTCAAGCTTTAAAGTAATGCTGTGGTTGTTTGGGTCAAATGAATAAAAAGACAATGAAATGGTTTGTTGAAAGCTCAAATCGATTTCACGAGTCAAATCAATGAAAAATCCTTGGTTGGCATTGGCACCATCATTGGCAAATTGACCTACCACATTATTCGCATCCGTCGGACTGTTTCGAGTCGCGAAACCGCTTCCACTAAAACCAGTGAAGGTGTGATTGGAATTTGAAAAATCAATTGGCATTTGCTGGGCGAAAGAAATGAGACCAATAAAAAAGAAGAGGAAAGTAATTTTTTTCTTCATGTAGTTAGCGTGTTTATTTGATACGAAAGATACGCATTAATTCCCCTTCCTCAAAAGTTAAAAATACTATGCATGCATAATTTTTTTTGAATTTACTATGCATGCATAATAAATTTATTTATCTTTGGCACAATGGAGAAAAATCGTTCAATTGACCACCAATTAAGAGCTACCTGGCAAGCTGTTGCAAAAATGTACAACGAACAGGCTGCTCAACACGATAGTACAATGGCTACGGCCTTCGTAATTCTCAATATTGATTTGGAAAAAGGAACCCCATCCACAGCACTTGGGCCAAAGATGGGAATGGAACCTACTAGTTTGTCTAGAATTCTAAAATCAATGGAAGATCGAGGGGCAATCATGCGGGAAAAAAATCCGGATGACGGTCGTGGTGTGATCATCAAACTTACCGACTTCGGAAAGGAAATGCGTGAGATATCTAAGGAATATGTCTTTCAGTTTAACAATAAGGTGAGAGAACATGTTTCCGAAAAAGACCTAACTAGTTTCTTTAAAGTAATGGAGGTCATCAACGAATTAATTGCCAACAAAAAAATCTATACAAACAATAAAAAAGCAGTTTAATAACAATGACTCGAAGAATTAAAAAAGTAGCAATTATTGGATCTGGAATTATGGGTTCAGGAATTGCATGTCATTTCGCCAATATTGGGGCTGAAGTCTTGCTTTTAGACATCGTTCCAAGGGAATTGACAGATGCTGAAAAAGCCAAAGGGTTGACTTTAAAAGACAAGGTAGTAAGAAATCGAATTGTAAATTCATCGCTTACTACTTCTTTGAAATCTAAGCCTTCACCAATTTATCAAAAAAGTTTTGCTGAAAGAATCACTACTGGAAACTTAGAGGATGATTTGGCAAAAATCAAAGATGTTGATTGGGTTATGGAGGTTGTAACCGAAAGATTGGATATCAAAAAAAGCGTATTTGATCAGGTTGAAAAATACCGAACTCCAGGTACCTTAGTTACTTCCAATACTTCTGGAATTCCTATCAAATTTATGAATGAAGGAAGAAGTAAGGATTTTCAAGAGCACTTTGCCGTAACACACTTTTTTAACCCACCTCGTTACTTAAAATTATTTGAAGTTGTTCCAGGTCCGAACTGCAAACAAGAGGTAACCGATTTCTTAATGATGTATGGTGACAAGTTCTTAGGAAAGACATCCGTTCTTGCCAAAGACACACCAGCATTTATTGGAAACAGAATCGGAATCTTCGGAATCATGAGCTTGTTCCACGTGGTGCAAGAAATGGGATTAACCATTGAGGAAGTTGATAAATTAACCGGACCAGTTATTGGTAGACCAAAATCGGCAACCTTCAGAACCATTGATGTTGTTGGATTAGACACGTTAGTACACACTGCAAACGGAGTGAAAGACAACTGTCCGAATGACGAGATGCGCGATAAGTTTGTCATTCCAGATTTTGTAAACAAAATGATGGAAAACAAATGGTTGGGAAGCAAAACAAAACAAGGATTTTACAAAAGAGTTGTTGGTGAAGGTGGAAAGAAAGAAATCTTATCGCTTGACCTAAACACCTTAGAATATCGTAAAAAGCAAAGACCAAAGTTTGCCACTTTAGAATTGACGAAATCGATTGATAATGTAGTAGATCGTTTTAAAGTATTGGTAGGTGGAAAAGACAAGGCAGGTGAATTCTACCGAAAGTCTTTCGCTTCTATGTTTGCTTACGTTCAAAAAAGAATTCCTGAAATTTCTGACGAATTATATAGAATTGACGACGGATTAAGAGCCGGCTTCGGATGGGAACACGGTCCATTCCAAATTTGGGATGCCATTGGTGTGGCTGAAGGAGTTGCTTTGATGAAAGCAGAAGGTTACGAACCAGCTGCTTGGGTAACTGAAATGTTGGAAAAAGGAGAAACTTCTTTCTACACAGTGAAAGACGGAGCTACTTATTATTACGACATTCCAGCCAAAGCACAGACCAAAAAACCAGGTCAAGATTCCTTCATCATTTTAGATAACATCAGAAAGTCCAATGAAGTTTGGAAAAACTCTGGTGTAGTAATCGAAGATTTAGGTGACGGTGTGATCAACTGTGAGTTCCGTTCAAAAATGAACACCATTGGTGGTGATGTTTTGGCGGGCATCAACAAGGCGATCGACTTAGCAGAAAAAGATTTCCAAGCTTTAGTAGTAGGAAATCAGGCGGCTAACTTCTCTGTTGGAGCGAACATCGGAATGATCTTCATGATGGCGGCTGAGCAAGAATATGACGAATTAAACATGGCCATCAAGTATTTCCAAGATACCATGATGCGCATGCGTTATTCAGCGATTCCTACAATCGCGGCTCCTCACGGAATGACCTTAGGTGGTGGATGTGAATTGTCCATGCATGCTGACAAAGTAGTTGCTGCGGCAGAAACTTACATCGGATTGGTTGAATTTGGCGTTGGTGTAATTCCAGGTGGAGGTGGATCAAAAGAAATGGCCTTAAGAGCTCAAGATCTTTTCCACAAGGGAGATGTTCAATTAAATGTATTGCAAGAACACTTCTTAGCCATCGGAATGGCAAAAGTAGCTACCTCAGCTTATGAAGCCTTTGACATGAATGTATTACAGAAAGGAAAAGACGTAGTGGTAGTTAACAAAGACCGTCAACTTGCAGAAGCTAAAAAGCACGCCTTATTAATGGCAGAAGCTGGATATACTCAGAAACCAATGCGTAATGATGTACTTGTTTTAGGAAAACAAGCCTTAGGTACTTTCATGGTAGGAACAGACTCTATGAAAGCATCGCGTTACATTTCTGAGCACGATCAAAAGATTGCAAACAAATTGGCCTATGTAATGGCTGGTGGAGATTTATCTGAACCAACAAGAGTTTCAGAACAGTATTTGTTAGATATCGAAAGAGAAGCTTTCTTAAGTCTAACAACTGAGCGTAAAACGTTGGAAAGAATTCAACACATGTTAAAAACAGGTAAACCATTACGCAACTAGGTTGCGAGTTGTTAGTTACAAGTTTTAAGTGATGAGTTTATCACTTATAACTAAAGACTAAACACTAAAAACTAAAATTATGAAAACAGCATATATCGTAAAAGCATATAGAACTGCAGTCGGTAAATCTAAAAGAGGAGGTTTCCGTTTTAAAAGAGCCGATGAGCTCGCTGCTGAAACCATCAAATACATGATGGAAAAACTTCCAGAATTGGATGTAAATAGAATCGATGATGTCATCGTTGGAAACGCAATGCCTGAAGGATCTCAAGGATTGAACATGGCGCGTATCATTTCTTTAATCGGATTGAATACGGTTGACGTTCCTGGAGTTACCGTGAATCGATTCTGTTCATCTGGATTGGAAACCATCGGAATGGCGGTAGCAAAAATTCAATCAGGAATGGCCGACTGTATCATTGCAGGAGGAACTGAAAGTATGACTTCTGTGCCGATGACCGGTTTCAAACCTGAATTGAACTACAACATTGTGAATGCAGGTAATGAAGATTATTACTGGGGAATGGGAAATACAGCAGAAGCTGTTGCTGAAAAGTACAATGTTTCTCGCGCCGATCAAGATGAATTTGCATTCCAATCACATATGAAAGCGTTGAAAGCCCTTGACGAAGATCGTTTTCAAGATCAGATTGTTCCGATTGAAGTAGAGGAAACCTACATCGACGCTAAAGGTAAAAAAGCAACGAGAAAGTTCACTGTAAACAAAGATGAAGGTCCAAGAAGGGGCACAAGTGTTGAAGCACTTGCCAAACTAAGACCAGTATTTGCTGCAAACGGATCCGTAACAGCAGGTAACTCTTCTCAAACCAGTGACGGAGCGGCCTTTGTTATGGTTATGAGCGAAGACATGGTAAAAGAGTTAAAACTTGAACCTATTGCCAGAATGGTGAGTTATGCCGCGGCTGGAGTTCCTCCAAGAATTATGGGAATTGGCCCAGTTGCTGCAATTCCAAAGGCATTAAAGCAAGCCGGATTGCAACAAAGTGACATCAACTTGATTGAATTAAACGAAGCCTTTGCTTCGCAATCATTAGCCGTGATAAGAGAATTGGATCTGAATCCAGATATCATCAATGTAAATGGTGGTGCCATCGCTTTAGGACACCCACTTGGATGTACCGGTGCAAAACTATCTGTGCAATTGTTTGATGAGATGAGAAAGAGAGATATGGCAGGTCAATACGGAATGGTAACCATGTGTGTTGGAACCGGACAAGGAGCTGCTGGAATTTTTGAATTTATAAACTAAAAGAATAAAAATATTAATATGGAAACAACAGAGAAAGAAATCTTAAGAGGTGGACAGTTTTTGGTAAAAGAGTCGAGATGTGAAGACGTTTTCACTCCAGAAGATTTTACCGAAGAACAAATCATGATGCGTGATGCTGTAAAAGAATTCAATGAAAGAGAGATTATTGCGCACAGAGAACGTTTCGAAGCTAAAGATTACAAGCTTACCGAAGAGGTAATGAAAAAAGCTGGTGAATTGGGCTTTTTAGGAGTAGCAGTTCCAGAAGAATACGGAGGATTAGGAATGGGATTCGTTTCTACCATGCTTACTTGTGAGTATATCTCAAGTGGTACAGGTTCTTTTAGTACAGCATTTGGTGCTCATACTGGGATTGGTACAATGCCAATTACACTTTATGGTACCGAAGAGCAAAAGCAAAAGTATGTTCCAAAATTGGCTTCTGGCGAATGGATGGGCGCTTACTGTTTGACAGAACCGGGAGCAGGATCTGATGCAAACTCAGGTAAAACTACTGCCGATTTAACCGAAGATGGAAAGGCTTACAAAATCAACGGTCAGAAAATGTGGATCTCTAATGCAGGGTTCTGTAACTTGATGATTGTTTTTGCACGAATTGAAAATGACAAAAACATCACCGGATTTATCGTAGAGTACGATCCAGCAAATCCAAACGGAATTACGCTAGGAGAAGAAGAGCACAAACTCGGAATTAGAGCAAGCTCAACACGTCAAGTATTCTTCAATGACACCATTGTTCCTGTTGAAAACATGCTTTCTGTAAGAGGTGGCGGATTCAAAATTGCCGTAAATGCATTGAACGTAGGTCGTATAAAATTAGCTGCTGCTTGTTTGGATTCTCAAAGAAGGGTAACGGAAACTGCTTTGAAATATGCGACTGAGCGTAAACAGTTCAAAACACCGATTGCCAACTTCGGAGCCATCAAGTACAAATTAGCTGAAATGGCTACCAACACCTATGCTGGTGAGGCTGCAAGTTATAGAGCTGCAAAAGATATTGAAGATCGTATTGAAATGAGAATCGCTTCAGGAAACACGCATCAAGAGGCTGAATTAAAAGGTGTGGAAGAATATGCGATTGAGTGTTCTATCTTAAAAGTAACTGTTTCTGAGGATGTACAAAATTGTGCAGATCAAGGAATTCAGATTTTTGGAGGTATGGGATTCTCTGAAGAAACGCCAATGGAGGCTGCTTGGAGAGATGCTCGTATTTCTAGAATCTACGAGGGGACGAATGAGATCAATAGAATGTTATCTGTTGGAATGCTGATTAAAAAAGCAATGAAAGGTCATGTTGATTTATTAGGTCCAGCAACAGCTGTTGCCGATGAATTGATGGGAATCCCTTCTTTTGACACTCCAGATTACAGCGAGTTATTTGCTGAAGAAAAGGAGATGATCAAAAAAATGAAAAAGGTATTCTTAATGGTTGCAGGTTCTGCAATCCAGAAGTACGGACCAGATTTAGAGCAACACCAACAATTATTGTTGGCGGCAGCTGAGATCTTGAACGAAATCTACATGGCAGAGTCTACGTTGTTAAGAGCAGAAAAGAACGCCAAACGTTTCGGAGAAGAGGATCAGAAAGGTCAGATTGCAATGGCGAAATTGTACTTGTATAATGCGGTTGAAATCGTAAACAAAAGTGCAAGAGAAGGTATTGTTTCTTTTGCAGAAGGAGACGAGCAAAGAATGCTTTTAATGGGTCTTAAGCGATTTACAAAATACGCGAACTACCCAAATGTAATTGAGTTACGTAAAACGATTGCAGATTTATTAATCGCTGAAAATAAATACTGCTTTTAAAATATTTTAAAACGCAACTGTTTTAAAATTTAGTTGTTTGTTTAAAAAGACCGGAGAAATCTGGTCTTTTTTATATATCTTGACTTCCAAATCAAATAATCTTATATATTTGCATTTCGTTTATTCCCCAGCTGTTCAAATTCATTTATGAAATTAGATAGACTCTTGTGGATATTCTTATTGCTATGCATCGTTGGTTGTAAAAACGAACCAGTCAACATCGATATTGATACCACCGAACTCCTAGAAAACGTAAAACTGATCTCCCATGATTCTATGGAAGGAAGAAAGTTTACGGAGCGTGGTAACCTAAAGACAAGAAAATTCCTAAACGAACAGTTTCAAGCCATCGGATTAAATCCCGTTTACGACGAATTTATTGAAGAGTTCTCTGTAACCTTAAAAGGAAGATTAAGACAACGTGTTTTTCCGATTCCAAAACCTTTGGATGATTTATCAAATGTCAAAGATACCACAGTAACTGGAGCTAACGTTGTTGGATCGATCAGCGGATTGACTGACAAAACCATCGTAATCACTGCGCATTACGATCACCTTGGAATTCAAAAGGGATATATTTTCAACGGAGCAGATGATAATGCCTCTGGTGTTTCTGCACTATTGACGATTGCAAAATACTTTAAGAACAAGCCAACCAAACACAATTTGGTTTTTGCAGCTTTTGATGGACAAGAAGCCGGATCATTAGGAGCAGATAGTTTTCTTGCTACCTATCCTGATAAAAACAACATCGCACTGAATGTCAACATGGAAATGATTTCACACAGTGATTTCGACCCTGAGATTTTCATTGCTGGCACGTATCACTATCCATATTTAAAGAGTGAAATTGAAGATATCGCCACCGAATACATTGCCGTTTTGTTTGGTCATGATGACCCTTATAACAAAGAACAAGTAGATTGGACATTCATCGGTGATCATAAAACATTCCATCGAGAGAACATTCCATTCCTATACTTCGGAGTTGAAGATCATAAGGACTATCACAAGCCAACTGACGACTTCAGCACCATCAATCAAGAATTCTACATTGAAGTAGTAAAAGTAGTCATCCAGACCATTGAAAAGATGGATGAGTTACTTTACGAAAGAAATAATTAAGTAATTAACGACTATTCTAGAGCGGCCAAGTAACGCTCAGCATCTAAGGCAGCCATACAACCAGTTCCTGCTGCAGTTACTGCTTGTCTGTATTCTTTATCCTGAACATCTCCAGCAGCAAATACCCCTGGCACATTGGTTTTGGTGCTCTTTCCTTCCGTAATAATGTATCCGGTTTCATCCATAGTAATCACACCCTTGAACAAATCCGTATTTGGTTTGTGACCAATAGCGATAAACACGCCCATCACAGGAAATTCAGTTTCTTCCTTGGTAACGTTGTTAATCACACGAACACCTTCCACAACATTGTCTCCCAATACATCAATTAACTCAGTGTTATACATCACTTCTAAGTTTTCAGTATTGTTCACGCGGTGTTGCATGGCTTTGGAAGCTCTCATTTCATCACGACGAACCAACATTTTTACGTTTCGGCAAAGTTTTGCCAAATAGGTAGCTTCTTCTGCGGCAGTATCTCCACCACCAACAACAATTACATCTTGACCTTTATAGAAAAATCCATCACAGGTAGCACAAGCCGAAACTCCACCTCCAATAAGGCGTTGTTCGTTTTCAATACCTAAGTACTTTGCAGAAGCCCCCGTAGAGATAATGATGGTCTCCGCCTCAATGTGCTTGGATTCATCAACCACTACTTTGTGAATTCCGCCTTCCTCCTGGGAAAGATCCACAGAAGTCACCATGCCAAATCGTACTTCCGTACCGAACCGTTCTGCTTGATTTTTAAGATCTTCCATCATCATGGTTCCATCAGTTCCGTTTGGATAGCCCGGAAAGTTATCTACCTCTGTAGTAGTAGTTAACTGTCCACCCATTTGCATCCCTGTATACATTACAGGTTTCAAATCGGCTCTTGATGCATAGATTGCCGCAGTATATCCTGCAGGACCTGATCCTATTATCAAACATTCAATTCTTTCAATATTCTCTGACATGGTTCTAAAAATTTAGATAACAAATGTATTTTTTTTCATGTACAATCCGGAAAATCACAAATGAATATTTGCAATAATTTAATAACAAAAATCGATGAATTGTTAGTAAGTTTTTGGAGCTAAGCTGATTATCAAGGAAGTAACTTTACGATTCCGTAATACTCGACTCCGACATAGATATAACCGTCATTTCCTTGTTCAATGGAACGAACTCTTCCCAAGTTGTTCAGAATCTTTTCTTCCTTCACCACTTTTCCGTTTTTCAAGGTACATACAGAAACATATTGGAATTTAAGCGACCCTACCAACAACTTTCCTCTGAGCTTCGGATATTTATTACTAGAAACAAAAGCCATTCCGCTTGGAGCAATTGACGGCGTCCAATGATGCAATGGATCTACCATCCCAGGAATGGAGGTTTTATTGGTGAATTTAGTTCCACTGTAGTTGATACCATAACTTGCTTTGGGCCAACCGTAGTTTTTACCTTTTTGAATGATGTTAATTTCATCACCTCCACGAGGACCGTGTTCGTGAGTCCAAATCTCACCCGTAAACGGATTCATTTCCATTCCTTGCGGATTTCTATGACCATAACTATAAATGGCTCTTTTAGCTCTCGGTTTGTTCACAAAAGGGTTGTCTTCTGGAATGCTTCCATCATCTTTCAATCGATAGATCTTGCCACAGTCTCTAGTGATGTCTTGCGGATTCACATCTCTATTTCCACGATCTCCGATACTGAAATACAAGTATCCTTCTCGATCAAATGCAATTCGGGAGCCAAAATGCTGACCACGCCGACTATTGGGACTCGCTTTGTACAGCACTTTTTTATTCACCAAGCGGCCTTCTCTAAGTTCTGCTTTCATCAAAGCGGTGTTCACACCTCGCTCCTCTCCTGCACCGGATGAATAGGTGAAATAAAGAATTCTGTTTTCTTTAAAATTGGGATGTAATTCCACGTCCATCAATCCACCTTGACTGTATTCAACAACTCTGGGCAGTCCAAAAACTTCTCGCTTTTTACCATCCTTAAAAATGGTCATTTTCCCTTTCTTTTCCGTATACAACATAGAACCATCAGGCAGGAAGGTAAATCCCCAAGGAATGGTCACGTCTTTCACCACAATCTGATGTTTGTAGTTCTTACTTTGCGCATAGGAAGAAGCAACGATAAAAAGAGTAATGAACAGGAAAAGATTTTTGATCGGTTGCATGAATATTTATTTGAAGTTTGAAACTAATTCTTTTTACAATATAAAAATATTGTAGTAATTTTGCAATCCGTTACACGGGGTGTAGCGTAGCCCGGTTATCGCGCCGCGTTTGGGACGCGGAGGTCGCAGGTTCGAATCCTGCCACCCCGACATCAAAAGTCAAGAATTTTATTCTTGGCTTTTTTTATTTGAATGAAATTGAAGCTTGCTTCAAAATTGAAATGAGAATAAAAACAAAGACACACTTAAGGGTGGACTTTTGATTAGCAACAAACCCACATTCAGGATCACTTCGGTAATCCTGCCACCCCGACAAAGAAAAGCTAGAGATCTTTAGATTTCTAGCTTTTTTTATTTAGGAAACCTTAAGGCATCGCCTTGAAAGGTTTTGTAAATGAAAAAAGTGAAAACACCGAAAGGTGTGAGCTTTTCTTTAGCATCAAACCCACAATCAGGATCACTTCGATAATCCTGCCACCCCAACTCCCCATATTCAGGTTTAATAAGCCGATTCCATCTTTCTATCATTTCACAAAACTCCTCCTTTCAAAGGCCTCATTTATATTGAATGGAATTTTATCGATACTTTAACTTAGTTTTGTTTAGCTTTTTATCGATATCATTAAACATTTTTTATCTTTGTGTAAACAACCAAAACCATGGTATTTACGGAAGAAGATATTTTTAAGTTACAGAAGATTTATCGCATCAATTTGATCAATAGTTGTTCCGGTTACAAGTCGGCAAATTTATTGGGCAGCATTTCTAAAGACGGTAGCACCAACGTGGCTGTTTTTAGTTCTGTAACGCATTTGGGCTCTAAACCACCTACCTTAGGTTTTATTCTGAGACCAACAACGGTTCCGAGAAATACCTATCAGAACATATTGGACACTGGGGTATTTACCATCAATCATATTCATAAAAATATCATTGAAGATGCACACCACACTTCCGCCAAATACGATGCGGATATTTCAGAGTTTGACCAAACCAATTTGTTTGAAGAATACAAAGGAGAGTTCGAGGCTCCTTTTGTGAAAGGTTGCCCCATTCAAATGGCAATGAGTTTTGTTGAAGAAGTTTACATTGCCTCGAATGATGTAAAAATGATAGTAGGAAGAATTAAAGAATTATACATCGATGATCAATTGCTTCAAGACGATGGTTTCATTGATTTGAGCAAAGGAGAAGTCATGAGTATCATCGGTCTCGACGGATATGCCTTGCCAAAATTGGAAGAAAGGTTTGGCTATCAAAGACCAAAATAACAAGTAATTTGAAAATACTAATCACAGGAACAACCGGATACATCGCCAAACGATTGGCGCTTCATTTGCTTGAAGATGAGCAGGTGGAGTTAATCTGTTGTGTTCGTGATTTAGAGCGAATTCCGGATGAAATAGAGGAACATCCCCGATGTAAATTCATCAAGATTGATTTCTTAAAACCTGAGCAAGGCATTTTTCCGACCGATATTGATGCTGCCTATTACCTTATTCATTCCATGTCTTCGGATGAAAAAGATTTTGGTGTTTTGGAAAAACGATGTGCAGAAAACTTCAAAATCTTAACAGAAGAAACCGACTGCAAACAGGTGGTGTACTTAAGCGGAATCGTAAACGATGAAACCTTATCGAAGCATTTGAAATCGAGACTACAAGTTGAAGAGACCTTAAAATCCGACTCCTATGCATTAACAACTTTGAGAGCTGGGATCATTGTAGGAAGTGGGAGCGCCTCCTTTGAAATCATTCGTGATATCGTAGAGAAATTACCACTAATGGTTACCCCGAAATGGTTGAACACCAAATCGCAACCCATCGGAATACGGGACGTATTGAGTTATTTATCGGGCGTATTGCACAAAGAAGCCTGTTATCATCAATCCTTTGACATATTCGGTCCGGAAGTACTAACATACAAGGAAATCTTATTACAGTTTGCCGAAGTAAGAGGATTGAAAAGATACATCTACACCCTACCCGTTCTTACACCAAAACTTTCGTCCTACTGGTTATACTTTGTAACCTCCACTTCTTTTCAACTCGCCTCTGCCCTGGTTGATAGTATGAAGGTGGAAGTGATTGGCAAAAAGAGCAATATCAATCAATTGGTTGATGTAAATCCAATGACCTATAAAACGGCCGTGCAATTAGCTTTTCAAAAAATTCAACAGAACTCTGTGATTTCAAGTTGGAAGGATGCGGTAAGTAGTGGTGTTTTTAACGATCAGTTATCAAAATATGTGGAACTTCCTCAATATGGATGTTTCAAGGATATCCGCTTCAGAGAAGTTCAAAACGAAGCATATACCATCGATAAGATATGGAGAATTGGTGGAGCTAATGGCTGGTATAGTTTCAATTGGCTTTGGAAATTACGAGGATATGTAGACAAGTTATTCGGAGGTGTAGGTTTGCGTCGTGGAAGAACCCACGAGTCCTATTTAGAACCGGGAGATCCCCTTGATTTTTGGAGAGTTCTCTTAGCCGATAAAAATGAGAAACGCTTGTTGTTATTTGCTGAAATGAAACTGCCAGGGGAGGCTTGGCTGGAATTTAAAATTGTGAAAAACAAACTCTTTCAACGCGCAGTTTTCAGACCCAAAGGAGTGTTAGGCCGCTTGTATTGGTATGCAGTGTTGCCTTTCCATGCTTTTGTTTTTAAAGGAATGATTAACGCATTGGTGAATGAAAAATGAGAGGAGTAAAAAAGCAACATCTACCCACCAAAATATGCATCGTCTGTGAGAAACCTTTCACATGGCGAAAGAAATGGGAAAGAGATTGGGAACATGTAAAATATTGTAGCGAAAAATGCAGGAGAACAAAATGAAAACAAGTTTAGTTTGGTTTCGAAATGATTTAAGAGTGCGAGATAATGAGGTATTATCTCAGGCATGCGAAAGTGGTAATCGAGTTATTGGTATTTATTGTCTGGAACCTAGAAATTTTGCAATGACCAAATTCGGATTTCGAAAAACTGGGAAGTACCGAGCAAAATTTTTACTCGAGACTTTAAATGACTTGAAAAATCAGTTGGATAGATTGAATATTGATCTTTTGGTATATCAAAAGAATGCCGAAGACATCATTCCCACTATATGTAAGGAATTGGATGTTGCTGAAATCTTTCTTCAAAAAGAATGGACTCAGGAGGAAGTCAACACTGAAGACCGCGTGAAAGCCGCATGTTCCAGTTCACTCAGTTGGAGAAGTTTCTACAATCAATTTTTGTATCACCCTGAGGACATTGAATTTCCAATATCCAATACCCCACAGGTATTTACCGTCTTTAGAAAAAAATTAGAGAAATACATTTCAATTCGTGAGGAGCATGAATCCATAAAATTATCAGAGGAAAATCGAATCGAAAATAACACAACGATTCCAACCTTATCCGATTTAGGGTTTGAAGATTTTGATACGCCAAGACAATCGGCATTTCCTTTTAGAGGAGGAGAAAGTCAAGCATTAGAACGGTTGGATCACTATTTTTTCAAGACCAAAAAACTAGGGTTCTATAAAAAGACACGAAACGGATTGGTAGGTCTAGACTACAGCTCTAAGTTTTCTCCATGGTTGGCAAACGGAAGCATTTCAGCAAGAACAATTTATTGGAAAGTGAAAGAATTTGAAGCCGACTTTTACAAGAATCAATCGACCTATTGGTTGATCTTCGAATTAATTTGGCGTGATTACTTTAAGTATATCTCCCTAAAACATGGAAATCAAATTTTCAAGTTGGAAGGTATTTTGAAGAAAAACTACGAGTGGTCTACCAAACAGCGTAACATTGATCGATGGATTGACGGAGAAACACATTCTGACTTTGTTAATGCAAACATGATTGAGCTGAAAGAAACCGGCTGGATGAGTAATCGCGGACGTCAAAATGTAGCATCCTATTTTGCCAAGGAACTGGAATTAGATTGGCGTATTGGAGCGGCGTATTTCGAATCCCTTTTGTTGGATTACGACGTACACAGCAACTATGGAAACTGGATGTATGTTGCAGGCGTTGGGAACGACCCGAGAGATCGAAAATTTAATGTGGATTTGCAAGCGGAACGCTACGACGCTGATGGAAGATTCCGTAATCTTTGGTTACAAACAAGTTTGTTTTAGACATGAGCAAGATCCAAGTACACATCATTTTCCCACATCAATTATTTGAGAAGACTGAGGCGCTTCAAAACTGTGATGAAATATACCTAGTTGAAGAATATTTATTTTTCAATCAGTACAAATTTCACAAGCAAAAAATTGCCTTTCATAGAGCTAGTATGAAAGCTTATGCCAGCTATTTGGAATCACTTGGAAAGACCGTATCCTATGTTGAGGCTGTATCAGAAGAAAGTGATATTCGAGTGTTACTTCCGAAACTTTCAGCAGCGGGTATTGAAAAAGTACACATCATTGATCCGACCGATAATTGGCTCCAAAAACACATCCACTCAAGTAAGGGAGATCTAACCATTGAATGGTATGAAAATCCGCTTTTTATCAATTCAAAAGAAGAGTTAACCTCTTTCTTTAAACCCACCAAAAAGAAGTTCTTTCAAACTTCCTTTTACAAAGACCAGCGAAAGAACCGAAATATTTTGGTCCATGATGACAAGCCTCTCGGTGGCCATTGGACCTATGATGGCGACAATCGAAAAAAATATCCGAAGAATAAGATTCCGCCCAGCATTCACTTTCCGAATACCACAGAATTTCACAAGGAAGCGAGGTCTTATGTGGCAGAAAATTTCAATTCGAATTACGGGGACCTAAATGAAGGCATGGTATATCCCATTGATTTCAAATCGGCCAATGAGTGGTTGCAGCAATTCTTTGAATTTCGCTTTCACGAATTCGGTCCTTATGAAGATGCTATTGTTCGAGAAGAGAACTTTTTGAATCACAGTTTGCTTTCTCCGCTCATCAATGTTGGTTTGTTGCATCCCCTAGAGGTAATTAAGAAAACCATTGAATTTGCAGAAACCAATGAGGTTCCGCTTAACTCGACTGAAGGATTTGTGCGACAGATTTTAGGTTGGCGCGAATTCATACGAGGAGTATATGAAGTAAAAGGATCGGAAGAAAGAACTCGTAATTTTTGGAATTTCAAACGCAAAATTCCGTCTTCATTTTATGACGGCACAACAGGAATACGACCAATTGATGATGTCATCAAAAAGGTTAATAAAACCGCGTATGCCCATCACATTGAACGCCTGATGATTCTGGGCAACTTCATGGTGCTTTGCGAGTTTGATCCCGATGAAGTTTACCAATGGTTTATGGAACTCTTTATTGATGCCTATGATTGGGTAATGGTACCCAACGTTTATGGAATGAGTTTGTATGCCGATGGCGGATTGATGTCTACCAAACCTTACATAAGCAGTAGCAATTACATCATAAAGATGAGTAATTATGGGAAGGGAGATTGGCAAGGAGTTTGGGACGGTTTATTTTGGACATTCATGGACAAACATCGAGAGTTTTTCTTGAGCAATCCGAGATTAGGAATGCTCATTCGAACTTTCGATAAGATGAAACAAGAAACAAAAGAAAAACATTTTAAAAACGCAGCGATATTTTTAAGGAGATTGGATGAAGAAGGAGAAGGAGGAAATTAGTGTAGTTTGGTTTAAAAGAGATCTCAGGCTCGAAGACAATGAGGCCATCTCGAATGCTTTGGCCGGAAATAAAAGAGTTTTATTGCTATACGCATTTGAAAACCTCTTGCTCCAAGATGAACACTACGATCAGCGTCATTGGAATTTTATCAAACAATCTTTAGTCGATATCAATAAAAGGTTGGCCCAGTTCAACACCAAAGTATTGACCGTTCAATCCGACATCATCAACTTCTTCAATCAGATTCAGAATACTTACAAAATTAGCGGTGTATATTCTCATCAAGAAACGGGACTATTAGCAACTTATAACCGTGATAAAGATTTTACCAGATATTGCCGAAACAATTCTATTCCTTGGACTGAAAACATTAACAACGGAGTTTTACGAGGGTTATTGAATAGAGAAGATTGGTTCGAAAAATGGGAAGACTACATGAATCAACCACTCATTGCATCTTCTTTTCACAAGGATCAATTTTTATCCATCGAAGAAATCGAATCCATCGAAAAGTACTTCCAAAAAGTAAATCTTAGCACACCCATAAGCAAACAGTTTCAACATGGAGGTACCGAAACGGCCTGGAAATATGCCAATACCTTCTTTGAGAATCGTCACAAAAACTACATGTATCACATTTCGAAGCCTGCCGAATCGAGGGAAAGTTGTAGCAGACTATCACCCTACATCGCTTGGGGAAATGTTTCCATCCGACAGGTATATCAAAAGGCAAAATCCTATAAGAACGAAACAAACAAAAGACACCTAGGAGCTTTTGTTTCAAGATTGCGTTGGCAAGCTCATTTCATTCAAAAGTTCGAAATGGAACATACCATGGAAAACGCCAGCATCAATAAAGGATATCACAAACTAAAGAAAAGTATTTCCAAAGAATACAAAACGGCTTGGAAAGAAGGTCAAACGGGATTCCCTTTGGTGGATGCGAGCATGCGGTGTTTGATCGCCACTGGCTATGTAAACTTCAGAATGCGTGCTTTATTAGTGTCCTTCTTTACTCATATCTTATGGCAACCGTGGCAAGAGGCAACCCATCATCTATCAAAGATGTTTTTGGATTTTGAACCTGGAATCCATTTCCCACAACTTCAAATGCAAGCGGCCGAAACTGGAATTAACAACATACGTATTTACAATCCGGTAAAAAATAGCTTGGAGCACGATGAAGATGCTACCTTTATCAAAAAGTGGGTGCCGGAGTTGAAAGACCTTCCAACCCCTTTTATCCACGAACCCTACCTGATGACTCCGTTGGATCAACAATTTAACAATGTGATTTTAGGCAAGGACTATCCCAAGCCAATTGTCGACGCCAAACAAGCTCGAAAATATGCGGCTGATATCCTTTGGAATATGAAGGATGACCCTGATGTTCAGGTAGAAAACAATCGGATTTTAAAGAAACACACCTTGTCCGATAGGCGCAGAATGTTGAATTCCGATTAAGTATAAGAAAAACCAATAATGCTATTTTCAAAACTGTTTAATTGATTTAACAAATAATTAAACAATTTTATACCTTTCAGGAAAATAAGAATCATGATATTTGATACGACCTTACAAAACAGAGAAAACGACATTTTAATTAATGACATTGTGGGTCACAAGTTTTCTTTCTTTGAATCCATCAGAATGAAAGGCGTTGGTTCAAAGCGTATGATCATAGAAAGCGTAAGTCCGAACATGGACGAATTGATGAACAAAGTTTCAGATATCAACTACGCGAACATAGAATTACGAAAGAATGGCATTATTGTTCACATCAACCAAGGTTTAAAAACCTACAGTTGGGTGATTCCTTACCACAGTCTGCATACGTACCAATCAAATGGATACAGCATACATGCCGACGGAAAGTTTGTAAGGTTTGCAGACAATAAGCTACTTAAAGAAAACAAAGCCTTCTTGGTAAAAATGATGTATTTAAGAACAGAAAACCAAGAAAAATACAATTTTCAGTTACACTAGATGCTAACACAAATAGAAGTTGACAGAATAATTGAAATGGCTTGGGAAGATAGAACTCCCTTCGATGCCATCTTGTTTCAATTCAATTTAAAAGAACAAGAAGTAATCGAACTAATGAGAAGAGAACTAAAGCCGAAAAGCTTTAGACTTTGGAGAGAAAGAGTTCAAGGAAGAAAAACCAAGCATTTAAAAAAGAGAGAGTTTGAAAAGGGTCGATTTAAATGTTCAAGACAACGATCGATCTCGAACAACTCGATTTCAAAACGTTAAACCAGTGCTTTGCTTAAAAACAGACAGCACGTTAAAAAGAGAAATATGACAACAGAAGTTTTAGAGAGAATTAAGAGACAAAGAGGAGCAAACGGATCAAAATTTAATGGTCTTGATGCACATGAAATTGGAGATGATCACTTATTTACGGGATTAGACACCCCGATGACAGAAGATGCTTTCGATATGTCAGATGAAGAAAAGAAAACCAAAATTGAGTTTCACTTCACTGAAATCATGAAAGCCTTAGGATTAGATTTAACAGATGACTCGTTGCAAGGAACTCCAAAACGAGTTGCAAAAATGTATATTGAGGAGATTTTTTCGGGATTAAACCCAGAAAATAAACCAAAAGTTGCTTTATTTGATAACAAGTACCAGTACAACCAAATGCTGGTTGAGAAAAACATTACTTTTTATTCAAACTGTGAGCATCACTTTGTACCAATTATTGGAAAAGCGCATGTGGCTTACATTAGCTCAGGAAAGGTAATTGGGTTATCAAAGTTAAATCGAATTGTTCAGTATTACGCCAAAAGACCTCAAGTGCAAGAACGATTGACCAATCAAATTGCCGAGGAATTGAAATCAGTATTAGAAACTGAAGACGTTGCCGTAATTATTGACGCCAAACACTTGTGCGTTTCTTCAAGAGGAGTTAAGGATGATACCTCTAGCACTGTAACATCATTCTTTGGTGGTAAGTTCAACACACCAGAAAAAATAGCTGAACTACAAAACGCGTTAAATTATTAATTATGGAATTAATCGAAAAAGCACTAGAATTTGAAAACAGAAAAATGAGGTTTCCGACTACTAGCGATAGAATTCTAGCCTCAAGGGAAGCGAAGTCTTTAATCTTAAGTCTTAATGAAGTTTACAAAGTAAACAAAGACAAAAATATTATGGACATAATGAAACGACTAACGGTTATTAAGCAACGAATCGAGAAAAGATTAAAAGGGAAACCTTTAACTGCTTAATCGGAGTAAAATAATAGTTACAGAAAGCCCCATCGTGGGCTTTCCTTTTTTATATCTCACATCCTCATGAAAAATATTGTAATCATTGGTGGTAGCCGTGGCATCGGTAAAGCTATTTTAGAAAGCTTGGCAAACACCAATAACATCACAAACATCAGTAGAAATGAGCCAGAGACAGCTGCTCATATTACACATTATTCTGCAGATATTCTATCGGACGAATTACCCGATATTGAAGAAGTAGATACCCTTATTTACTGCCCAGGTAGCATCAACCTAAAACCAGTTGGACGATTAAAACTGGACGACTTTAGATCAGACTACGAGATAAATGTAATTGGAGCCATAAAGGCAATTCAGCACTTTTTACCAAAATTGAAAAATGGTAACAATCCTTCCATCCTACTCTTTAGTACGGTGGCGGCAAATCTTGGGATGCCATTCCACGCGAGTATTGCGGCTGCTAAGGCTGGTGTTGAGGGAATCACAAAATCACTTGGTGCCGAATTAGCACCGACCATTCGGGTCAATGCGATTGCACCGACGGTAACCAATACCGACTTGGCATCTAAGTTATTGCGCAATGACCGCATGATTGAAAACATTAAAGAACGTCATCCATTGAAGAAGTTCTTGGAACCCACAGAGGTAGCTTCTATGGCCAAATTTTTAGTTTCGGATGAAGCGCAATCGATCTCTGGACAGATTTTTGAATTGGATTGCGGAATTGTAAGTTTTAAAATATAAGCCATGAGCATTTACGACATTAAAATTGACAGCTTGCAGGGAAAACCTGTTGACCTAAACTCCTATAAAGGAAAACACATATTATTTGTGAACGTGGCTTCGAAATGTGGTTTCACTCCTCAATACCGCGATCTTGAAAAATTGTATCAAGAATACCAGGACAAGTTGATGGTTATTGGTGTTCCTTGTAACCAATTCGGAAATCAAGAGCCAGGCAGTTCTTCAGAAATTCAAGAATTTTGCCAGGTAAATTATGGGGTATCCTTTTTAATTACAGAAAAAGTGGATGTAAAAGGAGGAAATCAACACCCACTTTATTCGTGGTTAACAAAGAAAGATCAAAATTCTAAGAAGAGCTCAACGGTGCGTTGGAATTTTCAAAAATATCTAGTGGACGACGAAGGGAATTTGGTAGATTACTACTACTCCATCACAAAACCAACAAGTTCAAAAATTACAAAACACCTCAAATAGATATGTTCGGATTATTTAAAAAGAAATCGGAAGTTGAAAAATTGGAAGCCAAATATAAAAAACTGATGGAAGAAGGTTATAAATTGCAATCTGTGAACAGAAGTCAAAGCGATGCAAAATATGCAGAAGCTGATGCAGTTTTAAAACAAATCGATGCCCTCAAAAAGTAAAACATATTACGGTCTTTTGGCCTTCTTTCTATTCATCAATTTTGGTGGATTGGCCTTGGGTGGGTGGTTAATGAACAGTGGTCCGACCTCTGATTGGTACCTCAACCTAAACAAGGCACCATGGACGCCACCCGGATGGGTTTTTGGAGCGGCTTGGACAAGCATCATGCTTTGTTTTTCCATATATCTGGCCAAATTATTTTTGGTTGATAACACTACCAATCAAAAAATAATTTATGGACTTCAAGTGCTTTTCAACGTAAGTTGGAATTACATCTTTTTCAATCAGCATCAAGTCTTATTAGCCCTTGTGGTGATTCTTTTACTGACGGCAATTATTTTTATTTACTTTTTCGCATTGAGCAAAAAGGTTGGCAAATGGCGATTGTTATTGCTTCCTTACATGATATGGCTTTGCATAGCAACATCGCTTAACATGTATGTCTTAATTCACAATTAATGAAAATGTACACCCTACATAAAACTCAGAATTTACCCATCACTGTCGACGAAGCATGGGAATTTTTATCAAATCCGAAGAACCTATCACATCTGACTCCAAAAGAAATGAATATGAAAATTATTTCTGGTGCTGACAGACCCATGTATCCAGGTCAGATCATTCAGTATAGCGTTACTCCTTTGGCGGGAATAAAAACCAAATGGGTAAGTGAGATTTCACAATATGAAAAAGGGAAATATTTTGTCGACATTCAACTCGCTGGCCCTTATGCATATTGGCATCATCAGCATTTCATTCACCAAATAAAAGGCGGAGTTCAAATGGAGGATATTATTACTTACAAAGTTCCATTTGGAATCTTAGGAAAAATCGCACAACCCTTTTTGGTAAAACCAAAGCTTGAAGAAGTATTTGAGTATCGAAAAAAGAGATTAACTGAACTATTTGGAGAATACAAAGGATAATGGAAAACATTCGAATTTTCTGGTTTCGTAGAGACCTTCGTTTGCACGACAACTGTGGATTGTACAACGCTTTACAAAGCGGAGAAAAGGTATTGCCAATTTTCATTTTTGATGTAGATATTCTTTCAAAACTTCCAAAAAATGATGCTCGGGTAAATTTCATTCATAACAACCTTCAAAAAATGAATAGTAGCCTACAAAGCTTGGGAGCTAGTATTCACATCTATCATGGAAGGCCTTTGGCTATTTTCGAGAAATTGGTTTCGGATTACAATATCAGCGCTGTTTATACGAATCATGATTATGAACCTTATGCTACCCAGCGTGATGAGGCCGTAAAGGATTTTTTAGACTCCAATTCCGTAGCGTTTCACAGTTTTAAGGATCAAGTATTATTTGAAAAAGATGAGGTAACTAAGGCAGACGGAAAGCCCTATGTGGTTTACACACCTTACTCCAGAAAATGGTTGGAACGTTTTCATCAAGAGGCTATTCCGAATTATCCTTCGGAAGAGTTCCAGCATAATTTTGCCACCGATTTGGGAGAAAGAAATGTAACCCTTGAAGATATCGGATTCCAAACAGCCAGCATTCAAATCGCTGATTACAAAATCGATTCAGATTTGATTGATGCCTATGAAGACACGAGAAATTTCCCAGAAAAAGATGGAACCTCCAAGTTGGGTCCACACCTGAGATTCGGAACAGTGAGTGTTCGTCAAATGATAGAAAAAGCCAACAAAAGCGACAATATTACCTTTTTAAAGGAATTGATATGGCGTGAATTCTTCATGCAGATTTTACACCACTTTCCACACACCACCAAAGACAGTTTTAAATCGAAATACGACAGAATCGAGTGGCGAAATAACGAAGAAGAATTTAAAAAATGGTGTGAAGGAAAAACCGGTTATCCTTTGGTAGATGCCGGAATGCGTGAATTGAACGCAACTGGATTCATGCACAACCGAATTCGAATGCTAACAGGTAGTTTCTTATGCAAACACTTATTGATTGATTGGCGCTGGGGAGAAGCCTATTTTGCAGAAAAACTCAACGATTACGAACAGGCAAGTAATATCGGCAACTGGCAATGGGTTGCTGGTTCGGGCGTGGATGCGGCTCCCTATTTCAGAATATTCAATCCGACCACTCAAATTCAAAAATTCGATAAAAAGCATACCTATATCAAAAAATGGGTTCCGAATTATCAAGATTTTGATTATCCACAACCTATTGTGGATCACAAATTTGCGCGCGAACGCTGCTTGAAAGTTTACAAAGAAGCCCTCGACTAACCTTGCTTATTCTGTTAAGACAAGTTATATTTGCCGTCCACATTCGGGATGTAGCTTAGTCCGGTTAAAGTGCTGGTCTGGGGGACCAGAGATCGGAGGTTCGAATCCTCTCATCCCGACAAAAAGATTCCTAACTTCGAAGAAGTTGGGTTTTTTATTTGTTATGAGCCAAGTATTCTTGAGTGAATGAACAAATAAAAAAGTCAAAAATGCGTGAGCATTAGGCATCTATTTGCAACATATCATATGGAGGATCATTGAATAAATAATCCTCTCATCCCGACAAATAGAAACCACCAAAAAGGTGGTTTTTTTATTTCCAAAGGATTTTAGTGCAAGCTCGCTTGAGAATAAAATACGACGGAAATGAAAGAGCCTTCGAAGAAGGTTTTTATTTGCAAAATATCCCGCGGAGGATCATTGATGAAATAATCCGCTCATCCTTGCTTTCACTCAGACAAATTAACCTCCTTCGCTATTCCATTACTTATTAAAAATAGTTAACTTGCAAGAATACGTAATCCTTATTTTTTACAATCAATAATTACGAATTCTTCAAAAATGATTCAAAGTTTAATAGATAGCATCATTGATGTCAATGCCGAACAGATTTCAGGTCAGGACGCCACCTTTTTATATGCCGAGTCTCCTTCTAGCCCAATGCATATTGCCACTCTTACAGTGGTAGAGGGCTCGCTGAAGTATGAGGATTTTAAGGCGATTGTGGCTAGTAAATTGCACCTGATCCCGAAGTTTAGAAAACGATTGGTCAATGTTCCATTCAATGTAGATTATCCGTTCTGGGTAGATGACCCTAATTTTGATTTGGATTTGCATCTTCATCGGTATAAACTACCAGATCCTGCCAACTGGAAAACCTTGCGGGATTTAACTTCTTCTATTTTTAGCAATTCGCTCGACTTGAGAAGACCGCTTTGGTCGGTTAGTTTTATTGAAGGATTGGATAATGTTTCTCAAGTTCCCAAAGGTTCCGTTGCCATTATTTCTAAAATACATCATGTGATGATTGATGGCAAATCTGGCGTAGGCATTATGGGCAAATTGTTTGATACCAGCAAGGAAGACGCAGAAAACGAAATTAAACCACCAAAACCATACGAACCCAATAGCCTGCCAGATGATGTGCAATTATTGGCTAAAAGTGCTCAGACCTTTTTCAAAGACCCTTTGAAACTTCCAAAGTTTTTTAGTGAGTCAGCTTTATCTTTTGTAAAAGGTCGAGTGAATAAACAAATCAAGGGGAATCGGATCAAAATTCAAAAGAGCTACAGCACTCCAAAAACGATTTTCAACAGCACAGTTTCACCAAAAAGAACTTGGGGAACCGCCATACTTTCTTTCGATAGAATCAATCATTTACGAAAAGTACAAGGAGTTACCGTTAATGACATCATTGTAGCCATATGTGCCGGTGCATTGCGACGCTATTTAAAGGAAAAAGACAAATTACCGAGTCAGCCTTTGGTAGCCAATGTTCCTATATCCATCCGCACGGAGGAAAGCAAAGACAAAATGAACAATCAGATTTCAAACATGCTGGTCAAGATCGGTACGCATATCGAAGACCCCATCAAACGTTTGGAATACATTCAGTTTCAAACCAGTCAAGGAAAGGCCAAACACAAAACCGTGGGTGCAAAATCATTGGCTCAAATGGCAGAAGCCGTTCCTTTCGGAGTAGCCAATTTGGCCTCAAGAATTTACAGTAAATATAAATTGGGGGAGTTTATTACCCCGCCTTTTAATGTCACCATTACCAATGTTCCAGGGCCACAAAGTGCTTTGTATTTACGCGGACACAAAATTCAAGGAATCTTCGGACTGACACCGGTTTTAGACGGATTCGGATTGATCATTGCCGCTTTTAGTTACAACGGTTTGGTTACCATTACGGCGACCTCAAATGCCAAGTCGATGCCAGATGCAGATTTGTTTGCCAGATACATCCGTGAGTCGGCCAACGAGTTGGAAGAGGTCATTAAGAACAACGCGAAAACCCAAACCAAAAAAGTAAAAGAAGAGCTGAAGAGTAGTGCTTTCTTTGCCGACTTTAAGAAATACATCGCCGCTCAACGATTTGTGAATCGAAAAACGACCAACGTTACGTATAATTTTCAAATTGAAAGCGAAACCGAAGACACCGATATCGGATATCGCATTGCCGACAAAAAAGTCCATTACCGAAAGCGTAAAATTGTGCGACCATCGGTTCATATCAAAATTGATGACAACAGTTTGTTCAAACTTTCTAAAGGGGAAGTTTTATTGGATGAGTTGCTCATTCAAGAAAAATTAAAAATCAAAGGCAGAGAAAAAGAAGTTCAAAGGTTCAAAGAATTATTACGCGGATTTACTAGCAACTAAAATGAGTTACAGCACACATTCTTTTACAACAAAAGACGGAGTTGATATTCATTATTACAAATGGACTCCGGCAACGGATCATATCAAAGGGGTTGTTCAATTGGCTCATGGTATCGGAGAACACGCAGGTCGGTACAATCACTTTGCCGAATTCCTGCAAGAAGAGGGATTTGTGGTCTATGCCAACGATCATCGCATTCATGGAAAATCGGTAAAATCGACGCATCTTTTAGGTGTTTATGATGGCGACGATTATTTTAGAGATGCGGTGAAAGACATGCGTAAACTGAGCAAGATTATTAAAAAAGAATACCCGTCTCGCAAAATCATTTTATTTGGACATAGCATGGGCTCTTTATTAAGTCGCCAGTACGTAACCAAATACGGAAAAGATCTGCAAGCCTTAATTCTATCAGGGACTGCGAGTTTTATGAAAACACTGGGCTCGGTAGGTTTGTTTAGCACCAAAGTGATTCGAACCTTTCGGGGTCGGAAAAAGAGCAATAAGGTATTGAAAAACCTTTTTTTCTCAGAGTTCAATAAGAAATTCAAGCCCAATCGTACACAGGTAGATTGGATCAGTCGTGACAAGCATCAAGTGGATTTGTTTGAAGCCGACCCACTTCGGATTGAGAATTTCTCGCTAAGTGTGATTGAAGATGTCATCAAGGGAAGTAAAAAAATAAACAACTACGAGACTTTTAAAAATACACCGAACGACATTCCGGTGTACTTATTCTCAGGAGATTGTGATCCCGTAGGAGAAATGGGAAAAGGCGTGGTGAAAGTGGCCAAAAAGTTTAAAAAAGCAGGCAACGATGTTACCCTAAAGCTGTACAAAGGAGGTCGCCATGAAATGCTTAATGAGATTAATAAGGAGGAAGTTGAACAAGATTTATTAAATTGGCTCGATACCAAGATTCAAGAAGCTAGCTAAATGGAAAGCAACAAACTAGTATATACGATTTTCACAAAATTTGTCATTGCATTGGTGGCGAATGAAGCCAATGATCTTAAAAAGACGAAGAAAATCATCAATGATTGCTTTAAGGTGCATCCCTTCTACCCTAGCATTCAAAAGGTGTTAAAACGCGAAAAACTACCGAAACAATCGGCAGAACGATTGTTTGATCGTTGTGTTTCGATTTGTGAGGATTTTGGTCCTGATAGAGACTATGTTACCTTGATATATGTGCTTAAAGAGATTGATGAACAAACAGAAAATCTCGAAACTGAAAAGTACATCAAACGTTTGACCAAGGTGGTGAATAGCATTAATGCCACAATTCCCGCACCTCCACTGTACAACGTATTGCTTGAATCGAGGTCTGTGGTGGAATGGACTTCCATGCATTGGTTGTATTATTTTATTCCAAAGCGAAGAACCAACGAGCGTAAGCCTGTTTTGTTTATGCCACCCTACCTAGGAAACGATTACACTACAAAATTTGTAAGACGTTACCTTAGGTCATTAGGATTCAAAACTTACAAGTGGGAACTCGGAGTCAACATGATCAACTCCAAATACCTTCCCAAATTGGAAGAACGGCTTAATGAGATCTACAACATACACAACCAAAAAGTAAGTTTGGTTGGTTGGAGCGGCGGCGGAATCTTTGCCAAATTGATTGCCAATCGCTTTCCTGATAAAGTGGAACAATTGGTAACCATCGGATCTCCGGTTTGGGGTATCAAACACATGAAAACGCCAGTCATCAAAAGCTTGGAATTTTTAAGAGGAAAGCAACTGCGCGAGCGAAATCGAAAATTCATCAAGGAATTGGAACAAATTCCGGAGGTACCAATTACATGCATTTACACCAAAACAGACGGATTGGTTCCTTGGAAGCATTGCTTAGAAGCGGAGACCTACAGAGCAGACATTCAAAATATTGAAGTTTTTGGATCGCATTCCGGTATGGGTGCCAATGCCACCGTTTTGCTTACCGTAGCCAAAGCCTTGAAATACAATCTTGCCGAAAATCACGAAAAATCGACAATAGAAAAAATAGAGAGTTTGTTCTTCCCAGAGTTCTGGCAGGAAAAAGGCTTTTCAAAATTTACCAAATTGTTTTTAAGTTAATTGAATGGAACGTTCCCTAAAATCGATACTTAACAATTCAAATTTTCAAGCTGAACTTGAAAAAATTGCAAAGGAATCCAAAAGAAAACTAGAAGATGTTCAAAAGGATGCCAGGAATTGTATTGAGGAATTGTACTCTCAACAGCACCCGGTGGCCAACATCATCTCATCCAAAGGCTCTGAACTCCTTTTATCAAGAGCTTACAACAACAAAATCGATATTGATACCGCCGAAATCAAGAAACTCATGAACATCATGAGGCAACATTCGGTGGCTTTTATCTTGACTCATAAAACCTATTTAGACACTTTAGTTTTACTCAGTACGCTGGCTCGATATGGAATGCCCATTCCCTATTCTTTTGGAGGAATCAATTTGGCCTTCCCCGGATTGAAACAATTGGGTAAAAACGCCGGATTGATATTTTTAAGAAGGAGTTTTAAAGACGATAAAATTTACAAAGCTTCACTCAGACATTACATTTCTCAGCTCATCGATAATGGTGATCACTTAACTTGGAACATTGAAGGGACACGTTCAAGAACTGGGAAAATAGTGTATCCGCAGATGGGTATTCTGAAGTACATCATGGAAGCTGAGAAACAGAGCGCTAAACCGGTAAAATACATTCCTGTTTCTATTGTATACGATCTCATTCCCGATGTAAAGGAAATGACCGAACAAGGCAAAGGAAAAGAAAAGAAATCTGAAAACTTACTAGAGTTCTTCAACTACTTCCAAAAATTAGGAAATCAATATGGTAAGGCAGCCATCCGATTTGGCGATCCAGTAGATGCCACTGAACATCACGATGCCGTTATTCCGGATATTGGAGAAGATAGCTACTCTAAAAAATACACACTCCCACGTTTTGCATTTGAGTTAATTCACAAGGCGAATAGCATTACCCCAGTTACAACGGTTTCTTTGGTTTGTAATGTGCTTTTGAACAATTTCGCCTTGACCAAAAAGGAGATCGATTTCAGCGTACTGAAATTGATGAATTACATCGAACGCAGAAAAAAGAATGTACTTATAGATCGTGGAGACCGCATTCAAGCAACCGTGCAAAAGTCTTTGAATCTACTTAAGAGAGCCGGAATCGTTCAAAAATTCAAAGCAGGTTACAAAGTTGAATACAGCCTCGCTCCTAGTGAGTTTTTGTCGGCTATGTATTATGCCAATATGGCCTCGGCACATTTGTATCACCGTGCCTTTATTGAAATGGCCTTGGTAAAAATTAAAGATGACAAATCGCCAGACCGACTCATTACCTTCTGGAAGGAAATTATGAATTTGAGGAATCTCTTCAAATTTGAATTCTTTTATACCAACAAGCCACAGTTTAGTTCTGAGATTGAGGCCGAATTAGAATTGTTTGATCCTGATTGGCGAAACATCATTACGAATCCGAGAAAGAAGATTGAAAAACTACTTTCCAATCAAAAACTATTTGTTTCAAAAGGATTGCTACAAATTTATGTGGAAGCCAATAAAATAGCTTGCCATACTTTGTATCGATGGGATTTGGAAGATGCCTTTAATGAAGAGGATTTCATTCAATTGTGCTTGTTCAAAGGAAAAGAACTGCATTGGAAATCGAAAATCAATCGATTGGATTCTGTATCCAAACCGTTTTTGGTTAGTGCCTTGCGTTTTGCAAAAAATGCGAATCTAATCCCGATGAATAAGAAAATTGATTTGGAAGGATTAGAACGTTGGTCTGAAACTTTAGAACAATTATCTGAGCGACTTGAATACCTTCAAGAGCTAGAATATCATTTGGATAAAAAAGGTACCAAGGCAACTACGCCAAAGTACGTGCCTGGATATGAACATCCAGAAACACATAGCAAAATTGACAACAATGAGGAAGGACCACATATCGCTGCCTTCTTCGATTTAGATCGCACCCTAATCAACGACTTTTCCGCAAAGAAATTTGTGCAGTCCAGGTTGTTGAGCGGACGATCGACAGCGAAAGAATTGTTACTTCAATTTGCCACCATCCTACTCTACGCTTCCGGGAATAGAGATTTTGAAACGCTCACAAAAGTTTCGGCATTCGGATTGAAGGGCATCAAGGAAAAGGAATTCATCAAACTTGGCGAAGAAGTATTTACGAACTATTTGGAACCGACCATTTATCCAGAATCTCGTAAGCTCATTCAGTCGCATTTAGACAAAGGACATCGCGTAGTAATCATATCCGCAGCAACGCGATATCAAATCGAACCCGTGGCCAAGGAATTGGGAATTGAAAATATTTACTGCACCGAACTCGAGGTACAACGCAAAGCCTTTACCGGTATTATCACCGAAATGTGTTGGAATGAAGGAAAAGCACGTGCAGGTAGAAAGTTTGCCAAAGAAAACAATATTGACCTATCCAAGAGTTTTTTCTATACCGATAGTTTCGACGACTACCCACTACTAGAAATTGTAGGAAATCCGGTGGCTACCAATCCAGATAATCGATTGTCTCAAGTAGCTTTCGAAAACGAATGGCCCATCCTCCGATTTGAAGACACTACCAAAAAACCTTTGGTGAATGGGGTACGTACCGTATTGGCAGGCGCCAGTATTTACCCATCTGCAGTCAAAGGAATTGCTCGAGGATTGGTGACCATGAATAAAAAAGAGGCAGCCAATACAACATTTTCTAGCGTTGGTGATTTAGGAACAAGACTAGCAGGCTTGGACATCAATATCAAAGGAAAACAAAACCTTGAAGATTATAGACCTGCGGTATTCTGTTTCAACCACCAGAGTTCGGCAGATTTTTTCATCCTTTTAAAAATCTTACGAAAAGACATCACCGGGGTTGCCAAAAAAGAGTTGGAGTATTCTCCCATCGGACCAATTTTCAAAGCACTTGGTGCCATTTTTGTAGACCGATCCAATCGTGAAAAGGCCATCAAAGCCTTAAAACCTGCTGTTGATGCATTGAAAGATGGAACCTCCATTGTCATAGCGCCTGAAGGAACCAGAAGTGGAAGCAAACAACTAGGAAAATTCAAAAAGGGTGCCTTCCATTTGGCCATGAAAGCGGGAGTACCCATCATTCCAATTGTGATCAAAAATGCCTATATGGCAATGCCTAAAGGAAGTAATTTCTTCAAACCAACCCATATCGAAGTTGTGGTGTTAGATCCAGTAGATACCTCTGGATGGAAGCCAAAAAACATTGATACCTATGTGGAGGAAGTACGAAATTTATTCCTAGAGGAACTAGAAAACTAATCAACTAAAACGAACCTATGAAACTAAAAGTTGGACTACTTGGCGGCGGATCTTGGGGAACAACCGTAGCCTCATTGACTGCAAAGAATACCGATACCATTATCTGGGCAAGAAATCCTGATACCGTTGAGGAAATCAATACGCAGCACACCAATGAAAAGTATTTGCCTGATGCCAAATTAACACCAAGTCTAAAAGCATCCAACTCCATCGCCGAAACGGTCAAGGAGGCCGATGTTGTAGTCATGGGAGTTCCGGCTCAAAGTTTCAGAACTGTATTGGAAGAAGCCAAGCCACATATCCGTCCTTGGGTTCCCATCATCAACCTTGCGAAGGGTCTAGAGTTAAGCACCAAGATGCGAATGACAGAAATTATTGAAGAAATCATGCCCGGTCATCCTGCAGGCGTATTAACAGGTCCGAATTTGGCCAAAGAAATACATTTTGGTAATGCTGCCGCCGCAGTAATTGCCATGGTGGATGACACCATCGCGACCAAATTACAATCGATATTTAGTTCGGGATTGTTTCGAGTATATACCAATACCGATGTGATTGGATGCGAACTTGGTGGCGCCTTAAAAAACATCATTGCCATTGCCTCCGGAATGGGAGACGGTGCCAATGCAGGCGATAACACCAGAGCCGCTATCATCACCAGAGGATTGGCCGAACTCACAAGACTAGGTATCGCCATGGGTGGTAAAAAGAGCACTTTTGCTGGGCTAGCTGGAATGGGCGATTTGGTGGCCACTTGTTCGAGTGCGAAGAGTAGAAATCACCATGTAGGATTTCAATTAGGTCGGGGAAAAAGTCTCGAGCAAATCATCAGCGAAATGAATGAAGTTGCCGAAGGTGTAAAAACGGCCAAAGTAGTGATGGAATTGGCAAAAGAATACGATATCGACATGCCTATTTCAAAAGAAATCTACAAAGTCTTGTATGAAGGAAATACGGTAAACGATGCCTTCCGCGGACTCATCAAACACGAAGTTGGTTCTGAAAAAGAACCAGGTTAAACGATTTATTATGGATAAGAAACAAAATCAAAATGCTTCTTTTATGGTGCGCTTTAACCAGCGTATCTATCAAGAAAATGGAGACGATAAGGTACAATGGCGTGGAAAAATTTCCCATGTACAGGATGGCGATGAAAAGCGGTTTTCAGATTTCAATGATGCGCTTGTTTTCATGCAACAAAAATTAAGTGAACTCACTGAAAAAGCCACAACCGATAAGACTTCCGAAGAACAAGAAAACATTGTAAAGAAGAGCCTATCCATGTGGAAAACCATCAAAGCGGTAGGACCACAGGTCATCAAGGAAACTTTGAAAGATCCTAAAAAGCAGTTTGAAAACCTTCAGGGAGAGATTCAAGAGAAAATTACCGTTTTGGGCGATGAAATCAGTGAGAAAGTACAAATTGATCAATGGCGCAACGCTTCAAGGTCTGATTTCCACGAAATTCAAAATGAAATCTCCTCTTTGTCCAAAGAGATCAAAAAGTTGGCCAAGAAAATAGACGGTTTGCAAAAATAGACCTATCCATGTCTGACCTTCAGCAACAACTTCAAACTTTAAACGACTTTAATACCGAGGCATCCATTAGAATTGAGACCCTTGGTAATTTTAGAGTTTGGCGGAGCCATGAAAAAATTGAAGCTAAGGAATTCGGTCGAGACAAAACCATCCAACTACTTCAGTACCTCATTTCCAATCGGCAACACAATGCCTTGCATAAGGAAAAAATCATGGATGACCTTTGGGAAGATTGGAACGATCGCGATTTTAAAGTTGCCTTACACGGTATCAACAAAGCCCTGGAACCCAATCGTGTATCGCGCGCTGAACCACAGTTCATCCTTCGACAAGGAGTCAGTTACCAAATTGATCTTGAAAAGGTATGGATTGATGTTGAAGCTTTAGAAAATTTTATCATTATTGGAAATAAGGCCTATCAATCAGAAAAAGAAATAGCCATTCAAGCATATCAAAAAGCCATTGACTTGTATCAAGGTGCCTATTTACCCAATAGGATTTATGAGGACTGGACGTCAGAGGAACGAGAAAAATCACAACTGTTAATTCTTGGCGCTTACATATCCTTAGCCGAACTTATTTTGGATACCAATCCGCTAGAAAGTATTCGCTTGGCTCAAAAAGCACTTGCAATAGACGCTACCTGGGAAGATGCCTATCGCATTCAAATGAAAGGTTATATCGCGAAAGGAAATCGGCCACAGGCCATCAAAGCCTACATGAAATGTGAAGTAATTCTTGAGGAAGAATACGGCATTGCACCCTTACCAGAAACCAAAAAATTGCTTCAAGAGATTGAAGCCATCCACTAGTCAAACTCACTTGTAACTCATCTGTAACTTTCAGATTGTACGTTTGTATCGTAATTAGGTATAAACCGTATGAAGATGACAACAAAATCAAAAAAAATAGCAAAGAAGGCATTGAAAGTAAACGATGCTGTATTGAAAAGAACCGAGAAGACCATTCTTAAATCTTTTGACGCCATTGAGCGTACCCAAAACTTTACCGATAAAAATGTAAAGAAAGGATTACAGACCTCGGCAATGTTACAAGATAAATTCTTCAACACCTTAGAAGATAGCAAAGGATTTGTGTGGAAGAAACTTAACAAAACCCTTGATTTAATGGGTGTTAAATAGTTTGTAACTCATTTGCAACTATTGAAATTTACATTTGTACAAAAATTAGAAACAAAACATTAAAAGAAATATCATGGCAACTAAAAAAGCAACAACTGATCAAAAGCTAGGCAAGGCCAAAGCTATTGTAAAGAAAATTAATAACGACTTGATTGACGCCTCTTTCAACGCGATTGAAACTACTGTGAAAACAGGTGAAAAATGGCAAAAATTAACCAAGAAGTTAATTAAAAAGGCAGAGCCTTTGACACAACAGCAAATCAACATGATGGTAGAAACTGCCGAATCAATTAAAGGTCAGGTTGAAACTGGAACGGAACGTTTGAAGCACTTAGTAGGATACGATCCTAAAATGGTAGACAACGCAAAGAAAATGGTTTCTGAGCACCCTGTAGTTGAGAAGGCTGAAGAAATCAAAGACAAAGTTGAAAAAGAAATCGCTAATAACAAATTGGTTCAGAAAGCTGAGAAGATGAGTGAAAACATCAAAAAGAACATTTCTGAGACCATTGAAGAAGTAAAGGGAAAGATTGACCAATACACAGACGGTATTTTAGACGGAGAAGAAAAAGGGAAAACCAAAAAGACCAAAAAAACAACAGCTAAGAAAACTACCAAGAAAACGGTGAAGAAAGAAGCTGTTAAAAAAGAGGGTCCAATTGTAATTGAAAAGGTAGACACCAAGGACGACTTGAAAGTAATCAAAGGAATTGGTCCTGTTTTGGAAAAATCTTTAAACCAATTGAACATTACTTCATTTGGTCAGATCGCTAAAATGACCATTAAAGATTTGACTAAGGTATTGACTGATGCCGGAATCAATGCAAAGATTTATGACTTATCAGGATGGAAAGCACAAGCGAAATTGGCCTTAAAAGGTGATATGGAAGCAGTAAAAAACTGGACAAAGAAATAATTGAATTAAAACATTGAAGATATGGCAACCAAGAAAACAAAAAAAGTAGATTTCAAGAAGAAGTTTGATACAGCAGTAAAAGAAGCAAAAAACAATGCAATCAAAGCGAACGACTTTGCTTTAAACACTACTGAAGAAGTTGTAACAGGAACTATTAAAGTGGCTTCACAGTGGCAGACTGTGACTGACAAGGCACTGAAAGGCGGAATCAAGTTAATGGACAATCAACAAAAGATTGTATTTGACGCCTTAGAAACTTACAAAGCTCATTTCTTGAACGGAAGAAAAAGGTTACGCAAAATTTTTGCATAATTTGTTAGTGTTAAATAAAGAGAAAAACCGAGTTAAAATTAACTCGGTTTTTTGTTTTTATTACTCCTGAATTCTGCTTTCAACAAAAGGTTTCGTATTTTTGTCATTGAATTTATTCTATGAAAAAAAAGAAGAAAATTTCTGAGTTAGATTTGCTCACTCTTTACATGGATTTTGTCGCTGATCATGAGGCAAGACCTGATTCTGTAGAAGATTTTTGTGAAAAATCCAACCTTGAAGAAGAGGCTTTTTATTTACACTTTGAATCCTTTAAAGTGATGGATCGCCAAATCTTTTCAGAGCTTTTCAAAAACTCCATTGAAGTACTTCAAGAAAGCGAAGAGTTTTTGAGTTTTGATGCCAAAAACCAGTTGATCAGCTTTTATTTCACCTTCTTTGAGAACTTATCCTTAAACAGAGCTTACGTCAAAACCGTTTTGAAAGGCTGTGGCAATCAATTGAAGTTTTTTGACACGCTCTCTCAACTAAAAAAAGAATTCTCAAGTTTTACCGAATCTCTCGGATTAACCGATAGCATCCTTCCTGTTGAAAGTTTGGAAAACATTCAAGAACGCATTATTAGCGAAGGCATGTGGTTGCAACTCGTTGGTACCATTAAATTTTGGCTAGACGACCACTCCGAAACTTTCGAGAAAACCGACATATTTATAGAAAAATCAATCAATACTAGCTTCGAACTTTTAGAGAACAAATTTTTAAAGAATGCATTTGACCTTGGAAAATTCATCCTCAAGGAAAAATTTTCAAAGGACAATTAAAAGATCATGAAGAAAGCCAGTAAATTACCGATTTCCAAAATTCAAAGAGCTTCCAAGATTGTCAAAACAGGAGCCAAAGTTGGTGTGAACTACGTAAAGTATTACGGGGATAAAATCACCAAAACCGAACAGGAAGCGCGAGAAAAATTAAATCAGAACAACGCGGAAGACATTTACGACAGTTTGAAAGACCTGAAAGGAAGCCCATTGAAGGTAGCTCAAATGTTGAGTATGGAAAAAAGTATTTTACCGAGAGCTTATGTAGAAAAGTTTTCATTGGCGCAATTCTCCGTTCCGCCCTTATCCGAGGCCTTGGTATTGAGAACCTTCAAAAAGAATTTTGGCAAAAATCCATCTGAAGTTTTTGATTCGTTTGATGTAAAAGCATTCAATGCCGCTAGTATCGGGCAAGTGCACAAAGCCCAAAAAGGAGACAGCACCTATGCGGTAAAAATTCAATATCCTGGGGTATCAGAAAGCATCAAATCAGACCTAGCTTTGTTAAAGCCTTTTGTGATTCGCATGTTCAATATGAAAGGGAAAATGTCTGATAAGTATTTTTTTGAAGTACAAGACAAATTACTCGAGGAAACCGATTACCGATTGGAAGTAGATCAGAGTGAGGAAGTTTCAACGGCATGCAAAGACATTCCGAATATCAAATTCCCAAAGTATTACCGCGAGTATTCCTCCAAGCAAATCATTACGATGGATTGGATGGACGGAATTCATTTATCGGAGTTTACAGAGACGAATACCGATCAAGAGAAGGCAAACAAACTCGGACAGGCTTTGTGGGATTTTTACATGTATCAAATTCACAAGTTGAAAAAGGTTCATGCCGATCCACATCCAGGGAATTTCTTGGTGTCTGAAGATACGGAGTTGATTGCCCTTGATTTTGGATGCATGAAAACCATCCCAGATGATTTTTACACGCCCTATTTTGAATTGGCTGATGAAGCCACACTAGCGGACAAAAAATTGTTTGAAAAGAAAATGTACGAGCTCGAAATTTTATTGGACACCGATAGCAAGGAAGAATTGGCCTTCTTCAGCGACATGTTCCATGAAATGCTCAGCATTTTTACCAAACCGATGAATACGGAAACCTTTGACTTTTCTGACGAAAAGTTCTTTGGCGAGATTTCTGAGTTTGGCGAACGATATGCGAAAAACACAGAATTACGATCATACAATGCTAGTAGGGGTTCTAAGCATTTTATTTACATGAATCGTACATTCTTTGGATTATATAATTTAATGTTTGATTTAAAAGCGAAAGACATAAAAATCAACAACTTTATAAATTTATAATATATTTATAGAGCGGTAATCAACCAAAACCAGCTTAGATGTATATTATTGGTATTGCAGGAGGAACTGGAAGTGGAAAAACCACAGTAGTAAACACCATTTGTAAGGGGTTGCCCCTAGACGAAGTCTGCGTAATTTCTCAGGATTCTTATTATAAGGCAACCGATCAACTTTCTTTTGAAGAACGAAATAAAATCAATTTCGATCATCCAAATTCTATTGATTTTGATCTATTGATTGAGCACTTAAAACTGCTTAAAAAAGGTCATATTATTGATCAACCTGTGTATTCCTTCGTGACTCACAATCGTACCAAAGACGTCATCAAAACCTACCCTAGAAAAGTAGTGATTGTTGAAGGTATTCTAATTTTCAACAACAAAACCCTGTTGGATTTGTTTGATATCAAAGTTTTTGTTCATGCGCAAAGCGACGAACGATTAATTCGTCGAATCAAACGTGACATATCAGAAAGAGGACGCGATATTGAAGAAGTATTGAACAGGTATCAATCGACTTTAAAACCCATGCATCAGCAATTTATTGAACCCACCAAAAATTATGCTGACATCATCATACCCAATGATCGATACAATACTGTTGCCATTGAAATATTACGTTCGGTAATTAATGAGCGATTGTAATGAATTTAAAAAGCATCAAAGAAAACAAGTTCTTTAAGTTCTTCACCAACATTTTTGTGCTCATTGTTGTTGTCTTTGCTGTTTGGATGACTTTTTTTGATGAAAACTCATACCTCATCCATCGGGAATTCAACAAAGAAATTGAAGAATTAGAAAAGACTATTAAATTCTATGAAGATAGAATTCAAGAAGATAAAGCAACCATTCAAAAACTTCAAGATTCTTTAGAATTAGAGCGTTTTGCCAGAGAGAAATACCTAATGAAGAAGAAAAATGAAGACATTTATATAATCGAATTTGATACCGTAAAATGATGTCTGAAAACTTATTTAAATCTTTTGACCCAGTCGCTCCGAAAGCTTGGAAACAAAAAATCCAAGTGGATTTAAAAGGAGCAGACTACAATGACACCTTAATTTGGAAAACTGAGGAAGGCATTGACGTAAAACCTTTTTACACCAAAGAAGATCGATCACATCAAGGGGTAAGAACTTCCTTCGACAACTATATGGTTTGTCAGTCTGTATTTGTTGATGATGAAAAAATTGCTCATAAAATTGCCAGCGATGCGCTTTCGAAAGGAGCTGATACCATTCAGTTTGTAGCGACCAAAAATTTTGATTTTCAATCGCTATTGGCAAACATCCAACCCGAAGCAAGCTTGTACTTTAAATTACAATTCTTAGATGCTGAATTTGTAAAAGAAATCATTCAATTTTGTGGAGATCGTGAAGTGATTTTCCAAATTGATCCGATTGGAGAACTTGCCGAGCAAGGCAATTGGTTTCAAAACCAACAGAAAGATATCGAAGCCCTTCAGCAACTGTTAGGAGAAGGCAAACTTGTTTTGTCGGTTTCCTTGGATGTCTATCAAAATGCAGGAGCTACTATCACTCAACAATTGGCCTATGCCCTAGCTCATGCTAATGAATACATCAATTTGTTAGGCGATGATGCCGCGAAAGCCACAAGCTTTTCAGTAGCCGTTGGTGGAAATTATTTCTTTGAAATTGCAAAAATTCGAGCTTTACGAATTCTTTGGGAGAGTTTGTGCGAGGGCTACGGAATCGAGCATCAAGAGGCGCATATTTTCACCACACCAAGTTTGCGTAACAAATCCATTTACGATTACAACGTAAACTTGTTGCGTACTACTTCGGAAACCATGAGTGCCATTCTTGGCAGTTCAAATACCGTTGCCAACCTACCTTATGATAAAATCTACAACCGATCTAACGAATTCGGTGAACGCATCTCGAGAAATCAGTTGTTGGTGCTAAATAATGAAAGCGGATTCAAAACAGCCAAGGAGATTGTGGATGGCACCTATTACATTGAATCGTTGACCGATCAATTAGCTGAAAAGGCATTGAACATTTTCAAACAAATTGAAAAGGGTGGCGGATTCTTATCCCAACTTTTTGAAGGAACCATACAACGGAAGATCAGCGAAAGTCATGAAGCAGAATTGGAGAAATTCGAATCAGGGAAACTGAGATTGCTAGGAACCAACTTCCAACCCAATCCAGAGGACCGAATGAAAGACAATTTGCAATTGTATCCCTTTGCTAAGAAACGAAATACCAAGACATTGATTACTCCGATTACCGGAAAGCGCTTGGCAGAAAAATTAGAAAAAGAACGTTTAGATCAGGAATCATGAAAAGAAAATCAGTTGACCACATAAGTATCAAAAAATCTGAATCTAAGAAACATTCAGAATTTTCACATGAGGATTTCGTTGCGGGGATTGCTCCGAATTTAAGGGGTCCTTATTCAACCATGTACGTTCGAAGACCATGGACCATTCGACAATATGCCGGATTTTCTACAGCCGAAGAGAGTAATGCCTTTTACCGCAGAAACTTGGCGGCCGGTCAAAAAGGACTTTCAGTAGCCTTTGATTTGGCCACACACCGCGGTTACGATTCCGATCATGAGCGCGTTCAAGGTGATGTTGGTAAAGCAGGAGTTGCCATCGATTCTGTGGAAGACATGAAGGTCTTGTTCGACGGAATTCCGTTGGATAAAATGTCGGTTTCCATGACCATGAATGGTGCCGTTCTTCCTGTGATGGCCTTTTACATCATCGCAGCTGAAGAACAAGGAGTGGCTCCTGAACAATTATCAGGAACCATTCAGAATGATATTTTGAAGGAGTTTATGGTGCGAAACACTTACATCTACCCTCCTACACCATCCATGAAAATCATTGCGGATATTTTCGAATATACCAGTAAAAACATGCCTCGATTCAATTCGATATCTATTTCAGGTTACCACATGCAAGAAGCTGGGGCTACTCCTGAAATTGAATTGGCTTATACTTTGGCAGATGGATTGGAATACATTCGAACTGGATTGAAAGCAGGAATGGACATTGATGCCTTTGCACCAAGATTGTCTTTCTTCTGGGCCATCGGAATGGATCACTTCAAAGAGATTGCTAAGATGCGTGCAGCACGAATGCTTTGGGCAAAGATCGTGAGTCAATTCAATCCGAAGAACCCAAAATCCTTGGCGCTCAGAACACACTCACAAACCAGTGGGTGGAGTTTAACCGAACAAGATCCATTTAACAACGTGGCTAGAACCACCATTGAGGCCATGGCAGCAGCATTTGGAGGAACGCAGAGTTTGCATACCAATGGCTTAGATGAGGCCATTGCACTTCCTACCGATTTCTCGGCGCGAATTGCACGAAATACACAAATCTACTTACAAGCAGAAACCCATATCACCAAAACGGTTGATCCGTGGGCGGGAAGTTATTACGTAGAGCAATTAACAGAAGAGATTGCCAATAAAGCTTGGGAATTACTCCAAGAAGTGGAAGAGCTAGGCGGAATGACAAAAGCCATTGAAAAAGGGATTCCGAAAATGCGTATCGAAGAAGCAGCTGCGAAAAAGCAGGCCAAGATTGATAGCAATCAAGATGTGATTGTTGGGGTGAACAAATATGCCCTAGAGCAAGAAGATCCGCTTCATATATTGGAAGTCGATAACGATGCGGTTCGTAAATCTCAGATCGCTCAATTGGAAGACCTGAAAGCAGGTAGGGATGCTGATTCCGTAAAGGAAGCCTTGCAGAAATTAACCCAATGTGCAAAAACAGGTGAAGGAAATTTATTAGCTTTAGCAGTAGATGCAGCTCGTAAAAGAGCTACTTTGGGGGAAATCTCTGATGCTCTCGAAGAAATATTTGGAAGACACAAAGCCACTCATAAAACCATTGCAGGCGTGTACAGTAAAGAAATCAAAGACGATAGTTTGTTCAAGAAAGCGACGGAATTGTCCAATCAGTTTGCTGAATTGGAAGGTCGTCGTGCACGAATCATGATTGCCAAATTGGGACAAGACGGACATGACCGTGGTGCCAAAGTAGTTGCCACTGGATATGCCGATTTAGGATTTGATGTAGATATCGGGCCATTGTTCCAAACTCCGAAAGAAGCGGCAAAACAAGCGGTTGAAAATGACGTACACATTATTGGTATTTCATCTTTGGCAGCGGGACACAAAACCTTGGTTCCGCAGGTGGTTGCCGAATTGAAAAAATACGATCGAGAAGATATCATGGTAATTGTGGGAGGAGTGATTCCTGCACAAGACTACCAATTCTTATTTGATGCTGGAGCTGTAGGTATTTACGGACCAGGAACCAAAATCGCGCAAGCGGCTATTGAATTGTTAGAAATCTTGATTGATTCGACCGAAGCATAAAATGAACTAAACCAAACCAACTCATATGAAAAATGTATTCCTTTTTGCGCTATGCCTATTGATGGTATCCGCGAGTTACGGACAAAAAAAGCTATCGAAAAACAAAAAAGCCTTACTAGCCTCCGTTGAAAAACACAAAAAGGAACTCATAAAAATAAGTGATGAAATTTGGGCACATGCAGAAACGGCTTTTGAAGAAACCCAATCGGCTAAAATCTTGGCCGATTATGCGGAAGCTCAGGGATTCAAAGTGGAACGCGGTGTAGCGGAAATTCCGACGGCATTTGTAGCAACCTACGGATCTGGTAAACCTGTTATTTCGGTGCTTGGCGAATTTGATGCACTACCAGGGATTTCACAAAAGGCACAACCTACCAAAAGCCCTTTGAAAGCAGGAGCAGCCGGACATGGTTGCGGACATAACCTGTTTGGCGCCGGAAGCTTGGGAGCGGCCATCGCTGTAAAAGAGTTGATTGAAGCAGGAAAAATCAAAGGAACAGTAAAGTTCTTTGGAACACCGTCTGAAGAGAAATTCTTCGGAAAAATCTGGATGGTGAAAGCGGGATTATGGGATGATGTGGATGTCAACATTAGTTGGCACCCAGCGGCGGTAACTGAATCGGATGTACAAAGCTCATTGGCATTGGTAGATTTTAAAGTAGAATTTTTTGGTCAAGCTGCACATGCAGCTGCTGATCCGTGGAATGGAAGATCTGCTTCAGATGCATTGGAACTGTATACAGCAGGAATCAACTATTACCGTGAACATGTAAAACCAACTGTTCGAATGCATTACCACATTCAAGATGGCGGACAAGTAGTGAATGTTGTCCCAGATTATTCAAGAGTTTGGGTACGAATTCGAGATACAAATCGAAAGGGAATGATGCCTGTTTACGAACGTGTGATGGAAATGGCCAAAGGTGCAGCCATCTTAGCCAATGTGGATTATAAAGTATCCTTGATTTCGGGAATCTACGAAGTACTTGTCAATCGTGCAGGTGGAGAAATCATGCAAAACAATTTGGAATTACTTGGACCCATTACCTATACCGAAGACGAAATTGCCTTCGGAAAGAAAATTCAAGAAGTGACCAAAAAACCATTGGTCGGAATGGACTCCAAAATTAGTCCGTTGCTTGCCACGCGTGAAAATCCAGGTGGTGGAAGTACCGATGTTGGCGATGTGAGCTGGAATGTAGCGAATATCAATTTACGAGTAACCACGGCACCCAAAGACACACCATGGCATTCATGGGCGGTTGTTGCCTGTGGCGGAATGAGTATTGGTCATAAAGGAATGGTATATGCTGCAAAAGCGATGAGCATGACGATGTTGGACTTATTCGAGAACAAAGAAATGGTCGCCAAAGTGAAGGCAGAATACAAAGAACGAAAAGGAGATGCTGTTTATGAGGCCATTGTTCCCGATGGACCTCCACCAATTCCAAATAAAAAATAAGCAGTTACCACTCTCTCATGGTCTTTAAATCCACATCAAACTTGGCATTGATCTTTTCTATGGCGTTTTCCGAATAAAAATCTACCAGTACGGCAGGGTCGTGGATGTTCAAATTGATATAAGAAAGTTCACCATCGATAAAATAAAGTCCTAAAAACATCGGTTCTTTCGATGGATTTTGATCAATAAAATATTGCATGTCCTCATTGGCTACCCAAAGGTGGTAATATCCTCCCAAAGAAAATATCTTGAATGAAAATGTAGGGTTGACATACTCTGGAAGCTCAAAATTCTCAAATCGAACATCAAGTTGACCATCAGTACAAGTACCAATCATTCTGGCATTGATGGCTATGTTCACAATGGATTCTCCATGTGCCCATACTTTACAAAGGGAGAAGTCAAAAGAAAAAGATTGCATCAGCTCTTGAGACAATTGTTCTTTGTCTTCATTCTTGTATTCTAAGTCATCATAAATGCTATTCATAGCACAACTAGATTATTTCTTCTTGTAGTACCTTTTGATCTCGTTTCCATACTAATAAAGCAATTAGTGAAAGCAGGACCAAGTTGGTCGAAATCAGAATCCAGCTAAAAAACTTTTGTTCGATAACCATTTCTAAAACCATGGTCAAAACCGCGGCAATGATATATGGAAAACGAACTGCCTCTGCACTATGCCGTTTAAACAGGTGAATTAATAAATAATTGAGAGTCAAATTCATGACACTTAACGCCACAATCTCAAAAACATAAATGCTTTTTATCGTAAAAGGAGACACTCCTTTATAGGCCATCCATCCTGAACACCAAACCAAAGCACTCGCGGAACCTACTAGAATGATCATTTCCAATGACTCCGTGGTAGACATACGTTTCTTCAACAAAGTATTCAATACATTTCCAAAAACACCAAAAATCACTAACATATATCCCAAAAAATCTTCATCTACTTCCTGACTTTCGAATAAAATAAAAGCGACGACAAAAAGTACTAAAACTGATAAATATATTTTCCTTTTGGACTGCTTTAAAGAGATGGCAGTAATTAAAATGATAATCGGAATATCAATTCGAGAGAGTGTACTGAATGAGGCAGCAGAAATAAATTCAAAGGATGAAAATAAACATATCATGCTAATACCAACAAAGAAAAACCGGTAGAATTGCCCCTTTGGATCCTTTGGCGTAAAGGAAGATTTTGTGATGAGATTCTTAACCAACACGTAAATAATATTAAAGCAACTCAACCAGAATAAAATTTGTGTTCCAAGAAGTCCTATTTCGGTTAACTCCTCCACAAACAACTGAATTCCAGTAATTAGGCAAACCAATAAAACGAATAAATAAATTGACTTAACACTTTCGATTTTAGTCATAACTTAGTTTTAAAATGGATGTATTACTCAGTTTGTATTTGTCCACAAAGTACTGGTCAATTTTTTTTACGAGTTTCCATCCCTCCTTTTGGAGATAATGCAAACGCCAATCCCTTGCAGTTGCAATAGTAAGTTTAATATCGAGATTTTTAATGGTTTGTATTCTAACCTCATCCAATTGGTTTGCCAATCCTCGACCCCTGAAATCTGGGTGAATAACCAATCTTGAATAAAAGGCAAAATTCGTAAAAGGTGCAAGGTCTAACCCTGAAAACAGTTCAGAATAAGGAAGCTCATCAATAGAACTAAGAACTGAAAGACGACAAGTACCAACTAGTTCATTTTCATGAAAAACACCCCAATGCTTGGTTTTATCATTTTTATCAAGCTCATCGAAAATTACCTTATTAAATGGATAAGGCTTTATCTCTGACCCCCAGGCTAATTGGCGAAGGTTGGTAATTTCTTTTTGAAATCTTTGATATTTTATTTCTTGGAGCTGCATCGCAACAAACTTACTTGTTTTTAGTTTTTCCTAATCTATATAAAACATAATAGTACTTCTCGTCCTGTAACACCACTTCCACTCCATTTCGAATATGGACATGGATATTTGGATTGTCTATTGCCACGATTGAAAACATGGCCTTTTTTGAACCTTGGTAATTCTCTTTGAAAAAATCCATCAAATCCTTTGAAATATTCTCTTGACAATCTGGAGCAACGGCAACGGAACCACGTGGAATCAAAGCCTCTTTTTCAAATCCGAACAAGGATTTTGAATAGACCTTATCCAAAAGGTTTTTATTCATTTGAGTAGTTTCATTCCGCGTTACCTCGTCAAACAAAAAATATCCTTGTATTTCATCTTCAATTCTAGCCACAAAAACTGCTTTTTCTTCAATCATTAGTTGTAGCTCTTCTTCGGTAAAAGGCACTCCAAATAGAAAGCCGCTTTCTTTGGAAGGAACGTTCAACCAATAATTCATGATCTCTAAGATTCTAGGTATATCCGATGACTGGGCGAAAGCTAGTTTCATCTTTCCTTATTTACTTTTAGAATTACATCCAATAAATATTTCTCCGCATTTCGGTTCTTCCCTTTAAACGGATAACTATGCATGCTCGTCATAGGCCTTTCATTAATCTCAATAACCGAATATTCTTCAGCATTTGTATTCGGAATAATTATATCAATTCCCGCAATGGGTAAGTTGAATTTTTTGGTAATCGATGTAGCCAATTCTTTAAAAAAAATAGGGATTTCATCGGTGACATCCATACTATCTCCGCCCAACTTCAAATTACTCACGGAGGTCAAAAAATGAACCTCACCAACTTTAGGCACATCATCATCATTTAGACCGTTGCTCTTCAAATAATTCGTAAAAAGGCTTTCTTGGATTTTCATCAGCGGGAATTTATAATCAGTTCCCCTTCCTTCATTTTTTTGATCAAAAAGTTCTCTGAACGAATGTTTGCCATCACCCATAAGATTAGCCGGAATTCTTTTGATAACTCCTATTAATTGATGATCTATCACCAAAAAACGATACTCATCGCCCTGAATTTGTTCTTCGATAAGAAGCACGGAATGCAATAGAAGACTTTCCTTCACCACCTTTATTAATTGCGCACTATTTACAATATTGGTTACAACTCCCCTACCGTGATTTTCATCCAAGGGCTTAACCACCAATGGATAGTTCAATTGGATGTGCTCTACTTCCTCTAATGCCTTGATTACTTGATAATTTGACGTATCAAAACCAAATCTTAAAAGTTCCTTTTTACACAGGACTTTATCGTTGCAAACAATGTAATTTAAAAGTGAAGTGTTCTGAATATAAGTAGTTCCAACAACTGGAAAGGCTTGATTATTCAAATGAATCAGTAAATGATTCATTCGATTGTCTAATATTTCGACGCGACCTCCTCTGGCAAATACTTCTTCAATCAATAGTTGAGTACTCGCAACAAGATGTTCATATCCTTTTATGGGAGTAAATATCATGATGTAGATTTTTCGACTAAAAAATCTACAATTGCCTTCCCAATATCGATCTTCATTACGGAGGCTGGAATCGTAAAATCATTCGGGTAGTTTATTTCTAGCACATAATAATTGCCTAATCCGTCTTGAACGATATCAACGCCCAGAAAATCATAGTTCACCAATTTGGGAAGCTTAAGTAGGATTTCCTCTAATTCATCATCCATTTCAAAATCAGAATAATCAGATACCAAACCAGGTGCACTACATCGAAAATCATCCTTTATATTATTCCTCATAAACGTACCCAAAACCTTATTCCCCAACACTATAGCCCTAACAGAACCCTCATTATTCACAAATTCTTTTAACTGAAAATGCACTTTCTGTGACATCAAATAATCCGTGGTCGAATACAAGCCCTCCAAGGTTTCAATCTTGATAACGCCAATTCCTAAGGTTCCTGCAGTTGCTTTTACTATCAAGGGAAACCCATTTAGATAATCAATATATTTCTCTAGTAGGTCTCGATCATTAGTTCCTTTTAAAATGGTTTTTGGAGTAGGAATATTCGCATTGATCAATGCAATATCAAACTGGTGACTTGAAAAAATATGATTCCGAGAATTCGGGTGTTGAAACATCGTAGTCGCTCCCTTTTCAATGAAGATGTTTTCAATTTCATGGTTTAAAGGTGTGACATTGTAGTACATGTCATCTGACGTGATATCCATATCCAACCAAGTAGAATAGTCAAACTGAGATTCCTCAAGTATTATAACTTGGATTCCAAGTTTCTTCGCAGCAACAGAAATAGCATCAAGTCTAGCTTGCCAATTCCTGTAATCTTTGGCGTAAGACAGAAATAATCGTTTCTCTTTTTTCATTAATTTTTATAAAATGAGTAGCATCGAATTCAAACAATTCCAATTCGATTTTTGTTATTTGTGTATGATATGAATCAAAAGAACTCTTTGCTAGGAACCCTGAAAACGCTAAAAACTCTTTGATTCGATTATTCTTTGGTCTCACTGAAGTGTAATAGGCAACCTCGCTTTGGATAGATGAAAGAATCGCTAGAAAAAGTCCATTCAAACCAGCACCATTCTTATATACTTCATTTTGAAAACCACGCATAAAGAAACTGTAGGGACCTCTCATTTGAATAGCGTTCCTTGACCAGTCTTCAACAACTTTAAGATTTGCTGTTATGGTTAATCCTGCTAAAAATTCGCCTTTAAAAAACAATCCACATTTGACACCTTCATCATCCAATTTCTGAGCCGATTGGGTTAAAATACTATGCTGAAAAGCTTTGGTTTTGATAGCCTGAATATCATCGGGAAATTGTTGGTAATACCTTAGGGTAAACTCGGGGGAAATTATTTTCTCTTGAAGCATCTGCACTCAAAACTAAAGAAATTCTTAAAAGCATCAAAATGTGCTTGTAAAGTTTAAAAAAACGAGGTCGAATCCTTATTTTTGCGTGAGTTTTTACAGATGATGTTTTTATGAAAAAGTACCTCGAATTTCTCTTCTCTACCCGCCTAATGGCCGTGTTATTTTTTGCATTCGCCATTGCTATGGGAATTGCCACCTTTATCGAAAATGATTTTGGTACCCAGACGGCAAAAGCTTTGATTTACAATTCATGGTGGTTTGAAGGAATCATGGGATTGTTTGTGATCAATTTCACAGGAAATATTTTCAGATATCGATTGCTTCGAAAAGAGAAATGGCCCGTATTGATGTTTCACCTAGCATTCATCTTCATCATCTTAGGTGCAGCCATTACCCGCTATGTGGGTTACGAGGGCATCATGCTGATCAATGAGGGCGAGACGACCAATCAATTCTTATCAGAAACCACCTACGTAAATACAGTCGTAGATGATGGTCAGGTTCAAAAAACCAAACACGATCCGATTGTACTATCTGCGTGGGGATCAAATTCTTGGGCTGTCGAAGACGACTTTAAAGGGCAAGACTATAAAATTGAACTAGTTGACTACATTCCTTGGGCCGAAAATAAATTCATAGCCGACGAAAACGGCGAGGAGTTTTTGTTCCTAGTAGAATCTTCGGGAGGTTCACGACACGAACACTATATAAAACGTGGTACCATTCAGAACATTCACAACATTCTAGTGGGTTATGACACCGAAGAAAAGAATGCCACCATCAATATTTTTAAGCGTAACGATTCCTTAAAAATCCTAACCAAAAGTGACGGAAACTTTCAGGTAATGGCCACTATGGATAAAGGCACTGTTGAAAAAGAGGTGGTGCAAGATTTCAAACTTCGATCCTTGTACAATGTCGCCGGATTGCCTTTTGTAGTTCCTCAATACCCTGGAAAGGGAAGCATGCAAATGATTCGCGGACCCAAGAGCGACCAGGCCTTAGACGTAATTGTATTAGACGTTTCTACGGAAACTGGTACCAAGCGAGTGGAATTAACAGGAGGACAATATGTAAGTGACAACGCCAAGAACTTTTCGATTGGCGATTTGAACTTTAGAATGTGGTACGGTGCCAAGTTACTGGAAACGCCATTTAGCGTGAAGCTCAACGATTTTCAATTAGAAAAATACCCAGGTTCAGAAAGTGCCGCTTCTTATGCAAGTGAAGTGACGGTGATTGATCCGGAGGAGACTTTTGATTATCGAATCTATATGAATCATATACTAGATCACCGCGGATACAAATTCTTCCAATCGAGTTACGACTTATCAGGGCCAACGGAGGAGACGCATTTATCGGTGAATCACGACTTTTTGGGAACTTTTATCACCTACTTGGGTTATTCGTTCTTATACATCGGAATGATCAGCATTCTATTCGCACCAAAGACTCGTTTTGACGACTTGCGTAAGAGCTTGAAAAAAATTAGAAAGAAGAAAGCGACCTTATCGGCCATTGCTTTCTTACTCTTTATGTCAATTGGTTTTGCCCAACACCAAGACCATAACAGTCAAAGAATTTCTGATTTTCAAATTGATTCCATTCTACAAGCCAATATGGTTTCTGTAGAGCATGCCGAAAAGTTTAGCCGTTTGGTTATTCAAGATGCTGGTGGTCGAATGAAACCAGCCCATACCTTCGCTTCTGAGGTAGTTCGAAAAGTAGCACAGACCGAAGATTTCAAGGGAATGAAACCGAGTCAGGTATTGCTATCCATCATTGAAAATCCGAGACTTTGGTTTGAAGTACCGATTATTTACTTAGAGGAAGGAAATACTCAGATCCGCGAATTCTTAGGGTTACCTAAGGATGTACTTCGCGCACGATTGTCTGACTTCATTACTCCCCGTGGCGAATACAAAATCAAAGAAAAAGTAGCCGAAGCTCAGAAGAAAAAGATTCAGAATAAGTTTGAAACAGACCTTATCAAGATTGATCGAAGAATCGGATTATTGTACGGGGCTATTGGTGGAGGCATCTTAAAAATTTATCCTATTCCGGATGATGAGAATAACAAATGGGTTTCTCAACCAGAAACCTTTGATGCCAAATTCAATGCGCAAGATTCCTTATTCGTTCGGAAGTCATTGCCTTTGTATGTACAATTGTTACAATCGGCAAAAAGAACCAACGATTACTCAAGAGCAGACCAAATTTTAGATGGCATTAAGAAATTCCAGATGCAAAAAGGTGCAGCTGTATATCCATCTGAAAACAAAATTGAGGCAGAAATTGCCTACAACGAGTTCAACGTTTTCAGCAGGCTTTTTAGGTATTATGCCATGGTGAGTGTGTTGTTAATTGCGTTTGTAATCGTGCAAATTTTCTCTAAAAAGAGATGGGTGAATTATGTAGTGAAATTCCTTATTGGAGTGGTAATTGCGTTGTTCCTTCTACATACCTTAGGGTTGATAACCCGTTGGTACATTAGTGGAAATGCTCCTTGGAGTAATGCCTACGAGAGCATCATTTATGTAGCATGGGCAACCCTCTTATTTGGGTTGTACTTAGGAAGAAAGTCAGTCTTAACCATCGGTGCTGCAACATTCGTGACAGCCATTATTTTGATGATTGCATTGGGTAGTTGGCTAGATCCTGAAATTGCCAACTTACAGCCGGTATTGAACTCATGGTGGCTATTGGTACACGTATCGATCATCGTAGCGAGTTATGGTCCCTTGTCATTAGGAATGATTCTAGGTGTTGTAGCCTTGTTTTTAATCATCTTCACTACCAAGAAGAACAAGAAGAAGATGGAAATCAATATCAAGGAAATAACGATCGTTAATGAAATGGCGGTTACCGTAGGATTGATCATGTTGACCATCGGTAACTTCTTAGGCGGAATGTGGGCCAATGAAAGTTGGGGTCGTTATTGGGGATGGGATCCAAAGGAAACTTGGGCGCTGATCTCCATTATGATCTATGCCTTTGTGTTGCACATGCGTTTGATTCCAGGATTGAGAGGAAGATATACCTACAACTTATGGTCGGTAATTGCGTACGCATCTATCATGATGACTTACTTCGGAGTGAATTTCTACTTGGCTGGTTTGCATTCTTATGCAAGTGGTGATCGTGTAATCACCCCAAGTTCGGTGTATTACTCTGTTGCTTTTGTTGCCGTTTTAGGAACCATCGCCTGGTTTAGAAATCGAAAGTATTACCGAAAGTAAATCGCTAATCGTATTAATTCATTATTTTTGTTGGTCAAATTAAGCAAGTATGTTTCATAAAAATATAAAACTCGTAATCGCAATTTTAATCACTGCCTGGGCTGGATACGAATTCAGTCAAGGGCATATTGGAAACGGAATCTCATTGGTGCTTTTAGCTGGTATTTTTGTATTCCTTTACTTTAAAAACGAGTTCATCCTATTGGCTTTTTTGCAATTGAGAAGACAAAACTTTGAAGGAGCAAAAAAGTGGTTGGATTATATTAAGAATCCAGAAGCTGCCTTAGTGAAAAAGCAACAAGGATATTTTAATTATTTGCATGGTGTAATGTTGAGTCAGACCAATATCACAAAGGCTGAAAAATACTTTAAGCGAGCTATTAAATTGGGATTGTCTATGGATACCGATTTGGCAATGGCCAAACTTCAATTAGCCGGAATTGCCATGACAAAACGAAGAAAACGTGAAGCAACAACGTTGCTATCAGAAGCTAAAAAGCTGGACAAGCATGGTGTTCTAAAAGAGCAGATGCAAATGTTGAAGCAGCAAATGAAACGAATCTAAGCGTTTCTATTTGATCCTCGTAAGGGATAAATCCTCATTAAATTCTACCACAAACAATCCTCGATTGGCAGGAGTAATCGACGTGCCTCGATAATCAAACTTGGTTTCCACACGATAAGAAGGTCCGTCTTGGAAAGTGGTATTCAACGTATTTCCTGAAGCCAATCGGATCAAGATATCATAAGTGATATCGAATCCTTTGGTCGCGTAGAAGGAAGGCATGGTTTTGTTCTTCTTTCGATACATCGCATTAAAAGATTGCACTCCTAGAGATTCCTCATTGACAAATTCATCAGTCACATAGACAAACTTCAATTGCGCCAACTTCTTGTTGTCTAAATTGTCGTAGGCATCCGTACGATTGTAGGCCAATAGTTTGGCCGTAGTTTCTTCGGGAAGGCTAATTAAGCTATTTATGGTACTCGAAATCGTTACACGATCATCTGTTGCCAATACAATCCAATTCTGGGTATTCGGCTTCATGATATTGGTAAACTTTTCTTTATCAATGAATCCTTCTTCTGGAAATAAAATATTGATGGATGCGATGCTATCATTATACGAAAGGGCCGACTTGATCAAGTTGGCATCTTGCATACTAGGTCCTTTACCATCACTAACAATGATGATGTTTCCGCTTCCAAAAGTACTAGTAATGTAGTTCTCCAACTCCTGACGGAATACGTCTTTCTCAGTAGCGGTTTTCACAAGGTTGCCGTAGGCAAATTGCGATTGACTTCTAGAATACACAGGGAAAATCACAGGTTTGCTTACACTAGCAGCAACAGTCTGTGCTTGATTTGAAAACAACGGTCCTATGATGGCATCTGCGTCATTTAAAGATCCTCCAGCAATCACTGAACCTACCATATTGTTTCGTGGATCTCCGGTATCGTAAACATTCACATCAACCTTAACACCTTTCCTTCGTAAAGAGTCAATGGCAACTGATGCACCCAAATAAAAGTCTGTGGCAATGTTTAACAATCTAGCATTCCCAGTAAAGATCTCTTTCGGAGTTAAGGTATCGGCCTGATACTTCTGAGCATTAAAAGGTAAAAGCATGGCAACCTTTACTGCTACTGTCGGATCAATATAATCGCTGTAATAGAAGACATCCTCTAGATTATCGGTTAAGACCACTCTTTTCACACGAATGGTATCACCTAATTTGAGTCCGTTTTTAAGCCTCGGATTCAAAGCAAATAAAGTATCGGCAGGAACATTGTACCGTTTGGTCAAACTATAAAAAGTATCCCCTTTGGCAATTTCATGGGTAATGAATTGTGCATTTACAGCCGCGATACTATCCTTTTTGATTTGTTCTGCCTTGACAATTTCATTGATGGAATCTTGTTTCTTTTCAATGGCCTTGTACTGGTCGCTATTCTGAAAGCGCAATAAGTTGGATTCTGGAACAACAATGAAGGTATTGGACCTAGGCTCACTTGTCACATCTGGATTCAAACGCTTCAAAGCCTTGGTTTTCATTTTCAATTTTTTTGCAATCACCTTCATGGTCTCCCCCTCTTTCACCTTGTACTGAATGTAACGCTTCTGCTGTCCGCAGGAAACGGTGAAAGAAAGAATGCATAAAAAAACTAAAAACTTCAATTGCTTCATAAGGCTATTCCCATTCTATAGTTGCAGGAGGCTTCGAGCTAATGTCGTACACAACTCGGTTCACTCCTTTCACATTGTTGATTATTTGGTTTGATATCTTTTGTAAAAACTTGTAGGGTAAATCTACCCAATCTGCTGTCATTCCATCGGTACTTTCTACGGCTCTCAAGGCAACTACTTTCTCGTAGGTACGCTCATCACCCATCACACCTACGGAATTTACTGGAAGCAACATCGCTCCTGCTTGCCAAATGCTATCGTATAAACCATGCTCCTTCAATCCGTTGATGAAAATGTAATCAACTTCTTGGAGCATTCGAACTTTTTCGGCGGTAATATCTCCCAAAATACGAATTCCCAATCCAGGACCTGGATACGGATGACGCCCTAGAATATCTTGAGAAATCCCTAATGTTTTCCCCACTCTTCTTACCTCGTCTTTAAATATCGATTTCAAAGGTTCAATTACTTTCAATTTCATAAAATCAGGCAAGCCACCTACGTTATGGTGACTCTTAATGGTAGCAGAGGGTCCTCCGTTCACCGAAACTGATTCGATGACATCTGGATAAATTGTTCCCTGCACCAACCACTTTACATCTTGAATCTGATGTGCTTCATCGTCAAAAACGTCAATAAAGGTATTCCCAATCGATTTACGTTTTGCTTCAGGTTCTGAAATTCCTTCAAGATTCTTCAAAAACAATGCCGAAGCATCTACACCTTTAACGTTTAAGCCCATACCTTCGTATTGCTCTAACACACTTTCGAACTCATTTTTACGCAACAGTCCGTTGTTTACAAAGATGCAATACAAGTTCTTTCCAATGGCCTTGTGCAACAATACGGCAGCCACGGAAGAATCAACCCCTCCGGACAGTCCTAAAACGACTTTATCATTACCCAATGTTTCTTTCAATTCGGCAACGGTACTATCTACAAAAGATTCGGAAGTCCATGTTTGTGATACCTTGGCAATGTTCACCAAGAAATTCGACAAGATTTGCTTTCCGTCTTTCGAATGGTAGACTTCTGGATGAAACTGAATTCCATAGGTGTCTTCGCCGTCAATTCGATAAGCTGCATTTTCTACATCTCGGGTACTGGCTAGCAATAGACCGTTTGTTGGTAAATGCTTGATCGTATCAGAATGACTCATCCAAACCTGACTCTCCCAAGGAATATTTTCAAAGAAAGCCTCGCCTCCTTTAATGTAAGACAAGTTTGCCCTTCCATACTCTCGAGTATTTGATTCAGCCACCTCACCTCCAGAGAAATGTGCTAAATATTGTGCTCCGTAACATACGGCCAAAAGTGGTATTTTTCCTTTGATGTTCGATAAATCAGGATGTAATACCTGCTCTCCTCTTACCGAATTAGGACTTCCGGAGAGAATCACAGCTTTTACCCGATCTAACGATTTAGGAATTTTATTATACGGATGGATTTCACAGTAAATATTCAGTTCTCTAACTCGACGTGCAATGAGTTGCGTATACTGAGAACCAAAGTCTAAAATAAGTACGTAGTCTTGTTGCATGTGCAAAAATAACAGATTGATTTAAGAGTGAAACTATTTCCTACACTTTTTTATAAGTAAGAACTGTCAAAATTAAAGGGGAGCAAATCATTGATGGATGCTACCTTAATAATTGGCCCTGTATCACCCTTAAATAACAACTCAATATTCTCTTTTTGATTGATTTCATACTCCAACAAAGTTTGGCGGCAAGCACCACAAGGTCCAACGGGTCTGTTTACCGGTTTTGACTCCGATCCTGCTACAATGGCAATGGCCAATATTTTTTTATTGGGGTGAGAAGAACCCACTTTCCAAATGGCAACACGTTCCGCACACATGCCGGATGGATAGGCCGCGTTTTCTTGATTGTTACCAGTAATGACAGTGCCGTCTTCTAACAACACAGATGTACCTACATGAAAGTTTGAATAGGGCGCATAGGCATTATGTTGTGCCTCGATCGCCTTTGAAAATAAGTCCTGTTCTTGAGCTGATAAATCAGCCACCGATTCAAATTGAACAGCTTTGGTACTGACATCAATTTTTTTCATCAATTTAAAGGTAAAAAAAAGCAGCCATTTCGGACTGCTTTCTTTGTTTATTTTTGATTCGATTAATAATCGTCATAAATCTCACCTAGGTCAAATGACAATCCAAATCGCAACGAATTCTCCAATGGATTGTTCACATCTGAAGAATTGATCAAATAAGATAAATCTACATTCAATGCGTTGGTTCTAAATCCGGCACCGATGGTAAAATACTGACGGTTACCTTTTACTTCACTTTCATTAAAGTATCCTGCACGTAGTGCGAATGCATTGTTGTACAAGTACTCAGCACCTAAAGCCCAAGTAAATTCTTGTAACTCTTCGCTAAATCCACCTGGTGCATCACCAAAGGATTGGAAGATTCCGCTAATCCAACCTACATTATCGTCTTTCCCTTCCACCACATTACCATTGGCATCACGCACTGGTGGCGTTGGGACCAATAATTTTGTGAATTCAAGGTTGGTTGAGATAATGTTGTAATCATCCAAGATGAAATCAAATCCACCACCAAACTTCAAATTGGTTGGGATAAAATCTTCTTCACCGGGAACATACGATACTTTTGGACCGATGTTGGTAATATTAAATCCGATTCTATAACGACCATTAAAGCTTCCGTAATTTTCTTCAAATGATTGGTAATAACCAGAAATATCTACCGCAAACGAATTGATTGGCTGTAGCGCGTTTCCAGCTGTACCGTTGAAAGCCAAATTGGAACGTAAATATTTCAATCCAACACCCATTGAGAATGTTTCACTCAACTTCAAGGAATAGGCACCAGAAATCACAAATTCATTAGGATTGATTGATCCATTTGGATTTCCTTGATTGTCGGTCAAATTGATTTCACCGAGAGAAAAATATCTGAATTCTGCTCCCCATGCCGAATTTTCATCAAAACGGTTGATGTAAGACGCACTACCGATAAAAATATCATCGGTTAGGTTCCTTAACCATGGTGAGTAGGTTAAACCTGCAAATACTTGTCGGCTTCCAAAAGCCATTTTTGCTGGATTGTGAAAAAGTGAGAAGGCATCGGCTGAAGTAGCCACACCCATATCACCCATACCTCCTGCACGGGCATCTGGTGGAATTAATAAGAATGGAGCTGCAGTTGTAATTCCTCCTGTAGTTTGTGCGAAACCTTTTGTCGAGAACAAAAGGGCCAACGCACTAAAAAGAATAATTTTTCTCATTGTTTTTGTTAGTTTGAAGCAAAATACTCATTTTTTATTGAAGTATGACAAGCTTTTCATACTTCTCAGAAACGAGATTGCTAATAGTTGATTTTACTCTTAGTTTATAGACATATACGCCTTTTCCAATTTTTTGTCCGAAATCATCCAAACCGTTCCATGTGATTCCTCTTGATAGATTCCCAGTGGTTTGCACATTCTGATTGATGGTTTTCACCAACTTTCCGGACACGGTAAAGATTTGAACTTGAACTTCGAGTGGTTCGTTTGGCTTGTTGTGATTGAACCAAAACTCCGTGTAATTTACAAACGGATTCGGATAATTTAAAACGTTCTCCAAATTGATTGTAGCATCACTGACCACAACAAAGTTTAACGTTGCTTCGGATGAATTATTGTAGGTATCCCAGGCTTTTAGCGTCAAGGTATGAGGACCCTCCTCTAAATTTCGTAAAATGTAATTGACTTTTCCACTGGTGAAATCATTCAATTCGGTTTGATAAAAGTCGTTCAAGACAATGGGATTATTAGTATCACCATCTAAAATTGCAACAATATCGTGATCAACTGCCGTGATGGAAGTGTTGATACCGCTGGGATCTTTGAGAACCGCTATCAGGTTTGGTGATGAATTGGTATTTCCGCCATCCAAAAAGGACTCATCGTTCATGAACAACTGAATTTCCGGACCGACTGTATCTTCTGGAGCATTCTCATTAATGCCTCCGACAACCACATCAAAATTGAAACCTCCCTTATCCTCCGTTCCGTTTTCAGCGTAGAAACTTAATTTCCCTTTTCCAAACGCGATTTTAATATCCTTCGGCACAATAAAGTCAAAACTGAAACTTCCGTTTTCTATGGAAGACTTTCCCCGAAATATTTTGCTGTCCTGAGTGTCAAAGGTCATGGTCGATCCAACGCCATCATTGAGCAACGTAGTTTTATCAATAGGCTTATCGAAAATAGTGGTAGACAGCGTACCGTTAAAATTTGGTAACGGATTGTTATTCTCATCAACCACAACACCTTCAAACTTAATTTTTGACAGTGCTTTAATCGTATCTAAGGATTGGGTGATATCTACATCATTCATTTTAGTAATGCGGATATTGGGCTTCGGAATTGCCAATTTCATAGCAGGATCACCGAAGTAATAGACAAAGTATTTCTGTGAGCTTCGAAACTGATTTTTGGTTAGCATCAAACTCTCCGCAATGGTATAATCCTCATTATTGAAAGCCAGAAGCGTACGGGTTAATTGTCGATTGAATTCTTGTCCGTTAGGTATGAAGACCTCTCTAGTTGTTGTTATCATACTTGCCGCACCACCATTTCGGTTCCAAAAAGTCAATTCGCCCGCCGTTATTCGTGCCGGATTGTCGAATCTTGAAAATTCACAAGTAATAGTAATAAATAAGGGCAGTGTCTTGGGGTGTACAAACTCTTGAATTTGTGGTTTGTCTACAATTCGTTCTGTGGCCAAACCATCTTCGCCTCCATGCCCAAAATAATTCATAACAAGGGTTCCTTTTTCGATGGCGTTGGTGATGGCCCTATTCACTTCCGGATAACGTTCCCCAGCGGCGGTATTTTGCTGAACAAAGGCATCCATATAGATCTTAGAAATATTGAATATGGGTTTGTTGTTTCTAATGTCGTCAGCAATTTCTTCGACTCCAAGCTGAATATCCTCATCAAATGATTCGTCAATATCGTCGGCAATTAGGGTAATGGTATTTCTCCAATCGCCAATCGCGTCAGCATTGTAATAGGACAGCATTTTATCAACCACATCCTTGGCCTGGGAAATATCCGAAACGGGAATGCGTCCACTTACAACATCAATGGTATGAGAAAGTTGCATGTTCCCTTCAATCGGGTCCAACATCACGTAATAATCATCCGTTACAAAAGAACTCGCCAAATTGAAGCTGATGTCAGACAATTTAACCGGAACAATGTTATTATTCGAAGGAATACGGTCTTTGTAATCGTAGGAAGAATCTCCAAAAAAGCAGACATATTTTAATTTCCCTGAGGGGGTCGAATTGTTGTCATAAAGGTATTTGATAAAATCTCGTATGGCCGTTATGTCTTTGGACCCAGAACCAAACTCATTGTAAATCTGGTCGATATCGACCACGCTACCATTCAAATTGGAATTGGCTTGATGATAATCCACCAATCGTTGTGCCTGAGCAGCTAATTCGTTATTGGTAATGATCAGATAATTAATGTCTTGCAATCCATGTAAATTCTGATTGGCAACCCTAGAGTCGGATTCAATGATTGGGGTATAAAAATCGTCCTTGGCAAGAACCACATATTCTTTTAAGGATCCTCCAAAATCTTCAAAGGTAAAATCGGCTACAAAAGTCTGATTGGTTATGATTTGTGGATTGATGTGGTTGGTAACGTCCCAAACATCAAAAGCATCAACACCATTTACAATGGTATACTGCACATTGTCAAATGAATTTGCCTGTTGAAAACTTCGAAAGGAGTATTGCTTGCCGTCATACACCAAACTTTTCTTCCCCTGAACTTCTATGTAATCCAAATAGGCTTCGGCAGAAGGGTTACCGCGATTATCATAGGTCAGATTTACAGTAACGTTGCTTGAATTCACAGGTACCGTTGCGCTTTGTTGCAAGGCAAAAGCCTTAGTAAGCGACTGAGGATTAACCGCTGGAAAAACGATATCAAAAAGATTAGTGCCATTGGCTGTGACATTCAATGAAGTTTCGATGACTGAATTGCTTACTCCCCTCACCTTGATACGAAGATTACTTCCTGGCAAAGCATTTGGAAAAGGAATCGTAAAATCGGCATTGGCCACGGAATTCAGGTCCTCATTAAAAAACCATTGGGTTCCCGCACCGAGAAGGCTTCGTTCGTCTCGCTCAACAAAGATATAATCGTCATAATCACGAATCGGATTGCTAGAAACCACCAAAGGAGGAATACGAGTTCGGACCCGTTTGCCATCGGTATCTCCAATCGTTAAAAAGTAATAGGACTTTTCTGAAAAAATATTGAATCGATGTGTCGCGATCCCGTCGGTCGTGTTTACCTCCCAGTCATGCGGTCCTTTTCCGTAAAATAATATGAAATCATCGGCATCAAAGACTCCATCATCCTGTCCTTCAACATAAATGGCATTCTCTTGCAAATCGTCCAATCGAGGCTCACTGTTCAACTCGGGAAGCATGGTACCTCCATTTCCGTAGATTCGAATCTTACGAGGATCAAGTCCGTTAGTAGAAACACCTAGTTGCTGCAAAAAACTACGATCGATTTTAAAAACCCCGGTGGTATCAATACTAAACTTGAACCAAGTACCTTCGGCCAATACAGAGTTCTGCACTTGAGCTTGAGCAACACCAAGAAATAGTATGAAAAATAGCAGGAAAAATCGCTTCATATCTCCTTCAAATAACGCAATAAATGTTAAGATATTTTTGCCTTTTATGGATTAATTATACTAAACCCTAAAAGTAATCGTTTCATAAACAAATGTAAATAACAAGTACGGATTAATTTAAAAATTCACTTGTTGTGAAGTACAATTTTATCGTAAATTGCACACTAAATTTCAAAAAAAGAATGAAACACGTTTTTAGAGTACTATTTTTAGCTGTTTTCTCCCTTTACTTCACTTCGTGTAGTAAATCAAATAAAAGTAAATCTTCTTTAACCGGTTTGAGTTTCAATGACCCCCGATATGGAAATTATATTAAGGGAACATCATTTGAAGGTCAGAACCCTCCTCCTGGAATGGTTGCCGTTGAAGGTGGTTCTTTTACCATGGGAGCAGTTCAAGATGATGTGATGTTTGATTGGAATACCACTCCAAGGAAGATGCATGTGCGTTCATTTTATATGGATGAAGCAGAGGTAACCAATTCGGAATACTTTTTATTTGTTCAGTACATCAAGGATGTCTTCCCTCCTTCTGATGAAAAATACAAGCATATCTACAGTTCTGTTTTACCAGATACTTTGGTTTGGAGAAAAAGCTTAGGGAATACGGACATTCTAACGGATAACTATTTCAGACATCCTGCCTATGGAGATTATCCAGTGGTTGGTGTTAGCTGGTTGCAAGCCAACGAATACTGTAAATGGAGAACTAATGCAGTGAATCTAAAAACATTAATTGACAAAGGTCACATTGAAAATATTTTTGAGGCAGACTCCATCAGCAACTATTTTGACACGGAGGTTTTCTTAACCGATGATTCAAGATTGTTTGACGGAGACACTACCATTTACAAGCGTGGTGTTAAAACTGCCAGAAGAAGAGGCGATTTAAAACCTGGAAGAGATGCTTTCCAAGGAAGAAAAATCACAAGAGCTGACGGAATCTTAACCCAGAAGTTCAGATTACCTACAGAAGCTGAATGGGAATTTGCTGCAAAGGCAAATATTGAAAATAGAGAATACAACAACATTCGAGGTCGTAAGAAATATGCTTGGGATGGGAAATATACGCGCTCTAAGTCAAAAAGATATAGAGGTGATCAGTTAGCCAACTTCAAGCAAGGAAAAGGACAGTATAGTGGTTTATCCGGATGGAGTTCTGATGGATCAGATATTCCAATAAAAATCAAGTCGTATCCACCAAACGGATTCGGACTATATGATATGTCAGGTAATGTTGCGGAATGGGTTTCTGATGTATACAGACCAATCATTGACAACGAAGCCAACGACTTCAATTATTTCAGAGGAAATTTGTTTACTAAGAAAATGATCGATAAGGATGGTAACGTTGTTTTCACCGAAGCGAACGGAAACGGAGCCAACATGGAATACGATACCTTACCCAACGGAAGAATCATTCCGAAGCAATTACCAGGGTCAATCAAATACGTTCCGATTACGAAAAAGGACGCTACCTTTAGAAGAAACTTCTCAATGGCAGACAACTCTAACATTGGAGATGGCGATTTGAATTCATCACGTTTCTACGAAGATGACAACGATCGTTTCGCGACAAGACCAAGCATGTACAACTCTCCTAAAAAGCCGAAATTGGTAAGAGATCCAAATACTGGAGAACAAGTATTACAAAACGACTCAAAGAGAAGAACGACTTTGATCAGTGATAATACAAGAGTTTACAAAGGAGGTTCTTGGGCCGATAGAGAATACTGGTTAGACCCGGCTCAACGACGCTACTTACCTGAGTACATGGCGACGAACTACATCGGATTTAGATGTGTATCTGACATTGTTGGACCAATGGGCAGCAAGAAGAAAAAACCAAGAAATTCAGTTAGATAATTCAATTGAAATTTAAAATATGAATCCTCATTGTTATTTTTGCAATGAGGATTTTTTTTGAATCATATGACACTAGCATCGATTTACCAATTATATACTAAAAATTACCTTGTTGACACCGACTCTCGGAAAATTAGAAAAGGAGCGTTGTTCTTTGCCTTAAAGGGTGCTAATTTCAATGGAAATGAATTTGCAGAGAAAGCCATAGAGTTAGGTGCCTCCTTCGCTATTGTAGACGAAGAAGCTTATGCAAAGTATGATAAATGCATTTTGGTGGATAATGTTCTAGAAACCTTGCAAAAGCTCGCCAACCTTCACCGAAATCAATTGGACTTCCCATTTATTGGTTTGACGGGAAGTAACGGAAAAACAACGACGAAGGAATTGATTCATGCCGTATTAAAAACCCAATTTAAAACTGCTGCTACAAAAGGAAATTATAACAATCATATTGGAGTTCCACTTACCTTGTTATCCATTAAACCTGACACTGAAATGGCTGTTATCGAAATGGGCGCCAATCACCAGAAGGAAATTGCTTTTTTATCGTCAATTTGTGAACCTGATTTCGGATACATCACGAACTTCGGAAAAGCACACTTGGAAGGCTTTGGCGGCGTTGAGGGAGTAATTAAAGGCAAGAGCGAATTGTATGACTTCTTACGTGCAAATGGAAAAATAGCCTTTGTAAACCCGGAGGATCCCATTCAAGTTGAAAAGACAAAAGATATAACCTCGATTCCTTTTTATAAAAAAATACAGTTAGTTTCCGATGAACCATTTGTGAAGTTGGAATTGGACCAGGAAGAAATTCAAAGCAATCTTGTAGGAGCCTATAATTACAATAATATGGCAATCGCTGCGACCATTGGCAAACACTTCGGCATCTCCAACGACAATATCAAAAAAGCGATTGAAAATTATGTTCCTGATAACAACCGGTCAGAAATCATTGAAAAAGGAACAAATTCCATTATTCTAGATGCTTACAATGCCAATCCATCAAGTATGGAGGTTGCTTTAAAGAGTTTTGCTAAATCGGGAAACCAAACCAAAACAGTAATCCTCGGGGATATGTTCGAATTGGGAGAAGATAGTACGAAAGAACATCAAGCAATGGTTGATTTAACAGAATCTTTGTGCATTGATAACCAGTATTTCGTTGGTGAACACTTTCACCAAACGAATGTTACCAACGGAATCAAATTCCTAAACTTTTCAGAGTTTAAAAGTTTCGTGGAAAGTAATCCGATAGAAAACTCTTCGATATTAATCAAAGGTTCAAGAGGAATGCAACTAGAACGAAGTTTAGAACTTCTTAGTTGATATATTTACGATGGTATTCAATCAAGTTGTTGATAGGTCGTTGAATCACATCGGTAATTTTCAATCCATTTTTCTCAGCAACATCATCTAGGATTTCCCTAAAATAATGAGCAATAGACCCAATAAAGTAAATTGGCGTATCAGGACTTAATTCATAAGGTAGAATTCGGTATCGGAAAAACTTCTCAAATCCACGTTTCATTAATCGACGTACATACTTTTCTTCCTTAAAATCAAACATGAATTTTGCAAAAGAGGCCAGATACATATTCGGATTTGGTTCGCGGTAAATGTTTTTCTTGATAGTATCTGCATCGAGATCAAAGTCTTTTTCAAACTTCTCAACGATGTATTTTGGCATTAGGTCATAATAGTAATCGCGGATTAAACGCTTTCCGAAATAGTTGCCACTTGCTTCGTCCATCAATACAAAACCCAAGGAAGCCACTTTCATATGCATTTGTTCTCCATCAAAATAACAACTATTGGATCCAGTCCCGAGAATACAAACCATAGCAGGGTCGTTTCCTGTGGCTGCATATACGGCAGCGAGCATGTCTTCCTCAACCACAACTTCAGCATTCACAAAGATGTTTTTCATCACATCATGGAGAATTTTTTTAGCTACTGGTGTCCCACACCCAGCCCCATAGAAATAAATATTGGTTACTTCATCCTTTACTTGAATTAGCTGAAACATGTGGATGATACGGTTGTGCAACTCCTCTTCAGAAGCCACAGCAGGATTTAATCCCAGTGTACGAACACGAAAGGCTTCCCCTTTATTTTGATCCAGTGCAATCCAATCGGCCTTGGTAGAGCCTCCATCAGCAATTAGTATCATGATTGATTTTTTATGTAAATATAATTCTTGTCAATATGGTTTCCAATAGGAAACAGAAATATATCCGCAAACGATTTATTTGAATTAGAGTCAGGATGATTGAATGAGGAATCAAGAGACATGAAACAATGATCAATTATCAGTTATCAGTTATCAGTTATCAGTTATCAGTTATCAGTTATC
>CEPZ01088434.1_pt1 | contig 111200 bp, 98 predicted proteins | sample 530461 | NCBI WGS metagenome assembly CEPZ01 (sample SAMEA2620106, study PRJEB7988) | marine metagenome | isolation source: saline water (ENVO:00002010), including
CAAACGGAAGCTAAAATCTTGGCTCAAAAGGAAACGGAATAAATGAGCTGTTGGTCAAGCGCAACGGCTTTATGCCGTAGTCTTTTGATGGAAGTATTTTACGAGTTTAACTTGCGGTAATATTGTATGATAAAAAACCCTCTAACAAAAAAATGTGATTACTATTCACCAAAATCTATGAAGAACTACGAAGTTTAATAGGGTTTGAGACTAAATGGAAGTAATAGTAATCAATATAAATCCGATTCTTAAAATAGTCAAATGTTGTACCTATGTTGTACCCAAGGCCAAAATTCGTGAAGAAATACCCTTGTTAAAAATAAAAAAGCCGAAGATTTCTCTTCGGCTTTTGTGCGGGCGAAAGGACTCGAACCTTCACACCTCGCGGCACTTGATCCTAAGTCAAGCGTGTCTACCAATTCCACCACGCCCGCATTTTTAACAATATTTTAAGAACCTATACTTGGTTAAATCCTAAGTCTAGCGTGTCTACCAATTCCACCACGCCTGCAAAATAGGACTGCAAATATAATCAATCCGAAGAAATCCCAAAGAAGTTCGCCCTAAATTTTCTATTTTTGAGTAAGCTTAAATTTAACTCATGAACGACGTAAAATCCTATATCGAAAAAAACAAAGAACGCTTTTTAAATGAATTAATCGATCTTCTTAAAATTCCGTCTATCAGTGCCGATTCGGCCTACAAAAACGATGTCTTGGCCACTGCCGAGGCCGTAAAAACCAGACTGGAAGAAGCCGGTTGTGATGTGGTGGAAATTTGTCAAACCCCTGGCTACCCTGTGGTGTATGGCGAAAAAATGATCGACCCTTCCCTACCGACTGTTTTGGTATACGGACATTACGACGTGCAACCACCAGATCCATTAGACTTGTGGGACTCGCCTGCCTTTGAGCCGGTAATCAAAAAAACGGACAAACACCCAGACGGAGCCATCTTTGCTCGAGGTGCTTGTGACGACAAAGGACAGATGTACATGCACGTGAAAGCCATGGAGTTCATGACCAAAACCAACCAACTGCCTTGCAATGTGAAATTTATGATTGAAGGGGAAGAGGAAATTGGTTCGGAAAGCTTGTCCTGGTTCGTGGAAAACAACCGTGAAAAACTAGCCAATGATGTGATCTTGATTTCCGATACGGGAATGATCGCCAATGACGTACCGTCTATTACCACAGGATTACGTGGATTGAGTTATGTGGAAGTGGAAGTGACCGGTCCAAATCGTGATTTGCACTCTGGTCTCTACGGAGGTGCGGTGGCGAATCCGATTAATATATTGACGCAGATGATTGCATCCTTGCACGATGAAAACAATCACATTACCATACCGGGATTCTATGACGATGTAGAAGAACTATCTACCGAAGAACGCGCTGAAATGGCCAAAGCTCCATTTTCCTTGGATGCCTACAAAGAGGCTTTGGATATCGGAGACGTACATGGTGAAAAAGGATATACCACCAACGAACGCAACTCCATCAGACCTACCTTAGATGTCAACGGAATTTGGGGAGGCTACACGGGCGAAGGTGCCAAAACGGTAATCGCTTCAAAGGCCTATGCAAAGATTTCCATGCGATTGGTGCCGAACCAAGATTGGGTGAAAATCACCGAATTGTTCAAGAATCATTTTGAAAGCATTGCTCCAAAATCGGTAACCGTAAAAGTATCGCCACATCATGGTGGTCAAGGCTATGTAACCCCCATTGATAATATCGCTTACCAAGCCGCTAGCAAAGCCTATGAAACCACCTTTGGAAAAACACCGATTCCGCAACGTAGTGGAGGAAGTATTCCGATTGTGGCCTTGTTCGAAAAAGAGCTAAAAAGCAAGACGATTTTGATGGGCTTCGGACTGGATAGTGATGCAATTCACTCGCCAAACGAGCATTTCGGGATTTGGAATTATTTAAAAGGTATTGAAACCATTCCGTATTTCTACCAAAATTTTGTAGCATTGAATCGTTAAAATCCCATTATTTCCTGCAAAAAATTAAGCTTCGTAGGAAATAAGTTTTAATTTAGCATAGTTAATTATAGTAAACATCAAACTCTAACGTAATGAAAAGAATTTTCTTAGTAGCCTTTTCAATCATTACCCTCTCTTCAATGGGTCAAGAATTAAACTTCAACAAATGGTCTTTGGACATCGGTGCCGGTGTGCATGATATTGCACATTCCTTATCACCAGGATACACCATTGACAGACCATCACTTTGGCAAGCCAATATTGGAGTTCGTAAAATGTTTAATGAAAATTTTGGATTGCGTTTGGGATTCGGAATGAATAAAATTGAAGGAAATGCAACCAGCCAGCCTTTTGAAGCAACCTTTACGAGATTTAGCTTGGAAGGGGTGATGAATGCAGGAAACTTCTTAAACTTCCAAAACTGGACAAAACGTTTGAACCTGTTGTTACATTCAGGTGTTGGTTTCGGAAGCATTGACAATGCGATTCCGTTTAATGCTACGGCAGATACCAACTGGCACTTTATGCTAGGATTCACACCTCAGTACCGATTGTCAGATCGTTTGTCGTTGTTCTTTGACTATTCGATCTTGTTCAACTATTTCCAAAATAGAACCTTTAACAATCAGAACGTATCTGGATTCAGACATGTAAATTCCACTATTTTCAACACTTCTTTAGGTGTAAGTTTTGCTATCGGAAAGTACAAGCGTCATGCTGATTTCTGGAGAGAAAAAACAGACTCTAACGTTGCTGGCGAATTGAACGATATCAAAATGCGTTTGGAAAAAGCAGAGGATAAAATCACTGTCTTAGAAAATACCAAGCCTATTGTAAGCAAAGAGGTGATCGTAAAAGAGCTGGACAAGCGTTATGTGAAGAAAGATGAATTGACCTTAAAGCAAGGAGAAGTAATTACGGCTTCTAATGTAGACTTCATTAAAGAGTTATTAAACAGAGGTTATGTAAATGTATACTTCGACACCAACAAGACCGATGTTCAAAAAGGGTCCATGGGTGCTATCAACTACTTGAAGCAATTCATGTTAGACAATCCGTCTAGAACGGCCGTATTGGTTGGATACGCTGATGAAACCGGTGACGCCGACAGAAATCAATCTTTATCAGAAAAGAGAGCGAAGAAAGTTTTCGACATCTTAGTTGCAGCTGGAATCAGCGCTAACAGACTTACCTACAGCGGTGGTGGTGTTGACGCAAGTGTGACAGAAGGTGCCAGACAATTGGCAAGAAAGGTGCGTTTCTTAATCAACTAAGAAGCACTTATAAGATATAGAAGAGCCAGAGATTTTCTCTGGCTTTTTTTATATAGATATGTACCAAGTGGTACGAAACCAAAAATTGTTCTGATCAAAGGAGAGGGTGCGGTAATCAATACCGAATTCAATGCGATCTTTGGTAGAGAGTTGATACCCCAAATAGGGCGTAAATCGAATCTCAAGCTCCTTATCCTCAAAATTCCACAAGTATTCGTTTCCTAGCTTGATATAAAATTCCTTGACATCTACCCGCTCTCCATTCAAAGGCTTTTGAAACATGGCTCGGTAGCGCCCTCTAAAAAAGAGCGATTTGTTGGGCTCAAAGAATTGTTCGAATGCGAAACGATGGGACAATTGACTTGCTGAAAACTCTTGGAGGTAGTTGAAGTGCTGAAAGGTTCTATGGATGACTTCGCCACCTTCAAAACGGATGATGTATCCAAAGTTTAAGGTGTGGTGTACATCGGCGCGATAAGAGAGAATGGAGGACAAATCCAACAAATTGTTATTGAGCGTGGCGTCTTTGTTCAAATCTGTCCGCGACTCGGCACTGTTGATCCATCGCAATCGTTCGCCATACTTTTTAGACAGGATGACTTTCGGTAGAAATCCGTAATCGTTTTGAGATTGCCCGTTTGTCCTCCCCATCAGGAGTATCAAAAAGAATACAAAAAAACCTCTCATTAGAACTCGAGATTTAAGGAATTGGGCGGTGCAAATTTCAACTGGGAAAGCACGGCACCCTCTTGATCTATTTGCAACTGAAATAATTCAAATTGTTTCTTTTTCTTTCCTTTCACTACAATTTCATAGTTGTAAGTGCCGAAGCCTGCGGGATTGGAAAAGAGCTTTTGGAACTGCGCTCTTGATAATTTGGAAAACTGTTTTTGAATCTTTCGAATGCGGTATTTGACAAATTGTGATTCTAAAACTTTCCGAATCAACTGTCTTTCTTGCTTGGGAAATTCACCCAATCGGGTTTTGATTTCCACATCGAGAATTTCTCCTTTGTCCGTGAATTCGACACTAACTTTGTGTCCTTTGTGTTTGAATTTAGCCTCTACCGTTTCGCCATCCTGACTCTCCTCGTAATACCATTTAACCTTCTGTACATTGGGGATCTGTTGGATGAAATCCAGTGCTTTTTTGGGTACCTCTTTTAGATCGATTCGGTATTCACGCTCATACTTTTCTTGTGCCCTAGTAGAAAAACTTACTAGCAAAAACAAGAGCACGATTTGAACTGCGAATCCTTTCATTTCAATAGATAGGCAGTTTTGATAAAGTCGACCTTAGGATACTTCCGTTTGATGAAATCGTTCCCATACTTGGTAATAGAGTCTTGTCGATAGCCCAACTTATCTCCGTAACCATTGTAAAACTTCAACACGTTTTCCATTCCGGCAGTCACTTTTGCTACTACTGGAAATCCTTTTACACCGCCATAATCCAAAGCATCCAAACGGTTGTTGGCTTTTAGATTGATAAAGATTTGGTTGGATCTCGACTTCACTCCGCCTCTCGCGAAAGAAATGGTCATGGAATCGTTTTTCTTCAACACCGGTTCATCGTCGATGCCGCTTTTCCCCCACTTAGCATTGATCAAACTATCATTATGAATTCCGAATTGAGCTACAAAATTAGGCACCACTCTGAAGATGGCGATGTCTTGGTAATAATCGTTCTTCAATAATTGATACAAACGATCCACCCCTTTGGGCGACCAAGAACGCTTGGCATAAATATCAAAATTACCTTGGGTTGTTTCGAATCGCGCTGTAAACTCTTCGGGCGCTTCTTCGGTCAACCACTTTTCATTAAAGATCTTTTTGCTACAACCTAAAAAGGAGACTACTATGCATAGAATGATGAAGTTTCTCATAAACGGAATGTTATTTGTTATCAAATATACCTAAATATCAAATAAGACGGACTTAACATTTATTTAACTCTACACTTGTAGAATTAAACTTTTTTATTCTATATTTGTAGAGCATAAAAATACGAACGCATGCAACTATCCAAAGCCGAAGAACAAGTAATGCAGTTTCTATGGAAACGTAAGAAAGCATTTATGAAAGATTTACTCGAAGATTTTCCAATGCCCAAACCAGCTACCACTACCGTAGCTACCTTGCTCAAAAGAATGCGAGACAAAGGTTTTGTGGATTATACCACCATTGGAAAGTCGCGCGAATATTTTCCTTTGGTAAAGAAAACGGATTATTTCTCGAAGCATGTCAACGGATTGATCAAGAACTTTTTCAACAATTCGGCGTCGCAATTTGCTTCCTTCTTTACCCAAGAAACCGATCTTTCGGAAGATGAGCTGAAGGCATTGCGTAAAATCATCGATGCAGAAATAAAAAGTAAGAAAAATGACTAGCTACCTCATCAAATCGGCTTTGTGTTTGGGGCTACTCTTAGTCTTTTACCACTTCTTTTTAGAGAAAGAAAAGATGCATCGATTCAATCGGTTTTACCTACTTGGAAGTGTGCTTTTTTCCTTTCTGGCACCCTTGTACGTCATCTATATAGAGCCCACAGGAGTTGAAGAAACACCGATATCCATCGTAACCGGAACACGCATTGAAGAAACTCAGACCTGGTTCACTTTACAAAATGGATTGCTTGCGCTGTACCTTATTATATCTGGACTCTTACTGATTCGTTTTCTAAAGAACCTATTCGATATCGGAAGAAAAATTATTCAGAATGAAAAGCGAAACATTCAGAATGCCCGATTGGTATTGGTAAATGACAAAATTCTTCCCCATACCTTTTGGAATTACATTTTTGTGAACAAAACGGAGTTTGAAAACAATGCGATTGAAGAAGAACTCTTTACCCACGAATTGACCCATGCTACACAGCGGCACACCTTAGATGTGCTCCTCGTTGAAGTATTACTCATACTTTTTTGGTTCAACCCATTTATCCTATGGCTTAAAAAAGCCGTTCAGTTAAATCACGAATTTTTAGCGGACGACAAGGTTTTGTCTTCCCACTACAATATTTCCTATTACCAGCATTTGTTATTAGACAAAGCTGCATGGAACAACAAATTTTACTTGGCCAGTAATTTAAACTATTCATTAACGAAAAAAAGACTTATTATGATGAAAACACCAAGTTCTAAAATATCCATTTTAGTAAAAAAATTAGCCGTAATTCCGATTTTGGTGGGCGCCGTATTTCTATTTGCCGATCGCGTTGAAGCACAATCCAAAAAGAAACCTACCGTAATTAAGGTAGAAAACGTAAAAAAGAGTGCCACTCGCGAACAAATGAAGGAATACAATACCCTTCTGAACAAATCGGTAAAATCACAAATGTTCAAGTTCGACGAGATCAAACGCATGCGTTATTTGTACAGCTTAATGTCTGCCAAGCAGAAAAAGTCTGTCAAGAATGTGTACGAATTCATTCCGCCACCACCGCCACCGGTAAAAGTGGTAAAGGGCAAAAAAACGCCACCGCCACCGCCACCACCAGCAAAAATTATCATTAAAGAGGTGAAATCTAAAAAGCCCTCTAAAGAAAAGATGGTAGAGCGAACAGTGATTGAAATTCGAGAAAACAAAACTCAAAAACCGAGCAAGGAAACCGTTGAGGAAAAAATTATCGAAGAAATTCACGAAGAACCCAAAGAAAACGAGGTGGAAATCATTGAAGTGATTGAAGAATCCAAAGAATCAGATTGGGATGCCTTTGAAAAGAAAATGTCGGATCCGAACTACAAAAAGAAAGTGATTCGTAAGAAAGTAGATTTGGAAATTCCTTTTGACAAGAGCTACACCTATTACCTGAATGGAAAAAAAGTATCCATGAAAAAAGCGCGACGTTTTGTAGATAAAAACAAAGGAACCATCAAGTCTGTGGATGTTAGCAAAACAAACGACAAAGGCACGGTTAAAATAACCACGGAATAAGAACAGAAACCCATCGCGAATGTAAAGCCACTTTTTTTAAGTGGCTTTAACTTTTTATTAAGTAACATTTTCTTTTTGAAGGCGTTATATAAGCATTCAACCTAAATCAAACACGCGTGCTTAAATCTTTCTTCTTGATCTGTTCTGGGGCCGACAGAACCATCCTCGACAACTGCTCAAATGGCGAACAAAACAAATATGCTGGCATTGGCGCTACCGTCTTTTTTACAGCAGTCATGGCCGCCATTGCTGGAAGTTATGCCTTGTATACTGTATTTGACAACTTGTACGTTGCCATTGGATTCGGTGTGGTATGGGGATTGTTGATCTTCAACCTAGATCGGTTTATTGTATCGACCATTAAAAAATCAGACTCTAAAATGAAGGAGCTTTTGCAGGCAACACCCAGATTGATCTTAGCGGTCATCATTGCCGTGGTGATTTCCAAACCCTTGGAGTTGAAATTGTTTGAGAAGGAAATCAATCGCGTGCTATTGGAAGAAAAAAACCAAATGACCCTTGAAAACAAGACGCAAATCGCAGCTCAATTCGATCCAGAAATCCAAAAACTAGAAACCGACATCAACGCCTTAAAGTCGGAAATCACGGCGAAGGAGGTGGAAACTAACACCCTTTATGAAACCTACATCGCAGAGGCAGAAGGAAGAAAGGGCACCAAACTGGTTGGCAAAGGACCGGTATACCAAGAGAAACGGGAAAAACACGACGCCGCTTTGGCCGAACTCACCCAATTGAAAAAGGACAATGCCGAAAAAATAAAAGCCAAAGAACTGGCCATTGCCGATTTAAAATCCAATCAATTAAATGCCGAAACCAAAACACAGCCCATCATCTCCAACTTTGACGGATTGATGGCTCGGGTGAATGCCCTGGGGAAACTACCTTGGCTTCCCTCCTTCTTTATATTCCTTTTGTTTTTAGCCATTGAAACCTCACCTATTTTCGCCAAGCTCATCGCTCCGAAAGGCGAATACGATTACAAACTCCAAGATCATGAGACCGCAGTAAAAACTTGGGTAACCCAGCAAGTGAAACAACGCGAGCAGATGCTTCAAGCCGATATTGTGGTAGACAATCAAGTGTACAAAGACATTTCCGACGAAGAGGAATTGTACAACTACAAGCAAAAATTGGCGAGAGACCTGATGAAATTACAGGCGAATTCTTTCTACGAGAAGCAACAGAAAATGCTGTAAAAGAAAAAAAGCAACCCTATTAAGGATGCTTTCTATTGGCTATACAACCTAAACACATATATGTGTTCACAACAACAGGTCAAATATAGACATTTAAATTGCATTACAAAAAGAAACTTCGCAAATATTAACTCCTTGTTTTTAAATCAATTGATTGTATCTTTGCAACCTTAATTTCAACAAATATCAAGGTTTCATGCAATTATCAGATCAAGAAATTGTCAGAAGAGAAAAACTAGGCAAATTGAGGGAATTGGGTATCAATCCGTATCCTGCAGATTTGTTTGAAATCAACTCCAATTCAACCGATATCAAAGCGAATTTCGAAGAAGGAAAATCGGTGACCATTGCCGGTCGATTAATGTCGCGTCGAATTCAGGGAAAGGCCTCCTTTGCTGAATTGCAAGATTCAGACGGACGCATTCAGGTGTATTTCAATAGAGATGAAATCTGTACTGGAGAGGACAAAACCTTATACAACGAGGTATACAAGAAGTTGTTGGATATTGGCGATTTTGTTGGAATCACAGGAGAACTGTTTACCACCAAGGTTGGGGAAAAAACCGTGATGGTGAAAGACTTTTCATTGTTGAGTAAAGCTTTGAAACCATTACCACTACCAAAAACGGATGCGGAAGGAAATGTGTACGACGAATTCAACGATCCGGAATTGCGTTACAGACAGCGATATGCTGATTTGGTAGTGAATCCGCATGTGAAAGAGGTATTCGTTAAGCGAACCAAGCTTTTCAACGCTATGCGTTCGTTCTTTAACGATGCTGGTTATTTTGAAGTTGAGACGCCCATCTTACAGCCGATTCCGGGTGGAGCGGCTGCGAGACCATTCATTACCCACCACAATTCTTTAGACATTCCATTATACATGCGAATTGCCAACGAATTGTACTTAAAGCGATTGATTGTAGGCGGATTTGATGGTGTATACGAGTTCTCGAAGAACTTCCGAAACGAAGGAATGGACAGAACCCACAATCCGGAGTTTACCGCCATGGAAATTTATGTGGCTTACAAAGACTACAACTGGATGATGGAGTTCACCGAAAATCTATTAGAGCACTGTGCCATTGCCGTAAACGGAACCACCAAAGCCACTTTTGGCGAACATGATATCGATTTTAAAGCACCATACCCAAGGGTAACCATGGCAGATTCGATCAAGCACTTTACTGGATTTGACATCTCTGGAAAGTCTGAAGATGAGATCCGACAAGCCGCTATTGAAATGGGCATCGAGGTGGATAATTCTATGGGGAAAGGAAAATTGATTGATGAAATTTTCGGTGAGAAATGTGAAGGAAACTACATCCAGCCGACGTTCATTACCGACTACCCAAAAGAAATGAGTCCGCTTTGTAAAGAGCACCGAACAGATCCTGAATTGACGGAGCGTTTTGAGTTGATGGTCTGCGGAAAAGAAATTGCCAATGCCTACTCGGAGTTGAACGATCCGATTGATCAAAGAGAGCGTTTTGAAGCCCAGTTGAAATTGGCCGATCGCGGTGATGATGAAGCCATGTTTATCGATCAGGATTTCTTGCGTGCCTTGGAATACGGAATGCCTCCTACCTCCGGACTCGGAATCGGAATGGACCGTTTGATCATGTTCTTGACCAACAACCAATCCATTCAGGAAGTATTGTTCTTCCCGCAAATGAAACCAGAGAAGCAAGCACCTTCTGTGGAATTGAATGACGATGAAAAAGCGGTATTTGAAATTCTTCAAAAGGCTGAAAAAATCGAGCTACCAGAATTAAAAATCCAATCAGGATTGTCCAATAAAAAATGGGACAAAACCATCAAAGGTTTGACCAAAAAAGAAGTAGCCAAAGTATTTAAGACAGATGATGGACTTTTCGTAGAAGTGCTATAGGGCTGACTACCAATAAAAAACAGAAAAAGGAATCGCAAATGCGGTTCCTTTTTTTGTTCCTTTTGAGTTGTTAAAATATTGCTATTTTTATAAGGCAATCTTCAAATGCCCAAGTATGAAAAGCCTTATTTCGATCACTTGTTTTTTTCTTTCCATTTTTTCAATAACAGCCCAAACCCAAGAGTCTTTTGTCTGTAAGGAATTTAAAAGTGGAAAAACTGATGCTGTTGATATTACTTATCGCAGCTATTCAGACATTGCAATGGTTCAACATTTGACAGATTATTATACAGGTTTACGATGGGAAGAAAAGCAGGAAAACGGAGTGACGGTTTTAAAAAGAACAAAGAAATACTTTCCAAGAGCTGGTTCTAAAAAAGTTATTCTAAAAAGACCTGTAGCTACAACTTCCCTAATACAAAAACATTTCCCAAAAAGCTATATGCAAAATCTAGGAAAATGTTATAAAACCTACAGAACAGCTTATAACCAAAGGTCAAAACCTCCAAGAACCATGACTAAGGCATATCAAAGTTTTATTGAAAAAGACAACCGGTATTTTCAAAAAATTGCTCGAGACTGTTCCGATGCGTCTAACGCGCTTAAGCAATGGGAGACAAGATCTGCGGCATTACTCAGAGATATGCGGGCTCATTGTATAAATGAAACTAAGAAAAAGGGTTCCAAAAAAAGCTCCACTAGAAACAAGAATAGCTTCAATTCAACAAAAAAAATAAGTTATAAAAAGGCAAAATCTTCAGTTAAGCCTTCAAAAATATATCCAAAAGGAAATTTCACTCCAATACAAGCTAATGCAACTCAGCAGCAAATACAACAATACCAACAGAATATAAAAAGGCAATGGAATGCTCTAAATCAAAGTGAACGAAGGCTATCACAATTATTTGAAAATGTGTTCTGGAAAGACTATAGAGAGGAACAAGCAAAAGAAGAACAAAAAGCAAAAAAAGAAGCAAGAGTAGCCAAATCATTTCAGGTCAGAAAATTCTCGAATTTTATAAACAACTGGGCATCATATAAATCTGCAATATCTGACTGGCTTACAGAATATGCAGCATACGTGCCAAATTCGGTTATAAAGTCAGTAGAAAAGGATTTACTTCAAGCTAAAAATAATATCAGGGATATTATTCGAGTGAGAAAAAATTTTATGAGTAAAACAAAAAACTATCAAGATTCATATGCCATTGAAAGCCAAGCACATCATCTTTGGTACGACTTCAACAGAACTTACGGACGAAAAATAAAGAATGCTAGATTTAGTGCCTTATCAGAACTGCGCAATTACATAACTAAAAACCCTATAGCACAAAACAAATCCATGTTAGCTGATTATTCTTATATCGGATATAAGCATGCAAAACGTTATGGAATGGACTCCAATGGGTATGCAAGATTTATAGTTGAATTTTTCAATGATTATCCGGAAATCAATAGGATGAAAAACGAATTGGAGGTTTCAAAAAAGGCTGATGAAGAAAAACGTCGTTTATCAAAAACTAGAAGGTCTATTAACAGAATACAAAAATACAGCGACTTAAAAGACCCTGTTTCACTTAATATTTTTATAGACTCTTTAATTAGCACAAATTCCAAATCAAAGTATCAAGAAGCACTTTTATCTGGTAAAGGAAATAGCTCCTTGCTATCAAATTTATTCCGAAATGGTTATCGTGAAGAATTTTTAAAATTAAGTAATTGGTTAAATATTCAGAACTATAAAAGTTCCGATTTGTCAATGATGACAATAAAGGCAATGATTTTAAGTCCTAATATCGAGAAATATCAAAATTTGAAATACAGTTTTTACGACTTGATGAACGCAGGTTTCACTTCTTTGTATAAACCAAAAAAATTATCCTTTTATTCATATCACTATTATGACGCACTTTTAAATTATTCCGCTGAAAGAATTAAAAAAATGTATTCAGCAGCCAAATCCTATAATCGCGGAAAAGGTGTTTACGGCACAAAACAAAGTATAAGAAGGGTAATAGGAGGGGCATACGATGTAATGCTCTATTTCAAACTCAAAGATTTTAAATATTTAACTAGAAACAACAAAAAAGCATCCTATAAATATTTCTTGGGTATATGGACAAAACCTATTGATAATTGGAAAAGCCTAGAAGTAACCTATGTGGCTGAAAATAGTCCAGCGGATAAAAACGGAATTCAAATAGGAGATAAAATTATTCGAATTGGTAATCGCGGAGTTAGCGGATTTAATTATGAAGGAAGCCCAAGCCCATTATATGATGGTAAAAAATATAGTTGGTTTGAATTACTAAAACCAGACGGAAAAGTATATCGAATGAAAATTCCTATTAGAATTACCAAAGAAAATATCAAATCCGGTTTTGAAGGTGAATCTAAATTAATCTCAAACTCCGAAGAATTATTCTATTACAAAGAAAATTATACTACGCTGGTTTTTAATGGGAAAAAGAAATTTGCGAATAATTCGGCAGACATTCTATCGTATTGGGGATTTAACGGATTCACTGCCTTGAAGAATGGTTATATAGGCGCTTCATTTCAAATGAATGGAATAAATGCAAAGGCAGCATTAAGTATTGATAGCAGAGAAAGAAAGTATATCAAAAACGGCGGAAATACGGAATTATCATTTTGGATAAACGATAAAGGAGAGTTTAAAATTGATAATTTTAAAGAAAAATATACTACCCAGTGGATAAAAAGTAATGCAATTAAAAATGGGTCTCCTAATTTATTATCCATTACAAAACTCGATAACCGTTTACAATTTTTTATTAATGGAGCCTTTGTCTATGAAATAAATGGGTATTCTAGACCTTTATTTTCCTACTGTATTTTAGCATGGAGTGGAACAAGTATAATTCAAGATTATTTACATGCTTATAATTCATCAGAAGACGAAATTTTTAGCATGATGGTTGAAAACCCTCCTATTTTACTGGATAATATTGTTATTGATGAGAGTTTTGACCTGTCTAATAAAACCAAATACAAATATTTTTATGAAAAGAATAGTAGTTGGAGTAATCTCAGAATAGCTAATAAAAAAATTCAACATCGATTTGTAGGCAGATGGAATTCAAATTACCTGGAACTTTTTGATAAAAAAATGGGAGGTGCAAAAACTACTGGAATCTTGACTGGTAAAATTTTTAGCAGCTCATTTGAATTAAGTTTTGATTTTCAACATAGCCCTTCTAACAATTTAGATAAAGCATTTTTTATTAATTTTAAAAAAGAAGGAGTTTATGATCGAGTTAAGAAAAAATGGGATTATGAAAATCATTATCAATGGTCTTGGGTAGCAATTAGGCCTTCAAGCACTTTTTTAGGTCAAAAATTAGGTGGACGAAATAAACCGACAGAGAACCTTCCTGCTAAACGGATTGAAAGTGTTAAGGGTGGATTTCATAATTTTAAGGCGATTTACAATAACGATATCCTAAAAGTTTTTCTTAATGGAGAAAAAATTGGCGAAATTAAAATGAGAAAGGGAACCACGTACTGGGATATTTCTGAACCTCGAAGTAATGGTTTGCGCATTAAAAACTTAAAAGTAATCAGCGGAAGATAAAATTGATATGAATTGTAAAAATTGCCAAACACCACTTGAAGAGGATGCTCAGTTCTGCAATTACTGCGGCGCTAAGGTGATCAAAAGTAGAATTACCTTTAAAGAATTGGTAACCTTGTTTATTGATGATATTTTCGGAGTTGATAGTCGATTTTTCCGAACCTTAAAGGAAATGGCGATTCATCCAGATCGCGTATTGAACGAATACCTTTCGGGCGTTCGAAGGAGATATGTGAATCCCTTTGCATTTATGGCCGTAGCCGTGGGTATCTCCTTGGTGGTCTTCAAATACTACGAACAGGACTTTCTTGATGTAAACAGTGAATTTAACAAGGACTCCATTGAAGAGCTGAAAAAGGACGCCAATATGGATTTGAGTCAATATAAAAATCTATCAGAGCAGGAGTTCAAAAAGAAGGAATTGAAGAAATCCATCGCTCAGAATCAATTGAAATTTATGGATAGCTACATGAATTTTATGTTGAATTACTACAACATCATGATGTTCTTATTTCTGCCCTTCTATGCCATGCTCAGTAAATGGACCTATCGGAAGCCACACAATTACGGGGAACACATTATAATGAATACCTACATTATCGGTTTTACCACTTTTGTCTCCCTTATCTTTTTTGGTTTGGCCTTATTGATCAATCCAAAGATCTATAGCTTAAGTTTCTTATTCACCATAGTTTTCTACCTATTTGCGCTCGGTAAACTGTATAAAAATACCTTTTGGCAACACATCCTAAAGCTCTTAAGATTTTCATTAGGACTGCTGATTATTTTTGCCTTTATACTGCTTATTGCTTTTGGGGTAGGAATTGTCATGGCAGCTACAGGAATGGTGAAAATGTAGGAAGTAAGGCAATCAGGATACCTGCATTTACCCTTTATACTTCAATGGCAAGTGCACCACTTTCTTAGTTTCAAAGAAGTCTTCTTCGAAGTAGTCAGTGAGGTCATAAATCTTAGCCGTTTTGTATAGCTTAAGTTCTTCGGTCAAATCGCCGCCTTTCAAATACAAGATTCCGTTTTTTAGATCGTGGTTTTGCTTTTTTGCGATGCGTCCTTTGTTCCAGCGCACAAATGTTTCCATCTGCGCCACAGCCCTACTTACAATAAAATCGTACTGATCGGTAATGGTCTCAACTCGCCCGTGAGTGGTTTTCACATTTTGAAGTTCCAAACCGGCAGTGACCTCATTCACCACCTTGATTTTCTTTCCGATGGAATCCACCAAATGGAATTGAGTTTCAGGAAACAAAATGGCCAAGGGAATTCCAGGAAACCCTCCTCCTGTTCCGACATCCATCACTTTCGCACCTGGTTTGAACTTCATGACTTTGGCAATCCCTAAAGAGTGCAATACATGTCTCAAATAGAGTTCATCGATATCTTTTCGGGAAACCACATTGATCTTTAGGTTCCAATCTTGATACAAATCGTTGAGCTTCTCAAACTGATGAATCTGAGAATCTGTGAGTTGCTTGAAATATTTATGAATAAGTTCCATAGAAAAATATTGGCAAAATTATGGATTTGTCCGGCAATTCTTTGTTAATTTAGTCGTTTAATTTCAAAACTTAGATCCTCCTTTATGAGTCAAATCCAATTCTCAAGAATCAACAACGCTAAGTTCTTTCGAACGCTGAATAAAAGAGTCAATCAATATTTCAAAGAAAACAATATCAAGAAAACAGGTAATTGGAAATTGTATTCCAAAGCCATCTTGATGTTCGGAATCTTCTTGGTTCCTTTCATCTTTATTCTTACAGTAGATATGCCACAATGGGTAATGCTGTTATTAGTAGTTGTTATGGGAGTTGGTATGGCAGGTGTTGGTATGAACGTAATGCACGATGCCAATCACGAGTCTTTTTCGAGAAAAAAATGGGTGAACAAACTCATGGGAAGTAGTATTTACATCCTAGCCGGGAATGTGTACAATTGGAAGGTTCAGCACAATGTATTGCACCATACATTTACCAATATCAAAGATCACGATGAGGATTTGGACGCAGGGCGCATTGTACGATTTACAAAGCACGCCAAGTGGTTTAAGATTCACAAATTACAGAAATACTATTCGGTTTTCTTATACGGATTACTCACGATTAACTGGGCAATTACGACCGACTTCAAACAGATGCACCGATACCTAAAGCGTAAATTGTCTTATGGTAAATTCCCAAATCCGACAACAGAGTGGACCAAGTTGGTGATCACCAAAATTTTGTATTATTCCTTATGGATTGTACTTCCTATTTTGGTTTTAAAAGTCGCTTGGTGGAAGGTATTGATCGGATTCTTCGTGATGCATTATACAGCGGGAATCATCTTAAGCTTGATTTTCCAACTGGCTCATATTGTACCGAAAGCCGATACTCCGAAACCCGATAAAAACGGAAATTTAGAACATTCTTGGGCTGTTCATCAATTGTACACAACTTCTAATTTTGCACCTAGCAATTGGTTCATCAATTTTTATACAGGCGGATTGAACTACCAAGTAGAACATCATATTTTCCCTCATATTTCACACGTGCATTACAAGAAAATTGCAAAAATTGTGAAGGAAACAGCGAAAGAATTCAATCTTCCATACAACGAATACGAAACCACGCGAAGAGCCATTATTGAACATTTTAGATACTTAGGCATCTTGGGTAAAAATCCAGAATTAGCATAATTAGAAAACATGTCAAATCTTTTATCAGATAGAATTAACAGCCTACCAACGTCACAGACGCTTGCCATGGCTGCAAAGGCGAGAGAACTTAGAGCAGAAGGAAAAGACATCATCGGGTTGAGTCTCGGTGAACCTGATTTTAACACACCTGATTTTATCAAAGACGCTGCTATTGAAGCAGTGAATCAAAACTACAACTCCTACACTCCTGTAGATGGTTATTTGGAACTCAAAGAAGCCATTTGCACGAAGTTTAAGAGAGACAATAACTTGGATTACAAACCAAATCAGATTGTTGTTTCTACCGGAGCCAAGCAATCCATTGCCAACGTAGCACAGGTACTATTGAATCCAGGTGATGAAGTAATTCTACCAACCCCGTATTGGGTAAGTTATTCAGCGATTGCGACACTTTGTGAAGCTAAATTCGTAGAAGTGCAATCAACGATTGAAAACGACTTTAAGATTACACCAGATCAACTGGCTGCAGCTATTACTCCGAAAACCAAAATGATTTTCTTCAACTCACCAAACAACCCTAGTGGTACCATATACAGTGAGGAAGAGTATCGCGCTTTAGCCGAAGTTTTGGAGAAACACCCACAGATTTATGTGTTATCTGACGAAATCTACGAGCACATCAACTACGATGCAAAGCCTTTTAGCTTCGGATGTATTGAGAGCATGTACGATCGTACAATTACCGTAAACGGATTGGCAAAAGCTTTTGCCATGACAGGTTGGAGAATTGGTTATATCGGCGCTCCAGAGTGGATTGCCAAAGCTTGTACCAAGATGCAAGGCCAGGTAACTTCTGGAACCAACTGTATTGCACAACGAGCAGCCATTACAGCGGTATTGGCGCCTGTTGAAAACATTCAGTACATGGTAGATGAGTTCAGAACGAGACGAGACATTATTGTCGGATTACTAAAAGACATTGACGGATTTAAAGTAAATATTCCGACAGGGGCTTTTTATGTATTTCCTGATATCTCGAGTTACTTTGGAAAAACCATCCAAGGAGTAACCATTAGCAACGCTAGCGACTTTGCCTTGTTCTTATTGGAAAAAGCCAATGTAGCCACTGTTACTGGAGAGGCCTTCGGATTCCCGAATTGTATTCGTATTTCCTATGCGGCTTCTGAAGAACAGATTCGCGAAGCCATTTCTAGAATAAAAACTGCATTGGGTTAAGAACTCAATGATTTAAAACATAAAAAAAGGCCTCACGTAATAAGTGAGGCCTTTTTTATTTATACAATGAATTATTACATGGTCAATGCAACCAATACCATCACAAACAAGCCTACCTGCAGTATGGTTCCGGCGGTACTTGTACAATGATGACTAATGGCTTCCTTCACATCGGAAACTGCTCTTAGATGTGAGTGGCGCATTTCAGTTCTTATTTCTCTTTTGTATGCGGAAGTTAAAATTCCTCTTTCTGCGTTTGGTGAATATGTTGCTTTCATGGTAATTTTATTTGATGACTACATTTTATAGACGGTTAATTTTATTTTTTGTTACAACTTGAATTGTTAATATTTTCTTAGTGAATTAATTTTCAACTGGTTATCTCTAAGGTCACCTACTACCACACCATCTTTCTTCATGGTGTTATCAAAGTAGACTACGCTTGACTTTGACGAATTCACTTCAAAATCAATCATAAATGGCGCATTGTAATTGGTAGGGATTTCCCAATTTTGAAACTCTGCTTCAATTTCCCAAGAATTAGAGAAATAAAGAATGATGATCAAGGTGAATAGGTATTTAACTTTTGCTTTCATCGGGGGTTTTATTTATATGACAAATGTCCGCCTAAATGCCAAGTTAAATCGAGTCATAAGGATGTTTTGCACTTTAATGTAGACGAAATGCATTTTTATGTAGAGAAAGAATTGGAAAGAAAAAAACCACAAATTTTGTGGTTTTTTTTAGGGGAGTAAAGATCTAATGGTGTTAAAGGTTTATTGGGAGTATTATTATCTTATATGTTTATTCTATTGGAATTTTGTCTTTGTTTTATACAACAAATATCTGGCATTTCTGAGCCATCCATCGAGCAAAATAGGTCAACTACAAAATCATATCGACGAAATGCAATTAGGTTACGGAGAGGTTATTTTGCACCAAAATTACTTCCATTAAAAAACCACATCTTAGGGGTTGATGTGGTTTTTAACTTAAATTCTAATAGGGGAGAGAGAGTTTAGATTGCTATGGGGGTTTTATTACTTTATATCTTTATTAGTTTTCTTGTTTTACACTTCAAAGATCCGCATTAGTCCAGTATTACCTAGAGTAACTACGACTAGCTTGATGCAAACATCGTCCAACTGAAAAAAGGTATCGATGAGCTGTAATTCAGGTTTCATAAAATTGATTTCACGGTCATCCATTAAATAAAGGCATGAAAAAAACCACATCTTAGGGGCTGATGTGGTTTCAAACTTTAATTCAAATAGGGGGAGAGAGTGAAGGTTGCTTAAGGGGTTTTATTGCTTTATATCTTTATGGTATTTCTTGTTCTATACCCCAAAGATCCGCATAAGTCCCCTATTTCATCGAGTCGTTGCGACTAGGTCATAAGAAAGTTCGTTCAATTGAAATTAGCTGTCGATAAGCTGTAAATCCATAAAAAAATCCACACATTGCTGTGTGGATTCTATAATTGAAAACAATTATTGTTAATTGGATGTTTCTTCCTTAGTCTACATTATCATGCAGGAAGCTATTGTTACTCTTTAATTGAATTCCGTCTTCATCTGTTTGAATCGAGGTTTTGGATTTGCTAATGGAAGCATTGGCTTCCAAATCAACACCCATTCTTTTGTAAGCGGGTTGCTTCTCAATTTCGTCAATATTCTTATTCAATTGATCATTGAACTTATAGTTAAAGTTCTTCATTTTCTTGCGTCTCTCCTCTGCTCTTTTCTGCAATTCAGAAATAGTTAAGTTCAATGGAGAAACATCTTCACAATCGGTATCGTAGTCACTCACTTCAGGAGCTCTAGTCTTCAGCTCAAATTCAATCTTCTCCTCTTCTTCGGTTTCTTGAGAAGTCAACTGTGAGCTCTTACCAATGGTTGGCTCCATATTGAAGTCTTCCAAAACATAGCGCTTTTCAACCGAGCTTTGTACTTCTTGTGCTGTATTCGATTGGTAAGAAACTTGTTCTTGTTGCTGCGTTGGTGGCACCTCTTCGTAGGAATTCAAAGGCAGATCAAACAACAAGTGTTCTTCTACAACTGACTCTTCCTCTTCTACGGTTTCCTCAACACGGGAGGTGGTATCATTGATGATAAATTCTACCTCGTCTGTTTGTGGCAGTACCTCTTCGTACTCCACTTCAATATTGGCCACATTATCCGACGTCTGAATCAAATCTTGCACTTCCTCTTCGGTATCCTCTTCCAACACATGAATTACTTTTTCAGCAGATTCAGTTTCCATCTCCGGGGTTTTGATGATGGTGTTCTCCCCGAAATTATAGGTTGCTTTCTGATCTTCTTCCAAGGTGTGAATGATTTTCTTCACTTCGGTATTGGTAATGGTGCTTTGTTGATCGGCTGCGAAACCAGTAGCAACAATGGTTACCGAAATAGCATCTCCTAATTCTTCATCCTCACCGATACCCATAATAATGTTGGCATCAAAGCCAGCCTCTGTTTGAATGTAATCGTTGATTTCCCCGATTTCATCAAGGGTAACCTCGTTAGAACCTGATACGATAAGTAGCAATACATTCTTAGCACCTGTAATCTTGTTGTCATTCAACAATGGTGAATCCAAAGCTTTCACAATGGCATTCTTAGCTCGATTCTGTCCTTCTTCACGTGCCGACCCCATAATGGCCGTTCCGCTATTAGAAAGCACGGTTTTGGCATCGTGTAAGTCAATATTCTGCTTGTAGTGGTGGGTGATTACTTCTGCAATCCCTCTGGCTGCCGTACTCAATACCTCATCCGCTTTTGAGAATCCAGCTTTGAAACCAAGGTTTCCGTAAACTTCTCTTAGTTTGTTATTATTGATGACAATTAATGAATCTACATTCTGTCGCAACTGATCAATTCCTAACTGCGCTTGCTTGGATCGCATACGACCTTCAAACTGGAAAGGCATGGTAACAATACCTACAGTAAGAATATCCATATCTTTTGCAATCTTGGCAATGATGGGAGCTGCTCCTGTTCCGGTTCCACCACCCATCCCAGCAGTAATGAAAACCATTTTGGTCTGCACGTTCAACATCTGCTGAATTTCTTGCATGCTTTCCTTGGCTGCCTGTGCTCCAATTTCTGGATTTGCTCCGGCTCCTAGTCCAGATGTCAAATTTGCACCAAGCTGAATTTTATTCGGAATCGGGCTATTTTCTAAAGCCTGTGCATCTGTATTACAGATCACAAAATCCACACCCCGAATTTGTTGTTTGTACATATGATTTACAGCATTGCTACCTCCTCCTCCGACACCAATTACTTTAATAGTACTTGATTGCGTTTTAGGCATAACAAAATCTATGTTACCGAATTCTGCACTCATAATTTCACTTATCTTTTTAGTTTATAGTTGTTGTTTTATTCTGCGTTATCTAAAAAATCTTTCAATCCTTCTGCAAATTTTTCAAAGAAGGATTTCTTTTTTGGTTTTTCCTCTTCTACCTGCTCTTCTACAATTTCCTCCGCTGGCGCTTCCTCTTCTTGTGGTGCAATATCTGTCCTATCAAGACCCTCCATTAAGAGTCCGACTGCCGTCGCGAAAGCTGGACTCGATAAAGATTCGTCCGAATCCCCAGCCAAATGTTCGTTGGGGTAACCGATTCTTGCATCCATACCTGTGATGTACTCTACCAATTGTCTCAGGTGTTTTAATTGGGATCCACCACCGGTTAACACAATACCAGCAATGAGTTTGCCCTTGGTGGTTTCGTGTCCGTAATTCTTTATTTCCAAATACACATGCTCAATGATTTCTTGAACGCGCGCGTGAATGATCTTCGAAAGGTTTTTTAAGGTAATCTCTTTAGGCTCTCTTCCTCTCAATCCAGGAATGGAAACAATCTCAGTTTCTTTGTTCTCTCCAGGCCAAGCAGATCCGAATTTGATCTTTAACAATTCGGCCTGCTTCTCAATGATAGAGCAGCCTTCTTTGATGTCTTCTGTAATGACATTTCCACCGAATGGAATTACGGCAGTATGACGGATGATACCGTCTTTAAAGATGGCCAAATCGGTAGTTCCACCTCCAATATCAATCAATGCCACACCCGCTTCTTTTTCTTCCTGTGATAATACTGCAGATGCAGAAGCCAACGGCTCTAACGTAATGTCTTTTAAATTGAGTCCGGCACTCTTGACACATCTTCCGATATTTCGAATGGACGATACCTGACCTACCACCACATGGAAGTTGGCTTCAAGCCTTCCCCCATACATTCCGATGGGCTCTTTGATATCGCCTTGAGAATCAACTTTAAAATCTTGAGGAAGGACATGAATGATTTCTTCGCCAGGAAGCATGACCAATTTGTGTACTTGATTGACAAGGTTTTCAATATCGACTTCATCAATCACTTCATCGGCATTGATTCTGGTGATGTAATCACTGTGATGTAAGCTTCGAATGTGTTGTCCGGCAATTCCCACAACGACTTCTGAAATACCCATTCCAGAAATACTTTGGGCTTCATCAACAGCCTGCTGAATGGATTGAATGGTTTGTGTGATATTACTTACAACCCCTCTTTTCACTCCCAAGCTCTTGGCTTTTCCAATACCTACAACCTCTATTTTTCCGTATTCATTTTTGCGACCGATCATGGCCACAATTTTTGTAGTACCAATATCTAAACCAACTGCTATTCTATTGTCTTCCATAATTTGCTTATTTAGTACACACCACTTGGTTGTGATATTTTAGGTTAATGTTTTTATAATCTTTCATTATTTGATCAGTAAACGATTTCTTATAAAACGCTTTCAATTTTTTAAATTTTATATCAACCTCATTTATTTTTCCAAAAGCGATTTTATAATCTGCACTTCGTACTTGGAATTCCAACTCCTTATTCGCTTTCATTCGAACTCCAATGAGCTCTTTTTTTAAGAATTCGTCCTCGTATATTTTGCCCAATAATGGGGTTATATTTTGCACCGCTTCTGGAGTTTCGATGCCCGTTACTAAAATCACTCTCGGTGTGTAATTTTCGGTTAATGGCAACTTAACTCCCTTACTATCAATATAAAATGAGCCAGACTGCGACACTATTCTCGCAATTGGTTCTCTTTCTGTAACTGTTGTTTCTAGTTGGCCTGTTAAGGTAAGATACACGGATGCCCGCGCTACATAAGGATTTTCGATTACCTTACACTCCAAATTATGTAAATCTAACTTAGATTTCGCTTGATTTGTAAGGCTATCCACATTTTGTATTAACAATTTATTAACCATATCGGGACTCAAAAAGAGGGCCTTATCGTCTTGAAAATTGACAGTTATTTTGTTGATTTTTTTGCTTCCACTTCGCTTTTTTGAAAAGGATTGCAAGAGTCCTAATCCGACAATCAAAACCAAGAATAGTATGTATTTCAATGATTTTTTAAAGGCCATGGACTTCTGATTTTAAACCGTTCACAACTTCCTTTACAAGCACTCCAATATCGCCTGCCCCGAGCATGGCAATAATCTTGGCTTCTGATGCCACAATTTCATCCAATACTTCGGATTTTTGCACGAGCTTTTTATGGGTATTTTCAATTTTATCGAGCAGCCATTCTGAGTTAATTCCTTCCATTGGTAATTCCCTAGCAGGATAGATATCCAACAACCGTATTTCATCAAATTTGCTCAATGATGTTGCAAAATCATCTGCAAAATCTTTGGTTCTGGAAAATAGATGGGGCTGGAATATCACCATTACTTTTTCATTGGGATACATTTCTCGTACAGCGTTTGACACGGCGTTGATTTCTGTTGGATGATGGGCATAATCATCGATGAGAATGCGTTCCTCCGATTGGAATGGATAGGAAAATCGTCGTTGTACGCCTGCGAAGGATTTCAGCTTATCCTTTATTTGCTCATGAGCCACTCCGTAGACATCTGCCATGGCAAAAGCCGCCAAGGCATTCATCACATTGTGTCTTCCAGGCAGGTGGAACTGAACGTCCTTCACATAATTAGTTGGAGTTTTGACATCAAAACAATATTTACCATTCTCGATTTTCAAATTGGTTGCCATATAATCAGCCTCCTCATCAACGGCATAGGTTAGCCCTTTGATCGGGAGTCCCTTGGCCACTATAATTTCACCACTTACCTTATCCGCAAAATCTTGGAAAGATTCCAACAAAGCATCGTGTTGACCATAGATGTCCAAATGATCGGCATCCATAGAAGTAATGCACGCAATGTTGGGTGATAATTGAAGGAAGGACCGATCAAATTCATCGGCTTCCATTACGGAAACCGTTCCTTCACCTAGAATCAAATTCGAGTCGTAATTTTCGGCGATTCCACCTAAAAAAGCGGTAGCGTTCACAGCCGACATGATGTGTCCTAAAATGGAGGAAGTCGTTGTTTTTCCGTGCGTTCCTGCCACTGCCAAACAAAAACTATGCTTGGTGATTTCGCCTAAAACAGCTGCCCTCTTCAATACTTGAAAATCGTGGGATTTAAAATACTGGAGTTCAGTATGGGTAGCCGGAACCGCTGGCGTATACACTACCAGTGTGTTCTCTTTGGTCAAATCGTTCGAGGGAATCACAGAAACATCCTCATCAAAATGAACAGCCACTCCCAAGGTTTCAAGCTGATTGGTGATCTGAGATGGAGTTTTATCATACCCCAACACCTGTTTACCGATGCTCACAAAATATCTAGCCAAGGCGCTCATTCCGATACCGCCAATACCAACAAAGTAAACCTTATGTATTTCTTTACTGATCATTGATTAAGCTTTCAATTTGATTCACAATGGTCTTTGTGGCGTCTGGTAAAGCCAGGCGCTTGATATTTTTCGCTAAGGTTTCCTGCTTTTCTTTGCTTGACATTAGGTCTGCAAAGACTTTTGGAAACGCGTCTAATTCTTTTTCTGGTAATAAAATGGCTCCACCTTCATCACTAATTGCCTTGGCATTCTTGGTTTGATGATCTTCTGCTACATTCGGCGAGGGAATGAACACCACTGGCTTGCCAACAATACACAGTTCAGATACCGAACTGGCACCCGCTCTTGAAATGATGACATCTACAGCAGCATAAGCCAAATTCATTCGTTGAATGAATTCCAACACCTTAACCCTGTTTTGTCCATGGTATTTTTTGTATTCCGAATAGTAGAGCTTTCCGCACTGCCAAATCACTTGAATTTTCTCCTTTGCGAACAACTCCAATTGAGATTCAATCAATTGATTAATCCGTCTTGCACCAAGACTTCCTCCCAATACCAAGAGTGTTTTTTGTCCTTTTTGCAATCCAAATGCTGCGAGTGCCTCTTCGCGTTTAGAAGAAATATCCAACAGATCCTGACGCACCGGATTGCCTGTTTTAATGAGTTTATCTTTCGGGAAAAAGCGCTCCAAGTTGTCGTAGGCCACACAGATTTTATTCGCCTTTTTGGCCAACAATTTGTTGGTTATTCCAGGGAATGAATTTTGCTCTTGCAACAAAGTTGGAATTCCTTTATTCGCAGCCACGTACAAGGTTGGTCCGCTTGCGAATCCTCCCGTTCCAATGGCAATATTTGGTTTAAATGCCCCAACGATACGTTTTGCCTTGAACACACTGGAAATAAGTTTCAATGGAAACATTAAATTCTTAAAAGTCAGCTTCCGCTGAAAGCCCGAAATCCAAAGTCCTTTGATTGGGTATCCGGCATTTGGGACTTTTTCCATTTCCATCTTGTCTTTGGCTCCCACAAATAAAAATTCTGCATCTGGAAAACGCAGTTTTAATTCGTTTGCAATAGCAATAGCCGGATAAATATGTCCGCCAGTGCCTCCCCCAGAAATCAAGAATCTAAATGGTTTCATGCAAAATATCTAAAGGGTTATCATCCAATATATCTTCTTCGGTTTGCTCTTTTGAAGCGCTCACGCTGAGCACCATCCCAAGGGCAAAACAGGTCATCCATATCGAGGTTCCCCCACTACTGATGAGCGGTAAGGTTTGTCCGGTTACCGGAAATAGGTTGGTCGCCACCGACATGTTGATAATGGCCTGGAAAATGATGGACAAGCCAACTCCCAAGACCAATAGCGACCCAAAAATCGTCGCTGTATTTTTGACCACCACAAACAATCTGAAAAGCAGCAAGAAATAGGTTCCTACAATCAGGACGCCTCCTACTAATCCGAATTCTTCAACGATGATGGCGTAAATAAAATCTGAGGTAGATTGTGGTAAAAAGTTCTTCTGAATACTTTTACCCGGACCTCTTCCAATGGGTCCGCCCGTTGCAATGGCTATTTTCGCCTTTTCTACCTGGTAGGAATCTTTTCCATCACTATCCGTAAAATTTTCTATTCGGCTTTGCCACGTTTGCACCCTGTTGGGCATAGCATCTGGAAAAGCTTTGACGATAAGCACAAAAAAGGCTAGCGAAAGAATTCCAATTCCCAAGATGTACCCCAAATACTTTAAGGGATAGCCTCCAATAAAACTCATGATCAACACCATGGTGAAAATGATGGCGGTGGTCGAGAAATTGGCCGGTAGAATGAGCATTAAAATGACGCCAACAGGAAGCCAAAACTGAAGTAGGCTTTCCTTAAAAACAATGGTTTTTTCTTTATTCTTTGCTAAATAGCGCGCCACGTAAACCATTAATACCACTCCTGCCAAGGTAGACGTCTGAAATCCAATTCCAACAAAAGGAATGCGGATCCATCTGCTTGCATTCTCGCCTCCGATCAAGGTACCTTGAGCTAGCGTAAATATGAGCAGCATGATGACCACAGGAATCATCAATACCGAGCCCCCAGAAAAATAACGATACGGGATTCGATGTACGAGGTATATGATGACAAACCCCATGATGACCAAAACCATGTGTTTTAGCAAATACCCAATGGTAGAACCTTTTCCAACAACATACACGAGGTTGGTGCTCGCGCTAAAAACCGGCATAAAGGAGAACACCGCCAAAATGGCCACGATGGCCCAAATGGTTTTATCTCCTTTAAGTTGTTTGAAAATCGGTTTCACAATCGTATTTGCTTAAATTCTGTTAACTGCTTCTTTGAATTGATTGCCTCTGTCTTCGTAGTTCTTAAATAAATCGAAACTAGCACAAGCCGGTGATAACAATACGGCATCCCCTCGCTCTGCAATCTTTCTTGATACTTTTACAGCCTCCTCTGCGCCTGCAGTTTCAACCAATACATCCACTACTTTTCCAAAGGTCTGCTTGATCTTCTCATTGTCCAATCCTAGACATACAATAGCCTTTACTTTCTCTCTAACTAATGGCATTAAATCGAGGTAATCGTTTCCTTTGTCTACACCTCCGACAATCCAAACTGTTTGCTTGTCCATGCACTCCAAGGCATAGTAAGTTGCATTTACATTGGTGGCTTTTGAATCGTTGATGTATTCCACACCTTCTCTTTTCGAGACAAATTCGAGTCGGTGTTCTGCACCTTCAAAGTTGGCTAGACTTTCTTTTATGGTCTCATTGCGAACCTTGAGCAACTGCGCTGCTAAGGTGGCCGCCATGGCATTTTTTGTATTGTGTTTCCCCTTTAATGATAATGTTGATAATGGCATTTTGAATATCTCTTTTTGTATCGTTGTTATTAAATAATTGTCTTTTATATAAGCGCCGTAGTCCAACTCTTTCTCTAAAGAAAAAGGAACCAAGGTGGCGTTTGTTTTGTGTTTTGTTAGTCCTTCTGCAATGGCAGGATCATCCGCATCATAGATGAAAAAATCATCGGCAGATTGATTCATAGTAATTCTGAATTTAGAGGCTACATACTGACTGAAGTCGTAGTTGTATCGGTCTAAATGATCTGGAGTAATGTTGGTTAGGATAGCAATGTGACTATTGAAGTTTTGTACTCCATCCAATTGAAAACTACTGATCTCCAACACATAGTTTTCATAGTCTTTTTCAGCAACTTGTTCTGCGAAACTATCGCCAATATTACCTGCTATTCCCACATTCAAACCACCATTCTTCACAATGTGATGTGTGAGCAATGTGGTGGTTGTTTTTCCGTTGGATCCGGTAATTCCAACAATGTTTGCTTTGGTAAATTGACCTGCAAACTCCATCTCCGAAATCACGGGTGTATTTTGTTGGATAAGTTTTTGCACCAAGGCAACCTTTTCTGGTATTCCCGGACTTTTCATCACTACATCAGCATCCAAAATTTTAGACTCCGTATGGATCCCTTCTTCAAAATCGATATCATTCTTTTGCAGCAATTCTTTGTAGGCAGCACCTATTATTCCTTTATCGGAAACAAAGGTGTCATAGCCCATTTTTTGGGCTAATATCGCGGTACCAACACCGCTTTCTCCTCCGCCAAGAATTGCTATCTTCTTCAATCTATCTTAGTTTTAAAGTGACAATGGTGAATACTGCGAGCATAATTCCCACAATCCAAAACCGAACAACGATTTTGCTTTCGTGGTAGCTCAATTTCTGATAATGATGATGCAAGGGTGACATTTTAAAAATGCGTCGTCCCACACCGAATTTCTTTTTGGTGTACTTGAACCAAGAAACTTGTAGGATTACCGATAGGTTTTCTACCACAAAAATTCCCGCTAGAATCGGTAACAAAAGCTCCTTTCTGATAGCAATGGCAATCACAGCAATGATTCCTCCTATGGTCAAACTTCCTGTATCACCCATAAATACTTGCGCCGGATAGGTATTGTACCACAAGAATCCGATAAGTGCACCTGCAAAAGCCGTGATGAAAACCGTCATTTCGCCCGAATTCGGGATGTACATGACATCTAAATAATTGGCAAAAATGATGTTCCCTGATACCCAAGCAAAAACGGCCAGAGTGACCACCATGATGGCGGAGGAACCTGCGGCCAGACCATCAATACCGTCGGTTAAATTGGCTCCGTTGGAAATACCCGTGATGATGAAAACCGTTACGAGGATAAAAACAATCCATCCGTATTTTTCGTAACCATCCCCTAAAAATGAAAGTACTTTTGAATAGTCCAGTTCGTTATTTTTAAAGAATGGAATAGTGGTTTTGGTCGACTTTTTAGCGTCCCCAAACAACACTCGTCGTCCGTCTTCTTTGACGATTTGTTGTGAGGGAGGTAATTGTTCTTTCATGGTTACCCCGTCGTTAAAATAGAGGGTAAATCCAACAAACAATCCGAGTCCGATTTGACCTAGTACTTTAAACTTTCCTTTCAATCCTTTTTTATCCTTCTTAAAGACTTTGATATAGTCATCCAAGAATCCGATAAAGCCCATCCAAACCGTGGTAATCAAAAGGATGATGACATAAATATTATCAATCTTGGCCAACAGGATAGCCGGAATTAAAGTGGCTAAAATGATGATTAGTCCACCCATAGTTGGTGTTCCTGATTTTTGCTGTTGCCCATCAAGACCAAGATCACGAATGGTTTCCCCAACTTGTTGTCTTCTCAAAAAATTGATAATTCGCTTTCCGTAGATGGATGAAATCAACAATGATAAAATGAATGCTGCCGCTGCCCTGAACGTGATAAATTGAAACACGCTGGCTCCAGGAAGATTGTATTGGCTTTCTAAGTATTCAAATAAATAATACAGCATTCGTTATGATTTAAGTTGATTGAAATTGTTGGTTAACTCTTCTAAATCGTCAAAGTGGCTTCGTTCTCCATTGATCTCTTGATAGTTCTCATGACCTTTACCAGCCACAATGATGATATCGCCAGGTTTTGAAAATTTACAGGCCGTCTTTATGGCTTGTTTGCGATCTAAAATCGTTAGTGTCTTTTTGTAATGTTCTGGCAAAACGCCAGCTTCCATTTCGTCCAAAATGGTTTGCGGATCTTCTGTTCTTGGGTTGTCAGAAGTGAAAATGGCTTGATTACTCATCTCAGAAGCAATACGAGCCATTTTTGGTCGCTTGGTTTTATCTCTATCGCCCCCACAACCCACAACGGTAATAAGGGTTTCATTCCCTGTGCGGATATCATTGATGGTTTTGAGTACATTTTGCAAAGCATCCGGAGTATGGGCATAATCCACAATGCCGGTCACCTGATCTTCAGAAACGATGTATTCAAATCGGCCAGACACACTTTCAAGCCTACTAATGATGGTGAGTATCTCTAATTTTTCCAAACCAAGTTTCTCGGCTGCCGTGGCAATAGCTAACAAGTTGTAGGCATTGAACTGACCAATCAACTTGGTCCAAACTTCGGTTCCATTGATATTCAGCAGTGTTCCAGAAAATTGTTTTTCTAAGATTTTCGCCTTCGAATCTGCATAGGATTTTAAGGCATAGGTTGTTTTAGAAGCCTTGGTGTTTTGCAGCATGTAGTTTCCATTCTTATCATCTACATTGGTTAAAGCAAAAGCAGTTTTAGGAAGGCTATCGAAAAATGACTTCTTCACGTCTCGGTATGCAGCAAAGGTTTTATGGTAGTCTAAATGGTCATGAGATAAATTGGTGAAAATTCCGCCTGCAAAGGTCAATCCGTCAGAACGCTTTTGATGAATTCCGTGCGAACTCACTTCCATAAAACAAAACTCCACCTCTTCCTCGACCATTTTGGCTAAGTAGTCATTGATGGCAATGGAGTTTGGCGTGGTATGGGTAGCCTTGTACTCTTGATCATTCACCATGATCTTCACGGTAGACAATAATCCAACCTTTTTATTGGCCTTCATAAACAGTTGATACAACAAAGTGGCCACCGTAGTTTTTCCATTGGTCCCAGTAATACCGACCAACTTCAATTTCGAAGACGGATTTCCATAGAAATTCGATGCCATGAAAGCCAGTGCAAGGCTCGAATCTTCCACCTGAACATAGGTCACATCCTCGTATAATTTCTCTGGCATGTCTTCACAGATAACCACACGGGCCCCTTTCTCGATGGCTTTTTCAATAAAGGAATGACCATCTACTTGCCAGCCTTTTTGGGCTACAAAAACATCATTTTCTACTATCCCTCTCGAGTCAAACACTAGTTTGTTGATGGTCACGTCGGTAACCCCAACCACGGAGTTGATAGGAACTTGATAGAGTATGTCTTTTAAATTTTTCAAACTATGAAAGCCTTAAAATGATTGTTGATCCTTTGATTACTTTTTGTCCTTTCTTGATGGATTGGTATTTCACCTTCCCGACACCCGTCAATTTGACTTTTAATCCCATATTCTCTAGAAGTGTCACGGCATCCATACCGATCATACCCTTTACATTCGGCACTCGAGAATATTCTTTGGATTGTATCTTTTCGAATTGCTGGTATTGATCGTCAATGACCGTAAGGGTCAATCCGTCGTCTTTGATAATTTCGTCCTTGGGAGAAGTAGCATATATTTTTTGAGCGATGTCTCTGAACACTGGCGCCGCCACAGTGGCTCCGTAGTAGCCTTTTTTCTTAAGAGGTTCGTGAATCACTACAATACAGGAATATTTTGGCTTGTCAACAGGAAAGAAACCTGCAAATGAGGCTACGTATTTCTCGTTGGAATAATATCCGCCTTCGTATTCTCCTTTTTCGTTTTTTACTCGTGGAATAAATTTTTTTGCGGTACCAGTTTTGCCCGCCATGCTGAATCTGGGCGAATAAATATTGTCAGCGGTTCCCTTCACTACCACATTCTCCATCACCTTTTTTACCTTACGTAAGGTTTCATCGGAGGCTATTTTGGGATTGACTATTTCGGTTTCAAAAGTCTTTTCAACCACATTGCCTCGTCGTAATTCCTTTACGAATTTTGGCTTTACCATCACCCCGTTATTGGCTACAGCATTGTAAAGCATTAATGTCTGCATTGGAGTTACAGATAATCCGTAACCCCAAGACATCCATTCGAGAGAAATCTTGTTCCAACGCTTTTTATTCTTTGGCGTCGGAATGTAAGGTTTGCCCTCACCAATAATTTTAAATCCGATTGGTTTTGTAAATCCGTATTCTTCTAGTCGGTCTGTAAATTTTTCAGGTTGGTGATCGTAGTGTTTGCGCATCAACTTTACAATCCCAACATTGGATGAAAGCTCAAATACACGGGCCGCCGAAATCACTCCGAATCCCCCACGACGCGAATCTTCTACCTTTCTGTTATGAATGTAAATTTTACCTTTTTCGGTATCGACAATGGTAGACGTATCAATGACCTTGTCCTCTAAAGCCGCCATTAAACTGGGCAGCTTAAAGGTTGAACCAGGTTCATGACTTTCCCACAGTGCATAGTTTCTTTTCTCGTAGTACTTGCCGTCTTTGGTTTTTCCCAAGTTGGAAATGGCCTTGATTTCCCCCGTCGCGGTTTCCATCACCACAGCACAACCATGGTCGGCCTCAAAGTATTCCAGTTGCTTCAACAAGGCGTGATGCGTAATGTCTTGCATGTTCACATCAATGGTAGTAATCACATCATGCCCATTGATGGGTTCCTTTTCATTCACATCAGAAATAGGTTTCCACTGGCCCTTGGCAATCTTTTGCTTCCACCGCAAACCATTGGTTCCTTCTAAGAAATCTGCAAAAGCACCTTCAATTCCGACTTCACCTCTAGAGTCGTCGTATCCAATGGTTCTTTCGGCAATTTTACCAATAGGGTGTGCTCTCACAGTTCGTTGTTCTGCAATAAAACCACCGCGGTAAACACCCAATTTGAAAATGGGGAACTTTTTCACCTTCAGATAATCGTTGTAACCAACATTCTTCGCAATAAGCAGGTATCTGTTTCTGGTTTTACGAGCCTTTCGAAGTCGAGTCTCGTAGTAGGATTTTGACCTTCCAAACAAGGAAGACAACTCTTGAGCCAATGCCGAAACATTATTCTCAAATACTTTATAGGTCGGAGCCATCACATCCATTCGGATGGTGAATTTTGACATGGAAGTCGCCAGCAAGTTTCCATCGGCAGCATACACATTTCCTTTATTGGCGTAGATAGTATCTTGCTTTACCGTTAAATCGGAAGACAGTTGCTTGTACTTATCTCCGTTGATGTATTGCAAATCAACCACACGAAAAACTATGGCGAATAACAGTAAGGTCATCACCCCTGCGATCACAAAAAACTTATTCAATATGCTCTTTTTGTGGGTAGCCAATTCTTATTGATTTACAATTACCTTTATTTTTTTAGGAGGCTCTTCTGAAGGAAGCAAACCTCTTTTCATTGCCTTTTCTCGAATACTCGATTCCATCTTCATTTGCATCAGGGTAGTCTTGGTATCAATATATTCTGCGTTGAGGGATCGTTTCTTTTTATTGAGATCAGCAATTTTGATCACCTTTTTATCGGCGCTATGCGAACTTGAAATCATGATTAGCAGGAGTACCACCACAAACAAAATAATGCGCCAGTTTCTGTAGGACTTTTCATCCGTAAGGAAACTACCTCTCAAAAAATCGTAAACCCCCCTCTTTACTTTTGACATCAGTTACTTAGTGTTGCTATTCGTAATTTTGCACTTCTCGCCCGGTTGTTACGAGCAATTTCTTCATCAGTCGGAACAATGAGTCCGCCCATTTTTTTCATGGGAACAGAAAAATTCCCGTAGATATCTCTTTCTGGCTCTCCCTGAAACAAGCCAGTGCGAATGAATCGTTTTACCAATCGGTCTTCTAATGAGTGATATGAAATGACCGCCAAGCGACCGTCTGATTTCAACAAATCAGGAATCTGAAGCAAGAATTCCTTAAGGACTTCCATTTCCTGATTCACTTCAATACGTAAGGCTTGGAATATTTGGGCTAGTATTTTATTCTTTCGTTTGACAGGAAGGAACTTTTGAAGGATTCCTGTCAATTCAAAACTCGAATTGATCAGTTGGTTTTTTCTAGCATTTACAATGGCACTCGCTATTCCGCGTGAACTTCTGAGCTCCCCGTATTGATAAAAAATATTGGCAAGATCTTCTTCGGCATAAGTATTCAGAATTTCTTTGGCCGACATTTGATCACTTTGATTCATGCGCATATCGAGCTCCGCATCAAACCGTATAGAAAACCCTCTTTCGGGACTATCAAACTGAAAGGAAGAAACACCTAGATCTGCCAAGATTCCGTCTACTTTTGTTACCTGATGAAAACGCAAGAACCTTTTAATGAATCTGAAGTTTTCGGGAATCAACACGAAGCGCTCATCATCAATCACATTTCGTTGAGCATCTTTATCCTGATCAAATCCGAATAACTTACCATTAGGCCCTAAACGTTTTAAAATTTCTCTTGAATGACCACCCCCACCAAAAGTTACATCAACATAAACACCATCTTCCTTAATATCCAATCCTTGAATACATTCTTGGAGCAGTACTGGATCATGATAACTCATCTGCATCTGTATTACCCATTACCTCTTCAGCCAATTGAGCAAAATCTAATGCAGCGTCATCAATGGCCTTTTCATACTTCTCTTTATCCCAGATTTCAAGAATATTGATGGATGAAGACATTACAACCTCCTTTTGAATTCCAGCGAAATCACAAAGGTTTTTTGGAATTAAGAACCTTCCTGAAGCATCCAATTCAAGTTGTTTTACCCCAGCGGTAAATCGTCTAATAAAGTCGTTGTTCTTTTTTACAAAGCGATTCAACTTGTTGATTTTAAGCATCATTTGATTCCACTCACTCATCGGATACAGCTCCAAACAAGGTTGAAATACAGCTCTTTTTATCACAAAACCATTCGGAATTTCTGAAGCCAATTGCTTCTTGAAGGCCGTGGGTAAAAGCACCCTTCCTTTCGCGTCTGCCTTGCAATCGTATGTTCCTACTAAATGGTTCATGGTCATCTTGATGAAATCAAAAATATATAAATTTTACCACTTTTTACCACTTTTTACCACATTGTTAATAAGTTCTGATCCAAAGCGACCTTTTTCTCCACCAGAGCTCGAATGAGCTTATTCACAGTATTTTAGAAAGAGGGACTTATGTTCTAAAAAAAAGCTACATTTGTCAGACCTAAATCAATCAAGGTTTGACAGAAGAAAGTTTAAAAAAGGAAGGTAAATTTACCTATGCTGAAGCGGGAGAAGGACCAGCGATAATTGTTTTGCACGGTCTAATGGGAGCTCTGAGTAACTTTGATGAAACCTTTCATTATTTTTCTAAAAAAGGTTACCGAGTTTTAATTCCGGAATTACCGTTGTACACATTGCCCTTATTGGAAACCAATGTGAAAAATTTAGCGAAGTTTTTAAAGGAATTTATGATTTTTAAAAACTTGGACCAGGCCATTTTGTTAGGCAATTCCTTAGGAGGTCATATTGCCTTGTACTTTACAAAACATTTTCCAGAAAAGGTGCAAGCCTTAGTACTTACTGGTAGTTCTGGCCTGTATGAAAAATCTATGGGTGATAGTTTCCCAAAACGAGGAAATTACGAATATATCGAACAAAAGACACGCGATGTTTTCTACGACCCTAATGTGGCAACCAAAGAATTGGTAGACGATGTATATAGCATTGTGAATGATCGAAACTCTGTGATCAAAACCTTGGCAATTGCGAAGAGTGCTATTCGACATAATATGGCAAAAGACCTTCCAAGCATGAAGCAGCCTTCTTGCATCATTTGGGGCAAGCAGGACAATGTTACTCCTCCAGAGGTAGCCGAAGATTTCCAAAAACTTCTTCCGGATGCCGAATTATTTTGGATTGACAAATGTGGGCATGCGGCCATGATGGAAAAACCACAAGAATTTAATGAAGTTCTGCATCGCTGGTTTTCTTCAAGAAACATTTAAAACCCATGAAAATTTATTCCGCAGAATTTGTTGTTAGTAATACTGTGGTAGACAAATGTCCGAAGGATAAAATTCCTGAATACGCATTTATTGGCCGATCCAACGTTGGTAAATCTTCGTTGATCAACATGTTGATGGAGCGAAAACACCTAGCCAAAACCTCATCGACTCCAGGGAAGACCCAACTGATCAATCATTTTAAAATTAACAATTCGTGGTTCTTGGTGGATTTACCGGGGTACGGCTATGCTAAAGTTTCTAAGAAACAGCGAGCAACTTTTCAGAAATACATTGAAAACTACTTTACCAAAAGGAAGCAGCTAGTTTGTTCCTTCGTTTTGATTGATTGCCGTCACGATCCGCAAAAAGTTGATTTGGATTTTATGCAGTTTTTGGGTGAAAATTTCATCCCGTTTTGTATTGTTTTCACCAAAGCCGACAAACTAACACCTACCAAGCTAGAAACACAAATAGCGCGCTACAAAACCAAACTTTTAGAATATTGGGAAGAGCTTCCTACTTCCTTTATCACCTCTGCTTCCAAGGGAACTGGACGCAAAGAATTCTTGGAATTTATAGACGGAATTAACAAGGATATTTCGAAACAATAATTCCGCCAATGCCTTCCACCAAAAAGAATCTGGACGTATTATTTGAAGACAATCACCTCATCATTGTCAACAAAAAAGCTGGGGATATTTCTCAGGGCGATAAAACGGGTGACAAACCATTGAGTGAAGTTGTAAAGGAATACATCAAAGACAAATACAACAAGCCAGGAAATGTATTTTTAGGAGTGGTTCATCGATTAGATCGACCTACTTCGGGAGTCATCATCTTTGCTCGAACTTCAAAAGCATTAGAACGACTCAATAAGAAACTACGCGACAAAGAGCTTTCCAAAACCTATTGGGCGGTGGTAAAAAACAGACCTCCGGAATCCAAAGGCACCCTGATTCATTTTTTGAAAAAGGATCATCAAAAGAACAAGTCGAAGGCCTATCACAAAGAAGTGAAGGATAGTAAAAGGGCCGTCTTGCATTATGAAATTCGAAAGGAACTCAATAATTACTTTTTGTTAGAAATCAATCTCGAAACAGGCAGACACCATCAAATTAGGACGCAACTCGCTTCCTTAGGATGCCCTATCAAAGGCGATTTGAAATATGGATTTCCTCGAAGTAACAAGGATGCCAGCATTCACCTTCATGCTCGAAAAATCAACTTCATACACCCCGTTTCCAAAGAAGAAATAACCATTGTTGCGCCTGTTCCAAATGATCCTATTTGGAACGCTTGTGAGTAATCCCTATCTTTAAAATCTATTTTACTCAAAACATGAAGGCATTCAAATATTTATCCATTTTAATTCTTCCGATCGTGGTTTACTTTTCCTTTACCGGAAAGGGATGGATCACTCATTTACCAGCCATTGTCTTTTTTGGCTTCGTACCATTAATTGAATTGTTTATTCCTCCAAACAAAGAGAATTTTAGCAAAGATCAAGAGCAAATAGAAAAGGAAAATAAGGGCTATACCTATATCCTTTATGCAACCCTTCCGGTTCAATTGGTATTCCTTGGATTCTTTTTGGTCTCAATTGGAGAAGCAGGATTAACAACTTCAGAATATATTGGTCGCGTATTTTCGATGGGCATCATGTGTGGTGTCATCGGGATTAATGTTGGTCATGAGCTTGGACATCGAAACAATCGCTTTGACGAGTTTCTTGGTGAAATTTTGTTGCTAACCTCATTGAATACGCATTTTTTACCATATCATAACGCGGGGCATCATTACAATGTGGCAACGCCTGAAGATGCTGCCACCGCCAGAAAAAATGAATTGCTTTATGTGTTTTGGTTTCGGTCTCACTTTCAAAGCTACCAACAAGCTTGGCAATTGGAAAACAAACGAATGAAAGAATCTGGAAGAAGCTGGTTGCACTTTCAAAATAGAATGGTGGTTTACACACTTTGCAACATCCTTTTACTGGCTTCCATTTATTTCTTTTTCGGACAGTTCGTTTTCTTAAGTTTTGTCGCGGCAGCCGTGGTAGGCATCGTTTTATTAGAAACGGTAAACTACATTGAACATTACGGATTGCTGCGAAACAAGAACAAATTTGGGCGTTATGAAAAAGTAAAACGCACCCATTCTTGGAATTCTGACCATCAGGTAGGTCAGGTACTCCTTTTTAACTTATCAAGACATTCTGATCACCATTACAATGGAAGCAAGCACTACCAGCTACTAAAGACACTTCCTGAAAGTCCGCAAATGCCAACAGGCTACCCTGGAATGATGGTACTTTCATTATTTCCTCCATTGTGGTTCAACATCATGAATAAAAAATTACAACAGATTTAATCTATGGATATTCCTAATTTGGTGAATGCGCAAAAGCAATTTTTCGCATCGCAACAAACCAAGGCCATTTCTTATCGGAAAGCCGCCTTACAAAAACTTCAAAAAGAACTTTACAAAAGAGAAGAGGAAATTGTAAAAGCTTTGTACAACGATTTCAAAAAGTCGGAATATGAGGCCATCATGACTGAAACTTCTATTGTATACTCTGAATTGAAGATGGCCATTAAAAATATCGAGAAATGGAACAAACCTCAAAAGGTTAGGCCTTCCATTTTGAATTTCCCATCTTCAGCAAAAATATACAGCGAGCCTTACGGAACCGTTTTGATTATTGCACCTTGGAATTATCCGTTTCAATTGGCAATTTCACCTTTGATTGGTGCCATTGCTGCAGGAAACACCGTGGTATTAAAACCTTCGGAATTAACACCACATATCAGCAATATTTTGCGAGAAATCATTGAAGCGGTGTTTGACAAAAATCATGTGGCCGTGGTTGAAGGTGGCGTGGCTGTTGCTCAGGAATTATTGAGCCTACGCTGGGATTATATCTTCTTCACGGGTAGTGTTAATGTAGGTCGCATTGTTGCCAAAGCAGCGGCCGAATTTATCACTCCAGTTACATTAGAATTGGGAGGAAAAAGTCCTTGCGTGATCGATGAAACAGCGAATTTAAAATTAGCGGCCAAACGCATCGTTTGGGGGAAATACATCAATGGTGGACAAACTTGTATTGCCCCAGATTACATCTTGATTCATAAAAGCAAAAAGCAAGAATTTATTGATTTGATGAAAACAGAAATCAAAGGAGCATACGGAGACAATCCTGAAACTTCTGAAGATTTCCCGAGAATCGTAAATACTCGAAACTTTGAACGTTTGGCGCTCATGCTCGAAAACGAAAATATTGCCATTGGTGGAGAAACCAACAAAGAAGACTGTTACATCGCCCCCACCTTGATTGACGAACCAAAATTGGATAGCGAAGTGATGAAAGGCGAAATTTTTGGACCCATTCTACCTGTACTTTCCTATGAAACCGAGGATGATATTGCGACAGTAATTTCCAAATACGACAAGCCCTTGGCCTTTTACATTTTTAGCGAAAATCGCAGCTTTGCCAACAAACTGATTGGTCAATATTCTTTTGGTGGCGGAACCGTCAACGACACGACTGTTCATTTTGCAAATCACAGATTGCCTTTCGGAGGTGTCGGCGAAAGTGGCATTGGAGGTTATCATGGAAAACAAACCTTTGATACTTTCTCTCATAAAAAAGGAATCGTTACCCGAGGAACATGGTTGGACGTACCAACGCGTTATGCGCCTTACAAAGGAAAGTTACCTCAACTCAAGAAATTAATGAAATTCAGCTAAATCAATGGAAAAAACAGTTTCTGAAGCAGTGGACTACCGCCGCTCTGTAAGAATTTATGACCCAGAGAAACCCATTGATACAGCAGTGGTTAAGAAATGCTTAGAACAGGCAAGTTTGGCTCCAAACAGCAGCAATATGCAGTTGTGGGAGTTCTATCATATAACCTCCAAAGAAACCATTCAAAAAATCGCTCCTTTTTGCTTCAACCAAAATGCAGCAAGAACAGCTCAACAACTTGTGGTTTTTGTAACCCGAAAAGATTTATGGAAGCAACGTGCCAAAGCCAATCTTGCCTTTATGGATGGTGTTTTTGGCAAGAACAATCCGAAGTCGGAACAATCTTCAAGGGAAAAAGTGGCCCGTAACTATTACGGTAAGATTATTCCTTTTGCCTACGGAGATTTTCTTGGGATTTTTGGTTTTTTCAAATACCTAATGGTCATTGTGATGGGTTTGTTCAAACCCATGTATCGCGAAGTTCGAAGCAGTGATATGCGAACCGTAGCGCACAAAACATGTGGACTAGCGGCTCAAACTTTTATGCTATCCATGGCAGCTCAAGGTTATGACACTTGCCCCATGGAAGGATCAGACACTTGGCGGGTTAAGAAGTTATTAAACCTGCCTTCTGGAGCCGACATAAACATGATTGTATCCTGTGGCATTCGAAAACCAGAAGGAGTTTACGGAGAACGCTTTCGGATTCCCTTTGAAGAGATTTATACCGAAATTTAATTCTTCGGACTCAATTTCAATAGGTTTTCAGACTCTTTGATTTCCGCCTGATCCATCAACATTCGGATGAATTTGCCATCTAAGTATTTCTGAGCTTGATCTTTGTAATGCGGACTAAATACATTGCCCGATTGACCTGTAGGTAATACGGAGATGCTATTTTCAATATCTGAGAAATCAATGACTCTTCGGGTAGATGGACCCGCAGTTACTTTGTAATAACCGGTGCTGTCTAAATTGAAGATATGGTTGTTGAGCACCTCATTTCCACCTACTGTTTCAAAAGGTCCTACATTAAAAATTTTACGTAGCAAACCGCCTGCTTTTCCAATGGCATGACCGTGTTCGATACTTAAAACCCGTTTCCACATCCAATTGTCTACATTGTCACCCAACTGATCACTCAAAAAAGCGATGGCACCTTCAAACGAAGCTTGAACAATTTCATTTTTAGTTTCTTTTTTAGAAGATGTAGTCACGTCATCCCACCACAAGGAATTTTCTCTCCTAACCTGTTCGGACAATACTTGATCTTGCAATTGTGTGTTGATGAACAGTGAAAAACTATCTCCCAACTCGTCCTTATATGTACGTGCTAAGAACTCGTACAAGAATCGATTGTAAATGGTGGGTGCGATACTTTCCTTGGTATAGGATCCATCCCACTTGGATAAGACATCGAGCGCCTTTTTACCAGAAGGTTTCAAGTTGGTCGCATCAACCGAAGCAATTAAATACTTGGCAATTTCTGGAGTCGTTGCCGAAGTAACATCGTAAATCATTTTGGCGACATCCTCCTTGGTGAAGTCGTTTTTAGCGTCGAGCAAGGTCACAATTCGCTTTGCGCGATCTTGTGGTTGGTAATAACCAGGATATAGCTTTCCTCTCACTGAATCCATTTGATTATTGGCTGAGTATACATAATTCCATTTCGGATTGATGGCTTTCGGATTTTCCTCAAAACCTAAAAACTCTTGAACATCATCCTTGCCAGAAGCACCATCCAAATACATTTTGGTAGATAGACTATCTCTTAATTGGTACAATCGAGCGGAAGCAAACCAACCAACATTTCCTTTGGCATCTCCATACATCACATTCAACCCAGGAGCATGAATCTTTGCAACGGTATTTTTAAACTCTTCGATGGACTTGGCATGGGCCATTCCGTAAGAAACATCCATTAACTCATTGTTCAACTGAGTATACAACCAATACATGGCTACTGGTTTTTCATACTTTATTTGATCAATCAAATCATTCATAATAGGTCCATGACGACTCACCTTGACTTGATAACTAACATCCTCCCCGTCTTTTACTTTGATGGTTTTGTCTAAAATCTCGTAATCCTGATATCCATCCGGAGTTTTATACTGATTGGGATTTTCAGGATTGTTCTCTTGGGTGTAAAAGTTCAAATCGTCGTTGGCCAACATGGTCAATCCGTAGGCATAATCGCGATTATGTCCTAATAACGGAAATGGCATCAAAGCTAGATTGAATCCGTAGATTTCGTAATCGGGAGTAGTAATGTGATTCTGATACCAAACCGAGGGTTGGGCAAAAGAAATATGCGGATCATTGGCCAATATTACCTTTCCGTTCTTGGTCTTTTCTGGAGCTATCACCCATGAATTACTTCCGATAAATGGTGAAATTGGCATGTTGTCCATGATATCATTCACAGCCACCGCCATGCTTGCCGAAATTTCCTTGTTGTTCGATTTATTAATCGTCAAGTTCTTCCCGAAAGTATCAATCAATTCAGCAACATAGGCACTTCCCAATTTCTCGTTGATTTCTGTCATCAAAGGATCGGTCTTGTGGGCAACGGCAAAACTAAAGGCCATGTAGCCAAACACATTGTACACATCTTTGATGGTATAATTCTCCTTTTCTAATCCCACTAAAGTGTATTCAATAGGCGTTGGTCCGTTATCAATAAATTGATTGACTCCAGCTAAATAGGCCTGTGTCATTTTATATCCTTTCGAGGAAGTATCCAATTTCTCAATGGCTCTAATTGACGCTTCTTCAATTCCAAGACCCGAAAACATTTTATCGGTCTTTATCAAATCCGCACCAAAAACTTCCGACAATCTCCCTGGAGCAATTCTTCGAATCAACTCCATTTGCCACAAACGATCTTGGGCATGAACGTAGCCCAAAGCTCGGTAAGCATCCTCTTGATTTTGGGCATTGATATGCGGCACACCATTCTTATCAAAATACACATCAACTTCAGCTGATAATCCTTGAATTTCCAGGTTACCATCATAGGTAGGTTTTAATGAATTTGTGTAAAACCAACCCGCTACAAAAAGCAGGATAACAAGCACTACAATGAATTTGAAAAGTTTTTTGATAAGCTTCATTTGTTAAGGATTTTGCCCAAAGATAAGCCAAAATAAATTGTATTTTTGTGAGACAAATGAAGCCTGTTATGAAACCAATTCAAATGGTTGACCTCAAGGGTCAATACGAGAAAATTCAAAGTGAAGTTGATGATGCCGTAATTGATGTGATTCGCTCCTCCATGTTTATCAATGGTCCGGAAGTAAAGAATTTTCAGCAAGATCTTGAAGCTTACTTGGGTGTAAAACATGTGATTCCATGTGCCAATGGAACCGATGCTTTGCAAATTGCTTTAATGGGATTGGGATTGCAACCAGGCGACGAAGTAATTACGGCCGATTTTACCTTTGCCGCAACGGTTGAGGTGATTGCACTTCTACAATTGACACCCGTTTTGGTTGATGTAGAACCAGACACCTTCAATATTGACATTGATGCCATAAAAAAGGCGATTACTCCAAAAACCAAAGCGATCATTCCGGTGCATTTGTTTGGTCAGGTTGCCAATATGGATGCCATCATGGAAATCGCCAACGAGCACAACTTATTTGTTGTGGAAGATAATGCCCAGGCCATTGGCGCAAATTATACTTTCAAAGATGGTCATAAGCAAAAAGCGGGAACGATTGGAAATGTAGGTACAACATCTTTTTTTCCATCTAAAAACCTTGGTTGCTACGGTGACGGTGGTGCCATTTTTACCAATGATGACGAATTGGCCCATACCATCCGCGGAATTGTAAATCACGGTATGTACACCAGGTATTACCACGATGTGGTGGGCGTGAATTCAAGATTGGATTCTGTTCAGGCCGTGGTGCTGAAAATTAAGTTGCCGCATTTGAACGATTATTGCAATTCGAGACGCGATGCCGCGAGGGCCTACACCCAAGCATTTAAAAACCATCCGCACATCATCACGCCAACAGCCAAATCGAACAATACGCCCAATTGTGGTGAAATTTGTAGTAGCTGCGATTGTCATGTATTTCATCAATACACCTTGCAAATAACCAATGGCAAAAGGGATGAATTGCACAAACACTTATTAGAAAAGGGTATTCCAAATGCTATTTATTATCCAGTTGCCCTGCACGCTCAAAAGGCCTACAGAGATGACCGATATAATGAAGCCGATTTCCCAGTCACCAATGATTTGGTAAAAAAGGTGATCTCGTTACCAATGCATACCGAATTGGATGAAGCCCAACTAAATTTCATCTGCGAGACAATTTTATCCTTTATGGATGCAAACTAGTTTGACTGGTAAGAAAAGTTGATGTACCTTTCACGACGAATGTAAAGCGATTAAAACGTAAACCCCCTAAACATAATCAAATGAGTACAATTTTAGTTACCGGAGGACTAGGCTTTATAGGCTCTCACACCTCTGTTGAATTACAAAAAGCAGGATACGAAGTAATCATTATTGACAATCTTTCGAATTCACGCTATGAAGTATTAGAACGCATCACAAAAATAACAGGAAAAAGACCAGAGTTCCATCAAATTGATTTACGCGTAAAAAAGGATGTCCAAAACTTTTTCAACACCAATCAAGTAGACGGAGTGATTCATTTTGCGGCTTCAAAAGCGGTAGGCGAAAGTATGGAAAAACCGCTGCTGTATTATGAAAATAACATCACCACTTTGACGTATTTACTTCAAGAAATGCGAGTGAAAGGGTTGGATAATTTTATTTTCTCATCGTCAGCAACGGTATACGGTCAAGCCGACGAAATGCCAATTACGGAAGAAGCACCGGTGAAACCTGCTGAATCTGTTTATGGTTATACCAAACAAATTGGTGAGGAAGTTATGAAGCATTGTTGCAATGCCTACGGATTAAATGCCATTGCATTGCGTTATTTCAATCCGATTGGTGCGCACGAATCTGCTTTGATTGGAGAATTGCCTATTGGAGTTCCTCAGAACTTAATTCCCTTTGTAACACAAACTGCAGCGGGTATTAGAGAATGCCTGTCTGTTTTTGGAGATGATTATGACACTCCAGATGGAACAGCCATTAGGGATTATATTCATGTGGTTGATTTGGCCAAGGCACATATTGCTGCTCTCAACCGATTGATTGAACGCAAGAACAAAGAAAATTTTGAGTTTTATAATGTTGGCACTGGAAAAGGAAGTTCGGTACTCGATGTGATCAAAGCCTTTGAAAGTTCCACCGGACAAAAATTAAATTATAAAATCGTTGGAAGACGACCAGGAGATGTAGTTTCTGCTTATGCAGACACTTCCAAAGCCAATCGCGAATTGAATTGGAAAGCGAAGGAGTCGCTCGATGTCTCTTTAGCCTCTGCCTGGAAATGGCAATGCGCACAGAAATAATAAAAAAAGCCTCAACAATCTGTTGAGGCTTTTTATATTGAAATATGTTCTGCTTACTGAGCACTCATCGGTACCGAAACCAAAGTAGTTCCCCAAGCCATATGAAATGTTGGAGTTGTTCCTTCACCTGTAAATAACATTGCGAAAGCTTCAACAGAAGTATCTAGTGAAGAAACCGTTCCCTCTACACGAACCACATCACCAGATTGATCGTATTGGTAAGCTCCCCAAAGATTGATTTGGTTGCTCAATATTACCGTCCATTTGCCATCATTCGGAATGCTAAATAAGGAATAGGTTCCCGCTTTTACATTGGCTCCCCCAAATACAACATCTTGGTAAAAAGTAATTTCGGCAGCCTCGTTTGCTCCTGTTCTCCATACTTTTCCTTTTGGAGCTAGTTTATCCATGGAACGTCCCTTCAATTGTGGTCTACTATATACCACCTTGACCATCTTATTAGAGTTTCTCCAATTCTTTGGGTTTACTGGGAAGGTTGCTGCATCCATCGGACTAACATCCATTTTAGGAAAATCTTGCGCGTTTAAAGTCTGGTTTCCAGCGGTAATAAATGAAACAACCGCTAGAATGAATAGTATTTTTTTCATGAGTAAAAATTGAAATTATTGATACTCAAAATTACCGAAGTCCTTCAAGCAAGACTCACAAGGAAGTGTTAAGGTTTAACCACAATTGCAGTCAGATGAACAGTTGCCTTTCGCAGAAGTTTTGAAAAAGTACTTCTTCACTAAAAATCCAACAGCTGCAATCAATAATATGGAAGCGATGATTTCTTGCATTACACAAAGATATTATAAGTAATGAAAGATAAGAAATAGGCCAAGGCTCCCATCCCAAATAGTTGAATCAACGGCCATTTCCACGACTTGGTTTCTCGCTTCACAATAGCCAATGTGGCCATACATTGCATGGCAAAGGCATAAAAGATTAATAAGGACATTCCTACTGGAAGATTGAATAATTTCTCACCCGTTCTCGGATTTATTTCAGAGGCCATCCGTTCTTTGATGGTATTTTCTTCGTCATCGGCCACACTATATATGGTTGCCAACGTACCAACAAACACCTCTCTTGCTGCAAAGGAGGTCAACAAAGCAATTCCGATTTTCCAATCGTATCCCAAAGGACGAATTACTGGCTCAATGGTTTTACCAAGGATTCCGATATAGGATTTCTCCAGTTTCAAGGAAGCAATTTGAAATTCCTTTTGATCCACCGACAACGAAGAGAATTGCTCCTGACTGGATACTTCTTGCTCAATGTCGTCATAAGCTCCAGGCCCATAAGAAGCCAAAAACCACAACACGATTGAAAGCGAAAGAATGATTTTACCAGCGCCCAATACAAAGGCTTTGGTTTTCTCTATTACATCAAACATTACATTCTTAGGAGAAGGTAATTTGTAATCAGGCAATTCAACAACAAAAAAAGATTTGCTCTTAATTTTTAAGGTTTTGTGTAGAATGTACGAAGCAATCAAGGCCGCTGCAAATCCGAGAGCATAAAGCGACAGCAACACCAATCCTTGTAGGTTTAAGAATCCGAATACTTCAGTTTCTGGAATGACCAACGCAATCAAGATAGCATATACTGGCAAACGCGCCGAACAGGTGGTAAAAGGCGTGACCAAGATTGTGATCAATCGCTCTTTCCAACTCGAAATGTTTCGCGTAGCCATGATTGCCGGAATGGCACAAGCTGTTCCCGAAATTAAAGGGATCACACTTTTTCCATTCAACCCAAATCTTCGCATTATTTTATCCATCAAGAAAACTACCCTACTCATGTAACCACTTTCTTCTAAAATGGCTATGAACATAAAGAGAATGGCAATCTGCGGAATGAAAATCACCACCCCACCTATCCCAGGGATGATTCCGTCTGCAATTAAACTGGTCAATACACCTTCGTCCATCACAGATGACACCCATCCGGATAAATCAGCGAAAATACCGTCTATAAAATCCATCGGTACCGAAGCCCAATCAAATATGGATTGAAAAATAAGAAGTAGGATGAAAAAGAAAATCGCGTAACCTCCTATTTTATGCGTAAATACCTTGTCAAGTTTGCTTCTTGCATCGGTTGCTTTGGATCGATCTACCAAATAGACCTTCTTTAAAATCTTATTGATCTCTTGGTATCGGTAAATGGTTTCTTTGTTCTGGTACCTGCGAATTTGTGAGATATCATGTCGAAAGTCCAATAATTTTTGCTTCACCTCTGGATCAATATTCTGAGGAAAGTTATTTTGAGTTACCATCAACCAAAGCTGATACAAAGAGTACTCTGAGGTAATTTCTTTTAGTTTCGCAAAGTAATCGGAATCAATTTTATGATTGATATGACACATTGGAGCCGTTTTAGCCGCTACGTGACTTTTCACGATGGCATCCTTCACCTCGTCGATCCCTTCCACGTTTCGCGCACTAATAAGAACTACTTCTGTGTTGAGTTCTTCTTCCAAGAGCTTTACATCAATGGAAATTCCTTTTTTCGTCATCAAATCTTTCATGTTGATGACCAGAACTGTTGGAATTTCTAAATCTTTGATCTGAGAGAACAACAGCAAGTTTCGCTTGAGATTTTCTATATCAGCCACTACCACCAACACATCTGGGTATTCTTGAACATCTTTGTGAAAAAGCGTTCTAAAAACAATGCTTTCGTCTTCAGAAGTCGGGTTGATACTATAAGTCCCCGGTAAGTCGGTAATGATGGCTTCATGCATCTTAGACAAAGTAGACAGTCCTTGCTTTTTATCTACGGTGACACCCGGATAATTACCTACCTTTTGGTTCAATCCAGTGAGATGATTAAAAAGAGAAGATTTCCCCGTATTGGGGTTCCCTACAAGAGCTACTTTAATTCTATCCTTCATCAATAAAACTCTCTTTTAGAATGCTAATCTTTTTTGCAGTCGCTTGTCTGATTGCCAAATGACTACCATTTACCAGAATGTAAATTGGATCTTTGAGCGGCGCAATTTGAATCAACCGGACCTCTGCTCCGGGCAAACAACCCATTTCAAGAAGTTTTAAGGGAATGTAGTCTAGCGCTTCTTCTGCAATGTAAGCTACTTCACCAATTTGTAAGGACGCGATTGTTTTCAATACTTCAAAATTGCGATGCAAATATACTCATTTAGAATGAGTCTAAACTAATTTTCGTACTCCTCTTTTAGTATGGCAATATCTGCTTTGAGCTTCTCCATATCTTCAAAATTGGTTCCGTCGTAGTAGCCTCGAATTCTTTTTTCCTTGTCAATCAGAATAAATTGCTCGGTGTGTATAAAATCTTGCAATCCGCCATCTCCTTCGTCTAAAACAGCCATATAGCTCTTACGAGCCAATTCATAAATGTGTTTCTTACTTCCGGTGGTAATTTGCCATTTGCCATCAATAGCTCCTTTTTCCGTGGCGTATTTACGAAGTACCGAAACACTGTCCATCACCGGAGTTACCGAATGAGAGAGTAATCTGATATCGTCATCGTTTTTATAAAATTCCTGAAGCTCAGACATGTTATAGGCCATGGGAATGCAAATACTTTGGCATCTGGTAAAGAAAAAATCGGCTACATAAATTTTATTATCAAAATCTTTCGGAGTCACAAGCTCACCATTTTGATTGGTCAATTTGAAATCTCCAATTTTGTGGTTCTTGCGGATGTGGAGTAAACTTTTATCAACGAGTCTTGGGTTGACATCTATCGGGTTGTAGACCTTCAACTTCTTGTCGACCTTTACCAAATGATAAAAAACAGGAATTCCGATCGCGGAAAAAACCAATAAGAAAACTAGGGTGGGTAATGATTTTTTGAAGAATTTTCTTTCCATTTTCTCTCCTTTTATGCAAAGTTACGATTAAAAATTCCCAGCCAATATCATTGTTTGGGGATTCTTTCTAAAATCTATGTTAAATCCATTTCAGGCATTTTTATTCCCTTTCAATACTATTTTGAAAATAGTACATTTGTAGGTTTCAAAACGACCTGAAATCCATATGGAAATACTTATAAAAGCTTCCCAATTTATATTGAGCCTTTCATTATTAATCGTTCTTCATGAATTAGGGCACTTTATCCCAGCCAAGTTATTCAAAACAAAAGTTGAAAAATTTTACCTGTTTTTTGATTATCGATTTTCACTTGTAAAAAAGAAGATTGGAGAAACAGTTTATGGGATTGGATGGATTCCGTTGGGCGGATACGTGAAGATTTCGGGTATGATTGATGAGAGCATGGATACCGAGCAAATGAAGCAACCTATGCAGCCTTGGGAATTTAGGGCCAAACCAGCTTGGCAACGACTCATCATTATGCTTGGCGGCGTGATGGTCAACTTCATTTTAGGAATCCTTATTTACATCTGTTTGATGTGGGCCTATGGTGAGAAGTATTTACCCAATGCCAATGTGAAAGACGGAATTTGGGTTCAAGACGAGATAGCTGTAGGATTAGGACTTGAAACAGGCGATAAAATTCTTTCTGTGGATGGAGAGCCTGTGAAGAAATTCTCTGAAATTCCGCTTGCCTTCATCAATGGAGATGCCTATCAGATTGAAAGAAATGGCCAAATCATCAATAAGGAAATCCCAATTGATTTCATCTCACAACTGATGGATCGTGGAAAGGATGCAGGAACTTTCGTTTTCCCTAGATATCCTTTTGCCATTGCTGAAATCTCAAAAGAATCTGCAAACGTCGATTCTGGCTTGCAAGTAAAAGACATTATCGTTGGCATCAATGGCACTCCCATCAGCTATTTTGATCAGGCTGCTGGTGAATTTGACAAGTACAAAAATCAAAATATTACCATCGATGTAAAAAGAGGCGAAGAAACCAAACAATTGAATGTTGCGGTGAATGGAGAAGGAAAACTCGGCGTGGTGTTAGGCCAGCTTTCATTCAAAGACTTGGAACGCCTAGGATATTATGATTTAGCGAACGTAAACTATAGTTTTTTAGAAGCCATTCCGGCCGGAATAAATAAATCTTGGAACACCTTAGCCAATTACGTCAAACAATTAAAGAAGTTATTCAATCCGAGTACAGGGGCTTACAAAGGCTTAGGCGGATTTATTTCTATTGGAAGTATTTTCCCTTCTACTTGGAGTGCTGAATCATTCTGGAACATTACCGCATTCTTATCCATCATGCTAGGTTTCATGAATCTATTACCAATACCAGCATTGGATGGAGGTCATGTCGTTTTCACCCTATGGGAGATGATTACAGGCAAAAAGCCAGGCGATAAGTTTTTAGAATATGCGCAAGTAACAGGTTTTATCATTCTTATTGCACTTCTAATCTTTGCAAATGGTAATGATATCTTCCGCTTATTTGACTAATCAGTCATTTACAACTGGATTCCTACGTCTACCATAGCAAACCAAGTGTAAAAACTTTTACATTTTGAACATTTGAATCTTCTGGAACCAGGAATTAGTTTGAGAAGTAGGGGTCTTCTTACCCTTTTGGCTACAGTAGATTGACATTTTGGACATGGTTTCATTGTCTACAATCTTTAAATAGCTAACACAAAACTATAAAAATTTATAAAAAAGTAAAAAATCTGGCTAAATTTTTCTCAACCAGTTGTAAACAAGTAAACTAGACAGAATATAAAACGAGTAATTCTTATAGTTGAATTCCTATATCCACGGCATTAAACCATGCATAGGTAGATTTGCAATTCATGCATTTGTATCTTCTAGAGCCAGGAATTAACCTAAGTAGGAAAGGCGTATTTATCCTTTTGGCTACAGTAGAATTACATTTCGGACAAGGCTTCATATCTATTAATTTTTCAATAGAGGCCGCAAAATTAAGAATAGAATTGAGTTTGTAGAAATGTTTTTGTTTAATTTTTTATTAAATTTTAGATGACCAATAGCCAGCACAAAATTATTTCAACTAACTAGGCTTTGAAACTTTTATTTAAAGGGGAGATATAAACGAAATATCGTTTACATGAACCACATTTATATCGTTTAGAACCCGGAATTAATTTAACAATTAGCGGTCTTTTTACGCGTTGGCAAATAGAAGACTCACAGGAAGGACAAGCTTTCATTCAATTTTTTGATGCAATGTAGCTAAAATTGAATTACAAATACAAAAATGAATATTAAGAAACCTTTAATCGCTTGTTGGTACGGATAATTGCCTGTTCGTTTTTCCAATCGATCCATTTTTGACCTTTGATACGACGCATCACGTTGTCTAAGGTTCGCATGATAAATACATTGTATAATGCCTTGGACAAGTTCCTTGGGTTTCTGGCAATGGCTCTCAAACTCATTGAGAATCCCGGAGTTTTGTATTGCATGTAGTGCCAAAATCCTTCTGGCATGTACAACACATTTCCGTGCTCAAGTTGAGCAACATATCCCTTGGCATTTTTCAAAGCAGGCCATTTCTCAAAATCTGGATTAGAGAAATCAATATCTTCTCTAGTGATTAACGAATGCGGAATCTTATACAAATGTTTGTTCTGTTTTTGATCAAACAAAATCACTTCCTTCTTTCCTTCAAAATGAAAGTGAAAAATATTCGCTAAATCAATATCATAGTGCATAAAGGTATAGGAATCGGTGCCGCCAAAGAAAAGCATCGGTAATCCCTTCATCAAACGCAATCCGAAATCTGGATAGGTAAAGTCTTTTTGTAATACGGGTACTTCCTTTAAGATGTTCCAAAGGAATATTCGAAACTTCGTTGGTTCCCTTTTCAACAAATCAACATACTCACTCATTTTCATCGTTGCATGCGCTTCGTTGAATCCGTCTTTATAATCAACAGGTCTATCGTCATACAAAGGCACTTTCTTATCTCCGGCAACTTCCTTCATATAGTCAAGGCTCCATTTCTTATAAGCGGGCCAATCCTCAATAAACCGTTCAATGACTACAGGTTTCTGAGGTTTAAAGTAGTTCTTAATAAAGTCTTCTTTGGTAATGGTCTCTACACGATCTACATTGGCTAAGTTCAATCCCATATCTTTTCTTTTTACGATGCAAAGTTAAAAAAAGGTTACCAAATGGTGAGTAACCTAGATTACTAAAAACTATAACGCAATCCGAATAGATAATTACTCAAAGGCATCGGCACGAAACCAGCCTCAATATACTCAGCATCAAAGATATTATTGGCAGTTAGGGTAAAGTCAAATTGATTGAAATTCACAATTAATGAAGCATCAACTACATTGTAGATTTGACCATTGGAGCGCTCTCCATGTTTGTAAATAATATTCTGAGTGATGTTCTTAAAAAACTTAGACGTCCATCTCGTGACAAACTGATGTCTCAATGTATTTAAAGAGTAACGCGAAAGATCTTTGTTTTGGTCCAAAATATCATCATCTAAAAACGAATACCCGACTGACAGATTTTGCGAGTAACCAGCCATCATGAAGGTGTAATTCGCGTCAAATTCAAAACCTTGGGTACTTACTTGGGCAATATTGGTAGCGGTAAAAATAGACTGACCAGTATTTGGTCTGGTGTAATCAATCAAATTGCTCGAATCTCTGTTGAACACCGCCATCGAAACGAAAAGATTGTCATTGGTATATTTGATACCCATTTCTTGAGCGATCGCTCTTTCAGGCTCCAAATTAGGATTTCCTGAGGTAACGGGATCGTTATAAAACAAATCGGTGTAAGTCGGAATACGATAGGTAGTTCCGAAGTTCCAATAGTATCTCCAATTCTCTGATAAATTGATTCCGAAATCAACTCCTGGAAAAGCATGGAATTTAAAGTCTGAAAAATAAGCAACTGCCACCCCCGGAGTTACATCAATTGTCTCTCCAATGGTGAAACGATGTTCTAAGAACATATTCGCCATAAATCGATTTCTCTTCCCAAGGTTGTTACTAGCTATGGAAACACGAGCTAAGTCGATACCGAATCCTGTTATCCCTAAATTAGAACGGTAGGAAACGTTGGTTTCTAAACCTACTTTGTTGGTGATGTGTAAGTTTCTGTAAAAAGCTGGATCGTCTCTACGCAGCAAGAAAATATCTTGACCTCTTCTCCAATAGAGCCTTGGCTTTATTTTAAAATCTCCTGAATTAATCGTCGTATACAATCCGACCAAACTGTTTTGAGTTTCTTCATATTCATTGAATGTCGGATTGGTGGTATAGAAGTTCTCAGCACCAAATTTCTTATCAAAGAAAGTTGCCAATAAATGGATAGGTTGCTTATTCTTATTGAAAGTACTCTTTAAAAAGTAGTTGTAGTTGTTGTAATCAGAATTGTTTCGGTATCCATCAGAAGTAAGGGTACCGACATGAAACATATGAGAGGTGTTGTCGGTGTTTACTTCTGCAGTAACCGAAGCATTCAATTGACTGAATGAACCCGCCTCTACATTGGCAGATACTTTTTTCCCCAGGTTCTTTTTGGTTACAATATTAATAGCGCCAGTAAAGGCATTCTGACCAAATATTCTCGCTGCCGGACCTTTGATGATCTCAATTCTTTCAATGACTTCAATTGGTAAGGCTGCATTCATGGTATGATGACCGGTCTGCGCATCATCCATTTTTATACCATCAATTAACAAAAGGGTTTGATCAAACCCTCCACCTCTTATGTATAAATCGGCCTGACTTCCTGCTGTACCTCTTCTACGGATATCAACTCCCGCTACTTGTTGTAATAAATCGGCCACATTTGTAGCGGCGCTGTTCTTAATATCTGCGGCAGTAACAATCTGAATAGTTCGTGAGTTCTTCTTGAAAGGAATATCAATTCGCGTAGAAAAAATCACAATGGTATCTAATCTTTCAGTGGTGTTCTTCTCTTGAGAAAACGTAGCAATGCTGCACAGCAAAACCATTGCTAAAATCAGTTTTTTAGTAATCATTGAGTATTGTTTTGGCATGCAAATGTATTAAAATTCTAGGGTTGAAAAAGGGATTAACAGCAATACTTTAGTGTAAAATAATTATTTAAAAAAAATATTTAATTATTGTTTTTCAATAATTTTTATATATTTGTTATCGAAAAACAATAATTTATGAAAAATTTAATTTATCACCTTTCAAGAATCTTCTTCTATGGTTTTTGTTTGTTTGCAGGCCTCCTTACGTTTGGCTGTGTTTTAGCCCTTTTTGAAAATGCTGAAATTATAGATTGGACATTCATAAATTTTGAATCTAATGAAGTGGCGAATATGAAGTTATTAATATTTGAATTAGCATTATTCTCCCTGCGTATTGAGCTACAATTCGGAATGATCTTATTGTTTATTCTCCTCGCTCTCTACTTTTATGCTTATTACTTTTTCACTCTTAAAGACTTCTTCAATCTCTTTGTTAAAGAGAAAGTGTTTGAAGATGTATCCATTGATAAACTTCAAACCTTTAACAAACTCAACTATTATGCAGGCTTTGTTTTTCTCGGAAGGGCGATTTACACTTTTGTGAATAAAGATCAGCTTGATGGTGAATTAGTAATCATTGGGGCCATTCATTTTGTTATTGCATTGCTGCTTTATTATTACACCGATTTGGTAAGAAAAGGATTAAAAATCCAGAATGAAAACGACTTAACAATTTAAAGTTATGGACACTACAAAAAAATTATACTACTCCTCCCTATTTTTAAAATTCTTAATGGGAGTTCAACTTATACTAATCGCTGGATTCCTTTTCGTGTATTTCCATTCAATGATTAGTCCAGAAACCTACGACCAATTAATTGTAACTGAAGAAAAACAAATCATTTACAAGTTTGATCATTTAAAGGTTCCTGACACCTATAACGAGTGGAAAGAATCCGATCAACTATTTTACTACACCAAATTGGATGCTTGGTCTCAGTTTCGGGTCATCTGGGTGAAGATTGTTGGGTTTTTCATTTATTTCTTCATCACAGGTCTGTTTCTGAAATTTTTAAAGAACACCAATAGTTTCGAAGTCTTTTTTAAGGATAATATTCAAATTTTGAATAAAATAATCCGACTTGTATTCTTCCTTTGGTTGTTCCATATGATTTTGAATTTACTTCAAAACCCAATGACCATGATCTTTGAAGATTTAGATCAACCCATGCATATCACCAGAGCAAAAGTGAGTTTTGATTTCTTGGTATATTATCCAATAATGGTCATCTTCTTCTTCGCTCTAAGAGAGGTTTTCAAAAGAGGATATGAATTGAAACAGGAAAACGACTTAACTATATAATATGGCAATCATCGTAAACTTAGACGTTATGCTTGCCAAGCGCAAGATGAAAAGTAAAGAGTTGGCAGAAATCATTGGCATCACTACTGCGAATTTATCCATCTTAAAATCGGGAAAAGCCAAGGCCATTCGGTTCTCAACCTTAGAGGCTATTTGTAAGGCCTTGGATTGTCAGCCTGCTGATATATTAGAGTACGCAGAAGAATAAAAAAGGACTCCAAATTTGGAGTCCTTTTCATCTTTTGTTTTTCTTTGATTATTATCTCTTTCGAGGAATATCTCTATTCATTTCAGTAATGTCTACAAAGTTGGTTTTTACACCCAACAAGTGCTCACTGAAATAATCTGCTTTTCTCCAGAACCAGTACTCACGATCTCTAAATCCGTGTCTACTTCCTGGGAATAACATAAAATCAAAACGTTTGTTCGCCTTCATAAATGCATTTACCATTCGAATGGTTCCAGCAGGATGTACGTTGTTGTCTACATCACCCGTCGCTAATAAAATCTTTCCTTTTAGGTTTTTAGCCAAGCTCTGATTTTTATCAATCATGTACTTGTATTTCACCTTTCCTTTGGCGTCAATCTCTTCCTTGATTCCGTGATGCGTTTCACTCCACCAGCTATTGTACACTGTATTGTCGTGATTTCCTGCGGATGATACTGCTACTTTGAAGAAATCAGGATATACCAACATCGCTGCGGTCGACATGAATCCACCTCCAGAGTGTCCGAAAATTCCAACTTTATCAATATCAATAAAGTCGTGACGATCTGCCAATTGCTCAGCCACATATTTCTTATCTGCCAATCCGTAGTCACGAAGATTTCCATATCCGTAAGTATGATACCACTTCGAACGATCTGGATGCCCTCCTCTATTTCCAAGAGTTACGACAATAAATCCAACTTGCGCCAAACGGTCTGTACGATCCATTCTGAAGGAGAAGGATTTGTTCACCGCTTCCGTTTGCGGACCAGGATATACGTATTCAATCAAAGGATATTTCTTAATAGAATCGAAGTCGTATGGCTTATACATTACGCCATAAAGGTCTGTAATTCCGTCTGCCGCTTTCACTTTAAATGGCTCTGGGAATTTATATCCCGCTGCAAATAATTGGGATAAATCTGCTTCTTCCAGTTTCATCACCAAACGTCCATTTGCATCACGCAATTCCGATTTTGGAATGGTGTTTACTCTTGAATAGTTGTTCACAAAATACTTATTGGTATAAGACATACTCACAGAGGTATTGTAGTCTCCTCTATTTAAAGTCTGCATACCGGTACCATTCAAATTGATTTTGTACAAGTGTGAGTAATACGGATCTATCTCTTTATTCACCCCATTGGCTCTAAAGTAAAGTGTTCTCTTTTCTTCATCTAATCCAACGAAGGCAGCTACGTGATAATCACCATTGGTCACTTGTCTTTTCAGGTTTCCATTGGAATCATATAAATACAAATGACCCCATCCGTTTCTTTCAGACCAGAACAAAATCTCTTGTTCGTTGTTGAATAAAACAATAGTTCCTGAAGTTCCTTGATAGTCATCGATATATACATTCGATTCTTCTTTGATAATTGTTTTGATCTCACCAGTTTCAATATCAGCAACATGGATGTCTACTCGTTTACGATCTCTGCTTTTCGTTTTGAAGTAGATTTTCCCCTTTTTTGAAAGCAACATTCTCGGGTTGTTTTCATCAGATCTGTACGCCTTTTTTCTTGGGTAGCTAAACAAACTAACCGATTGCTGTACCGCAGTATCTAAGGCAATTTCTTTGCTAGATTTTGATGGGATGTCAAATACGTGCATTTCTGTTTTATAGAAATCTTGCTCACCGGCCATATGGTATTTGTAAGTCTCTAATTGAGGTCTTCCCTTTTTGGTGGAGTGAATCACCCATAAGTCTTCAATATGTCTAGCATCAGAACGAGTGGTAACAAACTTTTTGGAGTCGTGAGACCAAAGTCCGTATACCCCCTGTCTTTTGTCTTTGTCTTTTAATTTTTCTTTGTCGGTTTTACCTCTTCCGCCACCTCCAAAGCTATAGTTGGCCTCTCCGTCCTTGGTCCATTGGTTTTCAACAATGGTGGAATCTTTTTCATCTTTCACGGCCTTTAAAAAGTTGGCCTTGTCCATCCAATAAAGATTGTGATTTTTTGAGAATAAAACCACCGAACTATCTGGAGCAATATTCGCCCATCGTTTCCAAGGTTCTTTCTTCTTCTTTTCAGTGCTTAGAATGGTCAATCCATTTCCGCCCAATCTATATTCCAAATGGTACACCTTCTTCTCCATTTTCGGCTTACCCTTTTTCTTTTTCTTTTTCGCTTTATCGTCCTCTTTAACAGGAACTTCCTCTCTCGAGGTTACATAAAAACGAATGGCTCTTTCATCCTTGGTGAAGGTAAAATTGAACCTTGGTAAATGCTTGGCCTCATACGGATCTTTGGTAATCTCTGACAACCACATGGCCATTTTTACATTGTCGAACAATGGTTTGCGTGTTCTTTTGTCGGCATCTACCAAATAGTATTTTGAACCTTCCGAAGAAGTCTTGTACTGATACCAAAAGCGATTTCCTTTACGCAACCAATTTGGTCTCACCGAAGTAGAATGCACCATCTTCGAAAGTTTGGTTGGTGAAAATCTCGCTGCTTGTCGGTAGTTTGGTTTGGGAGTTTCTTGTGCGTTGATTGTAAAAATCGAGCATAAAAAAACACAGGAGAGTAGTAAATTTCTCATGTAAGTAAGTTTGAATTAGTGCTCTAAAGTACTTTAAAACTCCCCTACAGAGCAACTCAAAGCAGATGTTTTATTGGAATTTTAACACTTAAAAATCTTAGTTCAGGTTTCGTCTTTCAATAAAAAAACGCTTCAACAATTGTCCACACTCTTCTTCCAAAATTCCTGAGGTCAATTTTGTTCGGGGATGCAGTTTGGTTTGACAGTTTTTAAATCCTCTTTCTAGATCTGTGGCGCCGTACACAATTCTATCGATTTGCGTCCAATAACTAGCTCCTGCACACATTTGGCAAGGCTCCAAGGTTACGTATAGTGTACAATCTCTCAAGTACTTTCCTCCTAAATAATCGGCAGCAGCTGTAAAGGCTTGCATTTCGGCATGAGCCGTTACATCATTTAAGGTCTCTGTAAGGTTATGGGCTCTGGCTATTATTTGGTTCTTTAAAACAATAACAGCACCTACAGGAACTTCCCCTTTTTGAAAAGCAGTTTCGGCTTCCTGAAGGGCCTTTTTCATAAAATAGGTATCATCAAAAGGCTGAATCATCATAATTCTTTGGTTGGTTAATATTACAAAATTGAAGTTGTATTTTTGCAGGGTGTCGACAAAGTTTTTACATAACATTTCAATTCCAGACGATTTACGTCAACTGAATGTGATAGATCTCCCGAAGGTTGCGGAAGAATTGCGTCGATTCATCATTGATATTGTAGCCACCAAGGAAGGTCATTTAGGCGCTAGTTTGGGCGTTGTTGAACTCACATTGGCACTTCATTATGTATTTGACACACCCAACGACAAGCTGGTTTGGGATGTGGGCCATCAAGCCTATGGTCACAAAATTATCACCGGACGAAAAGACGTATTCCATACCAATCGACAGCTCAACGGAATTGCCGGATTCCCTGCTATTTCTGAGAGTGATTATGACACCTTTGGAGTTGGGCATTCATCAACTTCTATTTCCGCAGCTTTGGGAATGGCTATTGCCTCTCGATTGCAAGGTGAAGAAGAGCGTCAGCACATTGCCGTAATCGGTGATGCATCCATTGCAAGCGGAATAGCTTTTGAAGCGATGAATCATGCAGGAGTTTCCAAATCAAATTTGCTAATTATTCTCAATGACAATGCCATTGGAATTGACCCAGCTGTTGGTGCATTGAAGGATTATCTAACACGAATCAAAAAGAAACGGAAACCTAAAAAAGGGAATCTTTTTAAGGCGTTGAATTTTGACTATTCAGGTCCTGTTGACGGACACGATATCGAAGCTTTGGTAAATGAATTGAAGCGTTTGAAACAGGTAAAAGGCCCTAAATTCTTACACGTAGTAACAACCAAAGGAAAGGGGCTGTCCAAAGCCGAAAAAGATCAAGTGACCTACCATGCTCCAGGGAAGTTTGACAAACATTCGGGAGACCGATTGCAAAAAAGCTCAAACGGATTCACCAAGTTTCAAGATGTATTTGGACAGACGGTTGTTGAATTGGCTGCAAAAAACGAACGTATTGTCGGAATAACACCTGCCATGCTCACCGGAAGCTCCTTGAAATTAATGATGGAAACATTTCCAGAACGCACATTCGATGTGGGAATTGCAGAACAACATGCAGTGACCCTATCGGCTGGTATGGCGATTCAAGGATTGGTTCCTTATTGCAATATTTATTCGACCTTCATGCAACGGGCTTACGACCAAGTGATTCATGATGTCGCCCTACAAAATCTTCCTGTCATTTTTTGTTTGGACCGAGCAGGATTGGTAGGAGAAGACGGAGCCACTCATCACGGTGTTTTTGACATTGCCTACCTGAGATGCATTCCCAATATCAGCATTTTCGCGCCCAGAAATGAAGCAGAACTGCGCAACATCTTATATACAGTTCAATCGGAATTAACAGGTCCTATAGCCATTCGTTACCCAAGAGGAGCTGGCAATTTAAAAGAATGGAAAAAGCCTTTTGAAACCATAGAAATTGGCAAAGGAGTTCGCCTTAAAAAAGGAAGTGATATCGCCATTCTATCCTTCGGAATAACGGCTAATGATATTTCTGAGGCCATTGATCTACAAGAATCCTCTTCCGATTTTGGTCATTATGACATGCGTTTTGCTCGTCCTTTGGACAGAGAACTACTTCATGAAATTTTCAATAATTACCAACGAGTTATCACGATTGAAGACGGCGTAAAAAAAGGCGGATTTGGAAGTGCTGTGCTTGAGTTTGCCAATGAACAAAACTATCAAGTTCCCGTCAAAATTCTAGGTATTCCAGATTCTTTTGTGGAACACGGTTCCAGAGCCGAACTGAAAAAATTACTACAACTCGATGTCTCTTCTTTAAGTGATTTACTAAAAGAAGAAAAGGCATTGTTGTAATGCCTTTTCCTTAAATTATTCGATAATTATTTTCTCTGTTATTCGCTGTTTCGAACTTCCTGTAAGATTTAAAAGATACACTCCAGGCCTCAGATTGATGTTCAACTTGTGTTCATTCCTTGAGGTGAAGTCAATGCGACCTTTATACACCTCTTTTCCTGTTACATCCACAATTTGCACCTTGGAATCACCAAGATTGTTATTTCCGAAAATGGTAAAGTTTCCTTTAGAAATAGTGGGATACACAGTGAAAGATTTGTCATCCTGTAACACTTCTTGTATGGAAGCCGCAGCAGCATTGATCGATTTAACAAACCATCCTTTAGAGGTAACACCACCATCACTCACCAATCGGAATCTAAACACATAATCTTGACCGGGAATCAACCCCTTGTCGGTGAGATTGATCGATTGTGTTTTAAACAATCCGAAGTTCAACGTTGAATTACTACTATAGGCTTGTAACCAATCAGAAAAACGTCTCGCGTCGTACTTATCCAAAGTAATCCAAGTTTGTAGATCTGTTGAAGCTTCAATGGTTACAAAATCATAAAATTGATTCAAGTCAGACGATGGATTGTCAAAAGGCTCTACAATGGCGATATCGGTATAATTCAATAAATTGTTTGTAAACGAAAGTGACAATGGTTGTCTCAACACAAAGGAATAATTCGCATTGTTCTCATACGGATTATTGGTATTTGTGATATTGCTTTCAATAAAAGCACCTCCCGAATTATCAATCTTGAAGGCCGAATCAAAGGCATAAATATCAGAATCCGCGAAGGATGCGATAGCCAAATTGGAAGCAGGATCGTTATAATCAACAATTTCAACTTCGGCCTCAGAAATTTCGGTAGATCTAGAGTTATTATCATCAAACAATTGAACGCCAATGGTGTGTTTCCCTTCTGGTAAAACACTAGTATCAAATTCATAATTTACGCCTGCATCAAAATTCTGAATTACCTCACTTACCTCTACTCCATCAACAAAGTATTTGGCTCTGGTTACGTCATCAGAAGTTGCCTCGTAAGACACCACAGCCTTTTGTGATTGAATTCCTTCTTGACGAACCGCTACATCAGGTTCAGAGAAATACGGAGGTAATTGATAACCGTTTAATTCTGGCAATGTTCCAGACCAAACCCCACGACCATAAGTAGCAAATACCACTTGATCATTAACGATTCGCATTTCATAGATGGCAACCGGAATAAAATCGGTTCGAAGATTCCAACTAACTCCGCCGTCTAGTGTTTCTACCAATCCAATATCGGTTCCTACCCAAATAACATTCTTATCATATGGCATTTCTAGGATGCAATGTACTTTCACATCGGGAAAACCATTGTTTTCTCCAGTTTCAAATCCGGATATATCAGTCCAAGTAGCTCCCATATCTTCTGTCTTCAACACCTTAGGTCTTCCGCCCGAAGAGAATAAAGCATAGGCTCTTTTTTCTTCTGTAGGTGAAGTTCCAATTCCGGAAATATTTAAGTTATGTGTTCCATTCGGATTGTCATAAACTCCAGCTTTGTTAAAGGTCACTCCGTTATCCGTTGAATAATGCAACACAAAAGAACCACTCTCGGTCATGGCAGATCCTGCCCAAACCACATCTGGATTGGCAACTGAAACCTCAACGTTCAAGGCACTAGTAGCGTTCTGAGCAAAATTATCAGTGATTCTGGTTTGCTCCCAAGAACCAGCGAAATCTGTAGATCTCCACACTCCATTTCGGTCAACTGCAAATACAACATCCGGATTGTTATCGGCATTTGAAACTTTGGAATAGAAAGGAGAAATTCCGCTATTACCTGAGGAAGTGAAGTCCGACAAGGCTCCGTTATTATTGATATACCTTACAATCCTATTGAACTGAATGGTAGAAATAAAATTCCCAGGTTTCTTGTAATGCCATAATACTTCGAATCCATCACCACCAGAAATACTGGTATAGGTTTTTGTAGCGCTTGCGTCATTATCAAAGGATATCCAAGAACCGTTGTCTTGAGCACCAGCGATGTAGTTATCTTGACCATTTTGTTTAGTAGCTCCGTAAAACTGTGTGCTGTTTTTTGAAATATTATCATTTGACCAATCTCCTTGTCTGGTACCAGGGTCCGTGGAAAAATTCGTACTGTAGGCTCCACCATCATTAGCAAGAAGGATTCGAAATTCTTGGTTATCTCCTAAGATGTATTCCATCCCGTGTTGATCTACGTGCACTCCCGTATTGATTTGACTGTTGTCATATCCTGATGCAATGGATTGGAAACCGAAGATATTATTCTCACTAAAACCAACTTTGAAAACTGCAATACCGCCTACATAAAAACTGCTAGTATCATAAGGATGGGCCATGATGATGTTGTCGTACCATCCTTGTCCCGAAATCAAATTGGAGGCACTGGCTCCTAAGGAAGGAGTTAACAATGTGAATGACGCCCCTCCATCTTTAGAAACATAGAAATCGGTATTTACAGCAGTGGTTGCCGCACTATTTGGTGTATACACCCCTAAATAAATGAAATTTGAATCGGCAGGAGAAACATCCAATTCAAAACGCTGGTGACTGGCATTGAAGTTATTTCGGTCAAAAATAGTCGACCAGTTCTGACCTCCATCCGTACTTTTTACAACACCGAAATTTCGTACAGAGCCATATTGAATGTTAAAATCATTTGGGTCTGCATCAACATCTTGTACTGGAGAATTGTTTGAGTTATAAGTTTGGGTCCAGGTAGTTCCTCCATCTGTAGTTCTGTAGATTCCTCTTTGGGTTCCCATCACCACGATATCCTTGTTATTTGGATCAATGATCATCCGGCCAACATCACCTAGATTTTCTGTTTGCGTTAAATGAACCCAAGTAGATCCGCCATCGACAGTTTTAAATACTCCTGATCCACCTATGGCACCAAGGTTTCCAAAAGGTTCACCTGTACCAACATATAAGGTATTCGGGTCTTGCGGACTGATAACAATCACCGAGGTTCCTAGATTCGGAATCTTCGTATCGGTCAAATTCGTCCATGAAGCACCTTCATCTTCCGTGAGCCAAACACCACCACCTACGGTACCTACAAACCATCTTCTTTTATTGGTTGGATCAACAGCAATTCCACGCGTTCTTCCAGGTACATTGGTTGGACCTCTTTCGGTGAAAACTGCATTGGGTGATTTTTTAGATCTGCCCTTTCTTTTGGCTAAAGCTTTAGACTTTTCGAACTCCTCAAGAATAAATCCTGGCTTGTAAGAAGACGATCTATCTTCTAGCGAATTACTACTGATTTCTTTAAAATAATCAGCCATGTATTCAACACCTTTCTTGTAACGAACACCCTCCTTCTTTGCGGGCTTTTCGTAGCGCACTTTCTTAATTTCAATTTGTTTTTTCTCTTGTTTGCAAGAAAAAACGAAGATTAATAACAACAAGGTTATTGCCGTCTTAATGGATTTCAACTTCATGGATCAATCTTTTATTTGAATTATTTTAAATGAATCAGTTTTGTTTGTATCCCCCGCTTCAGGGTTTTCATTTTCTTGTTGAACCACCCCTACATACAGGAAGCCTTTCAATGATTTTGTCGTATGCCACATCAATTTGGTACCTCGAAATTGGTCTGAAAAAATAATTTTTTTAGTAGCAACATCGCGAACCTGAAATGTATAGTCTTTTACAGGCTCTAGATTTTTAGCATAATTAAGTTCTAGTACCAAAGTACTATCTGCATTGAACAGTCTTTCGGTGATTTCACTCTTCTTAATAGTCTGAGAAATATCTTTTGTCTTACAAGAATTAACAAAAAATAATAGGCAAGGTAATAATGCCGTAAAAAGAATTTTGGGGAGCTTTTTCAACATGATCTAAAAATAAGGCTTCTGCGTCTAATTTGAAATACTTGCGCCGGTAATTTTTTTATGAAGTCTGGTGGCATATCCATCAGACATTTTTGAAATAAAACTACAGACTTCAATCAATCGATGGTACAAACTCGGATGAGTCGAATGATATTCTTTGGGAAGCAGGTTTAAAATAAGGTCATCATAACTACTCGAAACTCCATGAAATGAGTTGTTTAGTGCAATTGTAAATACGTCCAATAAATCGGCGATAATTCGATAACCGGCAACTTCCTTCTCAATGACTTCTTTGGAGTGGTAGATTTTCTCAACGCTAATCTTGATGATGTCATTTATTTGGGCCTCGTACTTGCATTTGTCGAGAAGTGAGCGATGAAACTCACCCGAGAGTATTTTGTCTTCATTGTCTAAGAAAATAGTGACCGCCTCATCGATCAATGCGCTAATCGCAATAGCTCGTAAATAGGCCGTTCGATCTTTGGTATGTTCTAAGGCATAGTATTTTTCTCGATTGATGCGATGGATTAATTTGGACATGTATTCCAGAGCATAATCCTCATCAATCAAACCGAGGTTGATTCCGTCTTCGAAATCAATAATGGTGTAACAAATATCATCGGCCGCCTCTACCAGAAAGGCAAGGGGATGTCTGTAATAAGCGGTATGTTCATTGGATTTAGAAATCAATCCGACCTCTTGAACAAGGTCTAGAAAGACATCCTTATCTGATTGAAAGAATCCGTATTTCTTGTCGGAAATGGCTGACGTTGGTTTTTTAGGTAAACTCTCTTTTGGGTATTTCATAAAAGCCCCAAGAGTAGCATAGCTCAATCGGAGTCCGCCTTCAATACCAGCTTTCGTTTCGGTCACAATTTTAAATCCGTTGGCGTTACCTTCGAAATCAATCAAGTCTTGATATTCGATGGCACTTAATTCCTCCTTATACTTCAGTCCTTTCCCTGTTTTGAAATATTCGCCAATTGCCTTTTCCCCTGAGTGTCCGAAAGGCGGATTTCCAATGTCGTGCATGAGTGATGCTGCAGCTACAATGGCACCAAAATCGTTAAAGGTATATCCTAGTTCCACTAACTCGGGGTGACGTTTCAGCAATTCTTGACCGACTTTTCTACCCAATGTCCTTCCTACCACAGAAACTTCCAAACTATGAGTCAATCGCGTATGCACAAAATCAGTTTCCGAAAGTGGTATCACCTGAGTCTTATCTTGTAAACTTCTGAAGGGAGATGAAAAAACAATACGATCATAATCGACTTCAAATCCCAATCGAGTTTCGTCTTGCTCAGCACGCACTCTTTTTTCGGTATCTCCAAATCGTTTTAAAGAGAGTAGTTGTTGCCAGTTCATTGTCTGTTTTCTTTATAAAAAAAGAGAAGCTTTCACTTCCCTTTTTTTGAACTTCTAATTTAATTTACAATCTATTATTGTGATTATCCCTCACAACTAGCGCATTCTTTCTTTTGCTTGAATTTCTGAGCTGCATTCATACTGTGTTGATAGTACATAGACTTCACTCCTAATTTCCAAGCGGTAACATACACATCATTCAAATCTCTAATTGGCATATCAGGATGTGCCATGATGTTTATTGACTGACCTTGATCGATATAATTCTGACGGTTTGCTGCTTGATAAACAATTACCTTTTGATCAATTTCAGCATAGGTTTTAAATACATCTTTTTCGTGCTCTGTTAAGAACTCTAAGTGCTCTACAGAACCATCATTATCACGGATGCTTCTCCAAACCTCTGGAATATTCTTGCCTTTTTCCTCCAAAACACTCTCTAGAATTGGATTCTTGATAGTGGTTTTGATTTTCGCAATATCCTTTACATATACGTTAGACCAGATTGGCTCGATACCTTGAGAAACCTGACCTAAGATAAATGCTGAAGAAGTGGTTGGTGCAATTGCATTTAAGGTAGCATTTCTTCTTCCGTATCCTTTTAACACGGCTGGCTCACCATATTTCTTCGCCATTTCTTCTGAAGCTTTGTAAGATTTCTCTTTGATCAACTTAAAGATTTCGTTGTTCAAGTTGTAAGCTTCTTGGCTATCAAATGGCAACATCTTAGACTGAAGTAAAGAGTGCCATCCTAAAGCTCCTAAACCTAAAGCTCTATTTTCCTTAGCGAAATTGTAAGCCTTTTCCATGAAGTTGAAGGTCAACTGATCATCTTTATGTGGAGAGTCTCTATAGATTTCTAATTTGGAAATAAACTCTTCCATTACTGCATCTAAGAAGTAAGTTAAGGTTTCAACCGCATCGGTATCTTTCCACTTATCGTAGTGCAATAAGTTTATGGAAGACAAACAACATACAAACGACCAATTGTCATTTGACGGCAACATGATTTCCGTACACAAGTTACTTGCATAAATTTCATGCTTGTTGTCTTTATAAACATCAACCGTATTGTTGTTAGCATTGTCGCGGAATAAGATATAAGGATATCCTATTTCTCCTCTTCTTTGCAATACTTTGGCCCAAATGGTTCTCTTTTCAACATCACCCGCAATCATTTCTTCCATCCACTCGTTACCAACAGTTACCCCGTGTGTCAACTCTTGGATTGGATTTCCTTCCGTACCGATTTCTAAGAACTCCTCAATATCTGGGTGATCAATCGGTAAATAAGGAGAGAATCGACCTCTTCTAACAGAACCTTGGCTTACTACGTCTACCATTTTCTCAAACAACTGCATGATGTGCACTGAACCTGAGGAAGATCCATTGTTCTTCACCTCAGCACCTCTCGGACGCAACTTTCCGAAGTACCCAGAAGTACCTCCACCAAGTTTCGACATCATACCCACTTCTGACTGAGAGTATAAAATATCTCCCATATCATCCGCTATATGCGAACCAAAACAACTAATTGGCAGTCCTCTTCTCTTTCCGAAGTTCGACCATACTGGTGAAGCTAAGGAGAAGAATCCCTCGGCCATGTAGTTGTAGAACTTATCAGCAAAACCTTCGATCTTAAGAATACGTTCTGCGTTTTCAGCAATCTCTCTAATACGTCCTTCCGGAGTAATTCCTTCTGTCAAATAACCTGACTGTAAAAATTTACGGCTGTTTTCTGTCAACCATTTAATTTCAGGTTCTTGCATGGTGTCAAGCATTTTCTGTCTTGACTCAGTTCTTGCTTTTAACAGTTGTTCGTGATCTGTAAGTTTTGAGGTTTTGGTAGTGTCTTGGTTCATGGTTTAAAATAAATCGTCGCTAGTTATACTTTTGGTTCTCTTACTGTAGTTGATTGATCTTTTTACGAAGAAATCTCCGTGCTTGGTTCCAATGATTTCATCGTCGAACCACTCGGTTTCAGCCAAGATTGTTTCGTTGATGTCAAATATTTTCGGAACACCTATACTTTCTAATGATTTGTTGAATCTATTCTTGATGAATTCATTGATTACCACTTTTGGTAAGAATTCCAATTCACCTTTTTCGAAAATCCAGTCAACAATCTTGCTTTCTGAAGCAAATGCCTCTCTACAAGTCTCTTGAATCAACAGCACATTTTCTTCATTAAACCACTCTGGGTTCTCATCCTGAATGATTTTGATAATGTCAATTCCGAAGTCACCATGGATTTGCTCTTCTTTTGACGTTGCTTCTACAACGTTTGAGATTCCTTTCAACATGTTCTTGTGCTTGTTGAAAGCCATAATGATTAAGAATTGCGAGAATAGTGAAACGTGCTCTATGAATAAGGAGAACAATACGATGGATTCAGAGAATTCTCTATTGTCTTCACTTTTGGCATTCTTTAAAGCAGTCTCTAAATAATTAACCCTTCTCATGATCACCGGATTCTTCTTCAATTGCTTGAATTCGTTGTTTAATCCTAAGATCTCTAAAAGGTGCGAATAGGCATCGTGGTGTCTTACTTCACTTTCGGCAAAAGTAGATCCCACCGAACCAATTTCTGGTTTTGGCATTTTCTTGTAGATATCGCCCCAGAAAGACTTCACGGCAACTTCGATTTGAGAAATCGCCAACATAGTGTTCTTGATGGCATGTCTTTCTACATCGTTTAAGCCCGTTTTGAAATCTTGGATATCACTTGTATAATTGAATTCTGTATGAATCCAATACGAGTGTCTAATGGCATCTACGTACTCATATAATTTTGGATATTCGTAAGGTTTTAGGTTGACACGCTTCTCAAAAATGTTTGATTTACGCAACCTAGCCTGCTCATCACGATAAAGAATGTATGCTTTTGCAACATCGTGGAAAGGACTATCCATCAATTTTACCTCTACAATATCTTGAACCTGCTCTACAGTTGGTATATAGTTTGGCTCCATCAGCTTTCTCTCAAGTAAAGCTCCATTTACAATTTTTGAAATTGCAATCGCGTCATTTCTAGTTCCATTGTTTACAGATAGCATTGCTTTTTCAATAGCTGCTGTAATTTTATCTATTTCAAAGGCACTAGTCGTATAGTCTCGTTTAATGATTTGAGTTATTTCCACGGCAAGAAAATGTTATTAAAATGTTAATTAAAGATGCTAACAAAGATTGGAAAAAAAGGTTTTAATAGGAAGTGATACTTATTCACAAATCCCTTGAAGTTTTTAACAAATTCAGAAAAAAATTGAAAAAATGTTGAAATATCAACAAAATATAACTGCCTGATTTAGTGATTATTAAAATGTTAAATTCTCCTAAAGCCCTGATTTCCTTAGGATTCTTAAACACGACTTACTTTTACACTTTTCGTGTTGAAATATGGCTTGAAATTTTGAATATATACAAACGTAGGATTGAGAAATAATAAATACTTGCTCCTTGGTATTTTTTTAAGACGTACCTTTGTCTTTCATATTAAATCCATATTTTGAAAACTGGAACAGTAAAATTTTTCAATGAGTCCAAGGGATTTGGTTTCATTACAGAAGAGGGTTCAAATCAAGAGTACTTTGTACACATTTCAGGTACAATAGATGAAATCACCAAAGGTGATTCGGTTGAGTTTGAACTTAAAGAAGGTAGAAAAGGTTTGAACGCGGTTAGCGTAAAGGTGATATAACAATATTATTTAGAATTTTTTTACATTACAACAAGGTCGTTCAGGATTACTGAACGACCTTTTTTTGACATATCTTTGCAAAAAACAATTTAGATGTTGGAGAAGTTTTCGAAGGTTGTTAGAGTTGCATTCATTTCTGTATATCTTATTTTTTTAGCCGGATCTTTCGTTCGAATGACGGGATCTGGAATGGGTTGTCCCGATTGGCCCAAATGCTTCGGATATTACATTCCACCTACCTCTGAGGAAACACTAATTTGGCAGGCCAATACTTCCTATGAAAAGGGGATGATGATCACCAAAGATGAAGTGCTGCTTTCTGCTATTGCCGATTTCACAACGTCCGAAAGCTTTGACCAAAGCAATTGGGAAAAATACACCAAGCACGATTACGCTGTTTTTAATGTTTTCCACACTTGGACCGAATACATCAATCGATTGGTTTCAGTCTTGGCCGGATTTGTATTCCTTTTCCTGATGTACAAGTCCCTAGCATTCTGGAAAACAAAGCCATCCTTGACGCTGTTATCTTTCGGTGCATTTGCACTCATGCTTTTTGAAGCTTGGTTGGGAAAAACGGTGGTAGATTCCAATTTAAAACCAACATTGATTACCATACATATGGTGGTCGGATTGATCATTATTGCCATTCTGCTTCGAACCTATTACCTGTCGAGACCCAAGAAAACCTTTAAGCCAAATTCACTTTTCACCAAATTACTAATCGTTTCGGTAGTTTTCTCGTTGATACAAATTGCCATGGGAACACAAGTGAGACAATTTATTGACGAGCAGGTAAAAATGTTCGGATTTGAAAATAAAGAATACAGCTTGATGAATCCGAGTTTTAAGTTTTATTTCCATCGATCGTTTACCATTGCCATTGTTTTGGTGAACTTCGGCATGTTCTACCTCAACCAAACCAAACAATTGGGTTACAATCTTGTGAATTGGATTGTTGGTCTTATTTTCTTGGAAATCATTACAGGAATATTAATGTATTATGCCGAATTCCCCATCGGAACACAAGCCTTACACTTGATGGCCGGCGCTATTCTATTTGGATTGCAATTTTACCTGTGGATGCAGAGTCGCGGACAACAAAAGGTTGATGGTTAATGGTTTTTTGCTATTGGCTCTTAGCTGTTAGCGATATGAAATTAATTATAAGATCTAGATAACTTCATAAAAGGATATACTAAAAGTCACTTTTTTCGAGTGTAAAAAGTTCCTCAACTTTCTTTCCTAAAAAATGAGAAATCTTTAAGGACAACATTGTTGAAGGTACATAACGACCAGACTCAATGGAGATAATAGTCTGTCTTGAAACACCTAATAACTTGGCAAGTTCCTCTTGAGTAAACCCTTTATTCCGTCTATGATCCTTAACCCTATTTTTCATATCGATAGATTCCTATGTGAACTTTAAAATTGAATCTCAGGATGTAGACCAACCAAAAGATAAAAATTACACCAACAAAGAATAGCATTATGGTATCCTTTCGAATTGAATTCTCGTAAAAGGCAATAAGAATAAAACCAAATATTAGAAACACCAATTGGACAAAACCTGCAATCTGAAGTGATTCAAATCTTACCTCTCGAATAAATTCATCTTCGATCTTTTCCTTCGAAAACGCCAAAGCATAAATTCCTAATAGGAAAGAAAAAAATCCAAGAACTGCAATAGTTACATTTAAAGGCTTGACATTATCAATTCCAATGGCTAAGGCCAAACTTGTAACATAGTTTTTTTGCATAGCGAACCATAAGAAAAATCCCAATGGGGCAGTTATTAAACCTATCCTTTTACAATAATGGGGCAAAAGCTTGAACATGATATACAGATTTTGTTAAGTTTACTTTACGTAAAGTTAACTTAACATTTTGTGATAATCAAATTCTAAGGTAGTTATTTCATTCTTTAACCAGAATACACCAATAACCAATAACTAAAAACTAATAACTGTCTACGGATGTGCGTTCACCCAAACCTCACCATCGGTAAAGTATTCTTTTTTCCAAATAGGTACGGTCTCTTTTAAGGTGTCAATCGCGAATTCACAGGCCAAAAAAGCAGCTTTTCGATGTTTGGCAGAAGCGGCAATAATCACTGGAATGTCACCAATTTGAAGCATCCCTTCCGCATGATGAATGGCAATTTTATGGATTTCGAACTGCTCCAAAGCTTTATCCGCAATTTTCTGCATTTCTTTCAAGGCCATGGGTTTGTAAGTTGAGAAATCAAGTTGCTTCACTTCTTTACCAGAAGTATCATTGCGCACCGTTCCAACAAAGGTGGTGATTCCTCCACAGCCATCATCAGAAACAAAATCCACACAATCTTGTAGCTCTAAAACTTGGTCGGAAATTTTAATATCAGTTCGATTCATCATCAGCACAAAAATAGCATTTCTATGTTGTATTTTTGCATTCCAAATAAACACGGCACATGAAAACCATTTTTAGAATTGTCAGTTTTTTAGAAGGTATATCTTACATCCTATTGCTATTTATAGCAGTACCTATCAAATACGTACAAGGGAATCCAGAGTATGTAAAACTATTAGGCATGCCTCACGGCCTACTTTTCATGTTGTACATCGCCCTGGCTTTTGTAATCAAAAAAGAAATGGAATGGAATGGTAAAAATCTAGGAATTGTACTGCTTTGTTCAATTATTCCGTTCGGAACCTTTTATGTAGATAAAAAATACCTGCGGAATTAACCGCCACTAACAGGTGGTATGACTGCCACAACATCCCCTTCGGATAAACTTTCATCACCCGAAGTATATTCCTCATTCAAGGCAATGGCATAGGAACTCAAATTCTCCAATTGAGGGTATTTCTCATGGAGTAATTTTCGGAAGTCGTTAATACTTAATCCAACGTTTACTTCTAATGTCATTTCAGACAATTTCATCAGATCTGTTGTAACTCCGAAAAACAAAACCTGTACTTTCATATAGATTCTAATTTAATAATTTCAAACGGAATAAGAGTCCGTCATTTTGTATCCCAGCATTTAAGGATTTTACATAATCAATTCGTAAAAATCGCCACTTCCCGAAGCCCAAATTATCCAGACCTACAGAGAATTCGGAATAAGGATTTCTACCAGGCATGGTCAAGGACTTCGCTCCCAAGACTAGATTAAAATTAAGTTTATTAACGAGTGGCAACCTACCTAGAATAGCTCCCCGGAAATTGTGCTCTAAGTGGGCTTCAGCATATCGATCGTTTGAGAAGAACTCGTAATACGGAAGTAAATTAAAACTATTCTGTGCCAATCCGATCGGTGCACGCAACACGTTTCCAATGGTTTGGAATTGATCCATCAAAGCAATATCTCTTTTTTCCAAAAACATTCCGCCTCTCACATAATATCGCATGGCTCCGTAATTACCGAAATTAATATACTGCCTCAAACTTGCGATGAAAGCATCCGAATTGAATCGCGATTGACGCGCTCCAAAGGTTTTTCGGTACTGTACATTTAAGGTAGGATATTTATTATTCCCTAGATTGAATTTTTGATCTGGATACGAGAGGTATTTCTGATTGAATACAAAAGTGGCTCCAACTGTTGCAATCCCCACCGAATGTTCTTCAAAACTCGGAGTGACAAAATCAGTCGGATTCAAAGGATTGTTGGAAGTATAAAAACCTCTTTTGGCTTCACTGGCCCATGAATAATTGGTGGTATTGAACAAGGGCTTCCTGTTGGCAAACTCCAACGAGGTATTAAAGTAAATTCCGTTTTTGATTTCTTCAGAGTAACGAACCTTCACAAACTGCTTCTCATAAATTTTCAGGAAATTATTTCGATACAATAAAGAACTAATGAGGTTGTTCAATTTTGAAATTGGACTTCTCTCATTAAACTGTGGCGTTTCAACTCCTAAAGAAATGTTCAAGGTTGGTCTTGAGAAATTATTCCATCGCTTGTTGAAATACAAAACGGGACGCAGGCGGTTGTCTGAAAATCCATAATTCAATTTTCCACTCATATTCCACCACTTACCTTGGTCGTTGATTCTTTTGAAATAACTCATTCCCAAAGAAGTATTGAAACCCTTTACGGTATTGAAACCCAAATCATCAATGAGTCCCGAAAAGTTGAGTGACCAATCTTCGTAAGAATTTCGGTAGTTGTAACCCAATATGGGAGATAAAAAATTAAACTGATTTTGAATTTTATTTAAGGAGTCGAGATACTTTTTCGACTTCCGAACAACCTTAATACTATCTTTAATTTTATAATCTGTTACCTCCTCCAGCGTCAAAGGAACAGGTCTAATTTTTTGCCAATAGACCGAATCTTTTTCGGTTGCCTTTTTTTCAAAGGATAGTACCTCGTTGGTGAAAGTCGAGTCGTCAAAGTTCGGATTGAAATCATACTCAGAATAGGCCGATGAAAAACGTCCGTCAAACTTAAATCCGAAAAAATCAACCTTTACATCAATGGTCTGACTAATCAATACCCAGGCGTCGTTAGAGGTGGAGTAATTGTAATTTTGTTTCAAGTATAATTTGTCGACCGCAGGAATATTGACTTGGATTCCGGTAACCGTAAAATCCACACCGTAAACGGTCCAATCGTCTTCAACAATGTAAATATCACCAACAAAGACACGATCATTTTCTCGCTTTGGCATCACCTTAATCTTGCTAATCAACTTTCCGCTTTTCTCATAAAAAGTACCAATTAACTTGTAGGTGTAATAGCTAAAAGCATTGGTGGATATGGGCGAAACCAAATCATTCCCAAATTCAACGCTATTGTCATAGAAATTGATATTGGCGTCCTCAGCCCGGTTAAAACTTATGCCATTGTCACGTCCGCTGATTTTTGAAGCCACAATCTTTTCTGAAAAACGCTTCGGATTCTTTTGATACTTTATGTTGGAAATGGTTTCTGACAAATAAATAATTCCGCTTCGCGTAGAATCCAATCCGCCTCCAAAATCACCAAGGGATTGACCTAGAAATTTCTCTGGGGCATTTTTGATTTTAAATAGTCCGCGACTGTAAAACTTGGCGGTATATGCTTTGAATTTGTCGGTATTCTTATCCTTATTGGCAATTACATTTCGAATAATTTCATTCGCCGGATTCTCTTTGGTAGATATGGAAACCTCACTCAGGGTAATGCTCTCCTCTTCCAATTGCGCATTCAACTCAAAAGGGAACAGGGTAATATTCACTTTCTTCCGTAATGTCTTGTATCCTAAAAACTGAAACACAACGGTGTAAGATCCTGTAGACTGAATACTCAAAGAATAATCTCCTTCCTCATTGGAAGTGGTTCCTGTTACCGTTCCATCCAAATAAATACTTACAAAAGACAATGGATTTTGGTTGACATCTGTCACCTTACCGGTAATTTGCGCAAAGCTCAGCGTCGTGAAAAAGAGAAAAATGAAGGGAAATAATCTCATAGAAAGTTTTAGTTGCTTGACGCAAACATAGGATATCTGTTACAAGACAACCTTTATTTTTTGTTAAACATGGTGAAATTGTTTCTTAATTTTGTGAACCATGAAAACCCAATACACACAATTGATTAAAGCTGAAGCGAAGAGACTTGGTTTTCTGAGTTGTGGTATTGCCAAAGCTGAGTTCCTTGAAAAAGAAGCCCCAAGACTTGAAAAGTGGTTGGAAAATGGCTTTCATGGCTCCATGAAGTATATGGAAAATCATTTTGACAAAAGGCTGGATCCTAGACTTTTGGTCGATGGTGCCAAATCAATCATTTCATTAGCCTTCAATTATTATCCAGAAGCCTTTCAGCGAGAAGATAGTTATCACATCTCAAAGTATGCTTATGGAGAAGACTATCACCATGTGATTAAGGATAAATTATTTGAATTACTCCATGTTATTCAAGAGCAGGTAGGAGAAGTCAACGGACGCTGTTTTGTAGATTCAGCTCCCGTAATGGAACGAGCTTGGGCAGAAAAAGCCGGACTCGGATGGAACGGAAAACACTCGCTCCTCATTCAAAAACAAGCAGGCTCCTTTTTCTTTTTGGCAGAATTGATTGTTGATTTGGAACTGGATTACGACCCGCCTACCCAAACCGATCACTGTGGAAGCTGCACGCGCTGTATCGATGCCTGTCCTACTGAAGCTATTTTACCGAACAACGTGATTGATAGCAATAAATGTATTTCCCATTTTACTATTGAATTAAAGGACAGCATTCCGAATCAGTTCAAAGAGCAAACCGAAAATTGGATGTTTGGTTGTGACATATGCCAAGATGTCTGTCCGTGGAATCGCTTTTCAAAACCGCATCAAGAACCCTTATTTGCTCCCAAAGAGGAGTTGCTACATTTTTCAAAAGGTGATTGGGAGGAACTGACCGAAGAAACCTTTGGTAGACTCTTCAAAAAATCAGCCGTAAAAAGAACCAAGTTTAGCGGGCTACAGCGAAATATTGCTTTTCTAAAAGAAGACTAATATCTCTTTTTTGTTTTTGGTAAACCCATATCTTTGCCCCTTAGGAAATTTATCAACCTTATGAGTAAATCTAGAAAAAGGCATGAAGCTTTGGTATACCATGCCAAGCCAAAACCAGGAAAAATAGAAGTCATTCCAACTAAAAAATATGCCACGCAGCACGACTTGGCATTGGCCTATTCTCCTGGCGTTGCAGAACCTTGTTTGGAAATTTCAAAAAACACCAATAACGTTTATCGTTACACTTCCAAAGGAAATTTGGTTGCCGTTATCTCTAACGGAACCGCCGTTTTAGGATTGGGAGATATTGGTCCCGAAGCTTCAAAACCAGTCATGGAAGGAAAAGGTGTACTTTTTAAAATCTTTGCCGACATTGATGTCTTTGACATTGAAGTAGACGCGACCGACGTTGATAAATTTGTCGAAACCGTAAAGGCCATTGCCCCAACTTTTGGAGGCATCAATCTAGAGGACATCAAAGCTCCTGAGGCTTTTGAAATTGAAAGACGACTTAAGGAAGAATTGGACATTCCCGTAATGCATGACGACCAGCACGGTACGGCCATCATTTCTGGAGCTGCATTGATCAACGCACTTGAAATTGCTGAGAAAGACATTAGTGAAGTGAAGATTGTGGTGAATGGTGCAGGCGCAGCCGCTATTTCTTGTACGCGAATGTACGTGAAATTGGGCGCAAAGAAAGAGAACATCATCATGTGCGATAGTAAGGGTGTGATTCGAAAAGACCGAGACAACCTAACTTCACAAAAATTAGAATTTGCTACCGATGTTGATTTGCATAGTTTAAAAGATGCCATGGTTGATTCTGATGTTTTTATCGGATTATCCATTAGCGATGTGGTATCACAAGAGATGCTGCTTTCCATGGCGAAAAATCCTGTGGTATTTGCAATGGCAAATCCTGAACCAGAAATCAACTACGATCTTGCCATTAAAACCAGAGAAGACATCATCATGGCTACGGGTAGATCTGACCATCCAAATCAGGTAAACAATGTACTGGGATTCCCTTTCATTTTTAGAGGTGCCTTGGATGTAAAAGCTACCAAAATTAATGAAGAAATGAAGGTTGCCGCTGTCATGGCCTTGGCCGAATTGGCTAAGAAATCGGTGCCTGAGCAGGTGAATCTTGTATATGATGAAATCAGTCTAGCCTTTGGTAAAGATTATATCATTCCGAAACCTTTTGACCCAAGATTGATTTATGAAATTCCGCCTGCCGTTGCAAAAGCGGCGATGGAATCGGGAGTTGCTCAAGATCCTATAGAAGACTGGGACAAGTACCGCGACGAATTGATGGAACGCTCAGGTTCTGGTAGAAAAGAAATTCGATTGCTACACAACAGAGCCAAAAGCAATCCGAAGCGTGTTGTTTTTGCTGAAGCCGACCATTTGGACGTGTTGAAAGCAGCACAACGAGTGCATGAAGAAAAAATAGGAGTTCCGATACTTTTAGGTAGAAAAGATGTGATTCAGGCCCTGAAAGAAGAAATTGGTTTTGACGGAGAGGTAGAAATCATTGATCCAAAAACCGACGAAGAAAAGTCGAGAAGAGATTACTTCGGTGAAGCCTATTGGAAACGCAGACAACGCAAGGGCAAAACCTTGAACGAGGCCAGAAAACTCATGCGTGAACGAAACTATTTTGCAGCGATGATGGTAAATGAAAATGAAGCAGACGCACTGATAACGGGTTATTCAAGACCCTATCCTACGGTCGTTCGTCCGATGATTGAATTGATTGAAAAGGACAAAGGTGTCAACCGTATTGCTGCTTGTAATTTGATGTTGACAAAAAGAGGTCCATTGTTCTTAGCGGATACCACCATCAATACCGATCCGAATGCCGACGACTTAGCTGAGATTTGTGAAATGACATACAAGTTGGTAAAGATGTTTGGTATCAAACCAAACGTTGCCATGCTTTCTTATTCAAATTTTGGATCTTCCAACGAACCGAGTACTGTTAAAATTCGAAAGGCGGTTGAGTACATCCATAAGAATTACCCAGATGTGGTAGTTGACGGTGAATTACAAGCTGATTTTGCTTTAAATCCGGAGATGTTGGCCAAGGAGTTTCCTTTTTCAAAACTCAACGGTGTAAAGGCAAATGTACTCATTTTCCCAAATTTAGAAGCCGCAAATATTACTTATAAACTACTGAAAGAAGTTGACGAAGCAGAGTCATTAGGACCGATTATTTTAGGCTTTAGTAAACCGGTTCACGTTTTGCAGTTAGGGGCAAGTGTGGATGAGATGGTGAACATGGCTGCACTAGCCGTTGTAGATGCGCAGGAAAAAGAGCGTCGAAAGATGAAATAAATTATTACATTAGAGCCCAGATATAGCGTTCATGATAACCCAAATAACTGGCAGAATAGTTGAAAAATCACCGACCGAAATTGTTGTTGATTGCAATGGAGTGGGCTATTTACTTCATATTAGTCTAAATACTTTTTCCAAAATCCCAGAACAAGAACACATTGTCTTGTTCACGCATTTATCCATTCGAGAAGATGCGCATACCCTCTACGGATTTATAGACAAAATAGAACGAGAAATTTTCAAGCTCCTTATTTCGGTCTCCGGAGTCGGTCCAAGCATTGCTAGAACCATGCTTTCCTCCATGACCACGGAGGAAATTCAAAAGGCCATTGCTTCTGAAAATGTGGCCGTGATTCAAAGTGTAAAAGGTATCGGGGCAAAAACAGCGCAACGGGTTATTGTAGATTTAAAAGATAAAATCGTAAAAACCTACGGTATAGACGAAGTTTCTGTGATTTCAGACAATACCAACAAGGAAGAAGCGTTATCTGCTTTGGAGGTTTTAGGTTTTAATAGAAGACAGTCAGACAAAGTAGTGACGGCCGTCCTGAAAACCGACCCCAATGCATCTGTAGAACACATTATTAAACTGGCATTAAAAAACCTGTAACCTTTTGATAACGCTAACCAAAAATAAAATTGTTGTTCTTATCCTTTGTTTAGCTTTTGGTCTAACGTCTTACTCTCAGACTAAGAGTAATGATTCTATTGCCAAAAAAGATACGGTTCAATTAAAATACAACTTCAAACATTCGCAGCGTGGCGGATTGTTTCTTGACAACCTTGCTAAGAAAACCATCATTTTCGATAAGGCACTTGGCAAATATGTAATTGTTGAGAAAATTGGAAATTACTATACCAAAACACCTATCTATCTCACCCAAAAAGAGTATGCCCAATATCGATTAAAACGCGATATGTTGCAGTACTTTAAAGACAAGGTGAGTGCAACCAATAGCAAGAAAAAGAATGCCAGAAATGTGCAGCGCGATTTGCTTCCTAGTTATTATGTGAATTCAAAATTCTTTGAAAATATTTTTGGTGGAAACACCATCACTTTTACCCCAACAGGTAACCTGAATTTACGACTAGGTTTTATTTATCAAAATACAGAGAACCCTCAAATATCTGAAGAAAACAGAAGCAACTTCAACTTTGATTTTGACCAGCAAATCAATGCAAGCCTTCGAGCCAATATTGGAGAGCGTCTTGAATTTGTTGCTAATTACGACACCCAAGCCAGTTTCAATTTTCAGAACCTTTTGACGGTTAATTACAAACCCAACGAAGATGATATCATCCAGGGAATTGAGGCAGGTAACATTACCATGCCCATCAAAAACTCGTTGATTAATGGTGCACAGGCGTTGTTCGGGGTGAAAACCAAATTGCAATTCGGAAAGACCAACATTACAGCGGTCTTCTCACAGCAAAATTCCGAAAGCAACACGGTGATTGCAGAAGCAGGAGCTTCCATACAACCCTTTGAACTAAGAACGACCGACTACGACAACGATCGTCACTTCTTTCTTTCACAGTTCTTCTTTGACAATTACAAAAACTCCTTGAAAAACTATCCGCTGATCAATAGCCAGATCAATATTACGCGGGTGGAAGTTTGGATTATCAATAGAAATGCCAGCACGGATGATTTCAGAAGTATTGTTGCCTTCGCAGATATTGGAGAAACCAACAATCCCAACTCCAATTACAACAATTTGGTAAACAACAATGTTGTGGCAACGAATCCAGTGAGCATCAATATCAATGGTCAGGCCCAAAATATTCCTACAAACGAAAACAACAATCTTTACCAACCCAATGTACTAAACGGTATTCGAGACATGTCGTCGGTTGAATCTACTCTCCGTGGTCAATTCGGCATGGAACCTGGAATTGACTATTCCATTCTTGAGAATGCAAGGCGATTAAATGCCAATGAATATACTTTGAATCCACAGTTGGGTTACATCTCCTTAAACAGAAGGTTGAATGATGGTGATGTTCTGGGAGTTGCCTTTGAATATACCGTAGCGGGAACGGTAAATGGCAGTACCAAAAAATCGTTTAAAGTAGGAGAATTTTCAAATGACGGGGTTCAGGCTCCGCAAAATTTAGCAGTAAAATTACTGCGCAGTGAAATTTTACAAACGGTTCGAAAAAATCAAGTAACCAACGAAGACGAATCGTTTCCAACCTGGCGTTTGATGATGAAAAACATCTATGCTTTAGGTGCTTTCCCATTGACCAACGACGGATTCCGATTTGAAATTCAATATCGAGACGACCAAACGGGTATCGCTTCTAATACTTTGCAAAATGCAAGTACGGCTAATGTTGCCAATCGACCCTTAATTCAGTTATTCGGTCTAGATCAATTGGATCAGAGTCAGTTTCGAAATGCCGATGGATATTTTGATTACGTTGAAGGAATCACGGTAAATTCTCAAAACGGATATATCATATTTCCCGAACCCGAACCTTTTGGAAACGATCTGGATGCGCAACTAACCGATCCGGGAGATGATTTGTTTGTTTTCAAAGAGCTCTATCTGAATACAAAGGTCAATATCAAATACAATTTCCAAAACAAAGACAAATACATCCTAGCGGGATATTTCAAATCGCAAAATGCAGGCGGAATTCCGATTGGTGCCTTTAATGTTCCTCAGGGATCGGTGACGGTTACTGCAGGAGGACGGCAATTGGTTGAGGGTATTGATTTTGTGGTCGACTATCAGCAGGGTCGAGTTCAAATAATTGATCCGGGATTACAAGCTTCGGGTGTACCCATTGCAGTTTCTACGGAGAATAATGCCGTATTCAATCAACAACGGAAAACTTTTATGGGAGTGGATGTCGAACATCGATTCTCAGACGATTTTGTACTCGGTGGCACGGTGCTCAATGTGATGGAACGTCCATTAACACCAAAGATTAATTATGGTGCTGATCCGATTAGCAACACCATGCTCGGATTGAATTTAGATTTCTCAACCGAGGTTCCTTACTTTACAAAACTTGCTAACAAACTGCCATTTGTAGATACCGATGCACCATCCAATTTATCGGTACGGGCAGACATGGCTTACTTACTCCCTGGAACACCAGGAGGAGTGGATGTAACAGGGGCAGCAACAACCTATATTGACGATTTTGAGGCTTCCCAAGTACCCATTAGTTTATTGTCTCCTTTGGAATGGTACAAGGCAAGTACACCAAAGCATTTTCCTGGCTTTAATGGAGCCAATGACGATTTATCCTACAATTACAACCGAGCCAAATTGGCTTGGTATAGCATTGATCAAATATTCTACGGAATCGGACAAACGCCACCTAGTATCAGTGCAGATGATTTATCAAGAGCGGAAACTAGGCAAATTAATTTCAGGGAATTATTTCCAAACTTACAATTAGACATTACCCAACTTTCAATTATTCGAACGTTGGATTTGGCATACTTCCCAGAAGAACGAGGGTCTTACAATTTCAATCCGAATGCGACCATTGGGACCGATGGAAAAGCGAGACTTCCGAATCCTGAAGCGAATTGGGGTGGTGTAATGCGACCCTTACTCACCAACAACTTTGACCAGGCGAATGTTGAGTTCATTCAGTTCTGGATTATGGATCCGTATCAAAACTACTCCATCACCAATGAAGAAGGATTACCTCCGGGGGTGAATCCAGCAGATCCTTCCAACCAAGTGGGCGACTTATACATCAACCTTGGAAATATCTCTGAAGACATTTTAAAGGACAACCGTAAAATGTATGAAAACGGATTGCCCATTGATGGATTAAAAGTAAACGGAAGTAACGTAAACCGAACGATTTGGGGTGACGTACCAAGAAATCCATCCATCATTTATGCCTTCGATGAGACAGATGCTGCCCGTGTGAATCAAGATTTAGGATTTGACGGTCTTACCGATATCGAAGAAGCTTCCTTATCAAATATTGGATTCTATTCGACCTTACCAGATCCAGCAGCAGACAACTACAAATTCTTTAGGGGATCTGAATTCGACGCACTAAATGCCAGTATCTTAACGCGATACAAGGACTTTAACAATACCCAAGGAAACTCTCCTACCCTAACTCAGTCCAACGAGCCTTATCCTACCTCTGCCACGACTTATCCGGATGCGGAGGACATCAACAAGGATCAAACCATGAGTACGGTGGAAAGTTATTTTGAATACAAAATTTCGCTAAACAAGGCGGATTTGGTAAAAGGAAGAAACTACGTGGTAGACTCCAAAACCACAACAGTTACTTTAGAAAATGGTGCACAGCAGCAAGCCACGTGGTACCAATTTCGAGTACCAATTCGAAGCGGAACACCCATCAACGGAATTCCAGATTTCAACTCTATTCGATTCATTCGAATGTTCTTAACCAATTTCAAAATGCCAGTGGTATTGCGATTCGGCGAACTCGATTTGGTTCGAAGCGATTGGCGTCGATATACGAGAACCATTGATCCTAATATCAATCCAGATCGTGAACTCACCCAACAAGAACTAGATGGTTTCGAAATCGGAGTGGTAAGCATCGAACAAAACAACGGCTTTTATGTGCAGCCTCCAGGAATTGAAAGAGAGCGTTTGCAAGGAAGTACAACGGTTCAGTTGCAGAACGAACAATCGGCAACCCTAACAGTAAAAAATCTTGATCCAGGGAAAACCAGAGCCATCTTTAAGAATATAAGCGTAGACCTCAGACGATTCAAAAATTTACAAATGTTCACCCACTTAGGGCGCGTTCAGAATTCGTCAATGAATTTATCTGACGGCGATTTGAGTGCCATCATTAGAATTGGTACCGATTTAACCGAGAACTATTATGAGGTGGAATTGCCACTAAAAGTATCTGGCGGAGGAACTACGGCCCTTGAAATTTGGCCAGAAGAGAACAACCTGAATGCCTTCTTACAAGATTTCGGAAAGGTGAAATTAGAACGTGATGGATTGGGAGCTCCAATCAACCTACCCTACACATCGACCTTGTCAGGCAACCTGCCTTACAAACTTTCGGTAGTTGGTAATCCAACCTTGGCGCAATTACGAACCATGATGTTAGGGGTGAAAAATACCAGTAATGTGGTACAAAGCGGTGAGGTATGGTTCAACGAATTAAGAGCCTCTGATTTTGACAATCAAGCCGGATGGGCCGCTGTTGTAAATGCAGATGCAAACTTTGCCGATGTGGCCAATGTATCGCTTTCGGGAAGCATCAAGACCATCGGATTTGGAAACATTGAAGATCGAGTGAATCAAAGAAGCTTTGACGAGACTAAAGAATACAACGTCGCTACCACCATCAATTTAGGAAAGGTATTTACTCCACAGAAATGGGGCATTCAAGTTCCGATGAGCTATAGTGTTGGAGAGCGATTTATAGATCCGAAGTTTGATCCACAATACCAAGATGTACTCTTGGAGGATGCTTTAGGCGTAAACCCCAATTCTGAATTTTCAAGGGATTATACCAAGCGAACAAGCATCAGTTTTATCAACGTTAAGAAAAACAGAAATCCGAATTCTACTCGAAAACCTAAGTTCTATGATGTTGAGAATTTTGCTGTTTCCTATTCATACAACAGGGAATTTCATAGAGACTATAACATCCAAAGATTTATTAGTGAAAATGTAAGTGCTTCGGCCAATTACAACTTTAACTTCAACAGTAAATATTTCGAACCATTTAAGAATACTCAGGCGTTTAAAAACAAGTATTGGAAATTCATTCGCGATTTAAATTTCAATCCGGTTCCGACAACCTTAAGCGTTAATTCTAGAATTAATCGAGCTTATAATGAGCAACAGTCTCGAAACTTAATTCCAGGTTTGTCACCGCAACCCGAATTGAAACAACGTCGTTTCTTATTTGACTGGGATTACACCGTTGGGTTTGACCTAACCAAGTCGCTACAGTTAAACTTCAACGCTACCAATAGTTACATCTACGATACTTTTGGAAGCGGAGAGGATTTACAGATTTTTGATAATTTCTTCAATATCGGAAGACCCAACCAATACCATCAGAAGCTCAATACAACGTATCAATTACCTATCAATAAGTTTCCATATCTGAATTGGATAACAGCAGATTACGCTTATACAGCCGATTTTGACTGGCAGGTATCTTCTCAAGATCAAACCATTGTTGAGCAAATTGGTAATGTGATTCAGAATGCAAACACACACAATATCAATACCACTTTTGCCTTCGATAAATTGTACAAGTTGATCAATTTCGAGAAGTTACTTTTGACCAAGAGTCAACGTCAAAGTTTGAAAGACAATCCGAGACGAAGAATTCGACCTAGAAAAAAATTACCAACTGGTAAGAAAGTTTTAAAAGGTTTCTGGGATGTCATCACTTCAGTGAAACAAGGAAAAGTGAGCTACACCGAAAACAATGGTCAGTACCTACAAGGTTATGATGAAGAGATTGGTTTCTTAGGCGGCCCGCCAATGGGATTCGCTTTCGGTAGTCAGGTTGATATCAGAAACAAAGCCTTAGAAAATGGTTGGTTGGTAGATCCTAGAGATCCGAACAATAGTGATTATTTCACCAAAAATTACAGCAGAACACATTACAACAAAGTCGATTATACTTTTACTTTAAAACCTGTGAAGGATCTTAATATTGATGTCCGAGGAAACAAAATTCGAACGCATAACTTGACTCAGCAAATAGACATTCTTGACGTTAGCAACGATCCAAATGCCACGGAGGTAGAAAGGTTGTTTGGTCGATTGGACAGCAATATTGCTTCCTTCCAAACTGGAAATTTCAGTACCAGCTTCTCTATGTTCTCGACAGCATTTACCAATGGCGATCAGTTGTTTGAAAACCTGAAGAACTTTAGAAGTGTAATATCGAATCGACTTGCCAATGAAAACGGAGTTCCTGCTACAGGATTTGGGGCTAACAGTCAGCAAGTATTGCTTCCCGCTTTCTTAGCTGCCTATGGAGGTGACAATCCGGAATCTGTAAACACAAGTATTTTCCGAAACATTCCAATTCCGAATTGGACCTTGCGATATAGCGGATTGATGAACTTTAAATGGTTCAAAAAGAATTTCACCAACTTTATTGTTTCCCACGGTTACCGATCGTCTTACACCATCTCAAATTACACCAACAATTTACTTCATGATGGTACCAATCCTTTTGGAACTACCAACATCAGTGGAAATTACGAGCCGGAATTATTAATTGGAGCAGCTACTTTGGTTGATGAATTTTCACCATTGATTAAGGTGGATATGAAGATGAAGAATTCTTTCTCTTTACGAGGTGAGGTAAGAACCGATAGAACCTTGACCCTAAATTTCAACAATAGTACTTTAACGGATATCCGTGGTACTGAGTATATCTTCGGATTGGGGTATGTCTTCAAAGATGTGAAGATGAATACAAGGTTCACAGGAACCAAGCAAACCTTGAAAGGAGATATCAATTTGAGAGCCGACGTTTCCCTCCGTGACGACCTTACTCAAATTCGATATATTGATGAAGATAATAACCAAATTAATGGTGGACAACGATTATTTTCTATTAAATTTACAGCCGATTATAGATTGAGCAATAATTTGACCGCTTCATTCTATTACAATCACCAAACATCACGATATGCGATCTCTACCACATTCCCGAGACAGGCAATCAACGGTGGATTTAATATCGTTTATAATTTAGGAGGAACTAATTAATTATCGCAAAAATGAATATACCAGCTGAATTAAAGTACACAAAAGACCACGAGTGGATCAAAATCGAAGGAGATACTGCTATTGTGGGAATTACCGATTTTGCACAAGGCGAATTGGGTGATATCGTTTATGTAGATGTTGATACTTTAGACGACAATGTAGAAGAAGGAGAAGTTTTCGGAAGTGTTGAAGCTGTAAAAACTGTTTCGGATCTATTCATGCCTTTGACTGGTGAGGTCATCGAATTTAATGAGGACCTAGAAGATGATCCTGAATTAGTGAACTCTGATCCTTATGGAAAAGGATGGATGATCAAAATCGCCATCGAAGATGATTCACAAATAGACAATCTTTTAGATGCTGCGGCCTACCAAAGCCTTATTGCGGGCTAGTCTGCACATTCTTGCCATTTCAATTACCATTGGTATTGGAGTTCTAAGCTTGGTTAAGCCTCCAACCATAGAGGTTTCTGTATCCAATTTTGACAAACTCCTGCATGTCTTTGCCTATTTTTGTCTGGCTACATCATGGCTAATGGCACTAAGAAATAGGAACAAACCATACCTAATTATCGTTGGATGTGTTATTTATGGCATAGTTATTGAAATGCTTCAACTGTCTATGACAGATTACCGGACTGGAGATTTGAATGATGTTTTGGCCAATACCACTGGAGCAATAATCGGATTTTTATTGTTTAACTACTTGAATAAAAATATTTTATTAAAAACAAATCAACAGCCGTAAATAAATCAATAAATTATTTAAATTAGCAAACTATTAATTCATCTCACTATGCAAATCAAGAAAAACCCAAAATCAAACCTTGAAAATTATAGCAAGATTTTCATGCTTATAGGGTTAGTTTTAGCCTTATTTATTACGTATGCAGCCATTGAACAAAAAACTTATGATAAAGTATATGGTGATTTAGGAACTGCAGACATGAATGCTCTGGAGGACGAGGAAATTCCAATTACTGAGCGTGTAGAGCCAGTACAACCGAAAACTCCACCACCACCAGCTCCAGAAAAAATTGAGGTTGTTGAAGATGAAAAAGAAGTTGAAGAAACCGTAATCGAATCAACTGAAACTGACGAAACAGAAGCTGTAGAAGTGGAAGAGATCGTTGAAGTTGAAGAAGTAGAAGAAGTTGTTGAGGACGTAAGTTTCATGATTATTGAAGACGTACCGGTGTTCCCTGGATGTAAAGGAAGTAAAGCTGAATTGAAAAAGTGCTTCAGTAAGAAAGTACAAAAGCACTTCTCAAGAAAGTTTGATTCTGACTTGCCAAATGAATTAGGTCTTTCTCCAGGACGTAAAAGAGTATTCATCGGTTTTAAAATTGATAAAACTGGAAACATTGTAAATGTAAATGCCAGAGCTCCACATCCAAAGATTAAGAGCGAGGTGATCAAGGTAATGAAGCAATTACCAAAGATGAAGCCAGGAAGACAAAGAGGAAAACCAGTTGGTGTAAAATATAGCATTCCTTTCACACTTATTGTTGAATAAGCAGGAAGATGAAGAAATAAAAAAAGCGATTAGAAATTCTAATCGCTTTTTTTTATGGAGTAAATTGTGGTTAATCGTTAACAGCCAATTTGTATTCTTGTTTGATAAAATGAACACTAACTAGTTTATTATCTACGTAATTGATTTCTCTAATTCCTTTATCCGTATAAATAAACCAAGTACCTACTTTCTTACCTTCATCATAATTAGCAAGCTGTAATCGCTTCCCATTGGTATCGTAAGTAACCCATTGCCCTGTTAACTTTTTGTTTTTAAAATAACCTTCTGTTTTCACCTTTCCATTGTCGTGATAATACGTCACCTTTACTTTGTCATCAACCTTTGTAAAGGTTGGCTCAATTTGCTGCGCGTATCCAGCAAAAGTGAATACAAGTAACATCACAATTGTTGTCAAATTTCTCATAAGATTAGGTTTATAGTTAACAATAATTTTACAAATTCTTTACGAATATACGACATTAGATAACTTTTGCAAAACTTTTTGTTAACATTAACTTAACATTGGGAAATTATGGATTGAATTACTTTGGATTTCAAGCAACCAACAACATGCAAATCCTTACACAAAGTCTTATCGCTCTCGTCGCCGTCATTCATATATATATTGTCTATTTGGAAATGTTCTTATGGACTTCAAAAAAAGGAATGAAGGCTTTTGGTCTCAGGGATAAAGAATTTGCAGAAGAAACCAAAGTACTGGCTGCCAATCAAGGCTTGTACAACTTGTTTCTCGTATTTGGACTAATCTGGGCACTTTTAAGTGAGCATCAGGCTCCTGCCCTGTTTTTCCTTGGTTGTGTTTTTATCGCTGGTATTTATGGGGCATACTCTACCCAAAAAATTCGAATATTTTACATTCAATCCATCCCTTCAGGATTAGGATTGCTTTCTATCTTAGCAACAAATTTTATATAATTTAAAATCAGTACAACAAATGGATCAATACCTACAAAAATTGCAAGACCTTATCGTTGAATACAGTCCGAAAGTTATCACGGCGCTTATTTTATTAATTGTCGGATTATTTGCAATCAAATTTTTCGTGAGTACCACTCGAAAAGTAATGACAAAAAGAGAAGTTGATATTACTCTCCAAAAATTCTTACTAAACTTATTGAATTGGGGACTCAAGATTTTACTGTTTATTCTTGTTGTTTCCAAACTCGGAATTGAAACAACTTCTTTCGCAGCGATCATCGCGGCGGCTGGTTTGGCCGTTGGTTTGGCCTTACAAGGATCGCTTTCCAATTTTGCAGGAGGCGTGCTTATCATGATTTTCAGACCTTTTAAAATTGGTGATTTCATAGAGGCACAAGGGGAAACTGGTGTAGTGAAAGAGATCAGTATTTTTACCACCAACCTCATTGGCCTGTCCAACAAAGAGATCATCATACCCAATGGCAGCTTATCCAATGGGAACATCGTGAATTATAGTTCTACGGGAACCAGAAGAGTGGACTTTACATTTGGGGTTTCCTATGATGCCGATATCAAGCAAACCAAAGAAGTGTTGCATAGTGTGTTAAAAAGCAACGAAAAAATCCTTGAAGAACCCGCACCAACAATCGCAGTTGTTGAATTGGCCGATAGCTCGGTAAATTTTGCGGTAAGACCTTGGGTAAATACGGCCGATTATTGGGATGTATATTTCGATATTATGGAGAAAACTAAAATTGCGCTTGACAAAGCTGGTATCGAAATACCATATCCACATCAGGTTGAAATTAGAAAATAGGTTTTCGTTTCTTTTCTGGAACGGCAATAAAATCTTTTAAATAAAACGGTTCGAAGTAAGCAACATCTTCGAACTGTTTCTTTTTGTATGCTTCATGAGACAACTTGGCCATCTGGATTGTCGATGGGAAGTAACTATCTAAAAAATTAGCATTTGGATGTGTTATGAGTGCTTTGCATTTCTCAGCACCATCTCCTAGAAAATAGACCTTTCCCTTTTCAAGAAAACCTTGATAAGCATTCTCATCAATAATCACAGCTTGTGTTTCTTCAAGAAGGTTATACGAAACATCAAAAACAGCCGCATACACTTCCAACCTTCTAGCGTCCAACATGGGGACGATAAAGCCATCTTCTCGGTCAATTGCATGTGCTAAAGAAGTTAAGGTATTGACAGCAATTAAAGGCACATCAAAGGCATAACAAATCCCTTTGGCCCCAGAAACACCAATCCGAAGTCCTGTATAAGAACCTGGCCCTTTGCTTACGGCAACTGCATCTAAATTTGATCTATCTACACCCTGCTTTTCAAAGAGCTCATGTATAAAAACATGAAGCACCTCGGCATGTGAATACTTCCCATTATTTAATTCCTTGGAAATAACAGTCTCGCCATTCTGAGAAAGACTTACAGAACAGTTTTTAGTTGCAGTTTCAATGTTTAAAATGTAACCCATTATTGCGGGTTCAAAGATAAGTAATAAAAAAAGCATCAGTTAAAACTGATGCTCTTTAAACTATTTTTTTATTGCCTAAAATTCTAATTCTCCAGAGTAGAATTGCAGTACTTTGGTCTTGAACACATAATCGAATTTGGATCGAATCATGGTTGCTTGAGCATTCACCAATCGGGTTCTTACCAATTCGAAATCGAAAACCGATATGGCTCCAAAATTGAATCGCTCTTGGGCATTTTTAAAAGCCTCTTCCTGGGCATCTAAGGATGTCTTTGCAGCCTCATAGGCTTTCAATGCTGTCTTTACATCTAAGTAAGCTTGTTCAATGGTCTGCTCTAGCGTTAACTTCTCATTCTCCAAACGAGTTTCAGCTACTTTTTTACTGATCACTGCTCTTTCTACCCTGTTCCTAGTTTGAAATCTGTTGAAAATTGGAATACTCAAGTTCAATCCAATTTGATAATTCAAGTTATTCTCGAACAATTGCTTTGAAATTCTATTATCAATTTCAAAAGGTATTCCGTTCTGGGTCATTCCCGAAATATAATCTGGCTGACCAAGTACAGTATTGTAGAACGTACTTGCTCCAAAGCTGTAGGTTAAAGAAGGTAGAAAAGCACCTTTTTGAATTTCAATATTGAATTCGGCATCCTCAATAAATTTTGATGCTCTGGCAATTTGTGGCTGTGTCAATAAGGACTTTTGATAAACGATATCTGAATTGCTATATAATAACGTAGCGCTTGGTGTACCAACATCCACAGGAGCAACGTCGAAACCTTCATTCGGCACCTGAATCAACTGTGCTAAATTCAACAAAGCCAAGTCTAAAGCGTTTTCTTGAGCAACTACATTTTGAGCATCAGTAGCCGCAGTTGATTGGGCATTTAACAAATCTCCTTTGGGAATCGTCCCAGCATCGAAACTCTTCTGAGCTGCTTCAATTTGTTTGGAACTTATTTCGAACTGCACTTTGGCAGCTGCTAAATTTTCTTTGGCAAACAATACGTTCAAATAGCTATTCACCACTTGAAGAGAAACGTTGTTTTCGATCACTTTTAGGTCAAGGATACTCGTCTCTACTCCCAATTTGGCTCTCTTATAGGTATTGGTGTTTCGAAACCCATTAAAAATAGTACCGTTACCATTCAATCCAAGAGAAAGAACATAACGCTCTGCCGTACTTCTAACGTTGTCGGCACCAACGGTAAGACCAAAATTCATAGAATTCCCAACATTTCCACCCAAACTTGGCAAGAAGTTACCTTTGGCAATTTCGGCGTCTTCCTTGGCAAGTTCAACGCTTAATTTATTTTGTTCAATCGTGATGTTTTTTTCAAGGGCGTGCTCTACACATTCCTTTAATGTCCATTGTCTCTGAGAAAATGTTACTGTAGCGGAAAGAATTGTTACTACAAATAGAATCTTACTTTTTAACATAGAAAATTTCATATGGTTAGTTTTATGAGCCTCGCTCATTTTTGATTTGATGTTAATAAGACGACTAAAAGTAGAATATGTTACAAGAGTTGGCTCTTATTGAAATGTTAATTTTTCAAGCCCTTCTTGTAACGGTAAATTGTGTAAATCAGAAAGCCTACCAAGATGTAGGGAAAAACCATTAAATAGGTAATTCCGTTATTGACACCCTCTGCCATTGATTCGTTTCCATTTTCAATAACTGCTTTACACATGGCACATTGCCCATAAGAATTTAAAACTCCCAAAAGGAGAACAAGAAATACAACTAGTTTACGCATAATAGGGAGAAATCATTAGGTAGACAATGACACCTGTTACAGCCACATACAACCACAATGGGAAGGTAATCTTAGCAATTTTCTTATGCGCCTCAAAATTGGTCAATTTAGCTCGCATATAGGTTGTCAAAACAAATGGTATGACAACAATGGATAATAGAATATGGGTAATTAAAATAAAATAGTACACATATCGGATAATGCCTTCACCTCCAAACTTCGTAGAGTCAGAAGTCATATGGTAGGCAATATACATGAGTAAGAAGGCAAGTGAACAGGCAATGGCCAAACTATTCAAACGCTCGTGTAGCTTTCTATTCCCGTTCTTGATAGCAACCACTGCGGCTACCAACAATACCGCTGTTAAACCGTTAATACTCGCATAAATTGGTGGCAAAAAAGTTAATGGTTCTACATCAAAGCCAAACTTTCTCAAGTTGATTCCAAATAAGGCAGCCACGGCAATAGGTACCACCACTGAGGTGATGGTAATTAACTTTTTAAACTTTTTCTCCTGTGCAGTTATTTCACTCATCTAATAGTAATTTTATGTCTTCTTTTAATTCTTCTATTTGATGTTTGAACGTTTGTTCATTCAACGCTCTATAGTACATAATCGGATTTCCAAACTGATCTTTACGAGATCGTATGAATCCGTTTTTATCAATCAAGGCAAATAGGCCCGAATGTTCGAATCCGCCATGTGCTTCCTCTCCTCTGCCGGCATACAGCTTGAACCCTTGATTGGACAAGGCATACACCACCTCTTCTGATTGACCCGTCAACAAATGCCAATTCGGATGTTTGATACCATTATTTTCGGCATATGATTTTAGCGTTTCCGGTGTATCAATCTTTGGAGTAATGGAAATGGATGCAATTCCGAAATCTTTTTCATTCATGAAATCAGATTGGATATCAAGCATCTTTTCGGTCATTTTCGGACAAATGGTCGGGCAAGTCGTGAAAAAGAACTCGACCACATACACTTTTCCCTTGTAGGTATCATTGGTGATAATCTCACCAGATTGATTGAGAAACTCAAAAGCTGGTACTTTGGAAAAAGTATACAAACCAGACTTTTTCCCATCTTTCTCTACTTGATTCAATCGCGAATCGTCAATCAATTTGTCATTCGATAATCGATCATCCAAATTACGAACCACATAGATCCCGAAAAGGAGCACAATAAAAACGATGCCTGCGTATGAATACTTTTTCTTCATGGTCTAGATTTGACGTTCGGCGTTATTCTTTTTAAGTGCCAATCGATATTCGGCAAGAACGATTTTCACATCATCCTTCATCTTATTGTTCAATTCGGCCACGGAGTTCATGTTGTAACCAAACAGTTTTCCATTGGCAATATCTTCATCGTCCGTGCGCCCTCTTAGGCCTAATTCCTTATCTACGATATACGCCAGTTGACTTCCATAGTTATCTAAAGAATCATTGGTATTTAAGGAACTAAAGTAGCTTTCGATCGCCGGACCTTCTGCCGGAATAAATATCCAACTTTTCATGTCTGTAAAAACTTCTAAATCCTTTTTGATTTCAAGAATTTCTTTCTCGATTTCCTTAGGATAAATAGCAATCATTTGAAAGTCTTTGAATCCGTAAAAAGGTTTGTAGATTTTTTGATTGATGTTAAACAACCTTCCTTTGGCTGCCTCAGCATCTGATCCAGTAAAACAAAGAATAGATATCTTTTTTGAAAGCGTTTGATTTTGCGCATTCTTCAGCACAGAAATGTTCTGCACGTTTTCAGTAACTACTGGTAGTTTTGCAAAGTTATTGATCCCCGTGGATAGTACGATGTACAAGATAAGGGGTAAAATAAACAAACAAAAAAGAACAACTCTTTTTTTAGTAATGAAGGCCATAATTTAAAACAACAAAGATACGAATAGAGCAAAAAAAAAGGTGATTTAAATCACCTTAATATTTTCTTAATTTACCATCGAATAAGTGGAGCAAGTGTTTCATTCAAATACTCTCCCTCGATGAGTAATAGTGTTACCAAATAACAAATTAGGAATACCGCTGTCCAAACCACAGCTCTTCTAAACCACTTTTTCTCGCCTTCCATATGCATGAAAGTCCAAGTAATATAGTAAGCCTTTACCAAGGTCAAAATGATAAAGATCCAGTTTAATGGGCTTGTTCCTAAAAAGTTTGTAAGGTAAAGTGCATCGGGCTTTACAATACCCAATCCAACTTCTACTATTGTAACGATGGATAGTAATCCGAATACCATCCATATTCTTTTAACATTTGATTCGTGTGCGTGTGCCATAGTTAATTGAATGTTTTAAACGAGATAGAAAAATGTAAATACGAATACCCAAACTAAATCTACGAAGTGCCAGTACAAACCAACTTTCTCTACCATTTCGTAGTGTCCTCTTCTTTCATAGGTACCTAAGATTACATTAAAGAAGATAATGATGTTGATAACGATTCCAGAGAAAACGTGGAAACCATGGAATCCAGTGATAAAGAAGAAGAAGTCGGCAAAGATGGTATTTCCATATTCGTTTACCTCTAAGTTAGCACCTTCAACTACTAGACGTGCTTTGGCAAGTTCGCTAGCTCCTTTTTCCTTGGATAAAATTGTTTTTTGTCTTGTTTCAAGATCAATCAGCTCGGTTCTGATGAACACATCAGGATTTGATGCATAAGAAGCTTGAATTTGAGCAACTGAATACTGTGGTAAAGTTTCTCCGCTTTCAAACCACAGTCCGTTTTTTCTAGTGTGTTCTTCTCGAACATCCATTCGGTCGCCAACCACAAAGTCGGCCAATGCTATTTGTTTTCCTTCGTTATTTACAAATTGTAAAATTTTTCCATCCGTAGTTTTTACAGCACCGTAAGTTCCGTTGATAAAAGTATTCCACTCCCAAGCCTGAGATCCAACGAAGATTAAACCACCAATAATTGTCGCAAACATGTACCAAGTCACTTTGGTCTTCTGCATTTTGTGACCTGCGTCAACGGCAAGTACCATTGTTACAGAAGAGAAGATCAGTACGAAGGTCATGAATGCAACATAATACATTGGAAACTCCCCATGTATAAAAGGAATGTGTGTAAAAACTTCATCTGCGATAGGCCAAGAATCAATAAACTTAAATCTCGTTAATCCGTAAGCCGCTAAAAATCCAGAAAAGGTCAAGGCATCCGAAAGGATAAAGAACCACATCATCATTTTACCATAGCTCACATTGAATGGTCTTGTACCTCCACCCCAGGTCTCTTTTTTGTTTGAAGAAATAGCAACGTTTGCGTCCATAAAAGCTTATCTAATTGAATGAAAAATTTCGGCTAAAAATAATCAAATTATATTATTTGATGAAATTGAAAAATAAAAATAGGTAAATCCATAAAATATCCACAAAATGCCAGAAAATAGCGCCTAATTCGAACCCTAGGACATCCTCTGCGTGATACTTTTTTCGGATTTGATTTATAATTAATACCAATAGAACTACAATTCCTGCAATTAAGTGTAAAACATGCATGAAGGTAATTCCGATAATGAAGGATGTTGACACGGTACTCTCTGGTCCTGTGAAATACAATCCGATACTTTTTAATTCGTTAAATCCAACATACTGCAACCATACAAATACTAGTCCCAAAACAAAGGTTACCACTGTAAAGATTAAAGACAGTTGCAATTTGTTTTGTTTGATCAATCGCTTTGCGATGATTAAGGTAATACTACTCAACACAATAGCTGCTGTACTTGTATAAAAAGCTTGGGGTAGGTCAAATGAAACCCAATCTTCCCTTTTCATACTTATCACGTAAGCACTGGTTAATCCAGCAAAAAACATGATCATACTGATGATGGAAATCCACAGCATTGGTTTTGCTGTTTTTCGCTGAGCTGTTCGTAATTCTTGTTGTAAGGTTTTTTCTTCCTGCATCTAATGTAAAAATTTATCTACCACATATATCACCTGTACCACAGTGATGTATAACACACTGGACAGCATTAATTTCCTCGCGTCTTTATTGTCTTGAGATTTGTACAATTGGATGGCATAAAACATCATCACCAATCCTAAGATAGCAATTACAACTGCCGTGATTGGGTGAATGTAAAAATCTCCTGTTACCTTTAATACTGGGGATACCGATACCAAAATCATGATAAAGGTATACAGCATAATTTGTTGTACGGCTGCCTTATCCTTCTCAAGCATGGGCAGCATTTTAAATCCGACTTTCTTATACTCCTCATCTTGTAACCATCCGATGGACCAAAAATGGGGAAACTGCCAGAAGAATTGGATCATAAATAAAAATCCGGGTTCAATTCCGAATTGATTTGTTGCAGCTACCCAACCCAACATGAATGGAATGGCACCAGGAATCGCACCTACAAATACCGCAAGTGGGGTTACTGGTTTTAATGGTGTGTAAACCGATGTATACAAGAAAATGGAAATGGCCCCGAACAAGGCCGTTTTCTGGTTGATGGCATACAAAATAGACAAGCCAGCAACCGTTAGTACAATGGCAATGGTCAATGCAACACCAACGGACATACGTCCTGTAGGAAGTGGTCTGTTCATGGTACGTTTCATAATGGCATCCGTATCTTTTTCAATCACCTGATTGAAAGCGTTGGACGCACCCACCATAAAATAACCACCAATAGCCAATAACATTAGCGTTGTATAGTTTACGGTTTCAGCTCCTAGAAGATATCCAGCAATAGAAGAAAAAACCACACTTATTGAAAGACCCATTTTTGTCAATTCTTTCAGGTCTGAGAATAAGGTCGTTGTTACCATTTTTTTAGTTGAAACCGTCGTGTATTCCATACAGGCTTATTGGCCAGCAAAGATATTTCATAAAATTCATTTAATCTATATGTTTAACACCTTTTTAAATGAAAAAACCCGCCCAAAAAGAGCGGGAAAAATTGCTATGAAAAAGAAAAATGTGATTTTAAATCACGCTACAAAGATAGCGGATGTTCAAAAACCATTTATTAACATAGGTTAATTTTTAACGATTATTTAGAATTATTCTAAGGTTTTTAGGGTGTCTCTTCCGATCAACATTCCATTTAAAAGGTTGATTCGGTAAACTCTAGACACATTGTTCCCTTCGTTGAAGTTGAGTTTTAAGGCTTCACCACTTTTTTCATAAGAGCCTTTGGTATAACATTTTTGACGACCATCTCGTTCCTCCATAAAAAAAGTGTTGTCTGAAAAGAGTTTTAGTTTTAATTGTGAATTGGTAGCATTTTGTTTTTGGAAGGTTCCAGTGGTAGTTTTGTAAAAATCCATCTCCGGATTGTAGAATGAAACGTAAAACAAACCGGCAAATAGCACTAAAAACACCAGTGGAAAGTAATCGAAAAACTCCTCCTTTAGAGAGATGTGGTACAAGTTGTAGAAGGTAACTACGAGCGTAACCATAAAAAACAACAATCCGATTCCGCCAACAATGAACTTATCCACCAAATCGTAGCAAAAATCGCCAAGGTTGATACCTTTGTATGCCAACACAAGGATGAGAACAACCAAACCGTAATGTCTTTTGCTAAACGTAAACATGTTCTTTTTTATTTAGAGAATTTGGCGAGTGCGTTCTTTGTGAAATCCGACAATACGAGTCGGCCTGTAATCTTTGCTCGTTCTAAAAGTAAATCATTCCAATCTTCAGTTCCTTCCCAAAATATGGTCTTCAGCTCGCTAAGTGCGTCCGGATTGTAGCTAGCCAACTTCGCAGCAAACAGGTCTACCTCCTTATCCAATTCTTCAAGGGATTCAAAAACACGCGCATACAAGCCTTTTTCTTTGGCCCAATAGGCATTCTTCCAAGTAGTAGCATCCAAGGTTAAATCTGAAAAAGCAGCAACGCCAATTTTTCGTTGTACGGCAGGTGCGATCACATAAGGACCAATACCAATGCTGATTTCAGAAAGTTTTACCGAAGCTGCTTCTGTTGCCAAGGCATAATCACAAGCAGATACCAAACCGACTCCTCCTCCAACGGCCTTTCCTTGAATACGGCCAACAATTATTTTACTGCAAGCACGCATGGCATTGATGACATTGGCAAAACCTGAAAAAAATTGGATTCCGTCTTCGAGATTATCAATACCCACTAACTCATTGAAAGAAGCCCCAGCGCAAAAAGCTCGTTCTCCTTCTGACTTCAGCACGATTACCGAAACCTCATCATTCTTAGAAAGTTCATTCAATTCCTCCGTAAGACGTTGTAACAATGTACTCGGAAAAGAATTACTCGCCGGATGACCAAATTCTACCGTTGCAATCTTGTTTTGAATAGAAGTAAAGAGACTTCCATCTTGTCTCGAAGTGCCCATATAAAAGGTTTTCTCAAAATTAGCTTTTTTTGGGAAACCTTAGCCCACAATATTTACAATTTTACCAGGCACTACAATCACCTTCTTTGGAGTTCTACCCTGTAATTGTGCTTGGGTTTTTTCATGAGCCATTACTGCCGCTTCAATTTCCTCTTTGTTTAAATCCAAAGAAAGTTCCATGGTAAATCGCATTTTTCCATTGAATGAAATCGGATAATTCTTGGTACTTTCCACCAAATGTTTCTCATCAAAGATTGGAAAAGCAACCGTTGAAATCGTGTTTTCATGACCCAATTTACTCCACAATTCCTCTGCAATATGAGGCGCATAAGGTGAAATTAGAACAAGTAATGGTTCTAAAATGTCTCGTTTGTTGCATTTCTGAGCTGTCAATTCGTTCACAGCAATCATAAAGGTAGATACAGAAGTATTGAAAGAAAAATTCTCGATATCTTCCTCTACCTTCTTGATGGTTTTATGAAGGGTTTTTAATTCATCTTTGGTAGGAGCTGCATCGGAAACTTCCAACTGATCGCCATTGTAAAATAATTTCCAAAGTTTCTTCAAGAAAGAATACACTCCAGAAATTCCTGAGGTTTTCCAAGGTTTGGACTGCTCAAGTGGACCTAAGAACATTTCAAACAGTCGCAAAGCATCTGCACCGAATTCTTCACAAATATCATCCGGATTGACAACGTTGTACTTGGATTTTGACATCTTCTCAACTTCTCTCGATACTTTGAAAGTGCCATCATCCTCAGTTACAAATTCGGCCTCTTTAAATTCGGGTCTCCAATTTTTAAAAGCTTCGATATCGAGTTCATCCGAAGCATTTACAAAGGATACGTCTGCGTGGATAGAACGAATTGGAAATATATCCCTCAGCCAAGCTATTGAAATATAATCTAATTTCTCCGCCGCCTCTAAAAGTCTTTTATAAACTTTCTTCACTCTAAGGAGAGTATCTTTATCAATTTTATATTTCAAATAAATATCTTGTTCTTTCTGGGGAGAATTCTTCCATAAATCTGTGAAAAGATTTATGTTTTTCATTATCAGACTTAAAACCTCTGAACTGATAATTAGATTTTTACTTGAGTCTCTTTCTGAATCGGCATTCCTGCTAGCAAAGCCACCATCATAAACATGAACAAAAGCAGAAGTTCCTAAAATCATTCCCTGGTTGATGAGCTTTTTGGCAAACTCATCCACTGGAACATAGCCTCTATCAAACATGAATTTCTGCCAAAAACGAGCGTATAACAAGTGTCCGGTTGCATGTTCCGAACCTCCAATATATAGATCAACTTGTTTCCAATAATCGATTTTATCTTTAGAGAAAATCTCTTCATTATTTCTCGGGTCCATATATCGATTGAAGTACTGCGAACTCCCAGCCCATCCAGGCATGGTGTTCAACTCCAACGGGAATATGGTTTTGTGATCTATTAAATCGTTGCTCACCACCGTTGCTTTTTCTGTATCCCAAGCCCAAACCTCTGCATTCCCTAATGGTGGTCTTCCGTCTTCAGTTGGAAGGTATTTTTCAACTTCAGGTAATTCAATAGGCAAGTGCTTGGCATCAATCATTTGTGGCATTCCATCCACATAATAAACAGGGAACGGTTCTCCCCAGTAACGCTGACGGCTAAACACTGCATCTCTTAAACGGTAGTTGATTTTCCCATAGCCTATCCCTTTTTGCTCCATTTCATAAATGACTCTTTTCATGGCCTTTTTGTAAGACAGTCCGTTTAAGAAATCAGAATTGGCAATAATGGTCTTCTCCTTGTCAGCGAATGCCTCCTCAGAAATATCAACTCCTTCAAAAATATTCGGAATCTCAATCCCGAAATGCTTGGCGAAATCATAGTCACGTTGATCACCACATGGAACCGCCATTACCGCTCCTGTTCCATAGCTTGCCAACACATAATCACCAATCCATATTTGCACTTTTTCTCCAGAGAATGGATGGATGGCATAAGCGCCAGTAAAAGCACCAGAAATGGTTTTCACATCTGCCATTCGATCACGCTCAGAACGCTTTGCAGTTGCTTCAACATAGGCCTCTACCTCAGCACGTTGCTCTTCCGTAGTTATTTTCGCCACCAACTCGTGCTCAGGTGCCAAAGTCATGAAACTAACCCCGAAGATAGTATCGGGTCTAGTGGTAAAGACATCAATTTTAGCTTCAGCATGGCCATCTACTTCAAATGTTACCATCGCACCTTGACTTCTACCAATCCAGTTGGTTTGAGAATCTTTTAAGGGTTGTGGCCAATCAATAGTATTCAATCCATCTAACAACCGTTGTGCATAGGCTGAAATTCGCATCGACCATTGGGTCATTTTTTTTCGAACCACCGGATGCCCACCTCTTTCTGAAACACCGTTTACGATTTCGTCGTTGGCCAGCACTGTTCCTAAAGCTGGACACCAATTAACTTCGGTATCCGAAAGAAAAGTCAATCGATATTGCAACAAAACCTGCTGCTTCTTTTTGTCTGAAAACGCCTTCCATTCCTCAGCTGTAAAGGATTCCACATCGTCATCACAAGCAGCATTTACATCACTCGTTCCAGACGTTGAAAACTTTTCAATTAAGGTATCAATAGACTCCGCTTTGTTGGAATCATTGTTAAACCAAGATTCAAAAAGCTGAATGAAAATCCACTGCGTCCATTTGTAATACTCCGGATTGGAAGTACGTACTTCACGACTCCAATCGAAGGAAAAACCAATTTGATCCAACTGCCTTCTATAGGTGGTAATGTTCGCTTCCGTAGTTTTTGCTGGATGCTGCCCAGTTTGGATGGCATATTGCTCTGCTGGTAATCCGAAGGAATCATAGCCTTGTGGATGCAATACATTAAACCCCTTATGACGTTTGTATCGCGCATAGATATCAGAAGCAATGTAACCCAACGGGTGACCCACGTGCAACCCTGCTCCAGACGGATAAGGAAACATGTCGAGCACATAATATTTAGGCTTTGAAAAATCATCACTCGCTTTAAAAGTTTGATTCTCTGCCCAATACTTTTGCCATTTCTTCTCGATTTCTTGGTGTTTGTACTGCATTACAAATTGGTTTTAAAGGCTGCAAATTTACGTTTAATCTTGGAAAAAACCAGTTGTAAGGGCCTTGATTTCGAGCGGATGAAGATTAAGGAATCTCAAATGAGATTTAACATAATTTTGGAAAACTATGAATGGCATTTTGTAACTTGTCGAATCAAATTTTTTACCATGAAAAAAGTACTTTACAGTCTATTGTTTATCGGACTTATTGCCTGTAATGGCTCAGACAAAAATTCGTCTGATTTGTCCATCAATTATGAAAAAATCGAACTCGAAAATGGCCTTGATGTTGTTTTTCACATAGATCGATCAGATCCTGTAGTAGCGGTTGAGCTTATGGTTCATGTTGGATCGGCCCGAGAGATAGAAGGCAGAACTGGATTTGCCCATTTGTTCGAACACTTATTGTTTTTGGAATCAGAGAACCTTGGCAAAGGCGGATTGGATAAAATGAGTGCTCGTATCGGTGGGTCTGGAGCGAATGGATCTACTTCTAGAGATCGCACCAATTACCTACAAACAGTTCCTAAGGATGCTCTTGAAAAAATGATTTGGGCAGAAGCTGATAAACTGGGTTGGTTTATCAATACCGTTACTGACCCGGTGTTAGCCAAAGAGAAGCAGGTGGTAAAAAACGAAAAAAGACAAAGTGTAGACAACAGACCCTATGGTCATAATTTCTATGTGATTGGTAAAAATCTATATCCTAAAGATCATCCATACAACTGGCAGGTAATCGGATCTTTGGAAGATTTACAAAATGCAACATTAGACGACGTAAAGACCTTTTTCAAGAAATGGTATGTACCCAATAACTCTACTTTGGTTTTGTCTGGGGATATTGACGTTGAGCAAGCAAAAAAATGGGTACATAAATACTTTGATGAAATCCCGAGAGGTGACGAAATTTCACCACTGGAAAAGAGACCTGGATTTGTAAAAGACATCAAACACCTTTATTATGAGGATAATTTTGCTAGAGTACCGCAATTAACTATGGCGTGGCCATCAGTTGAACAATACCATCCCGATTCTTATGCGCTTAATGTGCTAACGCAATATTTAACAAGAGGAAAATCGGCACCAATGAATAAGGTATTGGTGGACGAATTGAAATTGACTTCTAGAACCTCAATGTATAACTATGCCTCTGAATTGGCAGGTGAAACGCATTTGGTGGTAAGGGCTTTTAGAGGGAAGAATCTGAATGAGTTGAAAAAAGGAATTGAGAAGGCTTTTGCCCAATTTGAAGCAGAAGGAATTTCTGAAAAGGATTTAAACCGAATCAAAGCCGGACAAGAAACATCTTTTTACAGAAGTCTTTCAAGTGTTTTAGGAAAAGGAACAAGCTTGGCTTCGTACAATACGTATACTGGCGACCCAGGATTTGTTACGCAAGATATCAACAGCACTTTAGGTGTTACGACAGATGATGTGATGCGCGTTTATAACAAATACATCAAAGGAAAGAATTTTATTACGACAAGCTTTGTCCCGCGCGGAATGAAAGAATTGGCAATTACAGGTTCGGTTCCGGCCAATGTTGTCGAAGAGAAAATTGTCATTGGGGCTGAAGAGAAATTCGATCCAAAAATTGCTGCAGAGTACGAAAAGACTCCTTCAAAAATTGATCGAAGCATTGAACCACCGTACGGTGAGACTCCGAAACTTGCGGTTCCAGAAGTGTATGAAGACACCTTAGAAAATGGTATTCGGGTCTTCGGAATTGAAAATAACGAAGTGCCTTTGGTTCGTTTCGAACTAGTGATTAATGGCGGACAGTTAATGGAATCCATGGATAAATTAGGTGTGGCTTATTTGACGGCATCTTTGATGAATAAAGGAACGGCTTCTAAAACCACACAGGAATTGGAGGAAGCCATCCAAAATTTAGGAGCCGATGTATCCGTTTATGCGGCTAAAGAAAATATTCGAATTAGTGGAACAACCCTAAAACGGAATTACGATCAAACTTTAGCAATTGCCAAAGAAATGTTGCTTTCTCCTCGTTTCGATGAAGAAGAATTCGAATTGCTTAAGAAAGCAACACTTACGAGATTGCGTCAACAACAAGCCAGTCCAAATTCAGTAGCAAGCAATGCTTACAATGAATTGATTTATGGAAAGGACAACATCCGATCTAAAAACTTATTAGGGACATCAGCATCAGTAAGTGCCATTACCATTGAGGATTTAAAGGAATTTTATAAGAAGAATATCTCTCCTTCCGTAGCAAAAATGTCGGTAGTTGGTGATATTTCAAAGGACAAAGTAGTGGCTTCATTGCAAGATTTGAATACCAATTGGGAAGCCAAAGAGGTTGTCATTCCCGTTTATGAGACTCCGGCTCCTCCAACCAAACCAACCGTGTATTTTTATGACATCCCGAATGCAAAACAATCGGTGTTACAATTCGGTGCACCTGCCTTGGCGGCAACTGATAAAGACTTCTACGCAGCCACGGTGATGAATTACATATTAGGTGGTGGTGGATTTGCCTCTAGATTAACACAAGAACTGCGTGAAGGCAAAGGCTATACTTACGGAATTCGATCTCGGTTTTCTGGAACCAAAGCCAAAGGACCATTTACCATTTCAAGCGGCGTTCGAAGCAATGTGACCTTAGAATCAGCGCAATTGGTGAAACAAATTCTAGAGGATTATCCAAAAACCTTTTCTGACAAGGACTTAGAAACCACCAAGAGTTACTTGTTAAAGAGTAATACCCGAGCTTTTGAAACAGCAGGTGCCAAGCTAAGAATGCTCACAAACATCAGTGAGTATGGCATGAGTCCGGATTACGTGAATGAAAGGGCAGAATTTGTGAGAAATATCACCAAAGAGCAAATTCAAGAATTGGCTAAAAAATATGTGGACCCAACAAAAATGATTTGGTTGGTGGTAGGTGATGCAGAAACGCAATTGGACCGCATGAACCAATTAGGATACGGTAAACCTGTGCTCCTAAATAAAAGACAAGAAAAATTAAAGAAATAAAGAATGTCAGTTTGAGCTTGTCGAACATTGAAGTTTTTCAAACTTCGACAAGCTCAGTTTGACAATTATAATTCGATGGATGCTCCGCTTGCAGAAACGCTTCGATCAATTTTTCGCATCAAGCCTTGTAAAACCTTACCTGGCCCAACTTCAATAAATTCAGTTCCTCCATCGGCAATCATTGCCTGAACACATTGTGTCCATTTTACTGGAGCTGTTAACTGTGCAATCAAATTTTGTTTGATCTCATTCGGATCGGTAACAGCCTTGGCTACTACATTTTGATACACTGGACAAATAGGCGTGTTAAAAGTGGTTGCTTCAATGGCTGCAGCTAATTCCTCTCTGGCAGGCTCCATCAATGGAGAATGGAATGCACCACCAACTGGTAATAACAAGGCTCTTCTTGCGCCTTTTTCAGTCAATACTTCACAAGCTTTTTCAACCGCTTCAATCTCTCCCGAGATCACCAATTGACCTGGACAGTTATAATTGGCCGCCACTACAATCCCTTCTATTTCAGCACAAGTATCTTCAACAACCTTATCCTCCAAGCCTAAAACAGCCGCCATGGTTGATGGTTGTAATTCGCAGGCCTTTTGCATGGCCAAAGCTCTTTTAAAAACCAATCGCAATCCGTCTTCAAAAGACAAAACTCCATTGGCTACCAAAGCAGAAAGTTCACCCAATGAGTGACCCGCTACCATTTCTGGCTGGAAGCTATCGCCCAATACTTTGGCCATAATTACCGAGTGCAGAAAAATTGCTGGTTGTGTTACTTTGGTCTGTTTCAGCTCTTCAGCAGTTCCTTCGAACATCACATCAGTAATCGAAAAATCTAATATATCATTAGCCTTTTCAAAATATTCTTGGGCAAGTGCAGATCCTTCGTAAAGATCCAATCCCATTCCTTCAAATTGAGCTCCCTGACCAGGAAAAATATATGCTTTCATTTACAAATAGATTTTGGGCAAAAGTAAACAATTTTAGAACTAATGGTAATATTTACTAATTTCGCTCTATGAATCAAAAAGATAAAATTCTAGCCAATAGAATTTACCTCATCCTAGCGGCATTATTTATCGCTTCCCTAGTAACATCGAATTTAATTTTTCAAAAGTTCTTTTACTGGTATCCGTTTGATGTTGAAGTGTATGGAGTAAAGCTCTTTGAGGTATCGGTAGGGTTACTCCCCTATCCGATCACTTTTTTGATTACCGATATTTTATCAGAAATTTATGGGAAGAAAAAAGCGAATGAGGTAGTAATTGCCGGAATATTCGCATCATTCTTTTCATTAATTATTATTTACGTTTCTCAAAATGCACCGGCCACTCCTTGGTCACCAACTTCCGATGAGACCTTTACCAGTGTTTTCGGGGCGACTCCATTGGCAGTTTTGGCCTCTATGTTGGCATACCTATTTGCACAGTTTATAGACATCCGAATCTATCATTTTTGGAAGCAATTGACCAAAGGAAAACATCTATGGTTGCGAAACAACTTTTCCACCTTTTCATCACAATTCATCGATACCCTGACCGTACTGTTGCTCTTATGTTCTTTTCAAATCATTGAATGGGATAACTTTTTGGGGCTGTTGATTAGTGGAGTCATTTTTAAAATTATTGTGGCTGCCTTAGATACTCCGTTACTCTATTTATTCGTTTACGCATTCCGAAAGCGATTCAATTTGGAGGTTAATGAAGAAATTTTAGACTAATCTTGTAAAGTCTTAGGGTAGGTTGCGTCTAATCCTTTGAAAAACAAATTTCATGAGAGCCATTTTTGTATTTGCATTCCTATTGTTGGGAATTACCCAGACCAAAGCACAAACTTCCACCTTCAACATATTATTGCAATCCCATGTTTCCGAGGACGGATTTGTAGACTACAAAGGATTGAAAAGTAACGAGTCTACTTTAGACAGCTACATCAATTATCTTAAGGAGACCAATCCAGAAAACACATGGTCTACGAACAAACAAAAAGCTTTTTGGATCAATGCCTACAATGCCTACACCTTAAAACTCATTCTTGAAAATTATCCGACCAAGAGCATTATGAACATCAATAAAGATGGAAAAACGGCTTGGAAGATTCCATTTGCCATGGTTGGAGGTAATAACTATACATTGGATCATATTGAACATGAAATTCTACGAAAAAAATTGTTCGATCCAAGAATTCATGTGGGCGTAAATTGTGCCTCTGTATCCTGTCCCAAACTATCAAACGTAGCTTTTACCGAAGAAAATATTGACAGCGAATTAGAGAGACTCATGAAAGCATTTATCAATGACGCTTCACGAAATAAAGTTTCTAAAAAGAAGATCGAGATTTCAGAAATCTTCAATTGGTTCAAAGATGATTTTACCAAAAATGGAAGCATCGTTGACTACTTCAATAAATACAGCAAGACACCTGTTAAAGCAAATGCTAAAATTCGCTTTTTGCCTTATAACTGGAATTTAAACGGTAAATAAAATTGTATTTTTACTTTCAATTTATTCAAACTTATGTCTAAAAACTATTACGACGCGGCAGACCTGCGCAAATTTGGAAAGATCACAGAATGGAGCGAAGAATTAGGAAACAAGTTCTTCGAATATTATGGAAAAGTTTTTGAAGAAGGAGCTCTAAGTGCTCGTGAGAAAAGCCTGATCGCATTGGCCGTGGCCCATACTGAAATGTGTCCGTATTGCATTGACGCCTACACCAAAGACGGTTTGCAACGTGGCATCACCAAAGAAGAAATGATGGAAGCGGTACATGTTGGCGCTGCCATTAAAAGTGGTGCAAGTTTGGTACATGGAGTGCAGATGATGAACAAGGTGAATAAATTAGAAATGTAATTAATGGCTACAAAGTCTTTAAAGGCTAGAAACAACGATCTAGCAAATACCCAGCGCCAATTAGAAATTCTTTCAAACGGAATTTTTGCAGACGGCGAGCTACCTACTTTCGGAGCGAAAATAAAGGAGACCAATCAGTTTCCATTACGTCCTAAAAAATTAGAAATCCTTCAAATTAATGTCGGCTATATGTGTAATCAAGTATGTGCACATTGCCATGTTGATGCTGGTCCAGATCGAAAGGAAATCATGACTAGGGAAACCATGCAACAATGTTTGGAGGTGATTAAAAATACAGGAGCACACACCTTGGATTTAACTGGTGGTGCCCCAGAAATGAATCCGAATTTTAGATGGTTTGTCGAAGAAGCAGCCAAAGCGGGAATCAAAGATTTTATTGTTCGATCGAACTTGACCATTATTCGAGCCAACAAAAAATATCATGATTTACCTGAGTTCTTCAAAAAACACAACATTCATGTGGTAAGTTCTATGCCGCATTGGACCCGTGGAAAAACGGACAAACAACGCGGCGATGGTGTCTTTGACAAATCGATTCAGGCCTTAAAAGATTTGAATGCTGTTGGATACGGAATGGAAGGTTCGTCACTTAAATTAGATTTGGTTTACAATCCCTCTGGAGCCTTTTTACCAGGAGATCAAATGGCACTTGAAAGCGATTTTAAGAAAGCCTTGCTGGAGGACTTCGGAATTCATTTCCACAATTTATTTGCCATCACAAATTTGCCAATCAGTAGGTTCTTGGATTACCTAATTGCTTCGGATAATTATGAAGATTACATGTATGCTCTCGTTGAGGCATACAATCCGGCTGCAGTTGCCAATGTAATGTGCACCAATACCCTTTCAGTAAGTTGGGACGGTTGGCTGTACGATTGCGACTTCAATCAAATGTTGAATCTGAAAGTAGATAGCAAGGTAAAACACATCTCCGAGTATAACGAAGACATCCTACAAAATAGAAACATCATCATCAATCAACATTGCTATGGCTGTACGGCAGGTGCCGGAAGTAGCTGCCAAGGCACCGTTGCCTAATATTCATCAACAATGAGTTATTTAGAAACCACCAAAGACGTATACAAAGAAGCTGCGCTAACCCCAGATGTTGGCTTGTGCTGCACTACCAATCCGATTTGGGAATTACCCGGATTGAAAATCCCAAGAATCATGCAGGAAATGAACTACGGATGTGGTTCTACCGTCCATGCAAGGGACTTGACAAACAACCCAAAAATTTTATACGTTGGTGTGGGTGGCGGAATGGAATTATTGCAATTCTCCTATTTCTCTAGACAGGAAAATGGTGTCATTGGTGTTGATGTGGTGGATGAAATGTTGGAAGCTTCAAAAAACAATTTTGTAGAAGCTCAGGTTCAAAACGATTGGTTTGACCCAAGTTTCGTGGATTTACGAAAAGGTGATGCCTTGAATCTTCCAGTAGAGGATAATAGTATTGATGTAGCGGCGCAAAATTGCCTTTTCAACATCTTCAAAGAAGAAGATTTACGCAAAGCCATTGCTGAAATGTATCGAGTTTTGAAACCACATGGTCGATTGGTAATGAGTGACCCAACTTGCGAGCAACCTATGAATGTTGAATTACGCAACGACGAACGATTAAGAGCTTTGTGTTTGAGCGGAAGTTTGCCTATCAATGAATATGTAAAAATGCTCACGGATGCCGGATTTGGAACCATTGAAATTAGAGCAAGAAAGCCTTATCGAATCTTAGATCCTAAGAATTACCCAACCGACGAATTGATTTATATTGAATCCATTGAGGTTGCAGCCATCAAAGACCCAATGCCAGCCGATGGCCCATGCATTTTCACGGGAAAAGCAGCCATTTATTTCGGTGACGAAGAATATTTCGATGATCATAAAGGACATGTTTTGATGCCGAACCAACCTTTAGCCATTTGCGATAAGACGGCCAATGCACTGGCATCACTCGGAAGAGAAGACATCTTTATTTCAGAAAGTACCTTCCATTACGATGGAGGTGGTTGTTGTTAATTGATATGTCGAAAAACTTACTGTTAATTTTCACTAGAAACCCAGAACTCGGTAAGGTAAAAACGAGACTGGCCAAATCGTTGGGTGACGAAAAAGCCTTAGCGATTTACAAGATGCTACTTGAAAAAACCAAGTCTGAAACATCAAAGTTAGATTGCACCAAGCGAGTTTATTATACCGAAAACGTTCAATCTGATGATATTTGGCCGAATGACCTATTTGAAAAACGATTGCAAGAAGGTAAAGACCTAGGTCACCGCATGCAAAATGCTTTTCAAAACGGATTTGATGAAGGTTTTGAAAATGTCATCGTCATTGGAAGCGACCTTTTTGATATTTCATCAGAAATCATCCAAAATGCATTTGAACAACTTCAAAACAACGACGTGGTCATTGGTCCGGCTCATGATGGCGGGTACTATTTACTAGGGATGAAGGAATTGGATCCAGCAGTTTTTGAAAATAAAAATTGGGGAACTTCCACTGTTTTTGAGGATACCATGAAAGACCTTGGGAATAAAAAGGTATTTTTAACACAACAATTGAACGATATCGATGTGATCGAAGACATGCAATTACATCCTTCTTTAAAGCATTTCTTATGAAAAAAATACAATTAGAAGAAACGGTTTCCTTCCTAAAATCAAACGGATTCACCAATCCAGAAGTCGGAATCGTTTTGGGAACTGGTTTGGGAAAGTTGGTCGAAGAAATCAACATTGAAAAGGAAATGGCCTATGCAGATATTCCACATTTTCCGGAGGCTACCGTTGAATTTCATTCCGGTCGGTTAATTTATGGTGATTTGGCAGGAAAGAAGGTAGTGGTGATGTCTGGCCGTTTTCATCTTTATGAAGGATATTCACCTTGGGAAGTTACCTACGGAATACGAACCATGAATGGATTGGGTATTCAAAATCTTTTGATTTCCAATGCGGCTGGAGCTATCAATTTGTCCTACAAGAAAGGAGATTTGATGTTGATAGAAGACCACATCAACTTGCAAGGTCAATCTCCATTGGCATTCAAGGAAGCCAAAGACTTCGGATTGATTTTTGCTGATATGCTGGAACCTTATTCTAAAGTACTGAACGAAAAAATGAAAAGGATTGCCAAATCAAATGCGATTAACTTGCACGAAGGTGTTTATGCGAGTGTCTTAGGGCCTCAACTAGAAACTCGTGCAGAATACCGAATGCTTCAAATCTTGGAAACTGACGCTGTTGGAATGAGTACGGTACCTGAGGTAATTGTTGCCAAACAATTGAATCTTCCTTGCGCCGCGGTATCTGTATTAACAGATGAATGCGACCCAAAAAATCTTCAACCTATTGATATTGAAGAAATCATTGCTGTAGCCGGAAAAGCCGAGCCTAAAATGATTCAGCTATTTACAGAATTGATCAAAGAAATTTAAGATTTTCTCTTTTCGTGTTTTACCCAATCTACTTCCATGGTCCAAGATCCTTCCATGGGTGAATCAGAGATTTTTGCAAAGTTTAAAATAGCGAACATAGGTTCTGGATATTTATCTCCTTGCCCAACATTTCGATAGATTTCTTTGCCATCAAGTCGATATACCAAATCGCTTCCTTCCCACTCTACTGAATATTCATGAAATTCGTTCAAAGTAGCTGGAAAGTTTCTACGCATAGATTCCCAATTGCTTTTATCACATTCACCCAAACTTTCAATAGCTCCTGTGGTAAACATATCGTGATGGTAATCACCATGGTGTTCGAAGATGTCAATTTCACCAGATCCTGTTAACGGCCAACAAACCGTTTCATCTGGTTCTTGTACTGGCGGCTCATTGTTTTGAGCTCCTAAAATCCACCATGCTGGGAACATGCTCTTTTCACCATTGCTATGCATTCGCAAACGAGCAGTCCATTTTCCCTTAATGAATTCTTTCCGATTCTTCGAGCAAATTCTACCAGCAACATACTGGGTTTCTGGATGTTGATTACCATGCTTGTCAAAATTATCACAGGGTAACATCTTTCCTGCATTGACCACACGTAACTTTAAAGTGCCATCACTTACTTCTCGGGTGTTGTATTGATTATCGGGCACATAACAATGTGTTTCATTATTCACCCAAATACGCTGGTCTTGCCAATTGTCTGGATTAAATGTTTCGAAATTATCTAAAAAATCAACTTCCCAAACCGATTCGTTTTCGGCTTTTTTCTCTTGGGTCTTGCACTCAATCATTAATACTGATATAATTAAAATTAGTAAATAGGAAACACTTTTTTTCATTGGAAGCCATTTTGGTTTTTGATGGCACAATATACTTAAAATCCTAAAAAACAGGCACAAAAAAAAGGAGACCTCTCACAGTCTCCCCTTTTGGCATCAATTAAGAACCCCCTAACTTTCTTAATCGAAAAGAATTGATTTTATTCCAACGTAATTACCTAAAAATTATTTTGGTTGTTCCAAAGTTATGCTCGTTGGTCGCGATATTCAACAGCATAATACCCGGATTTACATTGAAGTTCAAATCAATTTCATTTTTACCCTCTTGTAATGTTATTTGTCCTTTGTATACAATTTTACCTGTGATGTCGTGCAAGGTTACTGTAGCATCGCCTGCTTTCTCTGCGAATAGTAAGGCTGTTACTTGTCC
>CEPZ01084933.1_pt1 | contig 108725 bp, 85 predicted proteins | sample 530461 | NCBI WGS metagenome assembly CEPZ01 (sample SAMEA2620106, study PRJEB7988) | marine metagenome | isolation source: saline water (ENVO:00002010), including
AGCCGATATAGCCAATTACTTTTAAAACTTTTCTGTATTTTCTTTTGATCATCTAGAATTTAGAAGGTTTCGAATCCATGCTAAACATGGCAAAAATATTGCCAAGCTTAACACCAACCATTACAAATTTAAGAAACTGCAAGGTTTATCAACTATAAAACTTAAAAGCCTGGTTTTTATTCTTTAATTTTGACAATTATTTTGAAAAATGAAGACCGATAAAGTTTACATATTGGCAATTGAATCTTCTTGTGATGACACCAGTGCTGCGGTGCTGGAAAACAACATTGTGTTGAGCAATATTATCGCAAATCAAGAGGTACATGCACAGTATGGTGGCGTTGTTCCTGAATTGGCTTCTAGAGCACACCAGCAAAATATTGTGCCAGTTGTGGCTCAAGCCCTAGAAAGAGCAGGAATTACCAAAGAACAACTTTCTGCAGTTGCTTATACCAAGGGACCTGGACTTATGGGATCTTTATTGGTAGGGACTTCCTTCGCAAAAAGTATGGCTCTAGCACTAGACATTCCGCTTCTGGCGGTGAATCATATGCAAGCCCACATCATGGCGCACTTTATCAAGGATGAAAATCAGATAGCCCCGTCCTTTCCTTTTTTATGTTTGACGATAAGTGGTGGTCATACTCAGATTGTCAAAATCACTGAAGATTTGACTTTTGAAGTCCTGGGGGAAACCATTGATGACGCCGTTGGAGAAGCTTATGATAAGTCGGCAAAATTATTGGGACTGCCCTATCCTGGGGGTCCGCTGATTGATAAGTATGCAAAAAAAGGCAATCCTAAGGCCTTTCCCTTCTCTAAACCAAAAGTAAAAGGGTTGGATTTTAGCTTTAGCGGATTAAAGACGGCCATTCTCTATTTTATACAGAAAAAGGAAAGAGAGAATCCAGATTTCATCAAAGAAAATCTACATGATATTTGTGCCTCCATTCAGTTTACCATTGCTGAGATATTGATGGACAAGTTAAAAATGGCGGTAAAGGAAACCGGAATAAAAGAAGTGGCAATTGCTGGCGGAGTATCGGCCAATTCGGAAATTAGAAAACGACTCAAATTGGCTTCTCGCAATTACAAATGGAACACCTATATTCCGAAATTTGAATTCACCACAGACAATGCGGCCATGATTGGCATTTCAGGTTACTACCAATACCTACATAACAAAAAAGCAGATTTCTCAGAACCTGCCAAGGCACGACTCAAAGTAACGGAATAAAAAAATCCCAGTAAAAACTGGGATTCATATCGTTGTTTCAAATCGATTTATTTCACAACCTTGATAGAGCAACCAATGGCTCTGGTCATTGTTTTAGAAGGCTTATCTCCTTTTAATAAGGCATCTACCGCATCTTCAACATACTTTTCAGTAACCTTTTCAGGGTTTCTTGAACTGTTATCAATGGCACCAATATATTCTACCTGCATCTTAGGTTTGCTAACAATAAAAACGTGTGGTGTTCTTGAAGCTCCGAATTTTGGATATACCTTTTGTCCCTCATCAAAAAGGTAAGGAAACGTAAAACCTTTTTCTTTGGCTCTAACCTTCATTTCTGGAAATCCATCACCTGGCATCGCTGCAGGATCATTTGGATTGATAGCAATTACAGGATACCCTAAACCTTTGTATTTCTTGTCCAAAGCAATAATTCGGTCTTCATTGGCTACAGAGTATGGACACATATTACATGTAAAAATGATGATGAATCCTTTGGCTTCTTTGTAATCGGCCAATGATACCATGGAATCATCCACATTTTTAAGACGGAAATCTTCGATAGTGTCTCCTACTTTATATCCTTCCTCTGTGGAACCCGTGAATGCATACAACATCACAGCCACAAAAAGTACCAATACAGTTTTTAAGTTTTTCATGATTTATAAATTTAAAAAGTTCTCTAATTCTTTATGTAATTCCTCCTCCGTGAATGATTGCTCATAGAACTTACGATTGTTCGCATTGTAAAATAGGGTTGCTGGCAAAGCTCCTGACCATTCTTCCGAGATTGCTTTGATCCAAACATCTTCATTCATATCGTCTAAAAGAACTACTTTACTTTTAATATTTTTCTTTTTCATAAACGGAAGCAATCTGGTGTCTTTTTGTTTGGGAAAATCAAGACTTACCAACAATACCTCGATATTTTTATCGGAATATTTCGATGCCAATGCTTCAAAATAAGGTAATTCTTTCACACATGGCGCACACCAAGTAGCCCAAAAATTTACCACGTAGTTTTTGCCATCCTGTTTTTCCAACAGCGGTTTTAGCTCCTGATAATTTAGGGTCTGAACAATTTCTGAATTGGTTTGTTTCTGGTCAACCGTTTTTGGTGATTCGCCCTTGCAAGAAAGCAACATTGCGAATAAAATGAAGAATGGAAATTTCTTAGACATGCCTAAAAGTAACTTTTTTACCGCTCTTTTTCGGGCATTTAACGATACATTAACAAGGCTTGAAAGCTCTCTTCAACTATCCGAATATATCATTTAGGATTTTGGCCAATCGAATTCCGCCTCTCTGAAGTTGCTGGCGAACGATGGGAAAATACTCATAGGAATAGCGATAGCGCAGTTTTTGACCTACTTGGGCAGAAGCATATACTTTTTCGGTTAACTTCCTGGTTTCATATACCCAGTCTAAAACAGATCCTTTTTGAATGGCTTTAACTTGATTGCGGTTCAGTCTTTTAGCGTTATTAGCCAATTCGATGTAACTCATATTAAAGCTCTCAATCATTTTGGTATCCCAAACACTATGCAAATTGGTACCGTCGTTGTACCAACGCACCTGAATGTCATTTCCGCCCTTGTCTTCTGCCCTACCAATATGCAAAGGTTGGTGAAGGTCTCCTACCAAATGTACAAGCATCTTTAAATAAAATATTTTGTCTTCTTCCGAGCTATTTTCATTCTTTAATACCTTCACACAATACTCGATACCATATATAATGTCTCCTTGTGGATTTCGTTTGGAGGGATCGTAGGTTCCACCAATTGGAAAATTCACATAGTGCCAGGGACTAAATTTGCGATACTTCTTATCAGATTTAATCTCGTCGGCATAGGTAGACACAAAGGCCAGACTTTGACCTTTTAACAATTTATCAATTTTTCGCTTCGCTCGATTGCTCAAATGTTTCTCGGCAATCTTACCTGTAACACGATGTCCATTCTGACCCCAAAAATCGGTTGCAGATCCTGTGTTTACTACAAAAACTAGAAGAAAAACGGTGAAAAATTGTCTCATGAGCTGAAGTTCTTTTGGCAAAAATAATCAAAATCTTGTCCTCAAATTTGGAAACTTTGAATTTATTTTTATATCTTTATGATATCATTTTAAAATCATAACAATTACTTTTAATATTATATTGACTCATGGAAGAAGAAAAAATTATTAAACCTGCTAACGGTTATTTGATGTTGGTTGTGACGCTGGTACTATTTTTTGGTAGTATTTTTTATGCGTTTAATCTTGAGAATCCATTTTTGCTAATCGTTACTGTGATTAGTTTTGTCGGATTCTTCGGTTTCATTTTAGTAAACCCGAATACTTCGAAAGTGATCTTGCTTTTCGGTAAGTATGTCGGTACAGTAAAAGAGAATGGCCTGTATTGGGCAAATCCATTTTATACAAAAAAGAAAATCTCCCTTCGGGCATCAAACTTTGATAGCGAGCGTTTGAAGGTGAATGATAAATTGGGAAATCCTGTAATGATTTCTACCATTTTAGTATGGCGTGTGACCAATACCTACAAGGCAGCCTTTGACGTAGACAATTATGAGAACTTCGTTCGAGTACAGACAGATGCGGCCGTAAGAAAGTTGGCAAGCATGTATCCGTATGACAATTTTGCCGACGAAGGTCACGATGAAGACATAACCCTTAGATCTAGTGTAAACGAGGTTTCCGAAACTTTAGAGAAGGAATTGGAAGAGCGTTTGGCTATTGCGGGTATTGAAGTGCTCGAAGCACGAATCGGTTATTTGGCTTATGCACAAGAAATTGCAAGCGCTATGTTGAAACGTCAACAAGCTACCGCTATTGTTGCAGCGAGACACAAAATTGTTGAAGGAGCAGTAAGCATGGTAGAAATGGCTTTAGAAGAATTGAATAAAAAAGACATCGTGGAGTTAGACGAAGAACGTAAAGCGGCCATGGTGAGCAATTTAATGGTGATTTTGTGTGGTGATAAAGAAGCTGCTCCTGTAGTAAATACAGGCACACTGAACCATTAAAATGAAAGATAAAAAAACCTTAGCTATAGGATTGGGTGTTGCCCTGGGAAGTTCATTTGGAGTTTCCATCGGAAGCATAATTGGCTCAGTATTAGGGGACGTCGCCAATGGCATCGCGATGGGGATTCCAATTGGATCCGGGATTGGCCTAACCATAGCTTTGGTTTTAAATGAATTAAAAAATAAAGACGAAGAAAAAGATGAAAGAGTATAAAGTTGTGAATTGGAAAATGGGTTTTTCAAAAAATAACGAGCGATTAGAAGACCTTTTGAATGAATACGCCAGAAGTGGATGGCGTGTTGTTGAAATAGCAGAACAATCAACCAGAATCGTTTTTGAGCGCGATAAGAACCGATAAATGAAGGTATTTAAAGAAGAACAACGTTTTACTCAAACCTGGCTCATTGTGCTAATGTTTTCAACAACCTTGGTTCCGATTGGTATCATTATCAATGAAATCACCAAGGAGCAGAGTACTATGAAGATAGAAGATTTGTTTCTAGTGATGAGCATCATGCTCATTGCAATTCTGCCAATTTTCTTCTTTAAACTCTATACACGAATTGACGAAAAAGGGATTCACTATCGTTTTTTTCCATTTCACCTCAAATACAAACTAATCCTCTGGAAAGAAATTGCCAACTGTTACGTTCGAAAATACGATGCAGTGACCGAATATGGTGGCTGGGGATTTAAAGGCGGGGCTCTGTGGAAAAAATCCAATGGGAAAGCCATCAATGTCTCAGGAGATATTGGCATCCAATTGGAATTGGTTAATGGAAAAAAATTATTGATTGGCACCCAGAAGGAATCTGAAGCCACTCGGGTTATAAAAACTTATTACTCATAAATTGAATAGTAAAAAAGAAGGAATATTGAATAATGCACTCATTTTATCAGGTTTTGTTTTGACAGGCATCGCTTGGTTGTACGTCGCGTTTACCTATGGCAATCTTCCTGATCAAGTGGTGGCACATATGGACTTACAGGGAAATGTAAATCGATATGATTCCAAAGCAACCTTGTGGTTTTTACTGGCAATATTCACAGGACTTCAAATCATTCTAATGAAACTTGGCGATTCTACCGCACAGTGGTCTAAAAACGAGTCGGCAAAAACAACGTCCTTATTTGCCCTACCCTACTTGGGACTAATGATTATTGGTTTGTGTTATTTGATGATTCAAAAAACTTTAGACCTAAGTTTCAACGATACGCCCATGATGATTTTCTTTGGAATTATAACGGTTCTGCTGGTCGGAGCGGTATTTGTACACGGATTAAAAACTCAAAAGAAATGATGGTAAGAAATCTTCTTGTTGCAATAATGTTGAGTTTTTCAACCATTTGTTTGGCCCAAGTCACAACAGAGGATGTGAAAATCAATAATGATGAAATTGAATTGCCTGGTACCCTTACTTTTACTAGCACGAAGGTCCCATTGCTTATTTGGGTTCATGGATCTGGAAATGTGGATCGAAACGGGAATCAAGCAGGTTTAAATGTTGGCGCGAACTACATTCAACAATTTCGGGAAGCCATCAATCAGAAAGGATTGGCATTTTACAGCTTCGACAAACGAACAGCGAACGCTCGAAATATGCCCATCATTCGTGATAAAGGCATCGTTTTTCAAGATTTTGTGAGTGATGTAAAGGAAACCATCAATTACTTCAAAAAAGACAACCGCTTTTCGGAAATTGTATTGATTGGACACAGTCAAGGTTCCTTAGTTGCAATGCTAGCATCAGAGGATGCCGATAAATATGTATCAATTGCAGGACCCGCAGAAACGATTGACAAGACCATTATTCGACAAGTGTCTGGTCAAAGCGCTGAGCTCGCTGAATTATGTAAAAGCTATTTTATAGAATTAGAGTCTACCGGTGAAATAGCCGATGTAGATCCGCGATTACTAAGCTTGTTTGCAAAACCCAATCAGCCCTTCTTTGCTTCTTGGATGGAATTAAACCCTGTAGATGAAATCAAAAAAATTGACCAACCAATTTTACTGATCAATGGAGACCAAGATCTTCAAGTACCTGTAAATGATTTGAAGCAATTGCATGAATCAAAACCGAAAGCGACAATGGTTGTTATCAAAGACATGAATCACGTGTTGAAAACAGTAAAAAACCAAACCGAAAATTATACATCATATCAATCACCAAAATTTAAAATCTCAGAAGAATTAATAAACACAATAGAAAGATTTGTAAAACAATAACATGGCAAAGAAAAAAGCATTTGCATTGCGAATTAGCGAAGATATGTTCAGAGCCATTGAAAAATGGGCATCTGATGAGTTCCGATCGACCAATGGTCAGATTGAATGGATGCTTATGAAATTATTAAAAGAAGCCAAAAGGGATCCTAAAAACAAGGAAAACTAGTAAGATACTATCGCATAACTCCTTCTCTCTTAAATACAAATCCCTTTAAAGCACTCAATTTTATTGAGTGCTTTCTTTTTGGTATCTTCGGAGTCCAAATTTTAGAATTTCCCAAATGAAAAAACTGTATTCCTTAGTCCTTATTCTAGCAGTAACTGGAATATTTGGACAGAAGTTATCTATGGACCTTGTGAAAAACATGAAACCGCGCAATATTGGTCCGGGTGGTATGAGTGGAAGGGTAACTTCCATTGATGTTGTTGAATCGAATCCAGATATTATGTATGTCGGAACCGCCTCAGGAGGGGTTTGGAAATCGACTTCAGGAGGTATCAAATGGACGCCAATTTTCGAAAAAGAAATTACAGCTTCTGTTGGTGCCGTGGCCATCCAGCAATCAAACCCGAGTGTGATTTGGGTGGGTACCGGTGAAGGGAATCCACGAAACAGTTTGAATGGTGGCTATGGAATTTACAGATCCTTAGATGCAGGTAAAACATGGAAATCGATGGGTCTTGAAAAAACCAGACACATTCATCGAATCATTATTCATCCTAATAATCCTGATGTGATTTACGTGGGTGCTATCGGTTCTCCTTGGGGTGAGCATGAAGAGCGTGGTGTTTTCAAAACTACAGATGGTGGTAAGACTTGGAACCGTATTTTATTCAATAATATCAGAACCGGAATCGCAGATTTAGTGATGGATCCATCCAATCCGAATAAACTTTTTGCAGCCATGTGGGAACACAAGAGAGACCCCTGGTTCTTTAAGTCAGGCGGAAAAGGCAGTGGTCTGTACATGACTCATGATGGAGGCGAAACCTGGAAGAAAATCACCGATAAGGAAGGATTTCCAAAAGGAGATCTAGGAAGAATTGGTGTTGCAGTAGCCGCTTCTAATCCAGATGTAGTGTATGCCTTGGTAGAGGCCAAAAAGAATGCTTTGTACAAAAGTGAAGACGGCGGATTTACTTGGAAGATGGTCAACAACAAACCTGGTATCGGGAATAGACCTTTTTACTATTCAGAAATATACGTTGATCCAGAAAACGAAAATAGAGTATATAGTATTTTTACCTATGTAAATGTTTCTAACGATGGTGGAAAATCCTTTAAGCAGTTAATGGGCGCTTATGGCGTGGATAACGGAGTGCATCCTGATCATCATGCTTGGTGGATTCACCCAAAAGATGGTTCCTTCATGATTGATGGGAATGATGGTGGTTTAAACATTACCAAAGATCGAGGGAAAACCTGGCGCTTTATTGGAAACATTCCTGTTGCCCAGTTTTATCATATCGCTGTCGATAATGAATTCCCATACAATGTGTATGGCGGTCTTCAAGACAATGGGTCATGGAGAGGTCCGGCTTATGTATGGAAAGCACAGGGAATCAGAAACTCCTATTGGCAAGAAATTAGTTTCGGAGACGGATTTGATGTTGTGCCAGATAAAGATGATTCGCGCTTCGGATGGTCTATGAGTCAGCAAGGAAGTGTGGTACGCTATGACTACATCACTGGAAATAATTATAGCGTAAAACCAACGCATCCAAATCCGAATGTAAAGTTGCGTTTCAACTGGAATGCGGCCATCAATATGGATCCGTTTGACAACAGTACCTTGTACTTCGGAAGCCAATTCGTACATAAATCAACAGATAAAGGATTGACCTGGGAAGTGATTTCTCCGGATTTAACTACCAACGATCCTGAGAAGTTAAAACAAGCAGAAAGTGGCGGATTGACCATGGATGCGACAGGTGCTGAAAACCATTGTACCATTTTGGTTATTGAACCAACATCCTTGGAAAAGGATGTGCTATGGGCAGCCACAGATGACGGTCAAGTTCACATTACGAAAGACGGTGGATCAAATTGGACCAACTTATCAAAGAATATCAAAGAGCTTCCAGCCAATAGCTGGATTACGCAGATCAAAGCCTCTAATAAGAACAAAGGAGAAGCTTTATTAGTAGCTAATGACTACAGAAGGTTCAATTACAAACCATATGTTTTTAGAACTACCAACTATGGAAAATCGTGGTCAAGAATTGTTGATGAAGAAGATGTTGCAAGCTACACCTTAAGCATTGTGGAAGATCCAGTAGAAAGAAACTTATTGTTCTTAGGAACGGATGACGGTTTGTATGTGTCGGTAGACGCCGGAAGAAATTGGCAAAAATGGACCAATGGTTTCCCAACCGTTTCAGTAAAAGACTTGGTTATTCAGCCAAGAGAACACGATTTGGTCATTGGAACTTTCGGAAGAGCTGTATGGGTATTGGATGATATTAGACCACTTAGAGCCATTGCAAAAAACAATCGTGTATTGGATCAGAGTATTGCTTTATTTGAACCACCCACTGCTTATCAAGCTAGATATCAGCAGCCAACCGGAACGAGATTTGGTGGTGATGCACTGTATCATGGTACAAACAGACCTGGCGGCGCATTAATTTCTTATTACTTCAAAAAAGAAGCGAAAAAGAAAGGGGAAAAATCAAAAGCAAAAGATTCCATCACCTTGGAAGTTTATAATGGAAACCAAAAGATTCGCACCTTAAAATACAAAGCTCCGAAAGAGAGTGGTGTATACAAAGTACGTTGGGGTATGGATGAAAAAGGAGTTCCAAGACCTTCAAGACGTATTCGTAAATTGCGAAGCGAACCTAGAGGAGTTCCTGTGATGCCTGGAACCTATGGGTTAAAACTCAAGTATGGAGACATGGTTTCTGAGCAAAAAATCGAAGTGAAATACGACCCTCGTCTTCAAATGAGTGATGAAGCTCACAAACAGAAATACGAGGCCCGAAAGGAATTGCAATCCTATCAAGGAAAAATAGCGGCCATTGTAAAACAATTGGTGGAGTCTAAGAACTCGGTATCAAAATTCCAGAAAGAGTTGGCTAAGGCAGATAAAACCAAATACAAAGAGGCCATTAAAGCTTCTAAAGACATCAGTAAGAAAATTGAGGCTCAAATAGCGGTGTATTTAGGTAAGATTGATAAGAGACAGGGGATTACGCGTAATCCGGAGGTTACCGTAACACAGCGTCTAAGTAGTGCCAATAGGTATATTGGTTCTCGATATGGCAATCAAACGGCCACCGAAACTCAACTGATGAATCAGTTTAAAGATGCCTACAATGCAGCGGTAAAAAATACAAATGCCTTCTTTGGCAATGATTGGAAAACTTATTTGGACAGCGTGAAAGACATCAGTATTTCACCCTTTAAAGAAGTGAAAATGTTTTAAATGATAAGCGGAGGTCTCCTCCGCTTTTTATTTGTCTAAATTTTTTACATTAGCGAAAACCAAAAACCAATGAGCATTTCAGAAATCAATAGTGACATCCCTTTATTTCCGGATGACACGATTATATTTGGGGTATTAGCCATTACGCTTGCTGCCATTTTTTATACGGAAAAGAAACCAGCTTTTAGCAAGTTTTACAAAATTGTACCTACCCTACTCCTTTGTTATTTTCTGCCGTCCATTTTAACTTCGTTGGGGATCATTGCCGATAAATGGATTGATGTTCAGGCTACCATTGCACACCTTCAAGGTATGTATGGAAATCTCACCGAAGTCGGCACTCTGAATGAATTGAAAAACTATATTGCTGAGAATAACATTAAAGAAACAGACTATGCTCAATTTATTGGAGGAAGTAAATTGTACTATGTATCCTCTCGCTATTTATTACCAGCATCCTTAATCTTTTTAACCTTGAGCATCGATCTTAAAGGTGTTATGAATTTAGGATCCAAAGCGTTAATAATGTTCGTTACCGCGACTGTTGGGGTAATGATCGGTGGACCGTTAGCCATCTTATTCTTCAAGTTTGTCGCTCCAGAATTCTTAGGTACTGTAGAAGGTTCCGAATTGTGGAAAGGACTATCTACCGTTGCAGGAAGTTGGATTGGTGGTGGAGCCAATCAATTGGCAATGAAAGAGCAATGGGAAGTGGGTGATAGCTTATTTAGTATTATGGTTGTTGTGGATGTCCTTGTAGCTGAAGTTTGGATGGCCTTCTTATTAATCGGTGTTGCCAAGTCGGATGCCATCGACCGTTGGTTTAAGGCCGATAATTCTTCTATTAAGACCCTACAGGCTAAGATGGAGAAATTCACGCTTGAGACCGCTAGAATACCGACATTTTATGACATGATGATATTGCTAGCTCTAGGATTCGGAATTACGTCGATGAGTCATTTCTTTGGAAACGCCTTTAGCGGATTTGTAAAAGAACACCTTCCATCACTGGTTGACTTTGGGTTGGGTAGTGCTTTCTTCTGGTTGATCATATTGTCAACCACATTTGGGATTATCCTTTCTTTTACCAAAGCTCGAAACTTTGAAGGAGCTGGGGCCAGTAAAATTGGAACCGTTTTCATTTACATTCTTGTAGCCTCTATTGGTATGAAAATGAATCTAAATGCTATTGCAGAAAACTTAGGATTGTTCGCGATTGGTTTGGTTTGGATGATCGTTCACGTCGGACTCTTATTTATTGTTGCTAAAATTATCAAAGCGCCATACTTTTTCTTGGCGGTGGGTTCTAAAGCGAATATTGGAGGTGCAGCTTCTGCACCCGTAGTAGCTGGTGCTTTCCATCCTTCTCTAGCGCCTGTTGGTGTACTGTTAGCTGTCCTAGGATATGCCCTCGGTACCTATGGAGCATTTGCTTGTGCATTAATGATGAAGTGGGTGAGTTAAATTAGGATTCTTTTTCTCATATTTGCAAGCAAATTTAAATGTGATTATGAGGAATTTAATTCAATTGTTTGTTGCTGGAATCTTACTTTATTCTTGTTCATCAGGACCAGACAACAATATGTTTGTGAGTGGTGAAATTACCGGATTAAAAAAGGGAAAATTATACCTTCAGAAAATGCAAGATACTGTATTGGTATCTGTAGATTCAGTTGCCTTGTTGGGGAATAGTAAATTTGAGCTTTCAGACTACGTTTCTTCTCCGGTTTTATACTACCTAACTTTTGATGGGAATACTACTGACAAACGAATCTTATTTTTTGGGGAAGAAGGAAATATCAGCATTCAAGATAATGTTGAGAAATTTGGATTGAATCCAGAGATTAAAGGATCTGCCAATCAAGAAAAACTGGACAAGTTTAATGAGGTAAATCAGCAGTTTAACAGCCAACGTTTGGATTTGATCAAGGAAGAATTAGAAGCTAAGCAAAAGGAAGATCAAAAGGCTTTAGAAGGCGTTCAAAAGAAATACCAGAGCTTACAAAGAAGAAGAGTATTGTATGTAACTAATTATGCGCTTTCGAATTCAGATTCAGAGGTTGCACCTTATCTTGGAATGACTGAGATGTACAACGCCAACATCAAATTGTTAGACACGGTTTACAATTCACTTTCAGAAAGAGTAAAAGCTTCTGATTATGGAAAGCGATTCAAAAATTATATAGCAGAAATTAAGTCTACAGAAAAGTAGACCTAATTATAAAGCATAAAAAAAACCGAGCAAATTGCTCGGTTTTTTTTATTTCTAATTGGTTTGAACTTAGTTCTTCACAAACTTCGTTGTACCAACCTTGTTATTGATTTCATACTTTAATACGTAGATACCAGGATTCAAATCAGAAATGTTGATTGATGTAGAATTTGAATTCACATTGAATGATCTCATTTTCTTACCAATTACGTTGAACACTTCAGCTTTTGTAATGATTTCATTAGCTGTTAGGTTCACAACATTATTCGAAGGATTTGGATAAACACTTACGTTAAATAATTCATTTGTTTCAACGCTTGCTGTTGCCGCTGCATAGAAATAAATGTTATCAATGTATACAGCACTCCATGACTCCGTATTTGCAGATCCATCAGCATTAAACTGACCGTCAAACTTCAATTGAATTACGTTATCCCAAGTCATTCCAGTAAATTGACTCTTATTAAGAACAACATTATTCCAAGATCCTGGCGTCAAAGGAACTTCTACTAAAACTTCACCTGCACCTGTTCCACCATTAATTGGAGAAATCTTCAACATACGGTTCGCACCAGTTGGAGCCCAAACATCCAATCTTAAAACATCCATACCTGATAAGTCGGTTGCAGTAACCTCCATTCCTTGGTAGTTGAAGTTAGGCAATGCTAAAATTGTTTTACCATTTCCTGGATCATAAGTTCCATTAACTTGTCCATGACCAGATTGACCCCAGTTTGGATCTATATTCGTAACAATAGAATTGTAAGTATCTCCATAAATTCCTACAACATCATTTGAATCTATATTTGGATCTGTAGGGTTTCCACTAGGCATTGTATACTCAAAATTAACCGTGTAAGTAATCTTAGTTGTACCATCCTGTGCAGTAACTTCAACCGTCGCAGAACCACCAGGAACAGAACTCGCCTGAGTTATTGAAGTAGTCGCATTTGAATCTGTAGTAGTTGCAGCTGTAATTTGAGGAACAGTTGTTACACCTTCTTTTAATCCGTATAGGTAAGTTGTAGTTCCAGATGAAAAGTTCGAAATCGAAGCCCCATCCACTTTAATATCACTCAAAGTAGCATCCGTACCACTAGCCACAGGTGTCTTATAGAAATAAATATTATCTAAATAAACATCGAAAGTATCAGTGGTATTCGCAGATCCATCTGCATTAAATTGTCCATCAAACTTCAATTGAATAATGTTATCCCATGACATTCCTGTAAAAGAAGATTTTGGAATATCAACGCTATTCCAGCTTCCAGGTGTTAACGGAACTTCAACCAAAAATTCGGCAGCTCCAGTACCTGAGTTAATAGGAGAAACTTTTAATAGTCTTGAAGTTCCAGTTGGAACCCAAACATCTACGTGGAGACCATCCATTGCCGCAAGGTTGGTTGCTGTTACCTCAGTTCCTTGGTAATTAAAACCAGGATATGCAAGAACAGTCTTTCCAGTTCCTGGGTCGTAGGCAGTGTTAACTGCGTTATGACCTGCTTGTCCCCAGTTCGGGTCAAAGTTTGTTCCAATTTGGCTGTAAGTATCGCCATAAACACCAACCACATCACTAGCTGATCTGGTAGGATCTGCCGCATTATCAGTAGGCGCTTGAGCATAGCCAATAGATACCATGAACAAAGCCATCAAAAAAGTAATTTTCTTCATATTTATTAATTTAAGAGTTTAAAGGTTTAATATTACAATTAATGTAATGAAAAGTATAATTTTTTACCACTACAATAGGTATACAAATTAAAACTTATTAAAATTACAAAAAAAACTGAATTATCGTTAACTAATTGTAAATCATTTTATTAACAAAAAAAAGGTTGTCAGACTGTTAATTTCTTAGCCTATACAACCTGTTTTTACATTAAAACTTAAGGTTTTCATTTTTATCCCAGAGTCCCCAATAGGCACCTACATCTCCTTCGGCACCAACTTTCCAAGATTCGTCGAAAGAAGAGAAATAGAACATCTCTACATTGTCTTTTGCAGACCAAACTTGCGAGTTGATGAAATACTTCATGGCATTTTCGGCATTGGATACCGCACCACCTAAACTTCCGCCTTGACTAGGCCAACCCGTCTCGGTAATGATTACTTTTTTACCGCCACCTGCTGCTTGGGCACCGTAATACATGGATTGCATATGATTCAATGCGTATTCTTGATTACATCCTTCCCAGTAAGGATAGCAGTTTGATAAAATAACATCACAAGCATTGGTTATGGCTGGACGATGACTAAATTCATAGTAAGCATCTACATAGCCAACTTCGATATCTGGAAGTGCACGTTTCACTCTAAAAATGTATTCCAACAATTCTTCTTCCGTAAGTTCGTTTCGATACAACACTTCGTTTCCAACGGCTGCGATATCAACACATCCTTCTTTTGCCAATTGAATCAGTGCTTCAATTTCTTCTTCATTCTTGTCTTTCTCTTCCCCTAACCAAGCACCCACAAGTGTCTTCATTCCGTGTTTCTTGGCCATTCTTGGTACAAACTCATTTCCTTCAATACACGAAAAAGAACGGACCCATTTTGCGTATGGCTTTAAGATTTTAATTCTTCTTTCTACCTGCTCTTCAGTAATGGTATCGCCTGGTTTTTGTCCGTCTTCATACATACTAAAACAAATACCGTGCATCCCTTTCTCAAGAGTTTCCTTCCACATCTTCTTTAAATCCTTCAAGGAGTATCCTCCGAAGTCAACCCCCATTTCCTTTGAATAGTTTGCAATATCAAATGCAAACTGTCTGTCTTCTCTATATGACATCTTTAAATTCTATTTAAAATTTATATTCTTCTATATTTATTTTGCAGCAGCTAATTCTGCCTTTATTTCATTTGCTCTTTCTTCTCCCAAATTGTAATCTTTCATTACATACATGGCAATTAATGTTCCTGCCATTGGGAAGAAACAGAAAAATGCATGCAATCCATCTACTGCCGATTGCTGATCGGTAGTTGCTAAATCTGGATTGAAACCAACAAATGTGATGATTAATCCGCTCAATGCACCCGCAATAGCAAACCCAACTTTTACCATCCACCAATATATGGCTCCAAATATTCCTTCCCTTCGTTTTCCTGTTCGTAACTCATCTAGATCGATCACATCTGCAGTCATGGACATCATAATGGTGAACAAACTCCCGATTCCGAAAGAGAAAAAAGGAAGGGCAAATATATACATCCAAGGTTTTCCTGGTATAAATAAGAACCACAACATGATATATCCCACTACAGAAATTCCTTGAGACATCATGAATGCTTTTTTCTTGCCATAGGTCTTAGACATCCAAGTAACGGTTGGGATCACAATAAAGGTGGTCCCCAAAGCGCCTAAGCACCCAAATAAAGAAACCCAAACACCTGTTGCAGCAGCATCTCCATTAAAAAGTTTGTAAACAATTACAAAAAAGGTCAAAGCCGCTACCGTGTTAAAAGCATTGAAAATTAAAAAGGTAGCTCCACATAGTTTTCGGAACTCTTTGATTTTAAAAGCCTCAAAAAAACTTCCAATGAATATCTTCTTTAAGGTTTTTCCAATATTGCTCCAATTTAATTTATCGTAGTCCTCTCTATCAACAGTAGATTCACTCTTGATAAAGATTGCTGGGATGATGGCACAAATCGTACAAGGAATGGCAACCCAAATGGCCAATTCTCTTGCTGCAACATCTGCCGACGGAAACCAATTCGGGTCGTACATGATGATCCAAAACAAGGGTGCAATTACCCATGCCCACTGTCCAATCCATTGAGCCACTGCCATGATATTGGTCCGCTCATGAAAATCGTCACTCATTTCATATCCCATGGCAACATAAGGAACACTAAAAATGGTCAATCCCAAATAAAAGACAATCGACCACAGGAAGAAATACCAAAAATTTGTTTGTAGGGAATCTTCCTTGAAAAGTTGCCACATAAAGATGTAGGCAATTCCCATAAGGAGTCCGCCAACAAACACATACTGTTTCCTTCTACCCCATTTCGATCTGGTATTATCTGAAATATACCCCATAATTGGGTCGGTAATGGCATCAAAAATCCTAGGAAAAAAGTAAATCATGGACCACATGATTCCCGTGAATCCCAAATCTTGAACCAAGACAACCATAAAGATTCCTAGTATAGCAGGAAACATTTGGTTGGCAAGCATGCCCACACCAAATGCTACTTTCTGACCAAAAGGAACTTTGACACTTTTCTCCATTATCCATGAAAGTTTTTGAACAATCTAGAATACACCTCTACAATTTTTGTTATTGTACACTACAATTCGGTCTACCTCTACAGCTCCTTCTGGTAACTCCGCCGTCTCCAACCCTGGGAACTTATCTAAGGATTTCCAGTTTTCGATGGTTTTACTAAAGAATGAAGAAGCGGTTGAGTCTGTTTCATAAATGATCAAATCATATTTCTCCCCTAAGTCTCCACCAAAGCGTGTTACTACTTGCCACTCTCCATCTCTCTTGTACGAAGTATTCGTGTGATCTGACTGCGGATAATAACGGTCATCAGTAGGATGAATAATTACCCAAATGTCTTTGGTATGATTCTTAGGGTACACGCCCATAGTTAGGATTCTACAATTCACAGAATCTTTATCTATTGGTGACACCACCTGAACTTTGGTTACTTCACCCTCTATTTTCAATTTATTTCCTATAGAAATTTGCTCTGATCTATTCATGTTTGAATAGTCACAAGAAAAGGCGATCAAGAAACATCCTAGCAACAAGGCATAATTCTTAATGGACTTTATTCCTTTTAATATGTTGTTTTTAGCTGTTGACATAATTGTAAGTTTTTAAATTTTACCTCGTCTTTCTTCCAATTGATTTTTAATATCCTTAGCTCTTTGTTCTGATAAGCTATATTTCCACATCACCCACATAGCCAAACCTGCGGTTACTACTGGGAATACAATATCGGCTATCCTTAAATTGATTAAGGTTTCGTCGGATTGAGTCGCCAAACCACCATCAAAACCAATGGCTTGTAGAACAATACCTCCAAAAACAAGTGCCAATCCTTGACCCAACTTCACAACCCACCAGTATAAGGCTCCAAATGTTCCTTCCTTACGTGGCATACCATTCAATAATTCGTCCAAATCACAGACATCAGCCGTCATACTCATCATTAGGGTAAATAAACTACCTAATCCGAACGACATTAAAGGAATTGGTAAGAACATCAACAAAATATTATCTGGTGTAAAAGACCACCATTTTAAAATATAACCTACGATTGAGATCGCTGTAGAGATTAAAAAAGCATTCTTCTTACCCCATTTAGAGGCCATTTTCGACACAATAGGAATCACCATAAAGGCAGACACCAAAGCTCCTACAGAACCGAACCACGCTGGCCATGTACCAGTGGCTCCGTAATCACCATTAAATAAATAGAAAACGATGATAAAGAAACTGAAGGAAGCTACGATCTGATATCCATTAAATACCAAGAAAGTTGCACCACACAAACGCATAAAAGGCTTGTTTTTCACGGCATCTCCGATACTTGCAAAAAGGTCTTTTAAGTTGGAAAATATGCTACTGAAGGTTAATTTTTTCCGGTCTTCCATATTACCAGAATCAATTCCTCGACAGAATATTGCCGGTAAAATACCCAAGAACAAACATCCCAGACCTACATAAAGCGAGAGCGTCCGAATACCGACAGCTTGACTTTCAAAGAGATCTGCATTGGGAATCATTGGCCAAAACCAGGGTACGATTACCCAGGCCAACAAACCAACAGTTTGCGAAAAAGCCATCAATCGAGTCCTTTCGTTGTAATCCGTTGTCATTTCAAATCCGAGTCCAACCAACGGTGTTGCAAACATGGTATTTCCAATTAGGAAAACCAATGACATGACTAAAAAATACCAAAAATTATAAGTCGGCGAATTGGTTTCATCCATTTGCCATAAAAGGATGAAGAACACCGCACTTAAAATGGCCCCTATAAAAATGTAAGGCCGCCTTCTACCATATTTGGAACTGGTGTTATCTGAAATAAACCCCATGACCGGATCGGTAATGGCATCAAAAATCCTAGGTAGACCACCTAAAATTCCAGCTTGAACTGGATCCATTCCAAAAACTGTTAATAAGAAAAACATGAAGACACCTAAAGCTCCAGGTAGTAAATTTAAAACCAAATGGCCCGCTCCAAACGCAGCTTTCTGACCTAATGGTACTCTATTTGAACTTGACATATTTTAAAGTTTAGTTAATTGTATTATTAATGGTTAGTGTTTGTATTCCTTGTGCACTAATCTGTATGTTCGATTCTTTTTCACCAAGTTTCAATGAAAAAGTTTTTTGATTTTCTGTCGGATTAAAAACAACTACTGCAATGGTTCCATCAGGATTTTTTGCAGCGGCTGCCATGATTTCTGGATCATTCAACGTCAAATCAAAGACCTTCGCGTTGGGTCTGATGAATTTGCTAAAATGCGTCATCACGTAGTAGATAGGGGTGAAATACACCTCATCATTCTCTTCATCCACAATCACTGGAGCAATACACCAGTTTTTGAACCAATTTGGTCCTCCTTGTTTGTTGAGCACCATGTTCCAATCTACCCAACCATCTACCCAGTTGTTCAAACAACCGATTATGTCTCTTGCATATCGGTAGGTTGGCACATATTTCGGATGTAAATATTTTTTCTCGTCTTCGCGCCAATCGTAACCCCAATCTGTGGCTTCCTTTTTCCAGTACCAAGCATCGTCTTTCCATTTCGGAACCTCGGCATCGATGCAAGCTTCCGACTGAATTAGGTATTTGTTAGGCGCTTTGTTGTGTGCGTATTGCAATTCTTTTGGGAAATAGTCATAGGTGCTTTCATACCAATGAATTGCTGTTCCCGCAAAATACTTTGAGGACACCTCATCACGATACATCTCATCAACCCAATGCTTCAATTCCTCACGATTTTGGTCGTAACCTAAAATCATTAGGTCACCCTTACCATTTTTTTCTAAAGTAGGTCCAAGGTGATTGACCACAAAATCAGTCATTTCCTTAGGAGAAAAATGCATGCTCTCCCAGTTATTTCCATTTCCTAAAGGTTCATTTTCAACAGTAAAACCCCAGATATCAATTCCTTCTGCTTTGTATGCATCGGCATATTTGGAAAAGAACAACGCCCAAGTATCATAATACTTAGGCAGCAATTTACCTCCTACCCAATTGTTATTATCCTTCATCCAAGGAGCGGCAGTCCAAGGTGATCCAAAAATTTTGAAACCCTCTTCTGAAATGGCCATGGCGTCTTTGATCATGGGAATCAAATCATCCCTGTCCTCTTGAATGGAAAAGTGTTCCAAATTCACGTCGTCTGCTACAGGTGTGTACGAATAATTCGACAGCGAAAAATCACAAGAATTCATGTGAGTTCTGGTCAAGGAATAATTGGCTCCTTCTTTACTGAAGTAGGCCTTGAGGATACTATCTCTATTCTCCTTACTTAGCTTATTCAACAAATAGGCTGAAGCCTCAGTAAATGCACCTCCAAAACCAGTGATGGTCTGCTTTTCCTTTTCAGGATGTAAAACAATTGAAAAATCAGCATCGCCCGAACTGGATGTAGTGATTGGAGTTAGCTTATTTCCCTGAGCAGATGTTTCATAAATCTCAGACACAAGGGTGGCTTCCTTTTCTTTACACTTGATCATCGTCATAAAAACTAATAAAAAAAGTAGGTATCGCTTCATTATTCAATTGGTTGATTGTAATTTTTATCTGGGATAATCCGTATTTGGAACCTCCACATTTTTCATCAACTCGGCCTTGTCTCCGTTGAAGGTCTTGGTAATGGTTTTTCCATCTCTGGTAAGTCCTTCAAAAACTCCTTGATCTACCATATCCCAAAGTGGGAATTTTGCTTGGCCATCAAGATTGATTAATCCGAAATGATTTTCAGAACCATACTTGTTATGAGAATCTTTCCATTTTTCATCAAATGCCTCAAAGTAGAAACATGAGATATTGTCCTCCTTGGTCCACTCTCGCATCAACTTATGAAACATTGCCTGTTTGTATTCATCAGCGGCTTTTGACCCTTTGGTTCCATAGTGTCCATTGGAAACTGTTGACCATCCTGTCTCCCCGATATGCACTTGCTTGGTACTATCAATGCTTTGTACATATTCGGATACAATTTTATACTGATTCTTAGAGAATTCTACAGCACGTTTCATCGCGTTGTCAATCTTTTCGATCTCACTCAATCCTTGCTCGCTATCTGGTACTTTCCAAAAAGCTGGATTGTAGTGCGAATTGTGGAATGGATAGGTATGCATGGAGACATAATCAACCGCTTTGATCAAATCTTCCAAATCTTTCACTCGGTAACTAGGATCTCCTCCACCCCAAGATGCGTAATCATCAGAACAAGTAATCCACAAATCTTTCGGCAATTTGCCTTCTTTTTTTAGGTTTTGTAAGTGATTAACCCACTTCAAAATTACGTTGGGACGCACGAAGTAACTCGTTGCCCAGCGAATCATTGCCTCGTTTCCTACAGCAACCACCTTTACGATATCTGGATATTTATTAGCCAAAGCCACAGCTCTAGCAATCTCTCCTTCGTTCTGTGGACTTTCCACTTCGTGATTCGGTGCCTGATCTGTCCACGCATTTAGACAATCAATCCATGCGCCCAACATCACGTACATTTCGAATTCAGGATCTTCTTTTTTTAGTTCGCTAATCGCTTGAAGTACATTCTTTGCATGTGGCAACTTTGGTTGTACGTTATACGTACGAATCATTCGGATACCCATGGCATGCAAAATCTTCATGTCTTCTTTTAATTGAGCTATTGTAGGTTGTACTTCTCTGGTCTTTTCCCTGTAACCTCCATATGAAATTGCAGTATAATTAGGATTCCCTAAAATTTTAGCAGCTGTCATTTCTTGATTCACTTTATTGCTGTTACCGTCATTTTTATTAGAAACACAACTAAATCCTAAAAGGATTACAAATACGATCAATACATTTATTTTTTTCATCATGGTACAATATTTGGTTTCTAATTATTATTTATTAAGCGATATTCTCTTCTCGAACTGTTACCACCAACTTGGTGATTTCTCCAGTTCTATTGAAAATCGAATTGCTATTTTCTTTGTTTACTTTTAATCCGGCTGTGGATGTTGATCCTTGGTCCGAATAAACTGTGACACTTTCATCTGCTCCTAATTGATAAATCACAGGAACTTGACAAAAAGTAAAACACAAGGAATTTGGTTGGAGATTCAAAGTTTGATCCTCCTGGTTTACATCTACATAATGGAAATCTTGCGAGCTGGTTAAAAACTCATCTCTACGTAGCAATCTTGGATGGAATTGCAGCTCACCTTCGCGAACTAAAATTCCCAATTCCCCGATTCTACTTAAGATATCTTCTTTTACCTGACCAGTCATACCTGGTTGTTGTGCTCCTTTGGTAGCCGGTGTGTGCGAATAGGCATCTGTTGGGAAGGCACCGTACAATTCTGGCGATTTCTCAACTCCGATTCCGGCATTGATTTCATAGTAATGTTCAAGCAATCTTCCGATAACTTCTTCTGACTGATTTGTATTTACGGCCAACCAACAGTTTTCTTGAACTGCTAGCAATAGCTTCGATACCATATGCCAGTAAATAGATCCTAGACCTTCGTAACCAAAGAAGGTACCCGATCGACCTGTAAAGGACTTGTGATCAAAAATATCTTCATAGATATTCAATAGCTTGGTTCTATCTTTAGCAACAAGACTGCCGTATTGCTCAGGCAAGTTGTCTAAAGCTTCTTTTAATACTTCAGCATTGTTGAAGTTCCCATTGAAATGGTAATCTCCATTCACATCTACCTCAATGATAGAGCGATCGCCATCCTTAATCAAGGCTCCTAATAATTCTGAAGATGCCACTGCCTCTTCAGAAATATTGTTCTTATCGAAGAATCTAGGCAATTCTTTGTCTGGATACAAGATATAACTGTACTGGTCTGGTCTAAACAAAGCACTCGCTTTCAAACCATCCAACAAGGCAAGAGCCTGGGTTGGTGATAAGTATCCAGAGCTTAAGGCTGCTACCTGACCCTCGAGCATTTCAGACAAATAAGAAATCGATACTTCCTTATCATTTTCAACGGTCATCAGGTTGTAAGCATGGTACATATTATCATCTCTTTTGTTGGTAGAGATGGTTTGGTCTAGGTAGGACAATAAGGTAGTGCAGAAACTAGTAATCTCTGCACTGGAAAGAGAACCCTTACCGCCTGTAAATCCGTTATCGTATATGGCTAGTCTATAATCGCTGCCCGCCATCCCAAGTTCATCAAGAACGGTTTTGCGATCTGTATCTGAAATGCGATCAGACAAAATAGACTTGTGATTTTCTAATGTATTGGAAACGGAATGGAAGAAAGTGAGAAACTCATCAGACAGTTCAAAATTATCTTGTGAGGATTTTTCAACTACTTCATTAAAGAATGTCACAAATCTTCTCAAATAATAGAGAGTCACCATCGAAACACCGTTTCCTACCAATGCATTATTGGCATCGTTCCATTCTGGTCTTTGTGTATTCAACCAAATTCCGCCTTCAGGAATAAAATTTGAAACCTTGGCAAGCATGGTCGCCAAAAGTTTTTCCATCATATTTACCTTGTGAATTTGATTCTTTTGGTTTTTAAGAAGTGCGGCATCAGCTCCTAAAACAGCTTTGCCTTCATTGATTTCGTGATCCGTTTTATGATCAAAATCAATGGTATCTTTTGGATTGGCTACAATGTCTTCGTAGCTCTTAATTTTGTATGGTACATTTGCATAAACAAATACATTGTCTGCAAATGAATTGGATAGTTTGCTCGGATAATAATCTTCAATAAATTCAAGGAATTTGAGTAAATATATGATCTGGTGATCACCCCAGTATCCAATGTAAGACCATGGATCATCAGGTTCAATTACCTCCCAATCGAATCCATCTTTTGTAACTCGATAAGGATTGTATCCATCGAAGGTAGAAGCATTTAAAAACTTATAAATCATTCCTTCAATGAAAACTGGATACGAATGTGCTAATGCCTCCCAGTTTTGGAAGATATCTCTCCAGTTTCCTTCGTAATCAAGAATCTTGGAACCGTCAACTTCACTTCTGGTATTGATGGAGAATTTGTTCCAAGGCCTACTTGGATCTCCGTGTCTACGACTAAACTTTAAGGGTAAATATTCAATACAGAGCCTCTTAAAATCGGAATCGCCGTCATTCGCCAATTCTTTCAAATGATTTACATCGAATTCTTCGGGCAATCCTTGTAGAAGCGATTTCTTTGACTGAAAAACCTCTTTGTTGGCCTTTTTGATGTACTTCTGGAAGTCATCCTTCTCTACCGTGTAATTGTTATCAAAAATACCACCTCTCATGATGTTGAAAAGGGTATTCGAAAAATGTCTTGCATTTCTTAAGGGACTGTCTCCAAGTTGGATTCCGTCTGATGCACCCACAAGCTGTTGTAGATGTTTGGTTCCTGCTTCGACATCTGCAAGCAATTCACTTTCCAAGTCTTTGGTATGCTGGATGGTGTGGGCTATTTTTTTAATATCTCCTATGGTAACATTCACATTAGCAATGGTATACCAATGATCTTCTGCTCCACCTGATAATTGGAGATTTTGAGATGTGAAATAGGCTCCTTTTTCAGCCTTAACATCAATTTCCTCAACAACAGATCCCATTCTTCGGAATCGGTCTAATTGAACTGATGAAGCCAAATAAGTAGGATTGTTTGTATTTAAAGACCAAGCCATATTTGCTTTCAAGGCTTCGGCTGGCTCCGCTTTGTCAACAATTTTAGCACTTAGTGCATAGATTCCAATGCCATAATCCTTTTCAATTTCGCTTTTCTTATAAGCATCTACCAAGTTGCTTCGAATACCTTGTAAGGCTTCTGAAACACCATAGGGCAGGATATTTTGAATTCCGTCTAAGATTTGAACTTCCTTATGGGAATCTGAAAGGTTTTTTATGGTCGATTTTTTTACAAATCCGAAACGATCACTGCTTGACCATTGATAGGTAAAGGAGAGTCCTAGTGTTTCATTGATTTCTTCAAATACAATTTTATTACCCCAAATGTTCTTATATAAATTTCTGGTGATCGTATATCTGCCTGTAATACGGTCGGAAAATGGTTCCCATAAAGCAGTCTCACTTCCATTGGGTACCCTAACAATTGTCTTACTTCCTGTTAAGTCAAATGATTCGGTTATTTTGTCATCGGTATAGTAGGGAAATAAAGAATAATCAGAGTTTTTACGCCCTGCTGATAACCCTCCATTGCTTGATATAAACATCCAATGATCGGAATTACTCACGAGACTGATAAAAAATGGTCTCATCGCATTGACATTTGAAATCTTGAAATATTCTTCTCCTTCAAAGGTTAGTAAGTCTCCTTTGATCTCTAATCCTTCATCTTGGACCAAATCATCCTCATTATAAACACTAGAATTGCTCATTTCAATTGAAATTAATAAAGTCTTAAGTAAAATACTTTTTGATAACTACGGCAGAAAAGCCGTAGCAATTAGTTCTATTCGTTAATGGTTGTTTTGTAAAAGCCCATAGAACCGAAGTTCTACGGGCATTATTTTTTATTGATAAACTCTTACGTAGTCCACGTACATTTTTTGTGGGAATACTGTATTGGCATTTGGTGGCAAGCCTACGAATGTTCCTCCAACAGCAACGTTTAAAATCATGTAAAACTCATTGTTGTTAAAAACCCATTCTGTTCCAGCTGGAATATCATTCGGCGTAATTTGATTGTACAATACATCATCTACATACCAATTGATATAATCTGGTCCCCACTCTACACCGAATACATGAAAATCAGTATCGAATCTGTCATTTTGGAGTTCATACTCTTTTGTTACGGCATTACCAGCCGCATAACCTGGACCGTGAATGGTACCGTGGGTAATTGTAGGTTCTTGCCCTCTATACTCCATGATATCAATCTCACCAATTTGAGGCCAAACTACGGATCCGTTAGAATCGTCTCCTAGCAACCAAAATGCAGGCCATAATCCTTGACCCCATGGCAATTTGATTCGAGCTTCGAACCTACCATATTTGGTTTGAAAAAGTCCTTTGGTAAGTACTTTTCCGGAAGTGTAATTTGCACCTGCATAGCTTTCACGTAGCGCAGTAATTACAAGGTTTCCGTTTTCTACTTTCACATTATCCATACGATCTGTGTAGTACTGAAGCTCGTTGTTACCCCATCCTGGGATACCTTGGGCTGTTCCATCACCAATATCGTAAGTCCACTTTGAAGTATCTGGAGCACCTGGTGTATCAAATTCGTCCGCCCAAACCAAGTTCTCAAACGTGGTTACAGTTTGGGTCTCATTAAGGTCACATCCTATTGTAACAAGCAAACTTGCCAATAAAAAGAAGTAAACCCCTCTATTATTCATTTTAAAATTTTTCATAGGTATTCCGTATTATCTTTTGAAATAAATATTATCTAAATAAATGTCGCCATTACCATCAAACTTCATCTGAATCACATCAGCAAGATCTACTACTGATGAGAAATCTGTCAACGGAATATCAATGCTATTCCAACCCGAAGTCGTTGGTACTGATAGAGCCTTGGCCGTTTCTCTTGGACCCGGACTAATTAAAAAGGCGTTCAATGCGGTTGAACTTGCACTATAGTAATCCAAATGCAAATGCGTATAACCTGATACATCCAAACTTGAAGCAAACTGAGTACCTTGGTAATTCAATCCTGCATATTTCAATGTGTTATTACCAGCGATAGATACTTGAGATACTTGCGTTGCTTGACCCCAATTCGGATTGAAATCTGTTCCAGCCACATCGGTGTAGCTATCACTAAAAATTGACAACACGTCTGCCGGATCATCCGCAGGAACTGGTGCTCCTGTTGTCGGTGCTGTTGGTACTTCGTAGAAATAAATATTATCTACCAAAATATCCGTAATGGTAGCATCAGATACAAAAATTACCTGTGCCATATTTGCTTTACTAGTTAAGGTTCCCATGGTGCTCAAGGCAACATCGAAACTTCTCCAAGCTCCTGTGGCTAAATCATTCGCCGTCAAACGAATTTCACCTGAACTATCATCACCTCCACCGAAGCTATTATCTCCTCCAATATCTGCCAATCTAATGATCAAATAATCTCCTGGATCTAAAGCTTCCTGTGCTTGAATATCAATATGGAAGTGTGTCATTGAAGACGCATTTAGTGTCGGATTCGAAAATTGAATACCCACAAAGTTCAAGTTTGTGTAGTTGATAATATTATCACCATTGATGGTAATATCATTCTGTCCTAAAGTAGTTTGGAAAGGCGCCCAATAACCATTGTAGTATTCTACTGGTTGATTGGTGTACGCATCACTAAAGATGGATAATACTTGCGCTGGGTCTTGCGTTGGCGTTGGCGCAGGAACAAATGGTCCTTTGGAGACGATGGATATCGATCCAGCGGCGTCCTGCCCATTCAACTTTGCCGTGATGGTCGTTGCTCCAGCAGACAATACGTTAATTCTACCCGCAGCGTCAACTGTCGCTACTGAAGGATTGGAAGAGGTAAACTCAAAATAGTTCGCAGAAGGAACTACCGTTACATCTTCTCCATTGGCTAAATTCCAAGTTTGACCTAAATCAGTAACCTGAATCACAGAACCATTAAAGGTTTCTTGCGTTAAGTTTTGACCTCCAAAAATAGATGGTCTTGGTTGTGCAACCGTTCCTGATTTTATGAATTGGATTTCATCCATCCAAAAAGTAAAACCAGCTCCGTTGGTACTTTGTGAACCTGCAGAGAAAGTAAATACACCTCTTTCTTGCTTCAATTTTGAAGGATCTGGAATTGGAATAATTACTTGTTTCCAATAGGTAGCCATTTCAACACTCGGGATATTTACAGGAAATTCGTCTCCTTGGAAGTTGGTTCCAAAACCGAAGCTCGCAGTTGCCGTAGTAGTTGCTTTTACCCAAAAGGAAAGTGCATCAAACCCAGAAAGGTCTCTACCCGCACCTCTATCTAAAAAGATACCACCAATGTATCCACCATCTGGATCGGTTGGTGAAGGTACTCCAATTTTAATGGATGCAGAGCCCGCATAGGCTACACTATTGTCTGTATCAAATCCGTTCGGATTGGCTCCCGATGCCGGATCGAATGATATGAAAAACTCGTCTGTAAGATTTACAGGGTCATCTAAATAAACCTCTGCTATAGCAGGAAACGTCGCAAGGGTAGCTTCTGAAGATAGATTTCTTTCGCACGCTTGAAAAACTAGCAAACTGGCTCCAACGAGCAACCCTAGTTTTTTACTTAAATTTCTTCTAAAATTCATTTCTCTAACTTTTATTTTCCGATGTTAATATGAATGTATGTTCTAATTTCCCACTCCGAACCGTTAGGGAATCCAACAGGACTCAACAGTGGAGTATTTGAAAAGGCACTAGCAGATTGCATCGGTGAGAATCTTGGAGAATATTGATCTAATGATCTCCATGTTCCTCGCAATCCAACTCTTGTATCAGGAAGGATGAACCAATCTGGTTTTCCTACCGAAGTTGAAAGATCTAACATTAATTGTACAGGGAAGGTTAAGTTGAAATCTCTATGGTAGTCAAATGGACCCCAGTCGTTTAATTTCACCATACCTGTAATTTTCATTTTGTTGTAAATCATTCTTAAATCCATTCCGAATCGCTTGATTGTACGGTTCACAGCAGCTCCAGGAACATCACCACCGTTGGCCTGTCCTGTACCGAAGTAAACATTTGAAATAAATCCGAATTCTGGACGAATTTTCGAAACGATTCTTGAATTTACCTCCCATAGGTCAGCAGCTGGTGCTGATCTTGAGAACGCAAAAGACTGACGATTTGCTAAGAAACCAATCGCAGCATCTTGGGTAGTTGGTAAATGACGGTATACAAACCCTAGGTTAAAGGCAAATTTTGCATCTTCAGCTCTATCGTTGTTCCATTCGTACATGTAGGTACCTGGTGTTGGATCATAGGTAAATAAGATTTCACCTGCAGTCATGTTTCGGTTTCCACCTCTTACCACAAATGGATCATCAATAAAGTTTCTTAATCTACCTGGCGCGTTTACGTCATTAGGCATCGCTTGAACCAATGGTCTTTGCCACATAAAGTTCGGTGCAATCTGGAATTTTCCTCCGAAATTGTATGAGATACCCGTTAAGAAGTTTTGCATGTTTCCACTACCACTATCTTTAAGCTTCCAACCTGTGAAGGTTAAGGTTTGATCGAATCCACCATTGGCAACTAGCCCCATAGAAGAACCTTGTGCATACCAGTTAAATCCTCCATTTGAATAAGTAACTTTTGCTTTGGCACCCCAATTGTCTTTGCTTTGGATTCTATCATTGAAAACTGTATAGTTCCCAGGGCCTCCAACAACATCTTGGTAGGCTCTTCCGTTCAAAGGATTACCAGACCAAATACCTCCAACTTGGAAACCGAAATGCTCACCTTTCTTCTGAATAGCGATTGTAGCTCTTTCGTTTGGTAAAGCTGGAATCACACCAGATCGTAACTGAACAGGATCTAACACACGATTTCCGTTAGCATCGATACCATTTCCAGATACAATATCTTTGTGATAAATCGCTGCCACATCAAAGTGTCCTACTTTTCTTTCATACTTTAAAAGTACCGCAGGGTTTGCTGCCCACCATAATTGCGGACCGAATGCTGCTTTTAATCCTTCTAATGCTCCTTTACCATCTACTTCAACCCCTAAGATTTCACCATTATAGATATCCAAGTTTGGTCCGTAATTGGCTTCTGGATATAAACCAAAGAAGTCTCCTTCATAACCCCAGTGATAATGTCCGGTTCTGTAGAAACCTCTCATTTCAAAGTCTTTGGCTTTCCACTCAAATGAAGCGTTGTACACTCTCAATCGGTTTACATCACCAAAAACAACATCACCATTTGGTCCGTTTACTGTTACTGGTCTTCCCACATTTTCATAGAAAATATCATCAATTGGGTTTCCAGCAACATTACCCAGAATGTTGAAATTCACCTCCGCCTTCATATTAGAAGTTGGTTGGCCAGCAACTCCTACAAAATAAGATTGCATGTGGTCAAAACCTCTTCTGTCAGGAAAAGTTAATCCCGTTCCGTCTGAAAACTCAGGTGTGGTTGTTAAAGAACCTCCAGTATTGAAGGTGGTAAATTCTGCTCTTAAAGAGCTTAGGTAAACTTTTTCGTTACCTCCTAATGCTGCTTGTCCACCTCTGGCTTTCAAAACAGCATCCATCAAGTTTATTTTTTTGAAATAGTCTTGTACAAATTCTAAAGTTACACCCTCTCCGTATGGATCTAATTGGTGTGCCTCCTTCAACGCATAATAGGCAGCCCTTGGATACAAGGTATATAATCCTCTTACATCAGTTGGTCCCTTGGCACAAATACCAAACCATTCTTCGTTCATATTGTTTGTTCCCGCAACAAAATCACGGTCATAACCACCATTTGCCCAAGAGGCGTTGTTATCGTGTTGATCTTCATATCTACGATCGTTGAAACCGTATTTCCACCATCCATCACTAAATTGGAAAGTAAAACCACCAATAGAGTTTCCGACTTTTCCTAAACCTGCAGCATTTTCATAAATCTCTTTCCAGTTACCTACCATATAGTAAGCTTGAGATTTTTGATCTTCTTTAAGCGTTTGAGCGTTGAAGGCATCAGCACCAAACTCGGTAAACATGATTGGCTTGTTCAACTTATCTTTTACAACTTGGAACATGTCTCCAAAAGAAACACCTCTATAGGAGTTCACCCCGTAGATATCGATATCTGGACATTCTTCAGCAATGATGTCAATGAACAGAACATCACCGTTACAAATTGCAACTGGGTGATTCGGGTCCATCGCTTTCATCATTTTGGTAGCCTCATTCATCAAGCGGTACATTGGGCGTCCTCTCTTTTCACCTACAGCTTTCTTCTGCTCTTCACCTTCCGGGAAATCTTCCGTTTCAGATCCAGCCCAAAAAAGTCCGTAGTTGTTTTCGTTACCTAATAAATAAAGTAATAAACCAGGAGTGTTTTTGTATTCCGCCACAAGCGTCTTCATTTCTTCCATTAAAAATTCTTGCGTCCGTTTTTCGCCGTACTTGGTCACTGGAACCCAATTGCCATCAATAGTCAATCCATAACGCCCGAAGGAGTGGTTTAACATGGTGTAAATTCCATAATTCTCATAAATATATTGGATCCAGCGTGCTGGTACTCCAGTATATTGCCTAATGACATTTACTCCCATATTTTGAAGTAATGACATTTCTTCATCTAAACCAGCCCTAATGATATCATCTGGCTTTTCCCAAAATTTTGCATTAACGGTATTTGTTCCAATTGGAATGTAGTCCCAATTCATACCATTAATCATAAAGTCTTTTCCGTTTACAACTAACTTATCGCCCTTGCTATTGGATTGCACAGAAACCTTGTCGACCTGTGCAAAAGATCCAAGGACAAAAAAGAAAAGCAAAAAACTCACAAAAATGTTTCTCATAGTTTCATGTTTTGTCGATTAATAATAACTGCGAAAAAATGTTTGGTTGATAATTTTCGAACGCAGTTTTTTTTCAGATTAATAAAATTATGTTAATTTTTTTCTCAAGATAATAATTTCACCACTACAATTAGCATACACAACAATAAAAAAGTTCGAAAGTCTTTATTTATGGGGCGATGTAGCACATTTTTTCTTGAAAGCAACCTTACGAAAACGGTTTCTGTAGTGGTGATGTATGGTTACAAAAAGTATACTTCTTACAAGTGTATTGGTGCCGAGACCAGGGACCAACTCCCCAAACATCAAAAAATAAGGGTTGTCATTTCTGACAACCCTTAGCATTTATCTATTGAATTGTTTTAATTCAATTACTCAGCAACAATGATAAACCACCAATCAAAAGTTCCATTTCCATCTGTACTTCTCAATACAAATTCATTGGCTGCTGCTCTATCAAAAATCTCATATTGATGGTTACCACCAATGTAGTATCCAATGTGAGAATTATCTGATAAGGTTATGGTTTCAACACCTCCAGGTGCTGTTAAGGTAAAGGTGCCAGTATAATCACCAAAGCTATACCCTTCTATGTCATCACCATTTAATGTTCCTCCAGATCCACCTAGAGGTCCTAATTCTGCGTCCATTAAACCATTTCTTCCAAATACATCACCATTGGTCACGTAGGTAAAGGTACCATCAGAACTAAAGGTGAAACGATCATCGTACATACCCACACCTGCTTTTTCGCTAGGCCCAGCTCCATACCACTCACAAATAACACTTCCTCCTACAGGACCTAAACCAAAGTGTTGTGGCTTGGCCTCTTGGATCTTAAACGTTCTACTGGTAACAGCATTTGGATTTGCTGGATCAAAACCAAATAACTTGGTCTTTAAGTCCGCTGGTGGCGAATACGTTGCCAATACATCCACTTGGATCGAATTACTCGAAGAAACCCCAGCAATACCAGAGGCCACAACGGTAACCGTATATGTATTTAATCCAAGATCACTAAAGATTACTGTATGTTCTCCTGAGAGCGATACAGCTTCTCCTCCTTTGTAGAAAAACTTATAGGAAACTGCATTGTCAGCTGTAGCTGTGAAAACAACTTCTCCACTTCCATCACCATTCGGATTTGCCGCATCAGCACCTACGATTGAGGCGGTGATTTGGATGTTCGATGGTGCAACAATTTCTCCGAACGAATAATCGTTCTCCTGACAACCGTTGAATACGATTGCCAGTGAGAATAATAATATTATTGATTTAATATGTTTTTTCATCTCTTCAAATATTAAAATTGAGTAATGTCATCCACGTAAATGGTATAATTCGCAGAACCATCTCCTTGCGTACCATTGTCCATAATCAACACTAAATTATTAAAATCTACCGTAGTACTGATTCCAGCAAAACTGTAGGTTAATTCTTCCCAACCGTTCGCAACGGTAGTTGTTGCTGTGATTTCAGCTGAAGCAGTTGTATTCGGCCAAGGCGTAGCATCTTCAAACTTTAATAAAAGATTCAATCCTGCTCTTGGCGACCATACTTTTACTTTCACACCAGTTCCACCTACAAAAGTAAATGGTGCATTGGTAGTAATTTTTGAACCTGCCCAAGGCTGACCAGCATTCTTCACCATTTTAGCAACTCTTCCTGAAGTGTTACCATTTGGATCTGGGTTATCTACCACTGAAATATCACCTCCATCAAAACTAGAAAGTCCAACACCTGGTTCTAGATCTAACACCGGAGAAGTACTGATATCATCTACATAAATGGTGTAGTTGGCCGAGCCATCTCCCTGGGTACCATTATCCATAATCAATACTAGGTTGTTAAAGTCAACAGTTCCGCTAATTCCAGTAAAGTCAAATGTTAACTCTTCCCATGCATTAGCTGCAGTAGTCGTTGCTGTGATTTCAGCTGAAGCCACTGTATTTGGCCAAGGTGTTGCATCCTCAAATTTGGCAAGTAAATTCAGACCCGCTCTTGGAGACCATACTTTTGCCTTCACAATCGGATTAGAAACATCAAATTTGTCATTAACAGTAATCTTCGAACCTGCCCATGGCTGACCAGCATTCTTAACCATTTGGAATACTCTCGATGAAGTGTTAATTCCACTTGGATCAGGGTTATCAATGGCTGTGATGTCACCACCATCAAACGAACTTAACGTAAAGTTATCTTCGAATGTAATTGGTGTTATACCGTTAAATGGAACTGATGGTGTTTTATAAAAATAAATATTATCAATAAATACGGTTCCCGCAGCCCATGGGTCACCTACAAACTTCAATTGGTGAATGTCTGCAATAGTTAAACCTTGACTCGTAAACTCGCTTAACGGAATTTCAATACTTGTCCAATCGTTCTTGGTAAGTGTTCTCCAAACTGGCTTTTCACCATTTGATACGCTAATTAAAGAAGTTTCAATTCGATCAACATCAGCTGTCCAAACATCCATTCTCATATACTCCATTCCTGTTAAATCTTGAGCACTACCGAACTGAATTCCTTGGTAGCTTAAGTTCACATATTGAAGCATTTTATCTCCATTCAAATCATATTCTTGCCAGCTACTTCCTTGTCCGCCTTGCCCCCAATCTGGGAAGGTATCAGTTCCTCCAACATTTGTATAACCTCCATCTGTATAGATTGAAATTACATCAGATGCATTTCTTGAAGGAGGTGCAACCGCAGATGCAATTGGTGCTAAAATTTCGGTTACGTCAAACTCAACTTTATACACTGTAGTTGCTATGGCACCACCTTTTGCTGTAACAGTAACGTTGTACTTTCCTGCATTGGCATATTGGTAAGAAATTGTATTTCCGATATTACCAGATACTACTGGTTGAGTAACCCCTGTTTCACCAGAATCAAATTCGAACATTGTGGCAAAATCAGCATTGGCAGTAATGTTTACTTGCTTAGAAATAGCTTGATCGTTTTCTATAGACACCACTAAATTTTGTGGTGCTAAGAAGGAAACAACCAATTGTTGTGTTGTTCCAGCTTTTTGTCCTCTTACATTTGATGCTTCAATTTTCACATCATATGTACCTTCTGCATAAACGTGGTCTATGCTTTCTCCATGCGGAACCTCCACTTTAGGAGTTCCATCACCAAAAGTTACTTCAAAAGAAACTGCTCCATCTGCTTTCGGCGTAATTGTCACTAATCCCGTATTGTCTTGCGTAATGTTATACGTAGCTGAGATATTAGAAGGATAAGGGACAGTATCTAAAAATCCGATATCTCTTAAATCATCAGTACATGCAACCAAAAACAAAGCAATCAAGGTAGTGTACTTCACTAAATTTTTAATTTTCTTCATGATTTCTATGTTTAATAACCTGGGTTTTGATCCCATCTATTTCCTGCCAATTGAATTTCAATTAAAGGAATAGGGAATAATTCGTGTTTTCCTGCTTGGAAGCCTGGAATCGCTTGCGCTGCCTTACCTGTTCTTACTAGATCGAAGAATCGGTGACCTTCACCTACCAACTCTACTCTTCTTTCGTTCCAAATATTCTCCGTCAATGTCGAACCTGTAGAAGTTAAGTTATTTCCTGGACCTCCAAATGCTCTTTCTCTAACTCTATTCAAATACATTAGAGCTTTAGTATCGTCTGGTGACGATTTTCTATTATGCGCTTCTGCAGCCATTAATAATACGTCTGCAAATCGAATTGCTCTGTAGTTATTTGGATTGGTTAGGTTTCTATCACCTTGTGCTGAAGCACTTCTTTTACGAGGAATGTACTTTCTATTGAAGTAACCAGTGTGCTCGTATCCAGTTCCGAATGTAGCACCCGTAGCTGTAGCCCAAGCATCAATATCTAAAATAGCAACATCTCTTCGCAAGTCACCAGGTTCAAATGCATCATAAGCATCTTGCACTGGTACACTGAAACTAAATCCAGATGAGAACTCAGGACCAACATACGCACGAATTCCTTGGAATCCAACCGCTACGTTACCTTCACTACACTGTAAACATCCGAATCCAGCACCTTCAAGCTCAGAATACTGTACTTCAAATACAGACTCGATGTTGTTCTCTCCTGCCTCCTCAAAAATGGTAGCATAATCAGCAACCAAATCGTAAGGCCCAGTGCTGATTAAGTTGTCTAAAACAGCAGCAGCCTCATCAAATTTATTTTGATACAAGTAGGCTTTACCTAATAGCGCTTGTGCCGCTCCTTTGGTTGCTCTACCTACTTCCGCTTGTACAGCTGGTAATACAGCAGCAGCAGCAATTAAATCTGCCTCGATCTGTGCATACACCTGTGCTTTCGGCGTTCTATCGATCTCAAATTGGTCTCCGAAAAGAATTCTCTTATCAACAGCTAAAGGCACATCTCCAAACCACTTTACCAATTCAAAGTAGTAGTAGGCTCTTAAGAACTGTGCTTCACCAATCATTACATCCTTTCCATTAAAGTCAATTTTATCTTTAAATTCAAGGAAGTAATTTGCGCGATTTACACCGGCAAACATCCAACTCCAAATATCACGCAATTGCTGATTCACAGGAGTGTGTATCATATCATCTACTTCTTGAATACCAATTACGTCGGTAGCACTCTCACCACCGGCTAAGGTATTATCCGAAGCAATCTCACCCAACATTACATTTAAGTATGTAGAGTGTAATAAATCGTATGCTCCAATAAGAGCATTGTTATAATCTTCTTCAGTGTTGAAATATCCTTCTGAATTTTCAACCTGAGGTTCTACTTCGATATAGTCCTCACAGGCCACTAATACGATAGAAGCAATGAGAAAAAGACCTAAAATTTTATATAAGTTCTTCATAATCTATTTCTTTAAAATTTAAGATTAACACCTAACAAAAATGTTTGTGGACTAGGATAAAATCCTTGGTCAATACCACCTCCAATTGGCGCACCAGATGAAGCTGTAGGATCGTAACCTCTATATTTAGTTAAGGTAAATAGGTTTTGTCCAGTTACGTAAAAACGAACACTGTCAAAATCAATTTTTTCTACTAAATCTTCATTTAAGGTATAACCAAGCTGTACACTTTGCAAACGCAAGAACGAACCATCCTCTACATAGAAGTCAGAGAATAAGATGTTGTTGGTTGCACCAGTTGTTACTCTTGGGAACGAATTACTCGTACCAGGACCAGTCCAACGATCTAAGAAATAAGTTGGTCTGTTGGTCAATGGTAAGTTACGCTCGTAGTTTCTTACGATTTCATTTCCAATAGATGCAAAAGCATAGGCATTGAAATCGAAATTCTTATAGTTAAATGACATATTGAAACCCATTGTAATATCTGGAATTGGGTCACCAATGTTTGTACGGTCATTGTTATCAATAACACCGTCACCATTCACGTCTACAAATCTCAAATCACCAGGAGCCGTATTAGGCAAACTCGGATTGCTATTGATCTCAGCTTGTGTTTGGAAGATTCCGTTTGTTCTGTATCCGTAGAAGTATCCGATAGGGAAACCTGCCTCCATTCTAGATGGCGGATCTTGTCCAATTCCGAATACACCACCTTCAATAACTCCAGTTGAGTTACCTACAAACAATACTTCATTGTCCAACGTCGTGAAGTTGTAATTCAAATTGAATTTGAAATCGTCTCCAATTTGATCATTATATCCTAAAGAGAACTCAAAACCTCTGTTTTCAACTGTACCCGCATTTACTACAGGACCAGCTGCACCAGGACCACCTACACCTAAAATACCAGATACTTGTGGATTTACCAATAAGTCGTCTGTTCTCTTGTAGAAGTAGTCTGTGGTAAGGTTTACTTTTCTATCAAATAAAGTGGCGTCAATACCCACGTTAAAGTTCAAGTTCTTTTCCCAACGAATCTCTGGGTTTGAAATCGCTCCGATGGCGATACCATATTGTAATTGGTTGTTGAACACATAAGTTCCTTCCCCTGTTAATAAGGAAACAAATCCGAAGGAGCCAATTTTATCGTTACCGATGATACCCCAACTACCTCTCACCTTCAAGTTGTCTAACCAGTTAATGTCTTGCATGAAACTTTCTTCAGACATAATCCAACCTGCAGAAACAGATGGGAAGAATCCGAATTTGTTTTTCGGACCAAAATTTGAAGATCCATCACGTCTTAAGACCGCGGATAGTAAATATCTATCTTTAAACTTGTATTGTAGTCTTGTGAAGAAAGACAATAATCTTGAATCAAAGAATTGTCTTGGCTGATTGTTAATGGCAAGATTGTCAATAGACCCTGGACCAGCATCAACTCCCCAAAGATCTCTACCTTGGACGTTGAACAACTGATTGTTGAACAAGTTGTAACCTTGTGTTCTAAACACCTCGGCACCTAACATCGCTTGTACGTAGTGATCTTCAGCAATCGTATCTTCATAATTAATCAAGGCGTTGAACGTGAAATCCTTATAGATTTGTCCAACCTCCTGAACATTAGACTGCGCTTGGGTCACGTTAAAAACGCTTCCCTGACCAAAGAATCCTTCTGGTCGTAAATTTTTAGAGAATACGTCCGCATAGTTGAATTGATATCTTACTTCTGCTCTGAATTTTTCTAAAAATGAATAGCTCAATCGGTAAGCTCCAGCGATTTTATTCGTTGTTGCTATATTAAACGTATTGTCTACCTGTGCTAATGGATTGGCAACTTCAATACCCGTACCAATGGTAGGTGGTAAAGAGAAATCTCCATTCGCATCTCGAACAGGAATTGTTGGAGGCATGTTTAAAGCATTAAACAATACAGACCCCAATACATTTTCGATCAAGTTGCTTTTGTTTGAGTTGGTATAAATGGTCGATGTGGTCAACTTTAATTTTTCAGTGATGTCGTAGTTGTAGTTCAATCTAGCAACACGTCTGTTAAAGTTTGACTTTTCACCACCAACAATACCATCTTGACTCAATACTGATAAACCAAACGATAGGGTTGACTTTTCAGTACCTTTATTTAAGGTATAATCAATACTCGAGATTGGTGCAGTTTCGAAAGTGTTTCTTTGCCAGTTTGTTCCCTGTCCTAATCCACTTGCATTTGGAAATGGTAATGGATCACCATTCGCTGCAAACGCTTCATTAGCCAATAAGGCATACTCGGTGGCATTCAATACTGGAATCTCTCTTGTTGTTTGCTGAACTCCCATAAACATGTTCATGGAATGTTGAATTGGTGTGTCTTTACGACCCGATTTTGTTGTAATCAAGATGACACCATTTGCACCTTGCACACCATAAATACCAGCCGTTGCATCTTTTAAGATGTTGATGGATTTGATATCCGATGGGTTAATAGCACTCAAATCACCAATACGGTTACCATCTACTAAGATTAGCGGATCGTTGTTTCCGTTTGTCGTAATACCACGAATACGAATACTCAATCCCGCACCTGGTGAACCTGAAGTTGATGTAATGTTTACACCAGCAACTTGCCCTTGCAACGCTTGTTCCACACGCACTGGCTTGATTTCTTCAAGCGTTTCACTTGATACTAGAGATACGGCACCAGTCAATTCTTTCTTACGCTGCGTACCATAACCAACCACAACAATTTCATCCAATTGCTGTGCACTTTCATCTAAAGAAACGTCAATGACTTCCTTGTCAACAACCACTTCTTTAGTTTGCATTCCTAAATAAGAAAACACCAGAATCGATCCTTTCTTAACTTTTCTTAATTGGTAAACTCCATCAAAGTCTGTTTCAGTACCGATGGTAGTCCCCTTAATCACAACACTTACTCCCGGAAGTGTTTCTCCCGTAGCAGCGTCTTTCACCACTCCCTTAACGTTAATTTCCTGCGCAAAAAAGCTCAAGGAAAACATCAAAAGGAGTAAAGTAATAGTTCCTCTTTTCATCTAATTGTTCATTAAGATTAATTTGATACAAGTTAAGGAGAAATCCCAAAAAACTGTTAAAAAATTACTATACAATAATCATACACCGTTTTCGTAAGTTCAAAAACCAAGAAATCCTCAAAAATTCGCGTTGAATATTGAGGATATGAAAATTCGGGTTCCCTAAAAAATGATATTTGTATAGGTAATGTATAGGAATTAAATATCAATGATGTAGTTCGTCAAGTTAATGTCGTGGTCTAAGTTCATCTTTTTACGAAGTCTGTAACGCTTCACCTCAACACTTCTTGGTGAAATATTTAACAAAGGTGCAATTTCCTTGGAAGATAGATTCAACCGCAAATAAGCACACAATCGTAAGTCATTGGGCGTCAAATCAGGATGCTTGGTTTTAATCTTTCTAAGAAACTTCTTATCAGCATTATTGAAGGCTTCTTGAAACAATTTCCAATCGTCTGTATTGTTCAAATCTTTATCGATGATTCGTATCACCTTATCAATCCGTTTCTCTCCTCCATTTACAAGTTCGTTCTTTATCTCATTTAAGAATTCATTCTTTTTAATGATGCTCATGGTTGAGGTAGCTAACTCGCGGTTCTTCCCTTCAATATCATTTCGAAGCTTTTCATTGTTCAGTTTGATGATTTGCTTTGAATTTTCCAACTCCTTTAATTCTAATTCCTTTTGAGTTCTTTCAAGAATTTGAGCACGTTGTTTTTGGTAGTACTTCCTTGTGATAAGATGAATGGAGTAGAGAATCAGTCCGAATAAGGCCAGGTAAACCAATCGCATTCCGTTCGACGCATACCACGGTTTTTTAATCCTAAATTGATATTGGACTTCATTGGAACTCTTTACATCGTTCAGGTAGGCATTTAATCTCAAGGTATATGTTCCTGGTGATAAGTTCTCGTAGACAATTTTGTTGGAATTCTTCAACTCATTCCACACCTCATTGTATCCATCCAATTTGTAGGAATACTTCTTCAAATAGGTTTTGTTAAAGTTGTTGACACTACAATTGAATATGATGTTGTTCGACTCAGGATCGAACTCATTTTCTGCGGTTATGTTCGCATACTTAATTTCCTTGTCGATTTCATAAGCACCTACTTTGTTAATACCAACAAAGAATTGATCCGGCGATTCTGGCGCATCCAAATCGATGGTCACATAACCATTTGAAGTACCCAATAAATACTTGTTCTGATTCAATGAAATGATATTCTCGTATCCAGAAGCACCTTTGATCAGAGTACCCGAAATTGGCACCTTGTGAATTTGATAGGAACTACTTAGGCTCCCTGGCGAAAGATATCGCAAACCTTCGCTAGTAAATGACCAAAGTCTATTTTGAAATGTATCGTGTACGAGTTTGGCAGACTCAAATGTTTTGAGCGGAATCAATTGACTGTATATCGAATCTTTTTCAAAAGTATTCTGGTCTTTATTAAAAACATAGACGCCCTCCTTTGAAGCATACAGCATTTTGTCATTGTACTTGGTCAAGCTAGAATGAAGCCCCTTAGAAATAGACGCTACCTTATCATTCTGTATCACACGTTGCAGATCTTCTGAAAGCTTCAATTGAAAAACACCTTTGTACTCATGGTTGATAAAAAGTGTTCTAGAATCCAGGAGTTCGAACTGTTTACTAGATGTGGAGTAATTCTTAATTTTATGAGAATAACTCCACTGTCCTTGTCGTTTTTTCAAAATATAAAGTCCATCATAATTACCCTGAAGCAGGGTTGTATCGTCAATTTTTCGAATCAACCAGGCACCCAGTACGTTGGAAATTAAACGAGCTTTTGAACCGCTAACGATCAGCGTTCCTTTATCATGACCACAAAACAGTTTCTCATCATGAATGGACAAACTCCAGACTTGACCTAAAGTATTGGGGATAATCGTATAGTCGTCTCTTGAACCTTCTCTTTTGTAAAACAATCCCTGATTGGTACCGAGATAGAGATTCCCATCAAATTTGATGGAAGTGTAAACCGTTCCCAAGGAACCGTTCTTATCATTGTAAAATTGGTAGTTGGATTTTAAATTTACAAGTCCTATCCCCTTGTCTAGGCCCAACCAAATGTTTTCATCGCGATCTTGAAAGATGGATAAAATGGTATTGTTGAGCAGCCCATTGTTTTGGTTGATCCGATAGAGCAAAGTACCATCCTTTGAAAAATACAGCAATCCGTTGGAGATTGTTCCAACCACAAATTCATCGTTATTGGTCTTTAAGGCACTGTAAATGGAGAATCCCCGTAAATTTTTTGATAGTGTATTGTTATCCTTTTTAACCGTCTTATTGTCGACTGAATAAATCCCTGCGGATTGGGTAAGTGCATAAAGCACATTATCTATTTTGTAAAACTGAACAACTTTATTGTTTTTCAAATCAGAATTGGAAGAAATTAGAATGGGTTCTCCATTTTCTATCTTATAAATTCCGTGCAGATAATCCTGAAAGTAAAACATCTCCCCAATCTTAGTGAGCTTGCTTAAATTGTTTTTCGCATGTATCACCTTGGTTTGACCGAGTTTTAAATTGATCAAATAAATACGTTGTAAAGACTTGAAAAGCATCCAATCACCCAAATCAAAAATCTCCCAAATTTGCTCATCTTCAAGCATGTCAAGATCAAACTTCTCTGCAATCGAGGTGTAATTTAAAGCACCGAACTCATCTCGTTTCCAATAACCGAAGTCTTTGTAAAATCCCGAAAAGATCAATCCTTTATGAAACAATACGGATCTCATGATAGACTCATTGGGTGTCGGGTACAATTCCCAGCTATCCCCATTGAATTCTAGTAAACCTTTGTTGTTGGCGATGTAGATGGTTTTTTGTTGATCTTGTGTCACCGACCAATTTTGATTTTCAGCATGATAATCTTCAGGGGTAAAAGTCTGAAGGGGAGGAATTTCCTGTGCAGAAATGGAAATACTAACAAATAAAACTATACGTAACAGGAAAGATATGTTGTGGTTCATTTTGTTAATGTTGTGGTGTTAAATATACTGTTTTCCTTTTAAAAAGGAGAAATCACAAGCCTCTTCACAATTCTGTATAGTTTCTTCCTCAACAAAACCAAAGATAAATAGTAATAGACAAAACTTATTACAAATTTAATTATGATTTGTTTAACAAATATGAGTATCTTTGAATAAAAGGTATTCAATGGATTTTATAAAAAAGCTGGGAATAGCTAATTTTTTAATCTTGGTATTGCTTCTGGCAATTATTATTGTAGCCGAATGGTTATTCCTCTCTGGAGAAAAGCTACATGGAATTTTTATTGGGCTGTGGGCACCAACCCTCTTAGGTGTAATTATTTACCTCAAAATTATCAAAAATGAACGCAGATAGTATCGTACTTTACTTTTCGATTTTTGTCGGGCTATGCGTCTTTCTTTGGGCTTATTTCATGATACGGGAATTTGACCGCATTACCAGAGGTAAATAACTATTGCTTTACAAAGCTAACGGCTACACCTCCACCTTGAGCCAAATTGATATTCATACTATCATTCTTAGTCACCTGTACTTTTTCGATTGCTAAACTCAATGGGTTTTTATCCCAATGAGCGTCTGTTCCATCTTTGTAAATGATGGCTTCATAGGTGCTGTTTGGATCAAGAAAATTTAAGGAAAGTTCAAAAGAACGCGAATTTTCATCCGTAATACTTCCTAAGAACCAATTATCAGTTCCTTTTTCTTTTCGTGCAATGGTGACATAATCTCCTACCGCTCCATTTAGCACTCTTGTTTCAGACCAATCGACGCCAACATCCTTGATGAATTGCAATGCTTTCGGATTTGCCTCATAGTGCTCTACCAAGTCTGCCGCCATTTGAACGGGTGAATAGATGACCACATACAAAGCCAATTGTTGAGCCAATGTCGTATTTACTTGATTGTCTTTTCGGTATTCATCAAATTTGATATTGAAAATACCCGGAGTGAAATCGATTGGGCCTGCCAACATTCTCGTAAAAGCAACAATAGGTAAATGCTCTGGGGGGTTACCTCCATCGCCCGACCATGCATTGAACTCCTGCCCTCTCAGTCCTTCTCGTGAGATAATATTCGGATAGGTTCTTCGCAATCCGGTTGCTTTAATAGGTTCATGGGCATTTACAGCTACTTGATACTTGGCTGCCTTAATAGCAGCATTGTTATAATGATTGACCATGTACTGACCATGGTGGTACTCTCCTTTTGGCAAAATCTTTCCGACATACCCAGACTTCACGGCATGCATGCCATATTTCTGCATCAATGCGTATGCGGTATCTTGTTGTTTTTCATAAGTCTCTGTGGCGGCTGAGGTTTCATGGTGCATAATGATCTCCACACCTTTTTCTTTGGCATAGCTTGTCACTTCATCCAAATCGTAATCAGGATATGACGTCACAAAATCGAATACTCCCTCGCGATCTTCGAAACCAATCCAGCGTTCCCAGCCCGTATTCCAGCCTTCCACAAGCACTCCTCCTATATTATTCTTGGCCGAAAAGTCTATAAATCGTTTTACATTTTCTGTGGTTGCCCCATGTTTTCCATGGGCTTTCCCAGTATCTTTCCATTTGCCATCCACGAGTTCCATACCATAATCCCAAGAAGATTTCCCTAGGTGCATTTCCCACCAAACCCCTGTGTATTTCATCGGTTTGAACCAAGAAACATCTCCTAATTTGTTGGGCTCATTCAAATTGACAATCAATTTTGATTCGATCAATGCCGGCGCATTATCCGTTATCTGGATGGTTCTCCATGGTGTATGAAATGGAGTTGTTCTTTTTACTTTGTAATCTGTATTTCGCGAACCAACCAATTGACTTTTAAAGGAAAGGTTCTCGGTATCAACTTTAAGCGTCATTCCAGAATAATCAATCAAAGCAGCCTCGTGGAAACTTAAATGAGTTCCATCCTTACCTACCAGGGTCACTGGGGTATTTACTGCGTTATCAGGAATATAAGTCTGTGCTAAATTGGTATGAGCAATGTAAGACTTGGCGTCAATTTCAGACAATTTTGTGGTGCTGTACAAATGCTCGTAGATATCCCAGTCTCCAGGAATCCAGAAGGTTTTGTAATCTTCCGTTAAATTGAATTCGGTGTGCTCTTCCTTGATGTAAACCTCTTTTAAATTTTGTTGTTCTGGGAATTCATAGCGAAATCCTACTCCGTCATTGTATACACGGAAAACCAAATTCATTTTTCGTTTCAAATCGTCGCGTTCCTCCAATTCGACCCGAACTTCCTTATAATAATTGCGAACCGATTGCTGTTCTCCCCAAGGCATTTCCCAGCGTTCATCTACTTCAACAGGTTTCTTAACACGAGCGATAAAGCCTTTTCGAAGTGCTGGAGCATCTTTTAAATCGAATCCTACAAATGAGGTATCGATGATGGCCTTTGTCTTGTAATTGATCGTATAATAAAACTCACCCTCTTGGGATAGAAAGAAATTCACTTCAATATTCTCATCTGGAGAGGTAATTTTTGATGATGCTACTTCACAAGACATGAATAAAAAAACACTTAGGATTACAACAAAGATTCTCATATTACTTTTTCTCTAATAAAACGATATCAAACTCAGAGTTTACAACTACTTTTCCGTCCTTAACTTCGGCTTCGACGTTTGCATAGGCATCTCGGACCATACTACCGTCTTCAAATATGCCCGCAACATTAATTTCTTTAGCTCCTTTCACATAATTCAAGCCTACAACTACTTTATCTTCAGCAAGTTCTCTCGAAAAGCTATAGCCTCCCTCAGTAGTTATGGCTTTGTGTTTTCCTGCTCCTACAGATGGGTGTTTCGCACGAAATTGACCCAATTTTTGCCAGTGTGTTAGCACCGCTTTGTTCATTTCGTTACCTGTTTCCTCCCAATTCATAAAAGATCTCAGAGTAGCGTCACCTTCAGTACCTTCAATCACTAAGGAACGTGCCGTTTCATCTCCGTAATAAACCTGAGAGGCACCAGGAGATAATAATAACAACGTCGCAGTTTCCATGGTATTTTCTCGCCTCGGATCAAAAGGCTGTCCATCATCATGAGAACTGAGGTAATTTAATACTCCAAATCCTTCTAATTCGTTCTGTAAGGCCGTATCATACTTTACAAACAAGTCTTCTTTCGACATTTGTTTGGCATTCCACTTAAATTCGAAATTGATCAGACTGTGAAAAGCCTTGTCAAAGTAATTGACTTTTTTATCTCCAAAATTGAAGAATTGGCCTCCGCTGATTCCGTAGTTGTATACCTCACCCACCAAGAAAAAGTCTGTGGCATCCATTACACGATCTGGATGATTCTTTTTGAATTCGTTGAACGCATAATCACATTCTACTCGAAACTCTTGCCAAACCGATTCTTCGGTATGTTTAACGGTATCCACACGATAGCCATCTATTCCAAATTCAGTAATATAATCGGTCAGCCACTTCATGATGTAAAATCTAGGCGCTCTTGGGTATCCAGTTCGCGCAAAAAAGGCATCTAATTCTTTCACCTCTTGCTCGTACCGTCCTTCTGCCTTCCATTTGGCTACCAATTGAGGTGGTAAAGCTACTTCCTTATCGCTATCTGTTAAAATGTCTGGTAAGTTCTTCACCAAGGTACAGGAAACGGTGTTCTCGTAGTTATCGTATTTACATTGCGGACTCGTACGTACCCAGTCTGAAGGCCAAACCGGATCTTTTTCGGTAACAGGTCCCGTATGGTTGATCACGGCATCCAATAAAATTCGAATACCCTTGCTATGGGCAGCTTCTACCAACTCTTTTAAATCTTCTTTGGTTCCAAAATTCGGATCAATTTTTGTCCAATCCTTGGTCCAATACCCATGAAAACCATAGGTAATTCCAGTCCCTTCGTCAGTTCCTCCGTGAATTTGTTCCACAATTGGAGTCATCCAAATGGCATTGATTCCCAAATCTGTGAAATAGCCCTCTTTTACCTTTTGGGTTACTCCTTTGATATCTCCACCTTCAAATCCGCGTAACTTTCCAGTTTCAGCGGTGCGATCAAAATTCACATCGTTGGAAGAATCTCCGTTATTAAATCGATCGGTTAATAGGAAATACACGTTAGCTGCCTTCCAATTAAATTGTTTGTTATTTTTATCGTTGATTGCCACGTCAGTGTTGGGTTTGTCTTTACAACTTAGTATAGTTAGTAAGCTTAATAAGAAACCAATTTTTCTAAACATATTATTGAATTTTAAGGATAAAGGATTCTAAAGGTTGAACATCTACTCTCACACGAGCGTTTCCATCTTTCACCAATAGGGTTGACGAATATTGTTGATACAGTTGGTCTTTCACCTGGTATTCTCCATCTTGTAAATTCCATTTTGCGACAATATCGCTAGGAAGTCCTAACTCGAAACCATAGGTATTTTCTGCATTAAAATTTGAAACAATTATCAGTTTTTCATCGCCCTTCCAACGGACGAAAGAAAGTACTTTTTCGTTGTACCACTCTGTATTTCCTCGGTTGAACTGATGAATATCTGCATATTCCCCCATCAAGGCATCGGAAGATATGGTGAAGTTCAGCAAACGCTTGTAAAAATCTCTCAAGTCTTTTTCAGCTTGGGTTGATTGTCCGCCGTCAAACTTTTTGTCATTTACCCACCGTTGTAGTGATGGTACTCCGATGTAATCGAAAATAGAGGTACGTGACGGACTACCAAAACCAGCATTTTCTGCTCCAGGCTCACCAAATTCTTGTCCGAAGTAAATCATGGTAGGCGCTGTGGAAATGGTCGCAGAGACCACCATGGCTGGTTTTCCTTTTAAAGCGTCACCAGCAAACTCTGGACTCGCAATGCGCTGTTCGTCATGATTTTCTAAAAAATGCAGCATATGATGCTCAATATCTTTCAATCCTTCTTGAATTGGCGGAATGTTGTCTGTTAATCCATGACCCTGCATTACGTGCTTGATGGTATCATACAATTCAACCTTGTCGTACAGGTAATCCATTTTTCCTTTGTGAATGTAATCTCTATACAAAGAAGGATTGTATACTTCTGCTAGTAAGAAGGCATCGGGATTCTTCATTTTGATGGATGAATTCATAAAACTCCAAAATTCAACAGGTACCATTTCGGCCATATCGTATCGGAAGCCATCAACGCCTTTATCTATCCAATAAAGTGCAATGTCTCTAAATTTTATCCATGAATCTGGAACGGTTTTGTCCTTCCAGAATTCAAAGTGCTTTTTGTAACCCTCATTTTCGAATCCCGCTGGTAGTTCATCAAAATCTTTTCGCCCGTCAGGAGAAACTCCATAATTCACCTTCACCGTTTCATACCAATCGTAAAAACTTGGTTTTGAGGCTCTTGAACCATTTCCTGTCCATTTTGCTGGATTTTCATCAAACTTACCATCCGATAATGGATGTGCATCACCTCCCAAAGGTTTGTATCCGTTTAAAAAGTCAGGAACTTCAAAAGCTTGACCCGGATTGTAATAAAAGTTGTTGTTAACATCGTATTGAACGTTGGTATTATCATCGGCTCCAAAGTCTTTGGTTCCTTCTGGATTTGATAAACTCTGATAGTTTCTCGCTACGTGATTCGGAACAATATCAATCAATAATTTCAATCCTGCTTTATGAGTACGTTCAATCAAAGCTTCAAACTCCCCCAATCGATTGGCAGGATCCACTGCCAAATCTGGATTTACATTGTAATAATCTTTCACTGCATAAGGAGATCCAGCTCTACCTTTCACAACATCTGGATCATCATTGGAAATACCATATTTCGTGTAATCGGTTATGACATCGTGATGCGGAACCCCAGTATACCAAATATGAGTAACTCCTAATTCTTTTATTTCTTTTAGCGCAGTATCTGAGAAATCATTGAATTTCCCTACTCCGTTTTCCTCAATGGTTCCCCAAGGTTTGTTGGTCGAATTGGTATTCCCAAACAATCGGGTAAAAACCTGATAAACAACTGTTTTCTTAGACTTGCTGTTATCTTCTTTTTTCATTTCAGACTCTTTATTTGATGTGCAGTGCCATGTTAGCAAAGAAATAGCTAAAAGCAGTAAATAACTTCTTTTCCTCATCGCTTGGTTATTTTAATGAGACTTTAATCTTGGTTTCCTTCTTGGTATTCCAATCAAAGGGTATCGTTAGTTGATTGTTGATTGGTTCAACTTTCAAAGTCTTTCCGTTGTGTTTTATTTTTCTCGGATTCCAATCAATATTGTGAATCACGAGCGTGATATTCTTCTGGGTTGGTGTCCAATTGGAGCCAAACTCCGCTTCAAAATCAATTTCCAACCATTTGCGTTCTTTCTCCGCCTCGAACTCCAATATTTCGAACCGACCTTTTTCAAATGCTCCAGCTAGTTTGCCATTGTCGTTATAAACCTCGCGTTCACTTTCCTTTTTGCTTTCATCATAAAAATAATGAACTGTAAGATTGTTTCCATCATAAGCTGTGGTTGACTGTACCACATCGGTCATGGTGATAAAGGCACCTCCTCGAACATACGTCGGAATATACTCTTCCTTCACTTGGACTTCTTTGGATTGGCCTCCGGTTACTTTCTCGCCAGAATAAAAGTCATACCAATTGCTTCCTTTCGGAAAATAAACGGTTTTGGTCTTTACCGAATCCTTTAAAATGGGCGTAATTAGAAAATCTTTTCCCCACATATAGGTTGCGGATATTTCTGAAGTAGACTTCCCTTCTTCTTCGAACATTAAAGGACGCATCAATGGGTATCCTTTGGTATGATTCTCATAAACCAAGTGATAATTATAGGGCAATAGCTGATAGCGTAGTTCGATAGCCTTTTTAGCCAAGGCCTTTGCTCTCGGACTTCTAAAAACAGGTTCGCTTGCTACATCTTCGTGAGCGTGTGGCCTATAAATTGGTTGGAATACTCCGTATTGCAACCATCTCGCATACAAATTATCATCCAAGTTGGCCCCTGCAAATCCGCCTAAATCAGAATGCATGAATCCCATTCCCTGCATGCCCATTTGTAAGGCTATTTCAGGCTGACTTTGCAAGCCGCCCCAGCTTCTACTCACATCTCCTGACCACGGGATAATTCCGTATCGCTGCGAACCAGAGTATCCCGCTCGCATTAGAATAAATGGTCTTTCATCAGAGTAGTTTTGTTTGTAACCCTCATGAATAAGTTTGGCCCAATTGTGTCCGTAAATGTTATGTACTTCGTCAGCGGTGCTGTTTTCGAAATTCACCCAAGACGGCAATACTTCAGGCTCTCCTAAATCGCCCCAAATACCTTGAACTCCTTTTTCGCGAAGTCCTTTGTAGATGTTCCAAAACCAATCGATACCATCTTTCTTAAACACATCGATGATCCCCGTATTTCCAAAATAAAAGTCATATTTCGCGGGATTCCCAATAGAATCTGTTGCCAATATTTTTTTCGAAACCGCCTCTTTCCATTTGGATGATGTGGTGAGTAAAAAAGGTTCGGTGATGAGAATGGTTTTAACTCCCTTGGAATCTAGATCCTTCATCATTGCTTCCAGCTTCGGAAAGGAATCTCTATCAATTTCCAAATTCCCCATGGTTCCTTGAATGGTTTTTCCGAACCAATACAAATCCAGAATTACCGCATCAACAGGAATCTCATCCTTTTTAAATTTTTGAATGGTATGTTCTACTTCTGCCTGGGTTCTATAGCCGAAACGACTCGAAAAATTCCCAAGAGCCCACCTAGGAAGCATTGGTTGCCTCCCTGTCAATTCAGTATAGCTTTCAAGAATATCGTACCAATTGTCACCGGCAATTACCTGATAGGTTTTTCTACCTAATATGGTTTCGTAAGTAAGTGTATTGTTCTTCTGACTATCAAAATCCAAATATCCAATGGGTGCATTGTCAAAATGAATCATGTATTTTTTAGAAGAAATGACAATCGGCATGGAAAAGTTCAGTAGCTTGGAATAGGTCTGGTACCCATAATGCGCTCGATTGTATAGCGGTAATCGATTTCCTCTTCGATTCATCCCCAAAGCACGAGCTCCTCCTCCATACAACACCTCATCGGTGTCTAAGTTGAAAGATATCTTCTCCGTTTCGTCGGCAACAATATTCCCCTTGACCATGTCCATAGGAATGTGTTTGGATTTGAAATAACCTTCTTTCTCAGAAGTAATATTCTTTCCCTTGTAGGTATACGAAATCTGGAAAGGCGATGTCGTAATCGACACAGAAATTCCTTCAGATCCATAGGTAATCACGTTACCTTGATAATTATAAGTTGTTTCAACAGACTTTGGTTCTAATACAACAGCATGAGAATTCTCATCAATGGTCTCGCCATTCGGTAGGAAAGAAGTTTCAAGTACAGACGGTGTATAAAAGGTAAAGAGATAGGTGCCATCATTAGTAGTTACCTCAAATCGTCCATTTTCTTGTTTGTGAGATTGGTACTCACGATTCGGATTTTGACCGAATGTAACTTGAAGCAGAAAAAGGAAGAGTATGAATACTTTTTTTTTCATTTTTAGTTCTTGGCTAATAAGAATGTAAAAGGAATGTCTAAACGCTGATTCCAAGAATTTTCGGAATGATCAGCACCTTTAAAAAATCGATTGGCAGAATTGCTAGAATCGTATCCTTTTTTTGCTAGGATTTCATCAACTTTTGGAGCATACTGCGGATAAAATTGATCCAAAGTCTTGTCTCCATAGTCAAAGTAAATTCTATGACTTCCTGCCATCGGTAAGTTCTTATCCATATAAGCAAAGATGGCTGCTGGTAATGGATTGTCTTCAGAAACTCCTGCCCCAGGCCAATGCGTTGAAATACAAGCTGCTGCACCGAAAACCTCAGGATATTCGCTAATGGCATACATAGAAATCAATCCGCCCATACTAGATCCAGCAATCACCGTATTTTCTTTGTCAGTTTTTACGCTATAAACCCTATCAATGAATGGTTTTAATTCACTTGTCAAAAACTTCAAATACTTATCAGCATACAAATCCATATTGGCCATATTCCGATTGGCCAAAGCCGTAATTTTTTTCATATCGGCTTCAGAGACATAATCCATCGCTTTTGCGGGGAAGTAATCGTTCCAGCGGATTTCAGAAATGTTATGAACAGCAACTACGATAAAGTCTTTTGTTTTTCCTTCACTTTGAAGCTGACCCGCAATTTCATCAACTTTCCACTCTTGTTTGTTCCAAGTTGTAGCAGCATCAAATAACATTTGTCCGTCATGCATATATAACACCGAGTATTCCTTGTCTTTAGAATATCCATCTGGCAACCAAACATCTACTGGTCTCGAAGTAATATTTTCTGTTGGAAAATTCTCAATTCTCTCAATACTTCCACTCGCTAGATTTACATCTTTGAGTGTATTAATTTCAATCTTGATGGGCTTTTTGGCCTCTTTCTTTTCTGTCTTTTGTTTACAGCCTATCATTGACACTATGGCCAATAAGAAGAATATCTTTTTCATGTGCTCATTTTAATTTCGTTGTCAGTAAGGTGATTCCCTTTGCATTTATGTTGATGGTTTCACCCCACACCATTTCTGCATCGCTGATGATGTTTTTTACCGTTTTTCCGTTAAGTCTGATTTCATCTAAAATTTCCGTCGGAATCGAAGTAGCCTCAGACTTGTTCAAAATAACGCCTACTACCTCGTCTTCATGCATTCTGAACAACGCATAAATTCCGGCTCGAGGTGCAAAATGAACAGTCTTACCTTCATGGATAGCTTTGCTCGATTTTCGGTAGTTCAATACTTTCTTCAAGTACGACTGCATGTCCTTTTGATCAGCAGTCAAACCTTCGCCTGTAAAGGCATTCACCTTATCTCCGTCCCATCCTCCTGGGAAATCAGAACGAATCAATCCGTGATCACCAGGTTTTTCGAAATCAGCCATTAAAATTTCTGTACCGTAATACAATTGAGCGGTTCTAGGCATGGCCAAAAGATATCCTAATGCCATTTTCGTATTTGGGATGTTTCCTTTTAATTGTGTGAAAATTCGGCTCATATCATGGTTGTCTGGAAATACCAAAATATCTTCTGGTTTCGCGTAGGCAAAATCATTGGCCAGGCCTTCATATATTTTTACCAATCCTTGATTCCAGCTTTCTTCTTGATTCAATGCATCCACAATGTTTTGCTGCATGGCAAAGTCCATCGAAGCACGCAAATTAGAGTCATAACCATCTTTATTTTCATGACCATCTTGCCAGTAGGCAATCAATAATGGATTGTAACTCCACTCCTCACCTACAATATTAAAGTTTGGATATTCCTTCATTATGGCTCCTGCCCAGTCCGACATGAAGTCTTTGTCCGGATACGGATAGGTATCTTGACGAACTCCGCCTAAGTTGGCAGCTTCAATCCACCAAATACTATTTTGAATCAAGTATTTCGCCATAAAGGGATTACGTTGATTCAAATCAGGCATGCCGCTTACAAACCAACCATCGGTCATTCCTTTTTTATCGATTTCTGAGGCATACAAGTCTTGATTTGAGGTTCTGCGGTGATTCGATCGTTTCACTACATCATTGCCCCAGTTGGCCCGGTTGTCTTCAAAGTGTGGTTGATGATTCACCCAATCTTCAAAAGGCAAGTCTTTCATCCACCAGTGATTCAATCCGCAGTGATTGGCAACTTGATCCATCACTAATTTCATTCCTTTGGAAGCGGCTTCATCAGAAAGCTTTTTATAGTCTTCAAAGGTTCCAAAACGCGGATCTATTTGGTAGTAATCAGTTATGGCATATCCATGATAAGAACTTCTTGGCATATCGTTGGTTAGCACCGGACAAGACCAAACCGCCGTGAAGCCCATATCGGAGATGTAATCCAAGCCTTTGGTAATTCCTTCTAGATCACCACCATGTCTTTTGTAATCATGATCCCGATTTACTTCGGTTTCTAATAATCCAGCTACACTATCGTTATCTGGATTCGCATTTGCGAAACGATCTGGAGTAATTAGGTAAATAACATCGGAACTATTGAATCCAATGAACTCTTCACCAGATCTTTCTCTAGATTTAAGTTCATAGGTTTGTTTTAATTCTGATCCATCCTCAAGGGTAAAAACAATATTGAATTTCCCAGCTGGTGTGTTCTCAGTTAACTCAAGGTCTAAGAACAAGTAATTCGGACTCTTAGCCTGGTGCTGTTTAACCAAAGTAACACCAGGAAAACTGATGGATGCTTTGGCTTTACCAATGTTTGGATGATGCACCAATAATTGTAGAGATTTGTTTTCAAATCCGGTCCACCAATTCGGCGGCTCCACTCTATTAATCTGTGAGAACTCTTCGGTCAAAGGTTGTACTTTTGGCTCCGAGGAACTACAAGAAGCCAAAAAAAGTACACCTAAGAAAAGAATTATGGAATTCAATTTTTTCATGAGGATGATTCTATGTTGATGATTAAACCGTTACCAGGTTATTCGGTGTTACCACCACAACCTTATCATTTACCAAAATGGTCAATTCTTCACCTTGATCCAATTCAAAGTGCGTGTGCCCTTGACAAACATTCACCATTAAAATTTGATTTCTAAAGTTGATCTTAAAGGAGTAACCCTTCCACTGCGATGGAATTCTAGGCGTAAAAGAAAGCTTTCCATCCTTGATGCGCATTCCGCCAAATCCTTCGACGATGCTCATCCATGTTCCGGCCATGGAGGTAATGTGCAGCCCTTCATGCACTTCGTGATTGTAATCGTCTAAATCCAAACGCGAAGTACGTAAATAGAACGTATAGGCTTGCTCCATACGACCTAACTTGGCCGCTTGCACACTATGAACACAAGGCGAAAGCGATGATTCGTGAACCGTAAAGGGCTCGTAGAAATCAAAATGCTTCTCTAATTCTTCAGTTGTAAAATGATCTTCGAAGAAATAGAATCCTTGTAAGATATCTGCTTGCTTAATGTAAGGTGATCGTAGAATGCGATCCCAAGACCAATGTTGATTGATGGGTCTCTGAGATTGATCCAAATCAGCTACAGACACCAATTCTTTGTCTAAGAATCCGTCTTGCTGCAAAAATACTTGGTGTTCCTCTGAGTATGGGAAATACATGTTTTCTGCAACCGTCTTCCATTTGCCCAATTCTTCATCAGTGAAATTGGTCTTTTGTTTGATTCGGATGTAATCCGATATGTGGTCAACTTTGACATTCTCAATACATTCCAAGGCATATTGAATACACCATTGGGCAATGTAGTTGGTATACCAGTTGTTGTTGACGTTATTTTCGTATTCATTAGGACCTGTAACTCCTAAGATTACATATTTATTTCTAAGGGTTGAGTAATTTGCTCTTTGATGCCAAAAACGTGCAATACCAATCAATACTTCCAATCCTTTTTCAGGAATGTACGTTAGGTCATTGGTATAACGTTCGTAGTTGTAAATGGCAAAGGCAATGGCCCCATTTCTGTGGATTTCCTCAAAGGTAATTTCCCACTCGTTGTGACATTCTTCACCATTCATCGTTACCATAGGATAGAGCGCTGCCCCGTTGGTAAAGCCAAGCTTTTCAGCATTTTCAATGGCCTTATCTAGATGTTTGTAACGATATTCTAATAATTTTCTCGCAACCTCTTGATCTTTGGTTGCCATATAGAAAGGAATACAATAGGCTTCTGTATCCCAGTAAGTACTTCCCCCATATTTCTCTCCCGTAAATCCTTTCGGACCAATGTTTAATTGCGCATCAGTACCTAAATAGGTTTGGTTTAGTTGAAAAATATTGAATCGAATACCTTGTTGTGCCTTCACATCTCCATCAATAGCTATATCGGCCATACTCCAAATCTTGGCCCACTCTTCTTTTTGTAGTTCAAGAAGGTTGTCAAATCCGAAGGTAGTAGCCTTTTCAAGCACATTGGATGCGGCTTGCATCAATTCATCCTTAGGATGATTTCGATCCACCACATAACCACCAAACTTTTGAATGGTGGCTTTTTCATTTGCATGTACTTCAACAACAGAGGAAGAGGTTATTTTGTTATTTGATTGATTGTGATTGAATTGCGCCTCAACAGCTTTTCCATCGACATACAAGAACGATTTCATAAACGTACAAGTATAAAAATGGGTTTTCATTGTTTTTGCAACGATGAAAGCGGCATCTTCTTCCTCCTTGATGGTTTCAATATTCCAGAACTGATCGTCCCAGTTTGAATCCTCATTATGAATTCCTCCATCCAAATAAGGTGTAAACTCAATGCTTACCGACTTATTGAGCGGTGTAATATTGTATTCAATGGCACCTACTTCATCCAAGGCCAAACTTAAAAATCGTTTGGTTTCAACTTTAATTTCCACGCCATTTTGCAAGGTTGCTTCAAAACTTCTAGACAACCAACCCTCTTTCATGTTCAGTTCTCTTCTAAAGTTCGAAACAGATGCGCATGCGTTTAAATCGAGCTCCTCACCGTTAATCGCTACATCAATACCAATCCAATTTGGAGCATTCAACACTTTGGCAAAGTACTCTGGATAGCCATTTTTCCACCATCCTACTCTCGTTTTATCAGGGTAATAAACACCTGCAATGTAACTTCCTTGAAAAGTATCTCCTGAATATTTTTCTTCGAAGTTAGCACGTTGCCCCATGGCACCATTACCAATACTGAAGATACTTTCAGACGATTTTACGTTGTTTGGATCAAAACCTTCTTCTATGATTGACCATTCATTCGGAATGATATAATTTTGATTCATTTCAATTTCTTTAAATTTCTAAAAAATACGACACCTAGTTAGTAACTAACTGGTTTAAAAAGTCAATGGATATTTCTGTAAAGTCTTTAAAAACATGGTCTGCTTCGTGTAAAACATCTTGCTCACCAATACCAATAGAAACCATATTGGCCGCATTCGCAGCCTGAATTCCCGCAATGGAATCTTCAAAAACAATGCAATCACTCGGTCTAATTTTAAGACCCTCTGCAGCTTTTAAAAATACCTCTGGATCTGGTTTCCCTTTAATTACAGAGTTACCATCGACAATGCATTCAAATTTTTGTAATAGATGAATTTTCTCAAGAATAGGAACTGCATTTTTACTGGCAGATCCCAAAGCGATTCCCTGTTGATTTTCAATTAAGTAATCCAATACCTTGTTGGTGTCAGGAAGAATTTCGCTGTCATCCATTTTGGATATATAGGAAAGATACTCTTCATTCTTTTCAACAAGCAAGCGCTCGAATTCACTTTCAGAAACGGTTTTGTTACCCCAATTTAAAATCTTCTCAAGACTTTTAATTCGGCTCACTCCTTTCAGTTGTTCGTTCTGCTCTTTTGTAAAATCAATACCCAATGAATTGGCCAGATTTCGCCAGGCTAAAAAGTGATACTTTGCGGTATCTACAATAACCCCGTCTAAGTCAAAAATAAATCCTTTCTTACTCATTCAATTATGCATTTGAAGTTTCGACTGTATCGTCTACATCAGTAACTCTTCTCACCAACAAAGCAGCAATAATGAACGAGAATCCGCTCACTACCAAAGCAAAAATCGGTTGATCATTGTACAGGTATTTCACCATAGGACCTCCAATTAGCGCATTTAAGATTTGTGGTAATACGATAAAGAAGTTGAAAATACCCATGTAAACACCCATTTTCCTTGCAGGGATGGAGCCGGCCAAAATTGCATAGGGCATCGCCAAAATACTAGCCCAGGCGATACCGACACCAACCATGGAGAGAATAAGCAAGTTTTTATCTTGAATCACATAAAGTGATAATAGACCAAGAGCACCAATAATGAGTGAATAGGAATGTGTCTTCTTTCTTCCTAACTTCTTGGCAATAGCTGGCAAGAAAAAGGCGTAAATAGCCGACACAGCATTGTAAACTCCAAATAAGATTCCGACCCAGTCGCCTGCGTCTTGAAAACCTTTGCTATGCGTATCTGAAATGTCCAATCCGTAGATATGAGATGCGATGGCTGGGGTTGAAAATACCCACATACCAAACAATCCAAACCACGAAAAAAACTGAACCCAAGCCAATTGCTTCATTGTAGTTGGCATTTTGGCAAAGTCAGAAAAGATATTCATCAAAGAAGATTCCTCTTCAACAATTTCTTCCCCTTCTGCTTCATGAATGAGTTTCATTTCCTCAGGCGAATATTCCTTGGTAGTAAATACCGTTATTAGAATACTTCCAATTAGCACTGCCGCACCAATAATAAAGGAGAGCAGTAAGTTTACAGGAACTTCTCCAACAGCCGCTTCATTGCTTACACCAAACCAATTGGTTAACACATAAGGCAACCATGAACCGATTACAGCACCCACACCGATCAATACGGTCTGCACACTAAAACCAAGGGTTCGTTGATCTGAAGGTAGCACATCTGCTACTAGGGCTCTGAATGGTTCCATCGCCACATTGAACGAGGCGTCCATAATCATCAACATTCCAGCTCCAACCCACAATGCAGGCATAAAAGCAGTGAACATATCTGAATTAGGCATTAAAATGAGACCAATCGAGGCCAGAATGGCACCCACCAAAAAATAAGGTCTTCTTCTACCCAACCGCGTCCATGTTTGATCGCTGTAATGACCAATAATCGGTTGAACAATAAGACCAGTTAAAGGTGCAACAATCCAAAACCACGAGAGTTCATGAACATCAGCTCCAAAAATCTGTAGAATTCTACTAGCGTTGGCATTTTGAAGGGCAAAACCCATTTGAACTCCTAAAAATCCAAAACTTAGATTCCAGATTTCTAGAAAAGAAAGTTTACGTTTTTTCATCTATCGTATTTAAGTTAATGAATACGATAAGCCGAGACTTATCAATTGATTCTGTGTGAAGTGAAAATTATTGATAAATCATATTTCGCAGACCAAATATATGATTTTCAGCCAAAAAGTGTTAAAAAATTGAGATGTTTCTACGACGACGTTTTCGTGGACTCTCTAATGATGAGATCACTTGAGATCACATTTCGCTTTGGCTTGTAGTCTTCTGAGTCGTTTTCAATATGATTGATTAACATATCTACCGCCTGTTTACCCATTAAAAATCCGTGTTGTGCAACCGAGGTTATGGAAGGCGATGAATATTCAGAAATTAACCCATCTGTAAATCCAATTACAGAAATATCATAAGGAACTTCAAGCCCCTTCGCTTTGGCGTACTTGATACATTTTGCCGCATAGATTTCATTTACGGCTAAAATGGCATCAATGTCTTTGTTAAAAATCGGTGCAATTTGGTCGTTGAAGTTTTCCTCTTCGTCAATTTCGACAATAATTGAAGTATCTGATTTGATGTAGTGTTCAATTAGTGCTTTTTCATAACCTTGTCGTCGTAAGGCACTCACACTCACGTGATTCGGAGTGGTCACCAAGGCAATCCGTTTACATCCCGTACGTAACAGATAATCAGTTGCTTTATACCCTCCTCCAACATCATCAACCACTACCTTATCGCAAAGAATATCACTCACAACTCGATCAATCATCACCAGTGGGATTTCCTCGGAAACTAAGTCTTTGAATTGTGAAAAATCCTTGTTCTCCATAGTTTCATTGGCAATTGACACGATGAGACCGTCCACACTTCCATTGGATAATACGCGAAGGTTCTCGTATTCTTTTTTGAAAGACTCATTCGAGAAACAAACCATAATATGGTAACCACGTTCATTGGCAACCTCTTCTATTCCCTTGATAATGGTCGAAAAAAAGTGATGAACGATTTTCGGAAGGATTACTCCGATTAATTTGGTTTTTTGATTTCGTAATTGCAAAGCCAGGTTATTTGGCTTGTAATTGTAAAGGTTGGCGTAAGCCTGAATTTTCTGCTTGGTGTCTGCACTTATTTCATGACTGTCTTTCAGTGCTTTAGACACGGTGGAAGTTGAAACTCCTAATTCTTTCGCAATTGTCTTAATGGTAATTTTTTGCCTCATTCTTTACATTATTCAAAATTTCAACTGTCAAATTTTACGAAACTTACGATTTTTTCATTTAAGTTGTCAACACGAAACCGATTTCGTAGTGTTAAAAGTATTGATTTTTTTAACAGTTACACCTATATTTACGTAGTGAAGTGTAAAATTATTGTTAATATTTCGAATATTAATAGTTATTAATTAACAATGTATAAATGAGAAATTTTAAATTACTTTTAATTGGAATGCTTTTATGCTCCTCATTTACAATGTTTGCCCAGCAAACTGTAAAGGGTGTCGTAAAAGAAAAGGCATCAGGAATGCCTTTACCTGGGGTTAGTGTTGTTGTAAAAGGCACGACTACGGGAACCGAAACGGACTTCGATGGTAAATTCACCTTAAGTAATGTAAAAACTGGAACAGTATTAGTTTTTCAATACTTAGGATTTGCTGACAAAGAAGTTACTTTAGGAACAAACTTCAATTTAACCATTGAACTTGAAGAATCTTCAGAACAATTAGACGAAATCGTTGTCGTTGGTTATGGTACCACTACAGTGAAGGATGCTACCGGTTCTGTTGAAGCAATCACAGCCAAGGAGATGACCAAGGGTAACATTGTAACCCCAGAAAACTTACTGAACGGTAGGGTTGCTGGTGTAAACATCGTTACGAGTGGTGCTCCAGGATCTGGGTCAGAAATTAGAATCAGGGGTGGTTCTTCTTTAAATGCATCCAACGATCCATTAATTGTGGTAGATGGTTTACCATTGCGTTCTACAGCAGGAGGATCTAGAGGTCTTTTAGCGAGTATTAACCCAGCAGACATTGAGTCGTTTTCTGTATTGAAGGATGCATCTGCAACTTCTATCTACGGATCTAGGGGTGCGAATGGTGTAATCATCATTACTACCAAGAAAGGTAGAAGCGACTACTCTTTGGATTATGACTTCCAAATGATGTTTGGTGAAATTAAAGACAGAATTAGTGTTTTTGATGGCGATGCCTTTAGAAACATTATTGCTGCAAGAAGACCTGGTGATGTTGGTATGTTAGGTACCGCAAATACAAACTGGCAAGACGAAGTTTTGCAAAAGTCTGTATCTAGTCAACATAACGTTACTGTAAGAGGACAAATATTCAATAGAATTCCAACGAGACTTTCTGTTGGTTTTGCTGATATTGAGGGTAACATCCTTACTTCTCAATACGATAGATCAAACGTTTCATTATCGATGAACCCATCATTCTTTGACGATCACTTAACGATCGGTTTGAACTATAACAGAGCTTTTGAGAACAACCGCTTTGCCGACTCAGGTGCGATCAACACAGCTATTGGATACGATCCAACTCAACCTGTGCGCGATCCTAACTCACCATTCGGAGGATTCTATCAGCACTACAATACAACCCCTCAAGGAATTGTTGTATTAAATGGTAGAAGAAACCCTGTTGCAGGATTGTTACAAAACAACAATTCTTCAAATGTATTTAGACATTTTGGTAACTTGAATATCGATTACAAATTCCATTTCTTACCTGAATTAAAGTTCAGCGCTAATGTTGGTTTTGATAGTTCTAGAGCTGTTGGAACAAGTGTAAGCGATTTGGATAGTCCAGCGAGTTTTAACGACTTATTTGTTGGAAACGATTCATCTTATATGAACCGTGTAGTAAACGAGAACTTCAATGCATATTTGAATTATGACAATACTTTTGGCAAGTTCAAAACAGATTTCATGTTAGGTTATGACTACCAGTCTTTCAATGCCTACGGAAATAGTACAGGAAATAGAAGAAATCCGAATGACGTTGGTGCAACTCAATATTTTGAGACTCCAGTGGTATTGGTTGGTTTCATCTCTCGTATGAACTTAACGTTTAACGAAAAGTACTTACTTACCTTAAACTACAGACGTGACGGAACTTCAAGATTTGGAGATGTAAACCGTTGGGGTAACTTTGGTGGTGCTGCATTGGCTTGGAGAGTTAGTGATGAGGACTTCTTGAAGGATAGCGAAGTAATCTCTGATTTGAAATTGAGAGCAAGTTATGGTGTTAACGGACAGCAAGAAATTGGTGGTGCAAGTGCATTATACTTAGATGTATACCGTTTTGGTAACCAAAACTCAAGATTCTTATTCGGAGGAGTACCTACCTTATCAACCATTCCTTTACCAAGAAACACAGACATTCGATGGGAAACTACAAGAACTATCGAATTTGGTATCGACTATGGATTATTTGATAACAGATTTACAGGTTCTTTGAACGTATATCGCAAAAACTCTACAGACCTGTTAAGTATTGCTCAGGTTCCAAGTGGATCTAACTTTACGAACAGAATTCAGCAAAACATTGGTGAATTACAAGTACAGGGTGTTGAATTTTCTTTGAATGCTGATGTAATTTCTACTGAAGACTTTAAGTGGGATTTCAACTTCAACGCGACTTACCTAGATAGAGAAATTACTGACTTAGCTTTAGGTCAAGATATTGATGTAGGTGGAATCGCTGGTGGTACTGGTAACTTTATCCAGCTGCACAGAGAAGGATTTGCACCAAACTCATTCTTCGTTCACAAGCAATTATACGATAGCAGCGGAGCTCCAATTGAAGGTGCCTACGCAGATTTAAACGGTGATGGTATTATCAATACTTCTGACCGATATATCAAAGGAAACGGATTCCCAGATTTCACATTTGGTTTCCAGTCCAACTTCAACTACAAGAACTTTGATTTAGCCTTTAACTTAAGAGCAAACATTGGAAACTACGTATACAACAACGTAAACTCAAGTTTGGCTCAATATGACCTATTACAAGATAACGCGGTATTGGGTAACCTACCTACTTCTGTATTACAAACAAACTTCCAAAGTACTTCAGATGTAATCTTATCTGATTTATATTTAGAAAACGGTTCATTCTTAAGAATGGATAACATTACTTTAGGATACACGATTAACAATCCAATCAAAAAGTACGGTACAAATAGCGTGCGTTTTTGGGCTGGTATGCAGAACGTATTCTTGTTGACAAATTACTCTGGTCTTGATCCAGAATTGACGAGTATTGGGATAGACAACACAAACTATCCTAGACCGAGAACCTTCTTAATAGGAGCGAATATTAAATTTTAATAAATAAAAGAGGAAACATGAAGAAAATTTTAAAACATAGTAAAATAACAACCACTTTGTTATTGACACTATTTATTGGTTTGGTCTCATGTACTGGTGACTTAGACATTACACCACAAGATGACCAAAGTTTGTTGGGTGAGGAATTCTTTGCTAGCGAGTCTTCATATGAGAGATTGTTGGCTGGTGTTTATGGAAATTTATCATTGACAGGTGTAGACGGTCCAGGTTCATCAAATATTGGTGGTTTGGATGCTGGTACGAGTCAATTTGGAAGGGTATTGTTATACCTTCAAACATTATCTGCAGACCAAATGATTTGGTCTTACGAAAATGACCCAGGAACAAGAGAATTACAACGTAACATTTGGAACGCTGCAAACCCAATTATTTTGGGTATGTTCGATAGAACTCATGCAACAGTAGCTTTCGCAAACAACTTTTTAAGAGAAACTACTGATGAGAAATTAACGGCTAGAAATGTATCTGCTGCCACTAGAACTGAAATCGTACGATACAGAGCTGAGGCAAGATTCTTGAGAGCTTTGTCTTACTACTATATGATGGATTTATTTGGCCAAGCCAACTTCATTACTGAAGATGATCCATTAAATGCGATTCCACCTGCGTACGACAGACAGCAATTATTTACTTTCATTGAAAGCGAATTAACAGCTATTGAAAGTGATTTGGCTGATCCTAAGATGAATGTATATCCAAGAATAGACAAAGGAGCTGCTTGGATGGTATTAGCCAAAATGTACTTGAATGCCGAAGTTTACATTGGTCAGGATAAGTATACTGAAGCTATTGACAACTGTAAGAAAATCATTGCTGGTGGTTATACCCTAGCTACTGATTACTTGCACAACTTTATGGCAGACAACAATACCAACTCTGCAAAAGATGAAATCTTAATGGGATTGGTATCTGATGGTACTTATGTACATAACTACGGACCTACTACCGTAATGATTAACGGGGAAGTTGGTAGTATTGAGCAAAACGGTGTATCTCTAGGCGTTGGTGCCGGAGGTTGGGGTGGTGCTTTACGAGTGCGTGAACAATTTGTTGAACTATGGGACAACGGAATTTTCACAAACGACTCAAGAAACACCTTAATTAAAGGAACACCTGCGAGCCCAAGAGATCGTAAGATTTTTGACATTTCTGATAGAGATCAAGGATACATTATCGCTAAGTACTCAAACAGAACTTCTACTGGAGGGGCTGGTATCGACTTAACATTCGTAGACACTGATTTCCCATTGTTCAGATTGGCTGATGTTTACTTGATGTATGTGGAAGCACACTTAAGAGGTGGTTCAGGAGCAAATCCTACGGACGCCGTAGCTTACATGAATGCATTGCGTACAAGAGCAAACAATCCTCAGAACAACTTAACAATAGGTGATTTAACACTAGACTGGATCTTAGATGAAAGATCTCGTGAATTACACTGGGAAGGTCACAGAAGACAAGATTTAATCCGTTTCGGCAAATTTACTGGAGGAGCATACAACTGGGCATGGAAAGGAAATGGTACCAATGGTATCTCTTTACCTGAACACATGAAATTGTATCCAATTCCGGCTGCTGCCTTAGCATCAAATCCTAATTTATCTCAGAATACTGGGTACTAATAAAAATTTCAAAAAATGATAAAAACAATTAAAAAATATTCAACATTTGCATTTATTGGGCTGTTCTTATTAGCCTTTACATCTTGTGATGATAATTCTGAATTGTTTACCTTATCTGCTAGTCCAACAGCCGCTGATTTGGCTCCGCTCCCATTCACACAGCTCAGTTTAGATCCTGTGAATACAGCGAACCCAGCAATGACTTTAAATTGGAAAGCAGCAGATTACGGTCAGCAAGCGTCTATTCGATACGATATTGAATTCGCAAATGATGCAAACTTTACAAGCCCAGTAGTATCGGCTTCGATCACTGGACAGACTTCAATAACATTATCAGTAGCAGAAATCAATGCTGCGGCTGGTAATGCCGGACTTAACCCATTTGAATGGGCTGACTTACATGTTAGAGTAGTTTCTTCTTTAGGAACTAAGAATTCCGTAAAAGTACCTTCTAATGGTGTATCAGTAAGCGTTTATCCTTACTTCAATTACACTTTTAATGATTATTATTTAGTGGGTGATGCTACTGCTCCTAACTGGAACAACAATGATAACAACCCAGCATTATTTAGAGATCCTAATGATGAAAATGTTTTCTATTACACAGGACGTTTTGCTGGTGGAGGACACTTCAAAGTATTGCAAACAAAAGGATTATGGCAACCGCAATGGGGAACTGATGACGGTGTAACCGTTGGTGTTAACCCAGGAGGTGGATCAGACCCAGAGCGTTTCCCTTACGGAGGTGGAACTGGAATTCCAGAAGGGTTCTACACATTTACCATCAACTTTGCTAGCAACACATTTACGTTTGTTCCGTTTAATGCAACAGGAATTACAAGTCCTGGTACATTAACAATCGAAGGAACAAGCACAGCAAATGTTTCAATGACACCATTGGCATTTGACGGTCACATTTGGTATGCAAACGGTGTTCGTTTGACACCTGGTGATGTTGAGTTTGTTACTGATGGTGGAGCTAGATGGGGAAGCACAACTTCTTTCTCTGGTACTTCTACTGATGGTGGTGGAAAGATTCCTGTAATCGTTGAGGATGACTATGACATTTGGTTTAATGATCTTACAGGTCAGTATATCTTAATTCCATTAAACTTATAAGAATTACAATTAGAAAAAAGAATAACATGAAAGTATATTTAAAAAAATTAAGCTTCTTCCTTTTATCAATGGTTCTTGTATTTGGAGCCTGTGATGTTGAAGAAAGTTTAACCTTAACACAGCCAGATGCAGCTTTTAAGCTGAACACACCTGGTATCACAAATGTATTTCTGAATTTCTCTTTACCTGACAACCCTGCATTCACAATTAGCTGGGATGATCAGATTAATGGTTCAGGAACTTACGAAGTTGAAATGGCTAGAGACGATAGCTTTGCTACCGCTGTTGCCTTAGGATCTACAGACAAGAGTAACTTCACCATGACTGTTGCGCAATTTAATGCGGCAATCAATGATACTGGAGTGACTCAGTTTAGAGATATTGCGATCTACATGAGAGTTAAAAACGGAAGTAGTATTAGTAACACCATTTTGATGTTGGTAACTACATATCCAGTGAATGCTCCTACTGTAGGTGGTGTTGCCGATGGTGATGCATTTACCTTATTGATTGCAGACAACAACAATGTTGCAATGACAATCATGGCTAATGATCCAATCTTGAGTTCAGGCTTGGTAAACGTTGACTATACATTAGAAGCTGCGACTCCTGGTACTGACTTTGCTACACCAATTGAAATCACTACGGTAAGCAATCAAGCGGATATTCCAGTAAAAACTTCAGAAATAAATGCAGCTGCGATCCAAAGTGGTATTGCTGCTGATGCGACTGGTGATGTACAATTAAGAATTAACTCCTTGATTACAGATCCTAATACGGGTGTAACCTTGCGAAGAGTTAGTGATCCAATTACAATTACGGTAACTACTTACAAAGCAGTTTTAGATTTATCTACAACTTGGGGCGTAGTAGGTTCTGCAGCGAATAACTGGGGGGCTACTCCTGACTTACCATTCTGGAAAACAGATGTTGACGGTGTGTTAGCAGCTTATGTGAACTTAATTGACGGAGAAATCAAATTCCGTGAGAACAATGATTGGGCGAACAACTATGGTAGCAACAGTTCTACTGGTGGAGCATTAGTTGCTGGTGGTGGAAACATTGCTGTAACGGCTGGTTCTTATAAAATCGTAATGGATTTGAACCAATTGACTTATACCATTGAGCCTTTTTCTTTAGGTATTGTAGGATCTGGTTATAACAACTGGGGTGCTACTCCTGACTTTATGTTAGAGTACGATCAGTATTCTGATGTATTTAGAGGAATGGTAACTTTATTAGATGGTGAAATCAAATTCCGTATGAACAACGATTGGGGAACCAACTGGGGTGACAACGGAGCTGATGGAACAATGGAGTTAAACGGAGCGAACATTCAGTCTACGGCAGGTATTTACTTGGTAAAAGTTGACTTGAATACCTTAGAATACGAACTTACCAAAATCGATCATGTATGGGGATTAGTTGGTTCTGCATATAACAACTGGGGAGCTTCTCCAGATGCGCAATTCAGAAGAGACTGGTCACAACCATTGGATGATGTTTGGATTTTAGAAAACGTTGACCTACTTGACGGTGAATGGAAAATTAGAGCCAACAACGATTGGGGTGTAAACTATGGAGACAATGGTGCTGATGGTACTTTAGAAAGAGATGGAGCTAACCTTCCTTCTACTGCAGGAAATTACACGATCACACTTAACTTCTCTAATAATCCACCAACAATTTCAGTTGTGCAAAACTAATAGAGTTTTTATGTAACTTAAAACAACAAACCGGTTTGAAACTATTGGAACATTTCTCCAATCTTCAAACCGGTTTTTTTATTACCCAAAAAATTATGCTAAAAAAACTACTCTTCCTAACAATACTCATATCAACAACACTACTAAACGCTCAAGTTACCATTAGTCCGAGTGCATTCGCTATTGATCAAAGTATCACTATTACGGTAGATACCAATAGCAGCGCTACAGATTGTAATGGATTCAGTAGTCCAACAAAAGTATACATGCACTCTGGTGTAGGACCTAGTTCGAACCCTTGGACCCATGTTATTGGAAATTGGGGGACTGACGATGGCGTTGGTGAAATGACAAGCAATGGTGATGGTACCTTTAGTATTACCATTGTACCAGAAACCTATTACCAACTAACAGCACAAGAGGCCGCAGAAGTTACTAGAATGGGTATGGTGTTTCGTAATGAAACAGGTAGTATGGAGTTTAAAGATAATGGCTGTTCTGATTTTTTCTTCAATGTCGGACTCTTCCAATTGAATTTAACCAACCCAACAGCATCCGTATCTGTGATCAACGCATCGGAGTTTTTTCCGATCAGCGCGACAACTACGGAGACAGCCAACTTTTCCTTACAAGCCAATGGAACTGAAATAGACACTGAGAATAGTACTACAACCTATTCTTATGTACCAGACATTACTTCTAATACAACTTTTGTACTAGAAGCGAACAATGGCTCGGAGACTAAATCTGTTACCTTCGAAGTAATTGTTCGTCCTACCGTAACTGAGCAAGCCGTTCCTTCTGGGATGAAAGATGGATTAAATTATCACCAAAACGACCCTACCAAGGTTACCTTGGTTTTATATGCTCCAGGCAAGGAGTTTATTCATGTGATCGGAGATTTCAATAACTGGGCAGTTGACAACAACTATTTGTTAAAAAAAGACACCAGTAATGATCGATTTTGGATCGAATTAACAGGATTAACCTCTCAAACCGATCATATGTATCAATACTTAATCAACGGTACACTTCGAGTTGCTGATCCTTACTCTACTCTAATTTTAGATGAGTACAACGATCAGTTTATTAACAGTACAAGATTTCCAAACCTTCCATCCTATCCTGATGGGAAAACCAATCATGCAGTCACTTGGTTCAGAACGGGAGATACGCCTTATCAGTGGCAAGTGCCAAATTTCCAAGCACCAAAAAAGACCGATTTAGCTATTTATGAATTGTTGATTCGTGATTTTGATTCAGACCAAACTTTCGACGCCGTTAAAGCTCGATTGGATTACTTACAGAACTTGGGAATCAATGCCATTCAATTCATGCCTTTAAACGAATTTGATGGAAATCTATCTTGGGGATATAACCCTGCTTTCCATATGGCATTAGACAAATATTATGGATCACCAACAGCATTTAAACAACTGATTGATGAGTGTCATTCAAGAGGTATGGCTGTAATTGTAGATGTGGTATTCAACCATGCAACTGGTCAGCATCCTTATTATAGAATGTGGAATACCGTCAATGGTGATTATGGTGGTCAAGCATCCAATGACAGTCCGTTTTTCAATGCAACAGCAACGCACGATTTCAACGTATTTAATGATATGAATCACGCAAGTCAAGCTACAAAAGACTATGTAAAACGAGTAACCCAATACTGGATTGAAGAATACAATATTGATGGTTTCCGTTGGGACTTATCCAAAGGATTCACCCAAAGAAATTCGGTTGGAAACATTGGTTTGTGGAATTCTTATGACCAAGATCGTGTTAATGTTCTAAACCAATATGCGGATGATCAATGGGAAGTAAATCCAGATTTTTATGTGATTTTGGAGCACTTTGCCGATAATAGTGAAGAATCTGCCTTGATCAATTATAGATTGAATGAAGGTAAAGGAATGATGGTTTGGGGTAATCATCACGGCACATATAAAGATGCAGCCCTTGGATTCCACAACAACGGAACATCTGATTTCTCATGGATTTCATACAAAAATAGAGGTTGGTCTGCTCCACGTAACGTAAGTTATATGGTAAGTCATGATGAAGAGCGTTTGATGTATGAAAATTTAAATTATGGTGCTTCAAATGGTAATTACAGTACCCGCGATATGGCCACTGCTTTAGATCGGATGGAATTGAATGGAGCATTCTACTTTACGGTTCCCGGTCCGAAAATGATTTGGCAATTCGATGAACTTGGTTATGATTACTCAATAAACTGGTGTACCGACGGATCTATAAACAGCAATTGTCGTACGGGAGAAAAACCAATTCGTTGGGATTATTTTTCTGACCAAGATCGAAAGGATGTTTACAATACTTGGGCTAAGTTAATGCAGCTAAAAACCAAATATGAAGTTTTTGAAACCAATAACTTCACCTTGGATGTTGGTAATTCAAACGGATTGAAAACGATTCATTTAACTGATACCAATGCTGCCGATCTTCAATATGTGACGGTAATTGGTAATTTTGGTCTTACCGTTCAGAATATAGATCCGGCTTTCCAAGTGACAGGTACTTGGTATAATTTATTAAACAATAATGCTACCATTTCTGTTTCTAATGTGAATGCAACAATTAGCCTTCAACCCGGAGAGTATATTGTGTGTGGAAATATGCCAGCATCACTCTCTACGAATGATGAGGCCCTCTTACAGCAAGAATTTGCGATTTATCCTAATCCAACCAGTAACTCATTTCGAGTGAATCAAGAGATTGATCAGTTGAAAATTTTTGATGTTACCGGAAAAGAGGTTAAATCAGTAAAAGCAATAGGTGGTTCGAAAACAAATTTTTCTGTTTCTGATTTGGAAAAGGGTGTTTACCTTGTGAGAATAAAGACTCTTACCAACCACACCGTTACTAGAAAACTTGTAGTTCAATAAAACTTTCAAGTAATTGTTCAAACTTAAAAGAGCTACCTCACAGTAGCTCTTTTATCTTTTCTAAAGTAAAATCTATTTCTTCTTTGGTCGTAAACTTGGAGAATGAAAATCGCAGCGAGGTCAATAGTTGCTGATCTTCATTCAAAAATTCTTGCAGCACATGAGATACCTTGGATGCTCCACTTTGGCAAGCACTTCCTGTTGATACCGCTACCCCTTTCATATCTAGTTGAAATAAGAACATGGTATTTTTTATTGGAAAACGGACATTTAGGATGGTATAACTGCTTTTGGTTACATCAGCGCTCTGTCCATTAAACTGAATCTCGGGAACTAATTTTTGTAGTTCTTCAATAAAATAAGCTTTCAATCCTTCCACATATTCATGGTCCTTTTCAACATTCTCAAGAGCCATGTTTAAGGCTTTTTCCAAGCCTACAATTCCAGGTATATTTTCGGTACTTGATCTGGCACCCTTTTCTTGGTCACCACCAAAAAGCATCGGTTTTACGGTAAATCCGTTTTTAAAATAGGCAAAACCAACTCCTTTAGGACCATGGAATTTATGCGCACTGGCCGTAATAAAATCAATAGGAAGCTTCAGAAGATCCAAATCATAATGACCTATCACTTGCACTGTATCGCTATGAAACAAGGCTTTGTATTTGCCGCAAAGATCCACTACTGCTTGAGCGGGCAATCGATTGCCAATTTCGTTATTTATCAGCATCAAACTAACCAAGGTCTTTTCATCCGAATTTGCCAATAATTCCTCTAGGTGATTCAAATCAATCTGCCCCTGCTCTTTCACATCTACATAATCCAATTGAATGAGTCCTTGCTTTTCATAATGCTCACACGGATGCAATACGGCATGATGTTCAATTCGCGAAGTAATGATGCGTTTCACGCCATAATTCTGAACAGCATTGTACAAGATTAAGTTGTTGGCCTCGGTACCACTAGAGGTAAAAATGATCTCTTTCGAGGAAACATTAAACTTAGAAGCAACACTTTTCCGTGCGCTTTCCAATAATGCTTTGGACTTTCGACCTACTTGATGGGATGAACTGGGATTCCCATAGGAATTCAACAGCGCATCTTTCATGGCCTCTACCACCTCCGGAATCAAAGGCGTGGTTGCAGCATTATCTAAATAGACCGATTTCATAGGGCAAAAATACGATTAATTTTTAGGGTGTTAGGACCACAGCAGTTGCTCCGTAGCCATATTTTTTAAACGAGGCTTCGTGGTGTTTCACAGGATATCGTTTGAATAACAGGAGAAGTTCCTTTTTTAGGATTCCGTCTCCTACTCCATGAATAAAAACAATCTTCTGGATTCGTTTGTTTAGTCCCCATTCCAACTTTTGCTTGGCCACCCGAAGTTGGTAGTTCAATATGTCAAAGGTGTCCATATTCCGATGGCTGGGCATCAATTGTTCGATATGTAAATCGACCTCCAAAATAACCTCTCGTTTCTCAGTTTTGAACAAGGAAGGCTTTTTGGTATCCGGTTTCATTTTCTCTTTCAACAAAGGATGATTGATATCACTAAACTTAGACAATTCCCGCTGCTGTTCTTTAATCACAACCAGATCTGAAGGCGTATAGGTAAATTCAAAATCATCAGCTAAAATGGTCACCTCATCCTTTGAAACCTGAATGACCTCCCCTTGGAGATCTTCATCAATCACACGAACAATGTTACCAATTTCGAAACGCATTCTTAACAATTAATTAAATGACAAGGAGAATTTCCGCTGTAATTTTGCGCGACAAAGGTAAAAATTTTGACGCTAAGCTATGATTAAACTGGCAAATACATCACCCGTAGATTTTTTCGAAAAAAGCTTTAAAAAAGCAGCCATTTCGGAAGAAAGAGCAACACTATTGCAAAAGATTGCGGTAGCCATTGCCGCCGAATATCAGAGCAACGGATTTGTCAATTTGAACTTCATCTGTACTCACAATTCTAGACGTAGCCAATTGGGTCAGGTTTGGGCACACGTGGCAGCTGAATATTTTAATTTGAATGTTGCTTCGTATTCAGGCGGGACTGAAACCACCGCTTTTCATAGAAATACGGTAAAAACTCTTCAAAAAGTCGGATTTACCTTTAAAGTAAAAGAGTTCTCACATCAGAATCCGGTGTATTCCATTTCTTACAAAGGATCGAAAAGCCAAATCACGGGATTTTCCAAAATCTACGACGACGCTGAAAATCCTTCAGAGTACATTGCTATCACAACCTGTAATAGTGCTGATCAAAACTGTCCTTTTATTCCGGAGGCCAGCCATCGTTTTCACTTGCCTTTTGTGGATCCAAAGCACAGTGATAATAGCGATATCATGGATGAAACCTACTTAAAGACTAGCAAACAAATTGCATCGGAGGTTTACTTCCTTTTTGGTGAAGTTAAAAAGATGTTGGCTTAAATTTCCAAGTTTTTATCATAGGGAATGCTATTTAAAATGTGATTGATCACATTCACCCTTGCATCCGTTTTTCGATTGGCCTTAATAATTTTCCAAGGAGATAATTCGGTATCCGTTTTTTCAAACATAGCCTCCTTGTACTCGGTATACTGATCCCAAAGATCTTGCGCCTTTTCATCCAATTTGGTCATTTTCCATTGTTTCAAAGGATCGCTTTTGATTTGCTCAAAGCGCTTGGCCTGTTCTTTTTTGGAAATTGACATGTAAATCTTCACCAAATGAATGCCACTTTCCAGAATCATGCGTTCAAAATCATTCACTTGATTCATAAAAATCTCGTACTCTTCAGGAGTACAAAATCCGTTTACAGGCTCTACCACTGCCCTATTGTACCAGCTTCTATCAAACAGAACGAGCTCTCCTTTTTTGGGAAACTGTTCCACATAACGCTGAAAATACCATTGGGACTTTTCATCTTCGCTAGGCTTTGGCAAGGCTACAATTCGCATGTGACGCGGATTGATACGTTCGGTTATTCGTCGGATTGCTCCTCCCTTTCCTGCTGCATCTCTTCCTTGAAACAAAATGATGATTCGTTCATCATTTTCAATGGCCCAGGTTTGCAATCGAATCAATTCGACCTGGAGTCGTTTCAATTTGCGCTCGTAATCCATATATCGGAGCGTCTTTTCAAGGTTTAAAGGTTCATTGGACAACAATGCTCTCAATCCCTTACTACTGTTTAGCTTCTTTAGTTCTATGTCTTTTAATTTCCTGGTCATAATTAATCGATTTGAAGGTTAGATCGATAAAAACGCATCACTACATTCGGATCTGGAGTCAAAGAGGTCTGGGCCTCGTTTTTTCCATCATAATCGAATCGAGATAATACATAACGCATGGCTTCCAATCTAGCAATCTTTTTGTCATTGCTTTTTACGATGGTCCAAGGACTATAGGTTGTATGTGTTTTGGAGAACATTTCTGACTTGTAATGGGTATACCTGTCCCATAACTCCTGTCCCTTTTTATCAACGGGGCTAAATTTCCATCGCTTTAAAGGATCTCCTTCACGGGCTTCAAAACGTGTCAATTGTTCTTCCTTTGAAATGGACAACCAAAATTTGATAATTACCAATCCGTCTTCATACATCATGTGTTCAAATTCTGGAACTTGTAACAAAAACTCCTTGTATTGCTTATCGGTACAAAATCCCATAACTGGTTCTACCACAGCTCTGTTATACCAACTACGATCAAAGAAAACAATCTCACCCAAATTCGGCAACTCTTTAATATAACGCTGAAAATACCATTGCCCTCGCTCCACATCCGTAGGCTTGTTCAAAGCAACTAATCTGGACGAACGCGGATTCATATGCTCCATGAAACGACGAATGGTACCACCTTTTCCTGCGGCATCTCTTCCTTCAAAAATAACGGCAACCCGTTTCTTTTCTTTGGCGATCCACCTTTGTAGTTTCACCAATTCAATTTGAAGCAGTCGCAATTGTTGTTCGTATTGAACATTTCTAGCGACCTTTGGATACGATTTTTTTCGCTCTTTAATCAAAGCCAACAGCTCCTCATGAGATTGAAGGTTTTCAAACTCTTCTGCAGTTATAAAATTTGGTTTTGTCATGTGTTCAATTAATAATTTAATATACCATATTTTTGTCGACAAAGCAAAATAATAGTGGTATTTTCACCTTCAATATTTATGGTATCTATGCATCGCTTTGCCTTTCTAGTATTGTTTTTCTTGATTTTTCAAGTCCACGCTCAAAATCAATTTTCAAAGCAATTCTCTTTAAATACAGACAACGATTTGTACACCTCAGTCAATCGAGATCGCTATTATACCAGTGGCATCTTCTTGTCTTACAAATATGCTGCTAAAAATTTAAAAAATAATGAGGTGAACCGAATTTATGAATGGCACATTGGCCATGAAATGTTCACTCCTCAAAAAGCCATTGTAACATCTGCCAATGAGCACGACCGACCTTTTGCTGCTTATCTCTATGGCGGATTCGGAATTACCCGAGCTTATGACGATCATATTTTACGTACAAATTTTGAACTAGGAATGATTGGTCCCAGTGCTCGTGGTCGAGAAATGCAAGATTTTATTCACGATATCTATGGATTCCGTAAAGCTGTAGGTTGGCAGTTTCAAATATCAGATGCCATAGGAGTTAATATGGATGCCCTTTATGTAAAAGAATTCTATACTCCAACAAAGAAGCGATTTGATATTTCGTGGATTACTGACGCTTCTTTGGGTACAGTATATACCAATGTTGCGGCGGGTCTTTACAGCAGAATCGGATTTAGTCCACTACAAAAAATCAGCAATAGTATTGCTTTTAACACGCATTTGAACGTGAAGGAGCAAAAGCGAAAAGTGGAATCCTTTTTCTTTGTCAATCCGATGTTGCGCTATCAACTCTACGATGCCACGGTTGAAGGTAGTTTGTTCAACCAGTCAAGTAGTATCACTTACGATGTAAAACCAATTGTATTTCACCTGCAAATGGGTGTATTATTTACTGCACATCGATTTAATTTGGGGTATGTCTATCATTTTACCACCAGCACCTCCGAAGGATTGGTACATGATGGCGGAAATATTTACGGGACCATTCGATTGGGATATCTCTTTGATTAATCCGAAGGCAACACATCGTTTTCAAAACCGATCAAAAACACCTTTTCTTGAGCCCGCGTCAAAGCTGTATACAACCAACGGTAATAGCCAATAGACGGACCGTCTTTCAGATAAGGTTTTTCTAGAAATACGGTTCCCCATTGCCCCCCTTGCGATTTATGACAAGTTAAGGTGTAAGCAAATTTAATTTGTAGTGCATTGAAGTATTTGTTGTTTTTGATCAACTGGTATTGCTTCATTTTATTGAGCTCATCTAGATAATCGTTCTTTACCTCTTGATAGAGTTTCGAGCTTTCTTCGTAGGTTAGTGAAGCATGATCACTAGACAACGTATCTAACATAACAATGGCTTCAAAAGGTTTCATATGCGGATAATCAATCATGCGCAATTCTACCTCCGCGAATTCAAAACCATACAAATCGATAAAATCAATAATTCGCAGTACTTCACACACATCACCATTGGCAATAAATCCGGCTTCACTGTTCGACTCCAACCAATAATAATTGTTTTTGACCACCATGACCAAATCGCCCACAGCTATTTTGTTATCCAGTCCTAAAACTGAGAATCTAATTTGTTGATTGTAAAGATTGGCCCGCTTATTAGATCGGACAATACAGATACTATCCTCAAGAGAATCGCTGTCAAAGGCATTGAAAAAAGCATCTTCAATATCATAGCGATCCGAAAGCGAATGAATGTCTGGAAACTCCAGATCAAATTGAAAGTTCAAATTTCGATTGGCAATGGCATAACGAATGTGCGTGGCATTAAAGAGAATGCCTGAACTTTCATGCTGACGCATTACTTTTTGCAATTCGATTTGATACACTTCCTTTCTATATCTTTCGGCCAAAAGATTTTCATCGAGTGCTGGACTCACATCTAGCTTTACAGGTGGTAATTGAGCGGTATCTCCTATTAAAATCAGCTTGCAATTTTTTCCCTCATTCACATAAGATATGAGATCTTCCAATAAGGAATTGTTGTACAATCCGACGTCTTGACTATTGTCGGAAATCATAGAAGCCTCATCAACAATGAATAAGGTATTGGTGTGTTTGTTTGTCTTTAAAACGAATTCGATTTTGGAATGCTGCTGACTTTTGGGGAAATATATTTTTTTATGAATGGTAAATGCCTGTTTTTGCGAATAGACAGAAATCACTTTGGCGGCTCTACCCGTAGGTGCCAATAAGACCGATTTGAATCGGGTGTATCTGAGTTTATTTACAAAGGTGCTAACCACTGTTGTTTTCCCAGTACCTGCGTACCCCTTAATTAACAGCAGTTTATCAGCCGATTTTTGAAAGGAAAAATAGCTAAGAAGACGAAATAATTTTAATTGCTTTTCGGTAGGTGTAAAGGCTAAATTTCGTTGTAATTCTTCGAAAAAAACTTCTGGATTTTCTATCATAAAAATTTAGAAATCTAAAGTTATTCTTATTTCAGAATATAAAGTTTTTATCATTGAAAAAAAATTGTAGATTTGCGAATATACTATTAAAACAAATTAAAAAATGTCTTTATTATTAATGATTTTGGGTGCTGCTATCGCTTCTGTTTTGGTGGCAATTCTTATAGTTAAATTTTTACCATTAAAGTTACGATGGATGGCTTCTGTATTGCTATTGATCTTAGCTATTTTTCTTGGGTACCAAATTTACAATGGAATCATGGAGCCCATCAAATTTGCGAAGGTAAAAGTAGAGCGATACAAACCAGTAATTAAAAGTTTGAAGATCATTAGAGATGCTCAAATGAAGTATTATGAGGTAAACGGAAACTATACTAAAGACAAAGAAGCTTTAATCAAGTTTGTTGATACGGCACAATTAGCCATTACAGAAACCAAGACCATTGTAGAAAAAGTAAATCGTGGTGGTGGTATTATCATCGACGTTGAAAAAAGAGTAACCGATACCATTGGATACGAACCAGTATTGAATTACTTCGAGAATAAAGATTACAAGAACATGTGGGATGTTCCTGGTGTTGCAGGAAAACAATTTGAAGTTGAAGTAGGTACGGTTGAAAAAGTAGCTGGATTGGTGGTACCAACTTTTTATGTTAAAACTTCTAAGAAAGATATTTTAGATGGATTATCGCCTTCATTGGTGAAGCAAGAATTAGAAGCTATTGAAGCCGATCAAATTAAAGGTGAGTTCGTTTCTGTTGGTTCACTTGATGAAGTAAGCACCGGTGGTAACTGGCCTCCTTCTTATGACAAAGGTGATGCAGTCAAAAAGGACTAATACATCCATAACAAATAAAGAAAACTTATCATTATCCATCCAATTTAGTTTGGATGGATTTTCTTTTTCCATTCATCAGAATGCTTCATCAGAGGCTGTTTATTTTGGTCAATACCTATTTGATGAACCTGTTTCTGAACCAGAAGAGTTACTAGCTAAAATTGAACCGCTTTTCAAGGCTGATAAGGAACTACATTACGATTTCAATTCGATTGATGTTTATTACAAAAATGATCTCTATACATTAGTCCCAGATCAATTCTTTGACGAACAGAAACTCAGTACGTACTTGGATTATTCGGTAAAGACCTTTTCTACCGATCTTTGCGCCTTCGATCAGGTTTCAGCCATTCAGGCCAATTTGGTGTACATACCTTATGTGAATATCAACAACTTTTTATTTCAAAATTTTGGTGAATTTGAATTTCACCATTACATGAGTCTTTTCTTACCTAAGGTGCTGGATATCAACCCCGAGAATGGTATTGGGATGTATGTTGATTTCGGAAAAAGGCTCATGAACCTTGCGGTAATCAATGGGAAGCAAGTAAGTCTTTGCAATTCTTTCCAATACACAACTCCAGAAGATTGCTTGTACTACCTATTATTTACGGCAGAGCAATTGAATATCGATAACCTAGAACTCAATTTGAATATTTGTGGATCCATAGACAAGGATTCAGCTGTTTTTAAATTGATCGAAAAGTACGTGAAGAACGTTGTTTTTGTGGACACTAAAAACAGCGTTTTACAAAATACACCGATTGCCAAACATCAAGAATTTGCACTTTTACACTCATGCGAATAATTTCAGGAAGATTAAAAGGACGAAGGCTTGTAGCGCCTAAAAAATTACCTGTCAGACCTACCACAGACATGGCGAAGGAATCTTTGTTCAATATCTTGAACAATCACTTTTACTTTGACGGTATATCGGTATTGGATCTCTTTGCTGGCACTGGAAGCATCAGCTTTGAATTCTCATCGAGAGGTACCCAAAATATTACCGCAGTGGATGGCAATTACCACTGCATTCGCTTCATCCAAAAAACAAACGAAGAACTAGATTGCAACGTTCAGCCAATCAAAAGCGATGTATATCAATACCTAGAGGCTACCAAACAGCAATACGATGTTATTTTTGCTGATCCGCCCTACGATTTCGAGGTCGAAAAATTTCATGAGATTGCCAATCTAGTTTTTGAAAAAGAATTGCTGGAAGAAGATGGATTGTTAGTCATAGAGCATTCCAAACACACCAATTTGGAGGAACATCCTCAATTTAGCTACAGTAAAAAATACGGTGGATGTATGTTCAGTTTTTTCGAACTATAGAATGGCTGAAATAATGTCTTTGATGCTGATTCCCTCAGCTTCTGCCTTATAATTCTTCACAATTCGATGCGATAGCACAGGAACTGCAACAGCCTTTACATCTTCAATATCTGGTGAGAACTTTCCATTCATTACCGCATAGGCTTTGGCCGCTAGGACCAAATTCTGAGAGGCTCTAGGTCCTGCTCCCCAATCTACATACTTTCGAACGATATCAGCAGCTTGATTGGTATTTGGTCGGGTTCTACCCACCAATCGTACTACGTACCTGATCAGGTTATCAGTTACTGGAACTTTGCGAATTAGGTTTTGAAAGGCAATAATTTCGTCCGCAGAAAAAATAGACGTTAAGGTTGTTTCGACCGCATTCGTGGTGTTTTTCACAACTTCTACTTCCTCATCAAAGCTTGGATACTCTAGGAAAATAGAAAACATAAAACGGTCTAATTGTGCTTCTGGAAGCGGATAGGTTCCCTCTTGTTCAATGGGATTTTGTGTTGCTAACACAAAAAAGGGTTTGTTCAATTTAAAAAATTGACCTGCCACAGTCACCGATTTTTCCTGCATGGCTTCTAACAAAGCCGCTTGTGTTTTCGGTGGTGTTCGGTTAATCTCATCTGCCAAGATAATGTTGGAAAAGATGGGACCTTTGATGAATTTAAATTTCTTGTCCTGATCTAAAATCTCACTTCCAAGAATATCGGAAGGCATCAAATCAGGTGTAAATTGAATTCTTTTGAATTGAAGTCCCAATGCCTGAGAAATGGTATTTACCAATAAGGTTTTTGCCAAACCAGGAACTCCAATAAGTAAGGAGTGACCACCACAAAAAATGGAAAGCAAGGTAAAGTTCACGGCTTCTTCCTGACCAATGATTACTTTTCTAATTTCTTGCTTTAAATGATGGTATTTTTCAACAAGATTGGTGATTTCCTGGACCTCTGACATTATTTGTTGGTATCTTTTTTCCAGTTTTTCTCAAAAGAACATTTGTTGTGCGAACCAGAAATTTTGATGTAGGTATCACCAATTTTTTCTTTTGCCCAACGACTAATGGTTTCTTCTTTCTTTTTTTGAAGTGCTAATTCTTGGATTTTCACATAGTCCGTTACCATATCTGCGGTATGGTTATCCGTTCTATCTTTTACAAGAATAAACTTGTACATTTTTTCTCCGTTTTGACTCTGATCAAAAAAGGCATCCGTCACTTCACCTTTTTTCAATTCTGCCACGCGAGCATATAAATCAGGGTCCATTCTCGTCAAATCGAATCGGTGTTCACCGGTATATGGATTTACAATCAACCCGTTGTTGTTTTTAGTGTTCTCATCATCAGAATACTTTTGAACGGCTTCATCCCAAGTCATCATCCCTGCTCTTACTTTCTTAACTACCTCTTGGGCCAAGAAACGCGTGTCGTTCAATAGGTTATCTGGAATCTTAGGTTGCATTAAAATGTGCGAAGCAATTCTGGTATTCCCTTTAATCGCATTCAATTGCATGATGTGATAACCAAAGTCTGATTTAAACGGCTGTGAAATTTGATTCAAGTCCAAACTAAACGCCATTTCTTTAAACTCCTTGATAAAAGGTGATTCTTTGGTGATTGTATACTGACCGCCATTTTGAGTCACACCCGGATCATCAGAATTGATGATTGCCTTCATTTTAAAACTTGCACCGTCCTCCAATTCCTTGCGAATCTCTTGAAGCTTCTTTAAGATTCTTTCGTTCTCAGACTTCTTTGGCTTAGCTTTCATCACGATCTGCGACAATTCAACCTCAGCCGAGATTTCAGGGAGTTCATTTTTTTCTTTCAGTCCGTTGTAGTACAAACGAACCTCTTCAGGAGTTACATCAATTTTTTCGGTGATTTTAGCTTGCTCTTTTTGAATGAGTAAGTTCTCTTTTTGAACATTGTACAATTCTTTTCGAAGATCGGCCATGTCGTTGAAGCCATAAACTTCAATTACTTTTTCTTCTGATCCGAATTCTTTAACAAAGAAATTGATACTGTTATCAACATTTGAAGAAATTTCAGCGTCAGTAACCGTCACACTGTCAATCACTGCGTGATGTGCAATCAATTTTTGAAGCATGAGTTCCTCCAACATTTCACAATCTGAAATCTTGATCTTTCCTTCACTTCGCTGTTCTACCTCTTTTTTAAACTTGTTGATATCAGAATCTAGAACAATGTTTTTTCCGATTACTACAGCCACTCCATCTATCTTTACTTTCTGCGCATAGCCGGTGAAGGCAAATGCAAAAAACAAAGTCGCAAGTAAGGTAAGTTTAGTATTTCTTGAAATTGTTATTCTTAACGGCATCATTTAGTAGTATTTGTTCGATTTTTTTGATCAATTCAATTTTACGTTTATGTAAAATAATCTGCTTTATTTTAGGCTTCACATAGCTCAAAGGAGCAATTTCATTTCGCAATAAAACATCATTAATAGTGACCAAATATAAGTCTATTGAATCTTGCTTAGAAGTGAATTTTGTTTTTTTTAACAATTCCTCTTTGGTAAAGGGAAGTTTTAACATAATGTTATCCACGGGTTGCCAAATTGAATCGTTAAAATCGAAAGATTTAAAGCTCAATTGGCGTCTTGCCAAATCTTCCGTATCCTCAATGTCTTGAGACTTAAAAAGTTTGATGAAGTCGTTTTTGCTAATGATGTTGTCTTCAAAATGAAGGTACTTTACCTTCACTAGTTCCTCATTGAGTTTAAAGTTCTCCTTGCTAGCTTCGTAAAAGGTTTCAATCTCATCTTCCAAGATGATGGTGTCTAAGCGCTGGAGAATCAATTTCTTTTTGTAATTATTGATGAGTAAGCTCGATTGGTAATCATTGACCAATTCGCGGATATTATCCAACTCTTGTTGGGAGATGTTATTTTGAGATTTCTCCAATAAAATCTGATTGATTGCCCAATCATTGATATAGTTAGTCACAAAAATGGCACTGTCTGAACTACTGATATTCTGAGGTAGAATTTGTTCAATATCTTTTCGAAACAGTTTGCTGGTATTCACAATAGCTACAATATCGGCCGAGTTCTCCTCTACTTCTGGCAAGTTTAACTTATCGCAAGAAGCAAAAATTAGGAAAACAATAATTATGGCTCGAAATCTCATATAACTATTTGTAGGACTTGATTAACTTTTTCAATTGTTTTTTATCAATAGTGATGGTACTTTTTTTGCGCAAATCGGCAATCCAAACCGAATCAAGGTAGTTCTGATAATCGTTCATTACCTTCCCTTTGATGGAATTTAAGGGTTTTGATTTGTACTTCACTAGGTTTTTGTCATAAAATGATTTCAGCCCTAAGGTATCCTTTGAAGATTTATCCCAAACTTTTTGTTGCATCAACTCAAACAACAACAAGCCATCTTTGTATTCTCTCAAGGTACTTGCATAGGCCGGCTCTGACTTCTCTAAATTCTCTTTGTAATAATTGATTACCTCCTGATCTTTAAAATTTTGATAAAGATCTAACAAGAAGCGATTACTAAATCTTTTGGCATAGGTCACAAAGGTTTTTACCTGAATGCTTCTATCATTGATGCGAAACAATTCCTGATCCAACTGATATTTGGACACGTTGTTGGCATTTCCTGCATCTAAAATGGATTTCAAACTTGGACTTTCAGTAATCGTATATTTATTCTTCAATTTTTCAATCACCGCCTTTTCAGAAAGTTTTGCGATTGGACTTCGCATCAATTTGGTTTTCAAATCTACTTTCAATTCATCAAAAGACTTAATAGGGTGTTTTTTCTTTAATTGAACAATATGCCATCCGTAGCGGGTTTGAAATGGTTTGGAGTATTCACCCTCTTTCTCTATCGCAAAAGCAGCATCTTCAAAAGGTTTCACCATCATTCCTGAACCGAACCTTCGTAAAAGTCCGCCCTTCATTTTGGTTGAAGTATCCTCAGAATACTCTTGGGCCATATGCTTGAAACGCTGGTTTTGCTCCAATTTACCATAGACCATATCAATCTTCTTTTTGGATTCCGCCGTATTTCCTTTGATCAAAATATGTGCTACTTCCAACTCACCTCTTGATTCCCGCAGGGTATCTACCTTAACAATATGATAGCCAAATCGCGTTCGAAAGGGCTCGCTCACCTGCCCTACTTTGGTATTATAAGCTGCATCTTCAAAGGGATACACCATACGAAAAGCAGAAAAATACCCCAAATTACCCCTGTTGGGTTGAATGCCTTTTTTCAAGTCTCCTTTAGCAGAAGGATCCTCAGAGGTTTCAACAGCCACCCTTTCAAAATCTTCGCCACCAAGAATTCGGTCTCGAATAGCGCTGATCTTTTGGTAAGCTTTTAAGGTATCCTTTGGCGTGGCATTTTCAGATAATCGAATCAGAATATGCTTTGCCTTGACTTCATATTTGGTACGGTAATAAGCATCTTTGAGCAATTCGGCAGTTCGGCTAGAATCCTGAAGGTAAGGAATGGCCAATTGCTTTTTATAACCTTCAATCTCCTTGATATAACTAGGTAAGGTATCTAGTTTCAAACGATAGGCTTCTGCCACCTTTAGCTTGTAATTGATGAACAAATCTAAATTTTTGGTTACATCACGGCCTTCTTCATTATCGATAGCATCTAGGTTTCTCTCGTAAATGTTCTTAAACTCACTGACGGTAATAGCCTCTTTATTGACCGTTGCCAACACCTTGTCTTTCTTCTGCCCAAAAGTGATTTGGATGGAGAAAAGTACCCCTACAAAAACAATTAACTTCTTCATAATTACAACGAAATTACTCCTTCAACTTTTTCAGCCTCCTTGTAATATGCAATTACTTCGTCGGCATTTGAAACTTTTAACACTATTGAGACGCTAATATACTTTCCAGTTTTGGATTTTTTATTGTTGATAATCGCTCCCTTATTATTGAATATATTTTGAATTTGATCGGCCTGATTACCAGAACTCGGAACAATAAATTTATACATGTAATCCGAAGGAAACTGAGTGGTTTCTTCCAATTGGGTTTTCAACTTTGCATAGAATGCATCTCTATCTTTCATAAACGTTTTAAATGGCTACAAATTTACACTAAAATTAATTTTATTGGCTTGTTCCTATTAATTTTGTAGCTTCACTAAAAGAAGTACCACAAGCACTTTTTTATTCGGCCTATATGCAGCAAAAAATCGTTTTTTTTGGGGGACCAGGAACAGGTAAAACAACCATTATCAATGAATTGAAAAAATTGGGATATCCTTGTCTTGATGAAATATCTAGAGAAATCACTGCCAAAGCACAAAAAGAGGGCATTTCCCAACTATTTCTGGAGGATCCTCTGTTGTTTAGTAGCAAACTCCTCGAAGGTCGAGAAATGCAGTTTAAAAGCGCCAATGAACTGAATGAGCCCGTAGTGTTTTTTGATCGTGGACTTCCTGAAGTTTTTGGCTACATGGATTATCTAGGAACCGAATATCCAGATAGATTTGTTGAAAAAAGCAAGGCGTATCGCTATCAGAAAGTAATTCACTTCCCTGTTTGGGAGAAAATCTACACCACTGATGACGAGCGTTATGAATCTCTGGTTGAAGCACAAAAAATCGAAAAATACCTCATTGATGCCTACGAAAGTTTGGGCTACACGGTGCATTCCATACCCTTTGGGTCTATTGAACAGCGGACGCGATACATTCTGAACTTGATTAACGATTAGCCCTTGAGCAATAAGTTAGAAATACTACAACGTTACTGGGGCTATTCTTTATTTCGACCCAAACAGGAAGAGATCATCTCCTCTGTCCTCAACGGAGATGATGTGTTGGCAGTCCTTTCTACAGGAAGTGGAAAATCTTTGTGTTTTCAAGTACCTGCATTGGTCAAAGATGGCATTTGTATTGTGATTTCACCCCTGATTGCTTTGATTCAGAATCAGGTAGAAGAACTCAAAGAGCAAGGTATAAAAGCAGCCTACATACCTTCGGGATCATCGCCTTCGGATGTAGTACGAATCTTAGACAATGTCTCATTTGACGGCAGTAAATTTCTTTACCTATCTCCAGAACGATTGCAATCCAAAGTTGTTCAAACCAAAATTAAGGAGTTCACTATTGGTCTTATTGCTATCGATGAAGCCCATTGCATTTCAGAATGGGGACATGATTTCAGACCTTCTTTCAGAAACATCAACATTCTCAGAGAAATTTGTCCCGATACCAATTGGATCGCCTTAACAGGAACAGCCACGAAAAAAGTGACAACCGACATCACTAAAAGTCTCGTATTTGAAAATCCGAAAGTTTATAAAGAATCCCTGGTAAAGGAAAATATATCCTATCGAATTTTAGACCTAGAGAACAAAGAAGGCAAGCTTTTGGACATTCTCAAAAAGTTCACTAAACCAAGCATCATTTATTGCAATAGTCGAAACAAAACGGAGCGTGTGGCAAGCTTCTTAAATACCCATCAAATTGATGCCGTTTTTTACCATGCCGGGCTGGATGAAAAAGAGAAAATTTTTCAGTTTGAAAAGTGGATGAATGAAGAAGCAAAAGTAATGGTTGCAACCACTGCTTTCGGAATGGGAATTAACAAGAAAAATGTTGGCTTGATTTTGCACATTGATTTGCCAACGAGCATTGAAAATTATGTGCAGCAAGTTGGACGAGCGGGTCGTGATGGAAAGAAGGCTTTTGGGGTTCTCTTAAAAAATAGCAATGATGTTCGAATCCAAAATGAAAATCTACAAAATTCGATTCCGACGATTTCCGAAATAAGAAATATTTACAGAAAGTTATTCCAACAATACCAAATTGCAACCGGAGAAATTTCTGAAGAATTTTATTTTTTTGACAATCTTACCTTTTCAAAAAAGTATGATTTCCAACCAAAAAAAGTAGCGACAACTTTACAAATTTTACAGAGCAACGGAATTGTAGAATTTAGCGCCAACCAAAATGAGAAATCCACGATTCAGTTTATCACTAGCAGTAAAATAGTGATAAACTACGCTATAAGAAATATCTATATTAAAAAGTTTATTAATTCATTATTAAGAAAATACACTGGATTATATAAACAAAAGGTTTATATCAATGAATACGAGCTTTCAAGACTGAATCAGATACCCTTTCAAGAGGTTGTTGGACACCTTCAACAGCTTGAAAGAGACAAAATCATCAACTACTCTCCTCAAAAAAAAGGAACAAAAATCCGATTCTTACACCCACGGGAAGATGACTACACGATCAATAAAATTGGTCCTGAAATAGAATCCTATCTGAATCAAAAGAAGTCAAAAAGCAAGGATCTCTTGCAATTCATTTCGAATAAAACTGTCTGTAGAAAAATTCAAATCGCGACCTACTTTGATGAAAAAAATGGAAAGAATTGCGGAAAATGTGATGTGTGTTTGTCAAAAACAAACCATCCAAAATTGAATATTTCAGACCAGATAATTCAATTATTGGAATCCAAAAACGAATTATCTTCAAGAGAAATCTGCCTGGAAATTGAAGCCCCAGAGAAGATGATTTTAATACATTTGCAAGAGCTGTTGGCAGTCGAAAAAATTAAGCAAACCGAATACAATAAATACCGATTAAATGAGTCGTAAAAAATCACCAAGAATTGTCTTTATGGGCACCCCAGATTTCGCCGTCACAATTTTAGATAAATTGGTGGAAAACGATTACCATATTGTAGGTGTTATTACGGCTCCTGACAAACCAGCTGGACGGGGAAGAAAATTACGTGCTTCAGCGGTTAAAAACTACGCAGTTGAGAAAGGACTTCATTTGATGCAACCTGCAAAATTGAGAGACGAAGCTTTCTTGAGAGAATTGGAATCCTTGAAACCCGACTTGCAAATAGTAGTTGCTTTTCGAATGCTTCCTAAAGTGGTTTGGAATTTGCCCAAAATGGGCACTTTTAACCTGCATGCATCACTCCTACCCGATTATCGCGGTGCAGCACCAATTCACTGGGCAATTATTAATGGAGAGTCTAAAACCGGAGTAACCACCTTTTTTATTGATGATAAAATTGATACGGGCGAAATCATTGCTTCCAAGGAGTTGGATATTGAACAAGACGAAACAGTAGGCTCTTTGCATGACAAACTGATGTATTTAGGTGCCGATCTCGTTTGTGAAACGGTGGATATGATCTCAGCGAACGAAGTGCAGACAACCAAACAACCAACTGCTATCGATAAGTTGGCTCCAAAACTCACCCCAGAGAACACTAAAATAGACTGGGAACAACCTTTAGATCATATTTATAATAAAGTCAGAGGGCTGAATCCTTTTCCAGCATCATGGACATCCATTCTAAATAATAATGAAAGCACAACGGCTAAAATCTATCAAGTCGACAAAGAATTCTGTCAGCATCATCATCCCGTTGGGAAGATTGTGGTCGAACACAGAAAATTAAAAGTGGCAGTAAAAGACGGATTTCTAATCATTGATGAAATTAAGCTATCTGGAAAACGGAAAATGCCTGTTCGCGATCTTCTAAATGGATACTCCTTTTCTGAAGACTCCAAAATGTTCTAAAGCCCTTATATTGCTGTAAATATCAGGAATCCAACTCTTCTTTTTCGTTCTTATTAACAATTAGGTAACATTTATTAACAAAACATCCCTTTTTGAGGGGTCAAATTTGCGTAAACCCTTATTACGTCTATATTTGTTAAGCGTTATAGCAAATTTTTTATTCAATTAATTTTAAAATCAGTTTTATTATGAACAAATCAGATTTAATCGAGGCAATGGCTGCAGATGCAGGAATTTCTAAAGTAGCAGCGAAAGCAGCTTTAGAGTCTTTTACAGGAAGCGTAACTTCTGCATTAAAAAAAGGAGATAAAGTATCTTTAGTAGGTTTTGGAACTTTTTCAGTTTCTAAAAGAGCTGCTAGAAGCGGTAGAAATCCTCAAACTGGTAAAACAATCCAAATTGCAGCAAAAAATGTAGCTAAATTTAAAGCTGGTGCTGGATTAAGTGATGCTGTAAACTAAGAGTATCTAAATTAAACTTACAAACTCTCTAATTCAATTAGAGAGTTTTTTTTTGCACTTTTTTTAGCTACATTTACTTGTGTCTTCTCAAGAACTACATAAAGGAAATTTGCTGATTGCTCAGCCCAATATTATCAATGACAATTCTTTTAACAGAAGCATTATTTTATTGACCGAGCATACGCCTGTGAGCTCCGTAGGATTCATCTTAAACAGGCCCTTGGACTGCACAGTGAAAGATCTCTTGCCTGAAATTGACTGTGGTTTTCAAATCTACGAAGGCGGACCAGTGGAACAGGAAAATTTATACTTTGTGCATCGCGTTCCGCATTTGATTGGTGATAGCATGGAAATTGGCGATGGTATCTGCTGGGGAGGTAATTTCGAATCCTTAAAAAGCCTTTTAAACAAAGGATTACTTCAAGAAGATGAAGTTCGTTTTTTCTTGGGTTATTCAGGCTGGGGAAAAGATCAGTTGAAAAATGAAATTAGAACCGACTCTTGGTTTGTTTCTAAAGATCCTATATACAGTATCCTTTCAACAGATATCAGTTCCTTATGGCGCGATAAAATCATCAAGAAAGGTGGTACTTACAAACTTTGGGCAAACGCTCCCAAAGACGTGAGCCTCAATTAGCCTGTTATTTCAGACACCTTCAAACTATTCGCCAAGGCCAAGGATACTTTGGGCGTAAATTTCTTTTTCTTATACTGCGTTACGGGCTGAACTCCCATAATGGCATTGGTAATAAATACCTCGTCTGCTTTTTGTATTTCAAAAGGAGAAAAAGAGGCCTCTTCTATTTTATAATCTGGATGCTTGGTGAGGATGTCAATCATTTTTTTTCGAACAATACCTTTTAAACAGCCATCGGTTAAAGGCGGTGTTTTTATGGTGTTCCCTTTTACAATGAATATATTCCCATTGGTTACTTCAGCAACATTCTTTTGCTCGTTTACCAAAACACAATTGTCCAACTCGTTTTCCTTAGCAAAAATACTCGCTAAGGTGTTCAGCATTTTATTGTTGGTTTTGATGGTAGATAACAAGCCAGAATAGACATAAAAATCTTTGAAAACATCAATTTTGTATTCCTCGCGAACCGGATTTACCAAAGGCGAAACCTTGATCAAATAACTAATGGTATTCTTTTCTGGAGTATAATAACCACCTTCATCTCGAAAGACAGACAATCGAACGCGGTATTGTGGGGAATCGTCCTGTAGTTTCACGGTTTTCATAATCTCCTCTTGCAAAAACTCCAAGGTGAAAGACATCGGAATCTTCATTCGCATCATTCGCATAGAAGCCATTAGACGGAAGTAATGATCTTCCATAAAAACTACTCGATTGTTCGAAACTTTTATGGTTTCAAAAACGGAGTCTCCGTACAAGAATGCTCGGTTATTAATAGACAACGAAACATTCTCTTCAAACAACAATTCACCGTTAACATTTACCATTTCTAAAATTTAGAATGCAAAATTACAACTTATTACACGGTATAAAAAAACTCAGCCGAGGCTGAGTTCATAAATTTTTCTGAAATCGGAATCTAAGCTCCAATTGTGTGTTTTAGTTCGTCGATTTGATTCTCCCAGAGTTGTTTGGATTCTTCCACCTCATCGTCATCGGCAAAATCGGTAATGAACAAGGAGACATCTTTGGTAAGTGCATCTACAATAATGCGAAATTCGAAGTAACTTTCATCATCTTCACTCTCCAACCATTTGAACTTGATACGTTCGTCATTCCTTTTTAAAAGAACTTCAGCCTTTTCTTCTTCTCCATCCCAAATAAAGGAATAGACCTTTCCTCTTGAATTTACTTTATCAGCAAACCACTCTTGAAGATTGGAAGGTGACGATAAGTATTGGAATAATAGGTTTGGCGAAGCGTGAATAGGGACTTCAATTTCATATTTTACTTTACTCATTATATACCAGTTGATGTGCCAATATAGTCATTAATTCCATTTAAAAAAAATGTATTTCTTCAACTTGAAAATCTCTAAATTTGATTTATATTTGCAACCTCAAAATCCGGCGAGGTAGCTCAGGTGGTTAGAGCGCAGGATTCATAACCCTGAGGTCGGGGGTTCAAGTCCCCCCTTCGCTACAAAGCAGCTTTTTAAGCTGCTTTTTTTATTTCCCTAGATTTGTTTTAGTTGATCTCCAAAAAACAACACCAACAGAATGGGAATCGATAGAATGATGATGAGGGTGGTGTTGGCAGAAAATAAGATAGGATTCAGGAGCAACGTCACTACGAAACCTCCAATGGCTCCTCCTAAGTGTGCCGAATGACCAACATTGCCTAATTGCTTCTTCATTCCGTAAATCGAATAAAGCAAATACCCCAACGCAAACACATAACCCGGAATGGGAATGGGAATAAAGAAAAGATACAACTCCATTGCAGGATATAGTAATATGGAAGAATATACAATTCCTGACACAGCTCCAGATGCCCCAACAGCACTGTAATAAGGCTCATCCTTATGATAATAGAGTGAATACAAATTACCCGCAAGCAAGCTCACCAGATAAATAATGATAAAGTCATTGGTTCCTAAAAACCGGGCCACAATATCACCAAATAAATACAGTGCATACATGTTGAAAAGTAGGTGCAGCCAGTCTACATGAAGAAAACCAGAGGTAACCAATCGGTACTTTTCTTCTCCCAAGGCCCTTCCAACCTGAAACTTGAATCGATCTAAAAACCCGTAGTCATTGAAACCCTTCATCGAAACCAAAACGTTGGCTAGGATAAACAACAAAACAATCATACTCACATTTCCCATAGGATCACAAAATTAAAATACGCGCTTGAATTTAGTATTTAGTTGTGCTCAAAAATACTGATATTTGCATCATTAACATAAATATGGGTTTTCTACTATTTATTATTGTCTATCCGCTTGTTTGGATGATCTCTCGACTACCAATGAGAGTGCTGTATATTGTATCAGACTTCTTTTTCTTTTTGATTTTTTACGTTTTCAATTATAGAAAGAAAGTGGTGATGCAAAATCTCACCTTGGCCTTTCCTGAGAAAGACGAAAAAGAAAAGCGTGGCATTATGAAGGCCTTTTTCAAGCACTTCATTGACATTATGATTGAAAGTGTCAAAGGGCTTTCTATTTCAGAAAAAGAAATGCAAAGACGTTATGTGTTTAAAAACCCCGAATTGGTTAAGAAATACGTAGCCGAAGAACGCAGTATCACCATGGTAGGTGCGCATCAAGCGAATTGGGAATGGTCGATCAGTATGCCACTTTGGGTAAAGGTAAATTCCTACGCGGCTTATACAAAATTAGCCAACCCGTACTTCGAAAAGGTCGTAAAACGGATGCGTGAAAAATTCGGATTCATTGGTTACAAAACCACCAATACCATTAAGAATATCCAGAACAACTTTAAGAATGGAACCCAAGGTTTATACCTTTTGTTAAGTGATCAATCTCCACAATTGCCTAAAACATATTATTGGAGTTCTTTTATGGGGGTTAACGTTCCTGTGCATACGGGAGCAGAAGTATTGGCGAAACGCTTTGATATGGTGATCATCAATTACAGTGTTACGAAGGTGAAAAGAGGGTATTTTGAAGTTGATTTTGAGCTAATTAGCGATCAACCCAAGGATCACGAAAACTTTGAGCTCACCGAAAAATACTTACGAATAACAGAGCGAAATATCAAAAAGCAACCAGAGTACTATTTATGGTCGCACCGCAGGTTTAAACATCGCGATAGCTACCAAGAATGGAAAGAAAATTTTGCTCCTAAGAATAAAACCAAGAAGTAACGAGGTCTTTCTCTACGGTTGGTTTGTTTTTATGGACGTAATCGTTCTTCATGGAATCATACTCATAATCTTGAGCCCAATCATCGATAGAGACAGCCAATTGTTTTAAGGACTCACAAATGTAACTCACCTCATCATCAGTTACCGTAGGATGCAGTGATAATCGCACCCAGCCAGGTTTTTCAGTATTACATCCTTCCAATATTTGATGTTGAATTTTATGTGATGTTTCAATGTCTACATTCAATAAGAAGTGTCCGTAGGTTCCTGCGCAAGAGCATCCACCACGGGTTTGAATTCCGAATCGGTCATTCAACAATTTCACTACCAAGTTGAAATGGTATTTTTCAAAGTAGAACGAAAAAATACTGAGTCGTTTTTTGTGATTTGAAGCTAATATTTGAACACCCTCAAGACTTTCTAGCGTATCAAAAACCTTTTCATTGATTTCCTTCTCCCTTTTTAAGATGTTGGAAACTCCCATTTTTTCCTTTAACTGAATGGCTAAAGCAATTCGAATGGTTTGCAAGAATGCAGGAGTACCTCCATCCTCTCGTGTTTCTACATCATCAAAATAATCGTGTTCTCCCCAAGGATTGGTATATAAAACAGTTCCTCCTCCAGGGTTATCTGGCACCATGTTTTTGTACAATTTCTTGTTGAAAATCAGAACCCCAGAACTTCCCGGTCCGCCTAAAAATTTATGCGGAGAAAAGAATATCGCATCCAAATAGGCGTCCTTTTCTTCGGGGTGCATATCGATTTGCACATAAGGTCCGCAACAAGCAAAATCAACAAAACACAATCCGTTGTATTTATGAATCAATTTAGCAACATCATAAAACGGAGTGTGAATCCCGGTTACATTGGATGTCGCTACAATCGAAGCGATCTTAATAGGTCTATCTTGGTACTCTTGAATGCACTTTTCAAAAGCCTCCAGGCAAACCAATCCAACATTGTTACTCGGAACCACCACCACATCTGCAATGGTTTCATACCAAGAAGTCTGATTGGAATGATGCTCCATGTGACTGATAAAAACCACTGGTTTCTTTTCAGTCGGAACCTCTGTATGTTCTTTTAGGTTTTCAGAAACCTTTAAACCAAGGATTCGTTGGAACTTATTGATCACGCCGGTCATTCCAGATCCTTCTGTAATCAAGACATCATCTTTGGAAGCATTTACATGCCGTTTGATGATGTTTCTTGCCTCATGATAAGCCAAGGTCATGGTTGCACCTGTAGTGCTTGTTTCGGTGTGTGTATTGGCCACAAAAGGACCAAATTCATGAAGCATTTTATCTTCAATGGGGCCGTATAGTCGGCCACTTGCTGTCCAATCGGCATAGATCACTTTTTTTTCGCCGTAGGGCGATTGGAACGTTTGATCGATTCCAATAATCCCTTTTCGAAACTGCGAAAAATAGTGTTCTAAGTTCATGGTTCTAAGTTAGATAATCTCCTTGATTTCAGCAATAAAGCGATCCGCCAAGGCGTCGGCAGCAGCTTGACTTTTAGCTTCTGTATAAATGCGAATAATAGGTTCTGTATTGGATTTACGCAAGTGAATCCACTCCTCTGCAAAATCAATTTTCACGCCATCAATGGTGTTCACTTCTTCATTGGCATATTTGGTCGCCATAGTTTCTAAAATGGCATCCACATCAATTTGAGGTGTCAATTGAATTTTGTTTTTACTCATAAAGTAACTCGGATAGGACTCACGCAATTCTTTACACGATTTCTTCGTATGAGCCAAGTGTGATAGGAACAAAGCAACGCCAACCAAAGAATCACGTCCGTAATGCGAAGCAGGATAAATAATTCCGCCATTCCCTTCTCCACCAATAGCCGCATTGGTTTCTTTCATTTTTACCACCACATTTACCTCTCCTACAGCACTGGCTTGATAGCTTCCTCCGTGGGAATTGGTCACATCTCTCAATGCTCTTGAAGACGATAAATTCGAAACGGTATTACCTCCGCCTAATCGTCCTAAAACATAATCAGCGCAAGCCACTAAGGTGTACTCTTCTCCAAACATCGATCCGTCTTCGCAAATCAATGCCAATCGGTCTACATCAGGGTCAACTACGATTCCGAAATCGGCCTTTTCTTTGACAACCAATTCTGAAATGTCAGTAAGGTGTTCTTTTAAAGGCTCTGGATTGTGAGGGAAATGTCCGTTTGGTGTACAATACAATTCAATGCATTCCACATTCAATTCTTTTAATAAAGCGGGAATAAAAATTCCGCCTGTGGAATTCACACCATCCACAACCACTTTAAAATTGGCCTTTCGAATGGCATCTGCATCCACCAATTCTAGGTTCAATACTTCTTGAATATGTTTCTCTAAATAGGAACTGTCTTTGGTGTAAGTTCCCAAACCATCAACCTCAGCAAAGTCGTAATCATCAGCTTCTGCAGTGGCTAAAATTTCTTTACCGTCATCACCACTTAAAAACTCCCCTCTTTCATTCAATAGTTTAAGGGCGTTCCATTGCTTTGGATTGTGACTCGCAGTGAGGATAATTCCGCCATCGGCATTTTCCAAGGGTACGGCTACCTCCACAGTTGGTGTGGTAGATAATCCCAAATCAACAACGTTGATTCCAATACCTACCAAGGTATTGGCTACCAAGCTACTGATCATCTTACCAGAGATTCGAGCATCCCTTCCGATGACTACGGTTAAGTTTTCTTTATTCGGATTTCTTTTCTTTAAAAACACACCATAGGCCGAAGCGAATTTTACCGCGTCAATTGGTGTTAAATTATCTCCAGGTTTTCCTCCAATAGTACCTCTAATTCCGGAGATTGATTTGATTAATGTCATGTTGAATTTTTGATGAACAAATATACTTTTTCACTTCCATTTTTCCAGAGAAAATCTGCGATAATAATAGGTTAATTAGCAGTCTGAGTTTTTTTTCTATCTTTAGTAAAACCAAAAAAATGATTCAGCTTTTCAAAAAAGTTCGACGAAAACTATTGACTAACAATCGATTACGAAGTTATTTCTTTTATGCCGTCGGAGAAATCGTATTGGTGATGCTCGGAATTGTTTTGGCCTTGCAGTTTAGCAATTGGAACCAAAAACGAACTGAAATTAAAAAGGAAATCTGGTATTTAGACAATATTGCCAACGACATGTTCGCACAAAAACAGGACTTGGTATCACTAAAAAAAGCTTTTACTGAAACACTTGAGATTTCCAACCAACTACTTCGCGATTATATTGATCTTAAGGACTATACAAAAATTGATAGCCTATCAGTTAAGTTGAATAACTTGATGGTGACCTACGCATTTCCCAACATTGATAATACTTACAGTGAGTTGCTATCTTCCGGACAGGTGCAATTGATCGAAAACGATGATTTGCTATCAGAGATTATCGATTATTATTTGACAACTGAGGAAAATGAAATCCTTTTTCAAACCAATGAAAAACAAGTGTTTTACGGCGAGGTGTATCACGTGTTAAACAAATATGCTGAAATAGATTTATCGGATTATGCTGATGACGAATCCTTTCTTGCCAAGGATGAAACCGTTCAAAATTACATCCTTACCGAGCTGAGAAAGCCCAGAGTGAAATTAGAGTTAACCAATGCCATTAAGAATAAAATCATCATCGTGAAGGATTATCTAGAAACGGTTGACGAATCCGTAGAATGGGCCGATAAGATGATTAAGGCCATTGATGATGAAATAGAAACCCTAAAATAAATCCTCCCCTCTATAAGAAAAAAGAAATCCAATTAATCAACCAACACTTATAACTAACGAAACTACTTCATGCTTAAAAAAATATTGCTTTTCCTAGCGGTTATTGCCTATTGCCATAGTTTTTCCCAAAACGTCAAATACAAAGAATTCAGTTATACTCAGTTCTTTAAAATGATTGAAGAAGATAAAGATTCCGTCTTTGAACTCTCAGACGCTTTAATCAAATACAATCCACAAACAGATGAGCGGTTTGTTTTGAAAGGAATTCATGTTTACGAAGCAAAAGACAGTTCCTATGTTTACAAAAATGATATTGTCATTACAAAAGCTCTTAATCTTGACAATGTGCAGTTTTTAACCACCACTTTCAGAAAAGAAGGAATCCGAACTAAGGGTGGTGTTATGCTAGATATACATTTTAAGAAGTCCGTTACCTTAAAAAATACTTCGACCTTATTTATGCGGTACTGTAGGTTCGATAAGACCTTTGATTTGGACACAAAAGACTGTAATGTAAATAAGTACATTGGTGATATCTTTGAATCTGGTATCGAAGTTGCTTATTCTAAATTTGGTGACTTTAACCATTATGCCTATTGTGCCGAAGGCTTGAATCAGCTTTCCGTGGAATTTAGAGATAACGAGTTTAATTCGACCAATTATGAGGATCGATTCTTTGTTGGAGGTAGCAATGTTCGTGGATTTTACTTTATAAACAACACAGTAAAATACAATAGGGATATTTTTGTTGGAATTTTTGAATCTAATTTCTCTATTGTCAAAGAGAATGAATTCAAAAGTGAATTCATTCAACACAATCTTAATTCCATTGAGAATTTTCGTTGGTTTGACAACATATACTCAAGTACTGTATTTGTAACCCAAAATCCATTTTCTCAAAACGATATTATTGGATTAAATCAGTTTAAAAAAGGCATAAGCGAATATAGTGGTTTAATGAACTACAGCCTAGAAGTTACCAGTCGTTACCCTGTTCATCTTACCTCAAACCGAAAAGAACTTGTAAAAACATATTTAGACTCCGTTCGGTACTACAATGAAAAAGCTTTTAGCGAGGAAATGTCCTTAAAAGGACAGTTCTACAATCATTTTAAAAATCGATATAACACCCAAATAGCAAACAAAATCTATATGGATTTGAAAGATTTTGAAACCAAACGTTTGGAAGTGATTCATGATCAAAACCCAGGATTTCGTTCCTATTTCAAGTGGAAAGTCAATCAGTTTTTAAAACTTTTTTCTGACTACGGAACAGAGCCTTCCAAGGCAATTGTGGTGTCTGTATATGTGATTATTTTCTTCGCCTTTATCTACCTCCTCTTCCCCAATACCTGGGACCGACATGGGAAAAACCGAATCATGGATCGCTATCGGTTCTTCACCAAATACATGCGCAAAGAGGCCGGTATTCATGAGGTGTATTTGGAAGAACAAGAACCCGAACTTCTCGATTCTGAAGATTTCAAACAGTACATGTTGGCCGCGCAAAAGAACATTCCGTCTTTTTTCATTCGAACCGCTTTACCCTTGTACAAATGGTCTATCTCTGGCACCAAATTATCGGCTTGGTTGTTAAGACGCGTGGATGTCATGCAAGGAACTTGGAGTCAACTACCTGATAAAAAACGAACTTGGAAAACAATACTATTGGTGGTAGCCTTTTGCATTTCTTTGATTTACGACATCTTCATTAAAATGCTCAACGCCCTTATGCTCTCCATCAACACCTTTACCACCTTAGGCTTTGGTGAAATCCCAATCAAAGGATTACCACGATACTTAGCCATCATTCAAGGCTTTATCGGTTGGTTTATGTTGACGATATTCAGTGTATCTCTAATCTCACAACTACTAAACTGATGAAAACGCCAAAACAATATATCTATAAACACGCCCCTCCCAAGAGGGGAGTCCTTCTAAAACAAACAACAGGTAAACTAAAATGACACAAATTCTTTGTAAAAATTGTGAAAATAAATACCAAGGCGATTTCTGTAATTCCTGCGGACAGCGGAATATTGGCAATCATCGATTGCAAATGAATGAGGTGATTGCCGATTTTTTTGATAACACCTTTAACCTTCACAAAGGGTTCTTTTTTACGCTTTACAAGCTATTCATTTCTCCGGGTACCGTGGCCAAGGCATACATAGACGGCAAAAGGAAACGCTATACCAACCCAACACGCTTTATGGTCATCGGACTGGCCTTTCAATCCTTTATCGATTATTGGTTTAAAACAACCGAAGTCATAGAACATGAAGAGTATTACTATTTTTCATTCCTATCCGAAGCAATGAATAGTAGCATGGAAATTTGGAATGTAAAACTGGCCGTTGAGTATATTTTGTTGTCAAATTTATTCATGATCATTCTCCTACCTGTGCTCCTGTATTTCTTGTTCAAACCATTGAAATACAATTACACAGAACTCTTATCTACGAGCTTTTACTTCTTCCCTGCCATACTATTCATTACCATGCCTTTTTTATTTGTAACCAAGGTGTTACTCGACATCTATGTATCTAAAGAGGTCATTATATTCATTTTTACAGGGTATTTGTTTTGGTCCTACCTGTCGTTTTTCAAAGCGATGAAATGGCCTCAGCGATTCTTGCGATTTACTGCCGTAATTGGAATCTTTATGTTCGTACGAATCGCCGTTTTGCCCTGGATATTAAGTATCCTTTATTTACAAACATCATGATAAAATTTTTCAGACGAATCCGCAAATCATTATTAGAACAAGACAAAATGGGTAAATATTTTAAATATGCTATTGGAGAAATTCTATTGGTAGTCATCGGGATTTTGATAGCCCTACAAATCAATAACTGGAATGAGAATCGAAAAGATAGAATCATTGAGAAAAAAATTCTCAGTGAAGTTCTCTTAGACCTCCAAATTAACAGAGGGGATCTCGAGGACATGATTAAGATTGCAGAAGAAAGACTTAAAAAAGTTGAAGAGATTAACGAGCACATCATTCGCAGAAAACCCGAATATGATTCTTTGGGATTTGAGTTACGAGAAGCCTCTTCTACCCTTCAATTTACGCCAAGAACCATTGGTAATGAAAGTCTAAAAGCAAAGGGAGTAGACATTATTCAAAATGAACTCGTTCGAAATTCTATTGTACGCGTTTATGGTTACTCTTTCCATAATCTAATCATGGAAGGAAGAGAATACGAACAATTTGACAACCCCACCATTGATTTACTACCCTACCTTAAAAAGCACTTAGTGGTCGACCCGACAACCACCGGCGATATTTCGGCAAAGAATATAAATTATAAATTTGAAACCTACGGCCTAAAGATAAAGGATTATAAGGCTTTGCTGGATGATTCTGAATTTCTTCTGATGCTCCAAAAATCAATGTTTAATAGAGCTAATAAGATTATTATGTCAAAAAGACTCATTAAAGAAATGATAAGGGTAGAAGGATATATTTCCGAAGAATTGGCAAAACGATAAAACCCAAACACCATGATTAAATTCTTTCGAAAAATTCGACAATCCTTACTCGCTAAAAACAAGTTTAGTAATTATTTAATCTATGCCTTTGGTGAGATTGTACTTGTAATCATTGGAATCTTATTGGCGCTTCAAATTAACAGCTGGAATGAACAGAAAAAAATTGAAGCAGAATTATGGAGCTCTCTACATGACATGACTGAGGAATTGGAGGAAAATATTCAATTTTTGAACAAGTCGAAACAATCCTTTGAAACTCGGTTTTTACGAGTAAAAAAATTAAAGGAAAACAAGGCCTCTGATACTGAAATTAGTCAATTACTTAGCTATATAGGGCAAGATTTTGACACAAAACCATTCAACAAAGTATTTGAATTCATTAAAAACGAAAAGAGTTTGAAACTGATTCAAGATAAGGAACTCGTAAAAAGTATCAACCAATTTTATGAGTATTCATTAACAGGTTTGGATAGAACATCTCAATGGCACCAGGGGTTTGTAAGAAATAATATTGATCCCTATATCTTAGAAAACATTCCCTCAGAAAGAGGAGTCGTAGCACCAAAAAATGCCAAAATATTGATGAAACAATTGAAATTTCAAAACATTCTGAACTACCAGAGTCTATTTTATGAAGCTTACGTAAATGCTTGTAGTAAAGTAATATCCGAAGCCAAAGAACTAAAAAAAGACATAACCGCTTATCTTAAACAAGAATGATTAAATTTTTCAGAAAAATTCGTCAAAAACTACTTGCTGAAAATCGATTCAACAAGTACCTACTATATGCCTTCGGAGAAATCATATTGGTAGTAATCGGAATTTTGATTGCCCTTCAGATTAACAATTGGAACGAATCGAATAACCGTCGAGAGAAACTAAACAATTACCTCAGCGCCCTTAAAGAAGAGTTGAACGGAAATATCGCACGGCTAGAAAGAGCTGAAAGACGATCTAAACGAGATTTGGAACATAGTGTTTATTTGATAAGAACCTTTAATTCTGATTCAGCTAAATTTTATACATCTAAGGACATAGCTACGTTTGAGAAAGGAACAAGTCCCTATTTCAAGGTTGAATTATTTAGCGCGGTGTATAAAGATTTGATTAATGCTGGTGTACTTGAAACTCTAAAAGACCCAACCATGAAGCGTCATATTTTTGAAATTGAACGCTTGTTGGAAAATTATGATGAAGCATTTCTAAACGCCAGTAAAATCTGGGATGATTACCTGTTACCTTACTATCATCAGCATAAAAATGTAACGGGGCTTTGGGATTCAATCGAACATGTTTCCATGCCCAAATTAGCCTTTACAAGTGATGTGAAAGCTTTTGTAAACAATCGAGATTACTCGAATTTACTTGCCTCGCGATCTAGGCAAGCAGCCAATCTTATGAATACGTGTAAGGGGACCATCACGAATTTTGAAGAACTAGTTAAAGAAATTGAAAGCTATTTAGAAGATGATTAAATTCTTTAGAAATATTAGAAAGTCCCTCATAAATCAAAATCAAATGGGAAAATACGTTAAATACGCGCTGGGAGAAATACTATTGGTGATGATTGGTATTCTTCTGGCAGTGCAAGTGAATGCCTGGTATCAAGATTCTCAAGATAGGAAACTTGAAAAACAGCTTCTCATGGAATTAAAGAATAGTATTACCAGAGACAGTCTGGAAATAGCACGGAATCTTCTTAACTTTAAGAGGATTCGAAAAAATGCAATTTACCTAGACTCCATGTTAACCATTAAAGCAAATTACACGCCTAAAATGGATTCGGCTTTTGGAAGAATTTCTATTTTCTTTGTGACAGAATCTGATTACGTAATTTTTGATCGAATAAAGTCATTGAAAAGCGGAATAATATCAAACGATTCTTTATTTACTTCCCTAAGCAATTATTACAACTTTTCTAAATTCTTGGCAGGAGTTGATCGTTATTTTCAGAATGGAGCTTATTTCAGACAGGATGTCTATCCAAAATACTTTAAACATTATCGATATGGGAGCTATGCACAAATAGCAAACTACGAGGAACTAAGAGTCTCTAACGAAATTAGGGTAGCTATTGATTATTGTATCAATGATGCCAATTATTATAGGAATCAGACAAAGCATCGAAAAGAGCATGCCCGAGAATTAATTCAAGACATTTCACAAGAATTAAAAAGATTTAAAAATGATTAAATTCTTCAGAAAAATCCGTCAAAAACTACTTGCTGAAAATCGATTCAACAAGTACCTACTATATGCCTTTGGCGAAATTATATTAGTGGTCATTGGAATTCTTATTGCCCTCCAAATTAACAATTGGAATGAGCAACAAGCCAATGAGGAACGGATCAAAAGCACCTTACGACAAGTTCAGAAGGATTTATTAAACGACATTGAAGAGATTATTCCAGTGGTTAATTATTATGATAATAAATTGATCTTATTGGAACAATTTGTAAATGTGACAAAACCTAAATCTTTTTTTGAAGAGAACTTTAGGGACTTTTCGCAAATTAATCTCGGATACCGTCAATTTATTCAGAGTAACCAAGCTTTTTTGCGTTTAAAAAATCAAGTAGAATTGCTCCCTGATGAATACAATCCTTTACTCAAAAGTTTAAATCGCTTATATATTGAAAATGCAAAGCTATATGATTTCGCTCATAGCAATGTAACCAATGTAATGTTGAAATATAAATCCAAACTTTACGACAATTTTAGGTGGATGGAAGACTACCAAAAGAATAATTTCACCCCTGAAATAAAAAACTATTTCTTGAATTCGGAAGCGAACAGGAAACAACTAATAAAAACAAAAGATGCCCTTCAAAATCAATATGCTTCGATGGGTTTCATCAAAGATCAGAGCGTTTCCTGCTATTTGATGTTAAAAAAATTTTTACAAAACGATTCGGAACTTCCTGAGGTATTTGATCAATTACAATTAAAATACAGAATCAATACTCCAGAAGAATTAATAGGCAATTACACTAGCTTAAATAGCACTGTTAGCGTAGAGTTACGTGATGGAATCCTATACTTGGTACCACCAAAAAGTGCTTCTGAAATAACTGCCGAGTCTTTTATTCTTCAAGAAATAGGAAAAGACACTTTAGCAGCGATCATAGGAAAAAATACATTTATGAAATTCAACAGGGATGCCAAAGGAGAAATTGAAGGATTTGCCTTTGTAACTAGTGTTGGGAATAAAGAATTGGCTTCTTATAAGAAAGAAAAGAAATGATTAAATTCTTTAGACATATTAGAAAGTCCCTCATAAATCAAAATCAAATGGGAAAATACGTTAAATATGCGTTTGGGGAAATACTATTGGTTGTGATAGGAATTCTCATTGCATTGCAAATCAATAATTGGAATCAAAATAGACTGGAGAAAATAAAATCAGTTGAGTATCATAAACGAATGGTCGAAGACCTTGACCTATTGATTCGGAATTTTAAATGGGATTCTACCCGAAGTAGCAATATGACCAAAAGGCTCATAACCTCTTTGAAGGTTTTAGAAAAAAAGAAAGCCACCAAAGGCGAAATGGACACTTTGGATTATTCGCTTCGAAATTATTTTCAATTTGTTCGGATCAACACCAGTCTCAATACCTTTGATGAAATCAAAAGCTCTGGAGATATCGGATTGATCTATAATAAAGACCTCAGAAAATCGATCAATTCCTATTTAACCTATCTTTCTGCCATTGGAAAAATATATGATGAGCTATCAGAACAGGTGAACGAAAGAGCATTTTTAGATCCTTATATCAAACAAGAGGTAAACCTTACTAGTAGTAACACTAAAATTAAATTTGACTTTAACACTATAAGAAAGAACAAAATGGTCATTAACCAACTTTCTCGATATGCGCACAATTGGTCTACCAAAAGAGAATTTGCCAGCTCCTTAATTGAACAATCCAAAAAACTTAGGGCTGAAATACTTAAAGAGCTGAACAATGATTAAATTTTTCAGAAAAATCCGTCAGAAACTGTTGTCTAAAAACAGGTTCAACAAGTACCTCCTTTATGCTTTTGGGGAAATCATTTTAGTGGTTATTGGAATCTTGATAGCACTCCAAATCAACAATTGGAACGAATCGAAAAAGAATCATGAAAAGGTAGATAAACTACTGGTTAAGATTCAAAAAGATATCAAAACGGATATAACTGAAATTAAGGATTTGGTGAGCTTCTATAATAAGAAGGATTCAATTATCAAATTGGTTTTAAATAATCAAATACCTCGCAAAGAATATGAGGTTCAATCCGACCATTTACACCTATTGATTTTTGATATGGAATTTGTCAGACCTAAAAAAGAGAGTTATTCAAATCTCATTCGCAATCAAGATATAATTCCTCCAGAATATGACTTTCTGCTTGAGGATCTTACCATATTGTACAATGATCTTTACAGCTATATTCAGAACCGAGAAGAAGTCTTTGAGAAAAGAACAAGCAAATTTCGCGATTACTTATTTGAGAATCATGACTGGTTTTCCATGCAGAAACCACGTCATAAAAACTCTGAAAGAATCGATTTTTTGATGACAAATGTTCGTTACAAAGGTATGGTTGAAGCCTATCGAACCGATGGAATACACAACTATATGAGAATTTCTCAGGCTTATGCCGATAAGGCCATGACTGTTTATGAGAAAATTAATAAGGTATTAAACTCGGGGCCTTTAAAATCTGATTTCAGTATTCAATTGAAGTCCGATTTTTACGGAAACTATAAAACAATTGCCAATCAGAATTTTCCGTTACTGAAAATTGGGACCAAAACGTTTACCAAGAATAAAGATACCATCAAACTATTTCCCTACTCGAAGAATAAATTTTTTCTGAATAATTATTTCTTCCGTATCCAGAGAGAGAATGATACTACTTTTCTATATACCACAGGATACCTATACGGCAAAAAACCGTTTGCCTATAAAATTGATTAAATTGTACCTCATAAACACTAACCATGAAAACTATCAAAATCCTTATCCTTTGCTTGTTATTAGTTCCAGCTACTGATTACGCACAGCGAAGAAAAAAGAAGAAAAATTCACAACCTGCCATTCAATTGGCGGATTCCATGTTCAACGGATTGAAATGGCGAAATATTGGTCCGTTTCGTGGCGGGCGAAGCGTTACTTCAACGGGTGTTGTAGGACAGCCTAATGTTTATTACATGGGTTCCACAGGAGGTGGAGTTTGGAAAACCACCGATAACGGCATTACTTGGAAGAACATTTCCGACAAATTCTTTAAAACAGGTTCTGTTGGTGCTATTGCTGTTTCAGAAAGCGACCCAAATGTGGTGGTAGTCGGAATGGGTGAACATGCAGCCCGAGGGGTAATGACCTCTATGGGTGATGGTGTCTACAAATCAATGGATGCCGGTAAAACCTGGAAGCACATCGGACTGGATAAAACAAGGCATATTTCAGATGTCATCATTCATCCTTCAAATCCAGATATCATTTACGTCACTGGTCAAGGAGCCCAATACGCTCCCTCCGATGATCGAGGGGTCTACAAAACCATCGATGGTGGAAAAACATGGAATAAAATCCTCTTTGTAAATAATATTACTGGGGCCTCTTCCCTATCGATGGACATGAACAATCCACGAATATTGTATGCTGCGATGTGGCAACACCGACGATTCCCTTGGAAAATTGAATCGGGTGGAAAAAATTCAGGATTGTACAAATCCACCGACGCTGGAGCAACTTGGAAGAAAATGAAGACAGGATTACCAAAAGATTTTGGAAAAGCCGGAATTTCCGTATCGAGAGCCAACTCAGAAGTTGTGTATGCCGTCATAGAAGCAAAAGACAAAAAAGGCGGAGTTTACCGTTCTAACAATGCTGGTAAAACATGGAAGCAAGTAAATAGCAATCGCGTAAATATCGCACGTTCTTGGTATTACATGGAGATTTTTGCCGATCCTCAAAATGAAAATGTGGTGTATGTATTGAATGCGCCTGTTATGAAATCCATCGATGGAGGAAAATCATTTAAAAACATTGCGGTTCCGCATGGCGATAATCACCACTTATGGATCAATCCGAATAACAACAAAAACCTCATCAACTCCAATGATGGCGGGGCGAATATTTCCTTCAATGGCGGTAAAAGTTGGAGTACCCAACAAAACCAACCGACCTCTCAATTTTACCGAGTTATTACCGACAACTTGGTTCCGTACAATGTTTACGGAGGTCAACAAGACAACTCGGCCATTGCCATTGCGAGCCGAACAAATGATGGTGGCATCGATTGGAAAGATTGGTATTCGGTAGCTGGTGGAGAAAGTGCCTTCATTGCTTTTGACCCTGACAATCCAGAGACAGTTTACGGCGGCACTTATCAAGGGAACATCAGCAAGTGGACCAAATCATCCAGAGCTCAAAAATCGATCAAAGAATATCCGGAATTGGGCTTGAGTATTGCACCTAAAGATTCGAGATACCGATACAATTGGAACGCACCCATCATTTCCTCTCCGCATGATCGAAACACCATTTACCACGCTGGAAATGTCGTTTTCAAAACTACTAATGGTGGCATCAACTGGACCAAAGTGAGTCCGGATTTAACCAAAAACGAAAAAGACAAACACGGGCCTGGTGGTGGACCATACACCAACGAAGCCGCAGGTGGGGAAAACTTCAACACCATCACTTCATTGGTGGAATCACAGCACGAAAAAGGAGTTTTGTATGCGGGTACGGATGACGGATTGTTACACATTACCAAAGATGGCGGAGCAAACTGGGAAAACATTACGCCTAAGGGTGTTCCAGACGGAATTATAAATAGCATTGATGTTTCACAACACGATCCAGCAACAGCCTACGTAGTGGTGATGCGTTACAAATCGATGGATTTGTCTTCTCACATTTTTAAAACAAATAATTACGGAAAGTCGTGGACTAAAATCGTCAATGGATTGAAGGATCCAAACGGCTTTGCAAGAGTGGTAAGAGCTGATAAAAAACGAAAAGGTTTATTGTATGCAGGTACCGAAACTGGATTATATGTGTCCCTTGATGATGGTGCCTTTTGGCAAAAGCTTTCTTTGGGATTACCGACGGTAGCCATCAATGACCTCGTCATTCAAGATAATGATTTGGTAGCAGCAACTTCAGGTAGGGGCTTTTGGATTTTTGATGACCTATCGGTTTTACAGGGAATCGCAGGAGGACATGCTGATTTAGCAATCTTTACACCCAAAGACACCTATCGAATTTTCGGGGGGACCTCAAAGGCTGTGGGTCAGGGACAAAATCCGAAAAGTGGGGTTACCTTCGATTATTACTTGAAGGACAAAGCAGGCAAAAAGACCTTAAAACTTGAAATCTTAGACGGTTCAACGGTTATCCGAACGTATACCAATAAAAAGCCTAAAGGATTTAAAACATGGCCAGGTGGTCCTTCAAAACCACAGGTACTGCCTGCTAAAAAAGGATACAACCGATTTACATGGAATTTTCAGCGCGAGGCCATTCCATCCATTAACAAAGTCTTTGTGTTTGGAGGTCATTCAGGTTCTAGCGTGGCACCAGGAAAATATAAAGCTCGTCTTACCCTCGACATAAAGTCGGTGGAAACAATGGTTACCATCCTTCCGAATCCTACGATTCAATCCAATCCTCAAGACTTTAAGGAGCAACAAGACATGCTTGTAAATATTGAGAATGTTATAAGAGATATGCATAACTCGGTAAATCAAATGCGATCGGCCAAAGATCAGCTGAACCATTATGCCAAACTTTTAAAATCCAACAAAGATGCCAAGGCACTTCTCTCAAAAGGTAAGGCATTATTAAAACGGATAAATTCTTGGGAAGAGAACCTGATTCAAGCGAAGCAAAAGACCTTCCAAGATGTAATTAATTTCAACAACAAGCTAAACGCTCAATTGATTCAATTAAAGAGTTATATCGATCAAGCTGATCCAAAAGTAACAGCTGGTGCAAAAGAGCGTTATTCAGATTTGATGAAAGATTGGCAAGTGTATATAAAGGAACGAGATGCTATTATCAATACCGAAATGAAGGATTACAACGCCTTGTATAGAAGTCTGAATATTCCGGCATTAATAATGAAGAAATAGAACATGATTAAGTTTTTTCGAAAAATCCGCAAAAAACTTTTAACTGAAAATAAACTCAGTAGATATCTGCTTTACGCCTCGGGTGAAATTATTCTGGTTGTAATTGGAATTCTATTTGCATTACAAATCAACAATTGGAATGAAGAGCATAAAAACGCTAAAAAAGAATTGTACACACTAAAAGAGCTCCGTAAAGAATTTAAAAATGACAGCGTAAAGCTCAAAAGTTTTTCATTTTTAACCGAGGGTAAAACCAAGGACGGCCGCATGCTTAAAGAAGTCTATTTGAACAAAAGAACAATGCCGCCAGATTCAATAATTTTAAGGGTTTTTTTTAATGGACGAGTAGTATTATTTGAAAGTTACACCCCTACCTATGATGAACTTTTGTCCACAGGGAAACTGGATTTAATTAAAAATGAAGAATTGAAAAAATTAATCAATTCTTACAAAAGCAATCTAGAAATTGAAAAAACATTTTTTTCTTATGAGGCCCAAAAAAGAAAAGAAGCTTACAACAATCATTTGTTCAAGTATTTCGAACCACAAATTATGAGCGCTCTTTGGGAGAGAGAAAGAGGTGAAGAAATTTTAGGATACGCTCATGATATTAAAGGATTCTTTAAAGATCCAGAAACTCTTCTTCAAATTAATACAATGATTGGGGTAGATAGAGAACTAAATTGGAAATACAGTCAAAGAACAATGTGGCGAATTGTATCAATTATTGAAAGTATAAATAAAGAGATCGTTAGAAAATCTAATTAAGCATATCAGAGATGATTAAATTTTTCCGAAGGATACGACACAAACTACTCGATGAAAATAAATTCAGGAGATATTTGGTCTATGCCTTCGGGGAAATTATTCTTGTTGTGATTGGTATTTTAATTGCCTTACAGTTCAATACTTGGAAAGAAGAAAGTCAGAATAAGAAAACTGAAATTGCTTATCTCAACGGAATACTTCTAAATCTCGAAGAAGACAAGAATGAACTCAATAGATTGATAAAAAGAGATTCAACCCTCTTTCGAGCCTATACGACCATTCTTTCTCCTTTCAAAAAACCGGAAACCAACTTATTTTCACCCAAATTTATTCGGGCCATTGCAAACGGATATCAAAATCATAGTTTTAAGGGTAATAGCATTGTATTTGAGGATTTGAAATCGTCAGGAACACTTAATTTCATTCAATCAGATGCTCTAAGATTTTCCTTGTTAGAATATTATAATTTATGTGCAAACAACAAGACGGCGCAAAGAAACAACAACAATCAAATTGATATTTTAAAAAGAGAAACCTTTAATGAGTACCTCGACATGAATTCTTTAATTGAAGGCTTTATTTTTAAAGACAACTTCAATGCTCAAATTGGAAAACTAGATCTTTCGTTTTTCAATAGACAAAATACCGACCCTGCTGTTAAAAAATTCGCAAATAAAATTTCTGTAATGAAAGCTCTAGTTCTAGATAATCATGCAGATAATATTTTTATGAGTGAGAGGTCTAACCGGCTTTCTGTCCTTATTAAAAAATATTTAAGGGGCGAAAGTCTCGATATCACCAAAAGAATTCCTAATGAAATTTTAAAAGCAATTGCTGCGGACAATTCAAGTCAGTTAGAAAAACTATTAAGTCAGAAGTATGTTCAGGAATGCTTTGTGGTACAAAAAAACTATCCTATAAGTTTGCTTTCCTATAGTATTGAGAATAATAAATTGGCATGTGCTAAGGTAATCATAGACAAAGGTGCCGATCTCGAGCTGGCCTGTTTTGACAAAACTCCATTGATGTATACCGTGAAATATGGGCATTTGGAATTATCTAAATACCTTGTTGAAAAAGGCGCGAATCCGAACACAATTTCAAACGAAGGTTACAACGCTATGCGTTATGCTAAATTCTATAAGCATCCCGAAATTGAGGCCTGGCTCAAATCTATTTCCAACTAATTTTCCTAGGTCAATCCGTAATAGGCAATATCCAAAGCTTCTCGATGATCCGGATGTGCAATCTCTACCAGGGCCTTGACACGTTCTTTGATGGTCTTACCATATAAATTGGCAATACCGTATTCCGTAACAATATAGTGCACGTGTGCTCTCGTGGTTACAACACCTGCACCCTGTTTTAGCGTTGGTACAATTCTACTGATCCCTTTTCTTGTTACAGATGGCAAGGCAATAATAGCTTTTCCTCCTTCACTCAAAGAAGCTCCACGAATAAAGTCCATCTGACCTCCTACTCCCGAGAACATTTTAGAACCAATGGAATCGGCACAAACCTGACCGGTAACATCTACCTCAATGGCCGAGTTTATGGCTACCATATTGGGATTTTGTTTGATAATAGAAACGTCGTTCACATAATCAGAGGTTCGCATCTCCACGAAGGGGTTGTCGTCTACATAATCGTACAATCGTTGTGATCCGACTAAGAAAGTTGCCAAAGCTCTACCAGGGTCAATCCCTTTTTTGTTACCATCGATCACATTGGATAAGATCAAATCAATCACACCATCCGAAAACATTTCGGTATGCAATCCTAGACCCTTGTGGCTGGTCAATCGCGACAATACGGCATTCGGAATATTACCAATACCCATTTGCAAGGTAGATCCGTCATCAATCAAACTTGCCACATAATCTCCAATCTTCACTTCGGTATCCGTCGGAACAGTCACTGG